>Ga0126377_10000387_pt1 | contig 26438 bp, 16 predicted proteins | sample PanSoiMetPlot_22_FD_92647 | JGI IMG/M metagenome (GOLD analysis project Ga0126377, IMG submission 92647) | Tropical forest soil microbial communities from Panama - MetaG Plot_22 | ecosystem: Environmental > Terrestrial > Soil > Tropical forest > Bulk soil | place: Panama | collected 2016-02-17 | reverse complement strand
GGGCCGGCGGGCAGGAGTCGCTGCCGGAGCAGCCGACCGGCGCCGCCCCCATCGAGGTCAGCCAGCTCGAGCTGGACAGCCTGCTCGACCTCGAGGTCAGCGCCGCGACCAAGCAGCCGGTCAAGATCGCCGACCTGCCGAGCACCGCTTCGGCGGTCATGCGCGAGCAGGTGCTCGACTACGGCTGGCAGAGCATCAACGACCTCCTGTTCGCGCTGCCCGGCTTCGCGCCGTCACAGAGCTTCGAGCGGCGGGTGGCGGGCTTTCGCGGCGAGTCGGAGCGCTGGAACTCGAACCGGCTGCTCCTGTCGATCGACGGCATGCCGCACAACAACATCGAGACCGGGGCCGCCTTCACCTGGGAGAGCGCGCCCCTGTTCCTGGCCCGCAAGGTGGAGGTGGTGCGCGGCCCGGCCTCGGCGGTCTACGGGTCGAACGCGATGCACGGCGTGATCGCGGTCGACACCGTGTCGGCCGCCGACCTGGGCGACGGCGGCATCGAGGCCCGCTTGACCGCCGGGACCCGGACCCAGACGGTCGATGCGGTCGGCGCGCAGGCGGGCAGCTGGGCCGACGCCGTGGTCGGCTTCAACGCGCACCGGACCGACGGCGACGAGTATTTCGGCACCGACGACTCGCACCGCACCGACGACGAGGGCGCGCCCGCCCTCTTCAAGGTGCAGGACGAGCGCTCGTCGTCCTATCTGTGGTTGAAGGTCGAGCCGCGCGCCGCCGCCCGCGGGCTGGAGATCTCGATCCACCGCCAGACCGAGCAGAGCGAGACCGGCCACGGGTGGATGGGGTGGTCGCCGGACGCCCAGGAGTACGTGCGCGACCAGCGCTCCACGGTCGACCTCCTCTATCGCCACGCCGCCCGGCGCGTGAAGCTCGAGGGCGCCGCGCAGTATCAGCGCGAGGACTACCAGTCCGACATCCGCCTGTACCCGGCCCGCGCCCTGGACGGCTTCTACCCGCAGGGCGTGACCGAGGCGCTGGAGACCACCTTTCACTCCGTGTTCGGGCGAGGCCAGGTCGAGCTGGGCCTGCCGCGCGGCGCCAGCGCGCTGGGCGGCGTCGAGTACGGCGGCGTCCTCTACCTCGGCGACGACACGCACTACGCCAACGCCAAGCTGGTCGACCCGGACGGCGTGTATCCCCAGCTCGACGACTACGAGCCGCTCGGCGACGTGTACGAGCCGATCCTCCACCGGCCGGTGCACCGGGTCGGCGTCTACGCGCAGGCGGTGTCGGGCGCCCTTCTGGGCGAGCGCGCCGAGCTCACCCTCGGGGCGCGCTACGACGAGCTGTTCTACCGCTACGTCGACGTGGCGTCGGACGCGCGCCCGGTCCTGTCCGGCTCGTACGAACAGGTCAGCCCGCGCGCCGGGCTGGTCGTGCGGCCGGCCGACACGGTCCGGCTCAAGCTGATGGCCGGCCACGCCTTCCGCACGCCGACCATCGTCGAGCTCTTCGCCAGCAACAGCTGGACCGCGACGTCCAACCCCAGCGCCCTGCGGCCGGAGACCATGACCACCTACGAGGCGGCGGTGGACTGGGCGCCTGCCCCGCCGGTGCGGGTGCGCGCCAACGCCTTCTACATCGACTACCGCCACGCCATCGACTACGGCGAGCAGGATGGCCTGCTGCGCAACATCTTCTCCAACCGGCGCGCCGGGGGCGAGCTGGAGATCCTCGGCCAGTCGAAGATCGGCCGCGTGTCGCTCGACGGCAGCGCGAGCTACAGCTACGTGCGCCTCCTGGACGAGAAGGTCCTCGATCCCGAGCTCAGCGAGTCGAAGAACCTGGTGTGGGCGCCCAGCCATGTCGGCAAGGCCGGCGTGCGCGCCTCCACCGGCCGCCTCGGCGGGACCGCCACGCTCTTCTATCAGGGCAAGACTCGCCGGCGGTCCAGCGACCGCACCGACGCGATGTGGAACTCGCTGCGCCCCGGCGACGTGCCGGGCTGGCTCAGCGCCGGCGCAACGATCTTCTACCGCCCGCACCCGGGCATCAAGGTCGGGGTGAACGGCACCAACCTGTTCGGCACCGAGGGCCCCATCATCAGCACGGGCGCCAACAGCTTCGACTACCGGACGCCGCCGCGCGAGATCCTCGGCGTGGTCGAGCTCGATCTGTAGGCGCGGAGACGCGGCCCGCAGACCCGGCCGGGAGACCAGGTCAGAGACCGTCGAACGGCGCCTGGGCGCGGACGCGGCCGCGCCCGAGGTCGGCGAGGAGGTCGCCATTGCCAAGCAGCGCCTCGGCGCCGCCCCCCTCGAGGACGATGCGCGACTCGAGCGCGCTGGCCACGCTGAGCGCGACGCGGCCGGGCAGGTTGGCCTTGATGCCGCCCGGCACGTTCTCGCGGGTCGGGCGCTGCGTGGCCAGGACCAGGTGGATGCCTGACGCGCGCGCCTTGGAGCCGAGCCGCTGCACGATGTCGATGAAGCGCTCGCGCGTCGCCTTGACCGCGACCAGGTCCTGGAACTCGTCGACCAGCACCACGCGCCGCGGCAGCGGCTCGGCGCCCGCGCGCAGCTCGTTGTACTCGTCGATGTCCTGCACCCTGGCCGCCTCGAACAGGGCGTAGCGCTCCTCCATCTCCTCGATGAGCGATGCCAGGACCGGGATGGCCTCGTCGACGTCGTGGAGCAGCGGACCGGCCAGGTGGGCGCCGACCGCCGCGGCCAGCCGGGCGAACGAGACCCGCTTGGGGTCGACCAGGGTCAGCTGGACCTCGGCCGGCGAGTGGAAGTGGACCAGGCTGGCCGCGATGCAGCGCAGCAGCACCGACTTGCCGCTGCCGGTCTTGCCGCCGACCAGGAGGTGACACGACGAGGCGTCGGACAGGTCGCCGCCGAGCGGCGCGCGCTGCGTGGTCTCGCCGAGCAGGAAGCGGCCGGCGCGCTCGCGCAGCCAGCCGGCGCGCGCCGCCAGGAGGCCGGCCAGGCTCACCCGCTCCGGCTCGGCCCGCGCGATGACGAACACGCGCAGCGCCCCCTTGCGGTGAAAGCGCGCCGTCAGGCCGTGGTCGGCGGCCAGTCGGTGCTCGACGTCGCCGGCCGCGCGCTCGATCGCGCTCACGCTGCCGCGCGCGACCGACACCTCGATCTCGATGAGCCGCGCCCCCACGATGGGCGGGCGCGCGGTCGGCTGCGCCACGCCCTGGCGGCGCAGGATGGCGAGGATGAGCTGCACGACCCGCGAGGCCTCGGCGGCGGTGGCGCCGGCCGGCGCCGCCGGGGCGGCCGGCGCGGGGGGCGCGACGTCGCCCTCGCGGAGCTCGCCGACCGGATCGGGCCGCGGGCGCAGCGCGCCGGCCGGCGGATCGTCGCGCGCGGCCAGCGGCTCCGGGTAGAGCGACGCGCAGGCGGCGCGCACCGGGCAGGCGGCGCACAGGTCGCCGCGCGCGGTCGCCGGCGCGGTGCGCGGATCGTCCGCCCACCCCGCCATGTCGGCCAGGAGCGGCAGGAGCTGGCGCTCGACCAGCTCGTCGGCCTCGCGCGCCGCCAGCCGCGTGACGGTCAGCCGGGGATTGAAGCGCAGGATGACCGGGGCGGCGTCGAGCTCGCGCTCGCCGGCCAGCAGGAAGCGGTAGAGCGCGACCTGCGCCCGGTCGAGGTCCTCGTTGGCGTCGTCGGTGAGCTTGTACTCGACCACCTCGGCGGCTCCGCCCGGCGGGAGGTGGAGCGCGTCGATGCGGCCGGTCAGCCGGATGGGCGCCTCGCCGCGCTCGACCGCGGCCGCGACCGGCAGCTCGGCGCCGGCCAGGAAGCGGCGCACCGCCTCCGCCGGCGCCGCACCGGACGCCAGGCTGGAGCGGGCCACGTGGTGGGCGAACTCGCGCAGCGCCTCGGCCAGGTCGTCGACCTCGGACGGCATCGACGCGTAGGCCGGGACCCGCCCGAGCTCGGTGGCCAGGAGCAGCAGCAAGGTGGCGGCCAGCGCGTCGGCCACGTCCGCCGCCGGCGCCGTCGGTGGCAGGCGCTCGAGTCGCGCGGCGCCCGGCTCGCGCGCGAACTCGGCCACCAGCCGGTGGAAGACGCTGCCCAGCGACGAGGCGCCGATCGGGAACATGACCTGCTGCCCGCGCATCCGGCCCAGCGCGAACACGCGCGGGCAGCGCAGCGCGTTGCGCGTCTCGGTGACCGAGAAGGAGGCGGACGACGCGCTCACCTGTCGTCCTCTTCCCACCACACGAGCGAGCGGCCGAACCAGCGCAGCCGCGAGGCCAGCGCGCGCAGCCGATCGAGCGCCGACGACAGCATCAGCTCCGGGTCCACGGCGCGCGCCTCGCGCAGGATGCGATCGATCGACGCGAGCCGCAGGCGGCGGATGGCGGCCACGACCGGGTCGGCCGCCGACAGGACACCGCCCGGCGCCGGATGATCCGCCGGGTGGGTCGGGCCGGCCGCCTTCCGCGCGTCTCGCGGCAGGGCCGGGACCAGGGCGATCGGCGCCGGGCGCGGCGGGGGCTCGCCGCGGTCCTCGCCCGCCTTCCGCGCGTCTCGCGGCAGGGCCGGGACCAGGGCGATCGGCGCCGCGCGCGGCGGCCCCGGCTCGCGGTCCTCGTCAGCGGCGCCTGGCTCGAGCAGCGCGGCGATGGCGCGCCAGCCGCGAATCCCCAGCTGCTCGCGCGCCCAGCTGCGCACGTCGCTCTCGGGGATGGGCCGGCCGTCGACGCCGGCGAGGTCCTGCGAGCGGGCCGATGCCAGCAGATCGTGCACCGCCAGCAGGCTGGCCACCTCGTCGTGTCCGAGCTCCAGCCAGCGCGCGCGCGGCCTGTCGACCAGCGCCTCCAGGTGCGCGGCGACCTGCCTCCAGCTGGGCGGGAAGGGGCGCGCCGCCTCTCGGAGCGCGACCACCGGGCGGGTGGCCGCCGCCTGGGCCGCGCGCTCGAGCTGGGCGGCGACCGATCGCGGGTGCGCCTTCTGCACCACATAGAGATCGACGGGGGCCGGCCCGTCGCCCACCCGGAGCTGATGGGGCTGGCGGGCGCTCGCCACCTCGACCGCCGCGCCCAGGAGGCGCAGCGCGGCGGTCACGCCGCTGGTGATGCGGCCGCCGTCGACCGGATGGCCGGCGCTGGCCGCCTCGTCGATGGCGGCGCGGGCCTGGTCGACGTGCTCGTCCCACAGGTCGTCGAGGCTGTCGGCCAGGCTGGCCGGCTCGAGCGGGCCGACGGGCTCGCCCGCCGCGCCGGCGCCTGCCTCGGCCTCCGAGTCGAGCGAGGCCGCGGCCGCGATTCCGCGCTCGAGCGCCTCGCGCGCGGCGATCATCAGCATGCGCGGGGTCACGCCGAGCGCGTCCTGCCGCATCTGCCACGACTCGGCGGCGAACGGCCACGGCAGGGGTCGGCGCGCCTCCGGCGGCAGCGCGCCGAGCCACGCCTCCATCAGCTCCGCGCGCTGGGGCGGAGTGGGCAGCACGAGCCTGAGCACGGCGGCCTCCATGCGCGATCGCTCCGAGCTGGCCAGCGCGGGCGAGATGCGGCGCTGCCACTCGGCCTCGAGCGACATCTGGACCAGCACCAGGCCGGGCACGGTGTCGTGCAGCTCGCAGAACAGGCGCGCGTGGCTGTGAATGCGGCCGGTGCCGCCGTCCTCGTCGACCAGGTTCTCGAGCTGATCGAAGACCACCACGAACGGCGCGCTGAACGACGCGACCGCGCTCAGGGTGCGGAGCGCCGGCAGGACGCTCGCCTCCGGCAAGGGGTCGCGGAAGCCGAGGCGCTCGAGCTGGAGGACGTCCGGCTCCCGTCCGCTCAGCCACTGAAACGCCGCGCGCCGGTCCGCGCCGCCGGCGAAGGGGAGGGCGAGGAAGCGGACGAGCCAGTCCGGCTCGATCTCCGGGTGCGAGCGCTCGATGACGTCGACGGCCCGCTCGAGCGCGTCCTGTCGCTCGCGATCGGGCGCCGCGCGCAGCTGATCGAGCGCGACCGCCGGCCAGCGCGCGCCGGCGCCGTTCAGCACCGACACCGCCGAGCCGACCACCACGTCGAGCTGGCTGCGCTCGGGCTGCTCCGGGATCGGGCGGCGCAGCGCGTCGACCGCCTGGGCGAGCACGTGGCGCGGGGTCGGCTCGACCGCCAGCTCGGGGCGCAGGAGGACGAAGGCCGCGCGCGCGCCGGCCGAGCGGCGCAGGCGGGCGAAGAGGTGGGTCTTGCCGGCCCCGGCGGGCCCGAGGACCAGGAAGCTGTGGCTGTGGCGGTCGGGTCCGCCGGCGAGCGCGGCCCCGCGCGCGGAATCGATCGCCGCCAGCACGGCGTCGGACACGCGCGCGTTGAGCGAGGCGACGTCGAGCAGGCTCGTGCTCCACGGGTCGGCGTGCTGCTGGTGCAGGATGGACGTCACGGCCCACCTCGATCGACCGGTCCAGCTCGATCGACCGGATCCAGCACGCGCATCCACGAGAGCGGCGAGCCGTCGGGTCCGCGCGGGCAGGCGGCCGCGTCCGAGGGCGAGAGGAGCTCGATGCCGCTCTCGGGCCTGAGCTCGACCATGCCCGATCGCGCCGCGCGGACGAGGGCGGCGCGCAGCGCGTCGCCCTCGAGGCGGCCGCCCAGCGCGCGCGCCACCTCGGGCACGAAGGCGAGCCCGGTGGTCGGGTTCGTCTGGCCGCGCGCCGCCGCCATGACCAGCGCTAGCGGGTCGCCATCGGGTCGATCGTCACCGGCGGCCGCGCGATGGAGCGGATCGAGGAGGGCGAGGAGCTCGGCGCGCAGCAGCGTGCGCGGCGCCCGGGAGCGCGCGCCGGCCTTGCGCGCGGCGCCGGCCGGGCGCGCCGACGCGGCCAGGCGCGAGAGGGCCCTGGCCAGGGTCGCCACCTGGGCGACCTCGTCGCGCGACAGGAGCGCCGCCGACGGCGCCGCGATGTGCTCCTTCCCGCCGCGCATGACCAGCGCCGCGCGGCCGGCGCGCACCTGGTCGGCGACGACGAGCGTGAGCTCGGCCGCGTTGACGACTCCCTTGAGCTGCTTGCGCAGCGAGGCGGTCGCGATCGGCTCGCCGGCGGCGAGCAGCGCGGCCAGCTGATCGCGCAGCGGGACGCGCAGCGCGCGCGCCGTCCGCTCGAGCCCGCGGCGCGCCAGGGCGTCGAACAGCAGGCCCTCGGCGCGGCGCGTCAGCTTGCCCTGCGCCGGCCGCAGCGTGCGCAGCGCGACGGCGCCGCTCTGGCGCGCCGCGCGCTCCACCTCCTCCGCGAATCCGGCCGGCACCTCATCGACCTCCGCGCGTGCCCTCGCCATCAACCTGTCAGCGTGCCCTCGATCCGCGAGCGCGATCAAGCCCGCGGCGCTCGCGGATCGAGGGCCGGGATCATCGGCCAGGCAATCGCTGTGTCGCATGACACCGAATCGACCCGACCGGCCGCCCATCACTCGAGCAGCTCACCGGTCCAGTACAGGTAGTCGCGCCACGCGTCCGGCACCGAGCGCAGGCTGACCTGGATCGCCACCGCCGGCACCCACTGCGGGCGAACCGGTCGGCAGCGCAGGGCCATGCCGGCCTGCGCCGGCGTGCGCGCGCCCTTCTTGCGGTTGCAGTCCTCGCACGCGGTCGCGATGTTCTCCCACTCGGTGCGGCCGCCCATGCGGCGCGGCACGACGTGGTCGAAGGTGAGCTCGGCGATCGGCTTCTTCTCGCCGCAGTACAGGCAGCGATAGCGGTCGCGCGCGTAGATGTTCACGCGCGAGAACCGGACCGGCTGCTTGCGGCGGCGGAACGCGCGCAGGATGCGCACGACCGCCGGCACCTTGATGACCAGCGCCACGCTCCGCACCGACCAACCGTACTCCTCGATCACCTCGACCTTGCCCAGGGTGAGCAGACTGATGGCGCGCTGCCACGAGACGACCTTGATCGGCTCGTAGGCGTGGTTGAGGACGAGAGTGCGCTGGTGCGCGATGTCCGTGGTCACGGATCACCTCCTTTTCCGCCGGCCCATCCGGCGAGTTTCGCAGATCCACTGGATCGGCAGCGGCTCCGGCGGGACTCGAACCCGCGATCTCCTGTTCGACAGACAGGCGGCCACTCCGGCTGGCCTGCGGAGCCATCTCGGCACCACCGGAAGGACTCGAACCCTCGCCGTCAGCGTTCGTAGCGCTGCGTCCCGTCCTCGGAACGGTGGCTCATCGGTGCTCATCGGTCGGTACGCGCGGACGGAGTCGAACCATCATTCTCTTCCTTGTAGGGGAAGCGCCCGGCCGCCGGGCAACGCGCGCAGGTGCGGGCGAGGAGTTGCCGCTGGGATGCGGGCTATCAGCCCACGCGTTTCAGGCGGTAACCCAGCAGCTCCGGCCCGCGAAGAGGCGAACGACAACCTCTCTGGTATCCCTGGAGGGACTCGAACCCCCGCTTCCGGATCGAGAAACCGGCGAACTTGCCGCTGTTCGACAGGGACGTGACTCGACGAGATCGACGGCGCGGCTCCACCGGCAGGGATCGAACCTGCACGACCCGGTTAACAGCCGGGCGCACTTCCTTCATGCAACGGTGGAAAGAGGCGGGCGAGTGGCGGGATTCGGTTCGCGCTCGAGCGCGTGACGGCCGCCCCTGCCGGACCATGTGTCCGGTGGTCGGCGCGCGACCGGCCTCTGCGAGAGACGCCGACTCGCGTCGCCAGCACAGGGTCGCCCCTGCCCGGCTACCTTTGGACCGTTGGATAACCGACTCCCATCGGCCCGCACAGAGCCTCCCGGCGGAGTCGAACCGCCAACACCCGAGTACGAGACGGGCGCCTTCCCGGAAGGGCGAGAGGCAGGTCCGGCCCGCCGCGCACGCGCTGCGCGAACGGTCGGGCCGGGGGTTCGAGCGCGAGCGCGGGGCGATCACGACCGCGGCGGCGGTCGCGGCGCCCGCGCGAAGTCGGCGATGACCGCCGGCGTCCCGGTGTCGAAGCCGACCACGTCCAGCATGCCGGCGTCGTCCGGATCAGCGATGCTGAAGCCGTTCGACACCATGCCCACCACCACGAGCCTGGCCGGGATGCCGGTCCTCTCGCGGTACTCGCGCAGCGCCTGGACCGGGTGAACCGGACCGGCCCAGGTCTCCGAATCGGTGTAGACGCAGAACACATCCACATCGACCCGGGCGTTCAATGCCCACCGCATCGGCAGCGAGCAGTCGGTGCCGGCGAACGGGAGGCCGCTCACCTGCTTCATCGCGCGGTCGAGCCGCCAGCGCGGTGAGATGTCCAGCGGCCTGATGCCGTGCATCTCGCCCGCGCCGCCGCCACCGCCCGCCGGCGCGAGCCCGCCGGCGCTGGCGAAGGCGACGAACGCGTGCCGCGCCTCGGTCGCGGCCGTCACCAGCGCCATCGCGGCGCTCGCCACGCGCGGGGTCAGACCCGGCACGCCGGCGACCGCGCCGCACTCCATCGAGCCGGACACGTCCAGGGCCAGCAGCATGCGGGCTCCGGCCGGCTGGACGTTGTGGAACGCGGTGTAGAAGGCGGCGTCGAGCGCATCGACCACCGCCTGCACCGGCTTCCAGGTGCCGCGCCCGCGCGCGCCCACGCCCGACGCGTAGGTCTTGAGCGCGGCGAGCAGCGCGATCGGGTGCACGCGCGCCTCGCGCAGCCTGCGGCCGTCCGCCAGCCGCTCCACCACCGTGCGCGTCGACTGGCTCATCGGCGCGATCAGGCCGACTCGCGTCATGGTCGCCAGGTTGCGGATCATCGCGGTCAGCGGCATGCGCTCGAGCAGGGCGTCCCACACGCGCGCGTCCGTCAGCCACCCGGTCGGGATCGCCTCGCGCGGCAGGTCGTGCTCGCGCACGAGCTCGACGATCTCGCCGACATGGGTGGCGGCCCTGGCGCGGTCGACCGCCGCCACCAGCGCGAGCGCGCCGGCCGCCGGAGCCGCGACCGGTAGCTCGCCTCCGACCACCCAGCGGTAGAGCAGGTCATGCTCGGCCGTGGGCGCCTTCGGGTGGCTGAGCCGCAGGAGGTCGCGGTTCGACCAGCCGTCGCGGGCCTGGTACTTGACGAGCTGGTAGGCCAGCTTGTCGGCGGGTTTGCGGTTGTACCAGCGCGCGACGGCGTTGCGCGTGCCGCGGCCCCAGCCGCCGAACGCCTGCACGTACTCGGCGAAGTGCATGACGTGCGTGCCGGTGCGGCAGACGAGCGGAAGCGCCGCCAGCGCCGCGCGCCGGGTCTCGAGGCCGCCGAGCTTGGCCGCCATGGCGAGCGCGAAGATCGCCGGGTCGTTCCTGGCGGCGCGCCCGGCGCTCGAGACCTCGACCACGCGCCCAACCGCGCGCGCGCCGTCCGCCGCGATGCAGCGGCCGACCGCCTGGGCGTTGTCGACCGTGAGCGCGCGTTCCGACGCGTAGTAGCTGCCGCCCTCGCTGCCGAGGAGGAGGAAGCGGTCGAGCCGGAGCCAGTCGTCGACCGGCCAGGCGAAGCCGCCGGCCGCGTTGGCAACCTGACCCGAGCCCGGGATGGCCCGCCACTGGGGCGTCGCCTTCTTCGAGTAGAGCTTTCCGTAGTTCGTGGTCATGGATCACCTTCCTTGTTCGGCCCGCATGCGGGTGTCGAGCGGAGCGGCCCACCGGATTCGAACCGGTACGGCGAGGTTGGAAGCCTCGCGTGCTGCCGTTACATCAGAGCCGCGAGAGAGCGCGCGGGGCGGGCGCGCATGGAGCGGACGGCGGGACTCGAACCCGCGAGCACTGGTGTGGCGCACCCGTGTGTCGCCTCGACTCATCCGCGGTGGTTGCAGGCGAGGGAGTCGCGCCCTCGCGAACCGGCTCATGAGACCGGTCGGCTCCTCGAGCTGCCTGCAGTGGAGATGCTGGGGCGGGGTGATCGGAGGGAGTCGAACCCTCGCCGCGAGAGCCACAGACTCGCGTGCTGCCGCTACACCACGATCACCATGCGGTCCGCCCGGAGGGACTCGAACCGTCATCGGCCGCTCATCAGGCGGCTGCACTTCCCTTGTGCTACGGGCGGCGCGAACAGATCGACGCCGGAGAGAGACAAGATAGATAGAGAGTAGGGATGGTGGGACTCGAACCCACGCCCTCACGGTCCCGAACCGCGCGCGCTAGCCGCTGCGCCACATCCCTTCGAGAGACTCGTGCGGGTCCGACGCCCGCACCGATCGTCGACCAGGTCGCTGGCCCTGATCGCTGGCCCTGGTCGCTGGCCTGGTCGCTGGCCTGGCCCCATCCCTCGGAATCGAACCGAGACCTTCCGCTCTTCAGACGGACGCGCTACCCGTGCGCCAGGATGGGTCGAGAATGGGGTGCTCGCGACGCACCCCTCGTCCTCGACTATTCGGTTGTCAGAGATCGTGGTGCGGGAAACATCGAGTTCCGGACCCAGGAGTCGAACCCGGATTTCGCGGTTCAGAGCCGCGCGTCTTGCCACTGGACCAGTCCGGATCGCTCGGGGCGCACCTCTCCCGGCGAGCGGGCCGGACGACGGTCCGCTCGGTCGAGGGTGAGCTCCGCCTTCGGGGCCGCTCGGGTCGCGCGCGCGGCCCCCGGGGCATGAGCCCGCTGGCGCGGCGCGCTACCTGCGCGACATCCCGAAAAGCGAAAGAGCCACCGAGGTCTCGCCTGGTGGCTCCATCGCGCCCTTGCTGCAGATCAGCGTATCAGACGAGTGGAGCCCTCCCTCCGGGATTGCCGAAGCGGCGGCCGGCCATGACGAGCCCGTGGGACTGCTGCGGGTCCTGCGCGCCGGCGCAATCGCGCGGTTGCAGGAGCTGCGAACGTGTCCCGTCGGTCTGGCTGGGCCTGAATGATTCTTTGCAGATTCGCCGCATGGCAGGTATTCCGGAGGATGAAGGGAACGACCCTCGAATCTCGATAGCACTACTCGACGCGTGGGCGAGTGTCAAATCAAATTTCGCGCTTCACTCGACTCACGACCTGGGCATGGACGCACGAGTCCTGGATCCGTTCCACCGTCTGTTCTTTCCGCGAGAGGTGAACATGGATGGCAACGTTCGACATCACTACGACCGCTCCGTCGACGACGTCCTCGCGCTCGTCACCGACCCGGACTTCCTGAAGCGCCGCGCCGAGGCGGCGGGGGAGAAGAGCGTCGTCGTCCGCGTCGATCGCGACGGCGCTCGCATGACCATCCGGCTCGAGCGCGACGTGGAGAGCAGTCTCCCAGGCTTCATGAAGAAGCTCTTCAACCCGACCAATCACCTCGTCGACTCCCAGACCTGGGACACCTCGGGCCAGGTGAAGACCTCGGACTGGTCGGTCGAGGTGGCCGGACAGAAGCGCGTGCAGATCCGCGGGCGGCTCTCGCTCGCGCCGGCCTCCTCTGGCGGTTGCGACTACATCGAGGCGTTCACCGTGAGCGTGGCGATTCCGCTGGTCGGTGGCCGCATCGAGAAGTACGTGCTGGGCGAGACCGAGTCGTCGATCCGCCAGCAGTTCGACTTCACCGTGAAGGAGCTCGGGTCGCGAGGCGCCTGACCGCCGCATCAGTTGAGCGGGGCGACGGGCAGGGAGGCCAGCTCGGCCTCCAGCTCGTCCACCACCACGCGCAAGCACACCCATGCACGCTGGACCAGAGGCAGCCGGAGGTCGGCTCGTTCGAGCAGATCCAGGCACCCGCGCGTCGCGCACGCCAGATCGTGCAGCAGGACGGTGATGTCCTCGTGGTCGCGCGGGCGGCGGGCCGCCAGGAGATAGAGGTGACTGGACGCGGCCACGAGCTCGTCCCATCGCTCGGCCGAGCAGCCATCGGGGGGATCGTGATCGAGGAGCGCACCGTAGAGGCGGAGCGCCGCCACATATAAGGTGGGATTGGCGAGCATGGTCTCCATGTCGGACCGCCGCGGTTCCTGGTGCCGACCCCGCCGCTCGAATCGGGCGTGGCGAGTGGCGGCGGTCGCGTTCGCGCCGAGCAGCGCGCGCCGTTCGCCCGTCCGGCCGGACTCCCGGACGCGTCCGTCCGGATGGCTGGACAGGCACACGCACCTTCGAGCGCTTGGCGCTGGCAAGCCGCTTGCTCCAACCGCGCTCGATGAACGTTTCCAACCAGCTGGAGAGCCCAACCATCCATGAGCGGCCCGATCCACGCGAGGCGTGGCAGCCGGGCATCCGACCTCGCGCGGTGCTGCGCGCGTTCGCAGCGTCGCCCGAGTGCGCGCGACTCGAACCGCGCGAGCGCGAGCTCGAGTGGGCGCAGGAGCTGCTCGAGGCGATGGAGGTGGCCGGCTGGAGCTGGCTCGATCTCGATCTCGAGATGTTCGAGGCGGTCCTGCTCGACGGGCTCGGCTGGAGCATCGAGCAGGCGCCGGCCGATCCGGGGAGAGTCGCGCGCGTGCTCGACGCGTTCCTGTGCTTCGCCGATCGCGAGTACGGCGCGCCGCACGCGGGCGCCTGCTGCACCTATCTCCGCACGGCGGGCGCGGTCGAGGACATCGCGCGCTGGCTGAGGCCGTTCGACGAATCCAGCGAGCACGGGCTGTTCGCCGAGCTCAGCCCGCCGTTCGACTGGTGCGACGGCCGCTGCGATCGCTGTCCCCTGTCGGCGAGCTGTCCGGTCCACGAGGTCGAGGACGCGACCCTGAGCGCATTGATCGACGGCGGCGGCGATCCCGATGAGCGACGGGCCGCCCGGCTGGCCACCGCGCCTGCGATCGCGGCCGGCGCCGTGCCGGCGGCCGGTGCGGCGGTCGAGGACTCGAGCGAGATCGACCTGCCCTCCGCGCCGCCGGAGGCCGCGCGGCTGCGCGAGCTCTGCCGCGAGTACGCCTTCGCGGTGCTGACCGTGAGCGACGCGCTTCCAGCCCGCCTGGAGGAGACCGAGGAGGTCGATCTTAGGGCCGACGCGATCCTCGTGGCCGTCAAGGGCAGCCGCGTCGCGTGTCACCTGTCGCCGGCGGGCGCCCTCGAGGACGAGGACGCCCTCATGGACGGGGTGCCGAATCTGCTCCTGCTCGAACGCGTCATGAACGGCATCGAGGCCCGCGTCGCCGCTCACGGCCGCCTGCCACCATGCGCCGCGGGCTACCGGAGAGCGCGCGACCAGCTCGGACGCGCGCTGCAGCCGCTGCTTCGATCGATCCCGCCGCGCATCCGCGAGGAGGTCCAGTTTCGCATCCTGACCGGGACAGCCCCGAGTCCGTTCTCATGTTCCTCGTGATGGTCCGGGGCCTCGCAGCCACTCGGGGAGCAGTGCCCCGTAGTGGCGGCGGACGCGCCGGAGGTTCGCCGGGACCGAGCCGTCCGGCGCCGGAGCCAGCCCCAGGAAGCGGACGGCGTTCCCGCCCATCACGTTGGCGATGGTCGTGTGGTCGCTCCATGCCTGGCCGAAAGCTGACTCGAGGTTGTCGAAGTAGCGCTCGTGCGGTCCATTGAGGACGTTCATGAACCAGTCGCTTCCATAGATCAGGCGATCGCGCAGCACTCCGCCCGAGTGAGCGTCGAGCTTGCGGATCAGGGCGACCAGCCGGGGGCGGACCTCCGGGTCGCTTCCAGCCTGGGAGTTGGCGAGATCGACGTAGACGTTGTCGTAGCGGAAGAGATCGCTCGTCTGGTACGACCAGGCGTAGGTCGACATGGCCTCGAAGCAGCCGTCCACCTTGCGGACCGCGGCCGGATCACCGGCGGCGGTGACGCCGGTGAAGTGGCCGAAGTGAGCCAGGCAGACGCGCAGCCGCGAGAACTCCTCGAGCGCCATGAGCCAGTAGGCCGGTCCCGCGCACCAGCCGTAGCCCGGCTGGAAGTCGTTGCTGTCGTTGGAGTGGGCGAGGATCGGGACCTCGTGGTCCTGGCAGAAGCGGTACAGCCCGCGCAGGGCCTCGTCGAGGTGGGCGCCGAGGTCGTCCTTCTTTCGGCGCCACTCGGCCAGCTCGCGGGGCGGAAGCGCGCGGTCGAGCTTGCCGAGCTCGCCGTCGCTCCAGCGGCGGTGGCGCGCGTTGCCCAGCGGGGCGAAGCCGACCGGGGGGTAGAGCTTGACCCCGACGAACCCATATTCGAGCACCGCGGCGCGCACGAGATCGAGCGCACCCTCGAGCGAAGCCAGCGGGCGGCCGGGCCGGTGCTCGCGGTGTGAGGGCCGCAGGACCTCGCGCAGCGGGTTGAACGCGATGAACGGCAGGAACGCCGCCCGGATGGGGAAGCGCCCCCCGTCGCCGCCGTCCCGGACGGAGGCCGCCGACTCGAGCGACGTGAGCGCGAGCTGGCGCTGGACGGCGATCTGATCGGAGAGCGGGCTGTGCGGCTGCTCCGCCGTGCCGGTCCAGTAGGAGAAGTCGACCAGGAGCGGGGTGAACAGCTCGACGCGCGAGTACGTGGTCGCGACGTCGCGCGACAGATCGTGGCGATAGCGGAAGAAGTTGGCGGCGAATGTGCCGTAGCCGCGCGCGTAGCTCCAGAGCAGCGCGAGCAGGCGCTCGCCCGAGCTCGCCAGCGGCCGCAGCTCGGCGGCGCCGAGCAGCACCTTGCCCAGGCGGGCGAGGCCGCCCGCGATCTGGTCTTGAAGCCGCTCGTCGCCGACGAGCGGGGCGTCGCGGCGGATCTGCCGGTCGAGCTGCGCGCCGTACAGGCGCTCGAACTCGTCCGTGTGGCGGCGCTGTGCGGCGTGTTCGAGGTGATGCAGCTCGTCCTTGCTCAGGACTCGCGATCCGCCGAGCAAGCGCCCGCCGATCCTCACGGCGCTGGTGCCCTCGTGGACCAGTCCGAGTCCGACGAGCTCGAGGAACTGGAAGAGGCGCTCGGCGGGCGTGAGCTTGCCGCGGCGGGCCGCGTACAGGTCGCGGGCGTGCGCGACGCTCCCGTCGGCTCGCAGCAGCTGATCGGCGTCGATGTCGGCGACGAATCGCCGCGCCAGGGTGAGCTGATCGGCGCCTGGCGGCTCCAGCCCCAGCCGGGCCAGGAGCGACTCGGTGGCGGCGCCCAGGAGCCACCTCGCGATGTGGAGCGGGAGGTCTGCGATCTCGCGCCAGTCGCAGGCGCCGCGGCCGACCAGGACATCGCGCTCGCAGGCGGCCGAGGGGGCCGCGACGCGCGCGAGCCCGGCGAAGACCGAGCCGCTCGCCAGCGTGAACCACGTGGGCGCGCCGTGGAACTTGCCGCTCAGGAACGCGGCCAGCGGGATGTCCTCACCGTTGAAGGTGTGACAGTGGAGGTCGACCACCGGCACGTGGACCGGCTGTCGCCCCGCGGTGGCGAGGGCGGGGCGATTGCTACCTCGGCTGGTCGCGCTGCCTCGACCGCACGCGGCCCAGCTCAGGGTCAGCGCGGCGCAGCTGCCGCTCAGGAAGTCGCGCCGTTTCATGGTCGAGTGATCCGGGTCCTGGACTCGATCGAGATCAGCCAACACCCGAGATCGCAGCCGGCCGAGACCAGCTCCTGCCGGTCGGTGCGTCTTCCCGTTCCTGCTCCGGGCTCAGTCTTGCGTCCGCATGCAGCGGGCGCAAGCCGTTTTTTCGCGGCAGCGAGCGCGGCGAGCGGATGCCCCGATCTCGAGGACAGAATTCCGGCCCGGCATGCGCATCTCGCGCGCGGCGCGGGGTGCCGGTGGCCGCTTGGCGTACGTCCGACGAGGGGCGCCGCCGCGAGGTCGATGCGGCTGGCGATGCTGCCGGCGCTGCGCGGCGATCGAGCGGCGATCGAGCGGCGATCGAGCGGCAATGCCCGGCGATCGCGCGGCGCTTCGACCGCGATGCGGTCGCGATCGCGCGTGGCGACCTGGCGGCGATCGAGTGACGACCGCGAGGGTTCGCGGCGATCGAACAGCCGCAAACCGCAGGTCTGGCCAGGTGAAGTCGGAGCGCGGACGGTGGGCAGCGGCGCGGGTCTTGACGTGGACGGCCCATCGCGACACGCTGCGCGAGCGGGATGGAGGCCCGGCTCACAGAGGAACGACGGCGGGTCACCGACCGTCGCGCCAGGCAGGACAAGCGTGAGGCGCAGGTCGTCCTGATCTGCAACCCGCGCGCCGGCGGCCGGTGGAAGGCCCTGGCCGGCATCCTCGACTCGGAGGAGGCGCGTCACGTGCGCCGGATCGTGACCGATTCGGTCGAGGACATCGCGCAGGCGGTCGCCGATCTGGGTGAGGAGGCGGAGCTTCTCTGCATCTACGGGGGCGACGGGACCATCCAGCGCATCCTCGATCGCCTGGCCCCGCGCGCGCGCGAACAGGTGCACCTCGCGCTGCTCGGCGGCGGCACCATGAACGTCACGTCGCGCTGGTGCGGCTTCTCGCGCGATCCGGTGCGAAACTTCCGCTACGTGGTGCGCGGCCACCGCACCGGCGAGCTCCTCTACAAGGAGGTGCCCATCCTGGAGGTGACCGCGGGCGGAGGATTTCACCGCGGCTTCACCTTCGGCATGGGCCCGGTGGTCCGGCTGCTCGATGCCTACGAGCGCGGCCGCAAGGGCAAGGTGGCGGCGCTGCGCCTGGCGGCGCAGGCCATCGCCGCGGCCTGGATCAAGAGCCCGCAGGAGTACGAGAAGCTCTTGACCGCGCAGGTCGCCGACATCCAGGTCGACGGCGAGAAGCTGCCGTACAGCGAGTTCGCCGCCGTGTTCGCCAACGTGACCGGTCAGATCAATCCGGGCGTGGAGCCGTTCGTCAACGAGCGCAGCCGCAATGCCTTCTACTGCGCGGCCGCGGCGGTCAGCGCGCGCGAGCTGTCGCTGGCGATGCCGTTCCTGGTGCGAGGGTGGCTGCCGCTCGACCTCGCCGCGCTCACCGAGCCGGGCCGGCTGCTGGAGCGGCTGCGCAATCCGGCGCTGTTCACCGATCCGCGCTACATCAACCGGACCGGATCGCGGCTCGAGATCCGCACCGAGGAGCCGCTCTACACCCTGGACGGCGAGATCATCCAGTCCACCGCCGGTGAGCTGGCGATCGAGCTCGGACCGACGCTTCGCCTCGCCGTGGGGGCAGGGCCGCGCCGGCCGTCGCGCCTCAAGGAGCGGCTCTCCCGGGTCTCGAGCCGCTGACCGGGCACCGCTCGCGAGCACGGCGCAGCACGGGACGACGATGCACCGAGATCGCCGGATCCTCTACGCCACCGCGTTCCTGCGCGCGCTGGCGGTCGGGTACGTCGGCATCCTGAGCGCGTTGCACCTGGCCGCCGCCGGGCTGCGCGACGCGCAGGTCGGGGCCGTCATCGGCGCGGGCCTGGGCGGCGCCGCGGTGGCGGCGCTGGTCGTCACCGTGGCCGGCGATCGTCTGGGGCGCCGCCGCTCCCTGGTCGCGCTGTCCCTGCTCGGCGGCGCCGGCGGCGCTGCGTTCGCGCTGGTCGCGTCGCCCGTCGCGCTCGCCGCGGTGGCCTTCGCCGGCATGGTCAACGGCATGGGGCGCGACCGCGGCGCGGCGCTCGTGCTCGAGCAGGCCGTCCTGCCCGCGACGACCGACGACGCCGGCCGCACGCGAGCCTTCGCCGCCTACAACATCGCGCAGGACGCGGGCCACGCGGCCGGCGCCATGCTGGCCGCGCTGCCGGCGTGGTTGCGCGCAGCCGGGCTCGGTCAGCTCGAGGCGTCGCGCACCGCGCTCCTCCTCTACGCGGCGCTCACGGTGGTGCCGGTGGTCCTCTACGCGCGCCTGTCGCCGGCGATCGAGCTCCCGGCCGCGCCGCGGAAGCCGCTCGCGCCGGAGAGCCGGCGGCGCATCGCCGGGCTGTCGGCCCTGTTCGCGCTCGACAGCCTGGGCGGCGGCTTCCTGACCGCGGCGCTCCTCGCGCTCTTCTTCCGCGAGCGCTTCGGCGCGAGCGAGACGCAGCTGGGCCTCCTCTTCTTCGCCGCCCGCGCCGCCAACGCCGCCTCGCACGCGGGGGCCGCCCTGCTCGCGCGCCGCATCGGGCTGCTCAAGACGATGGTCTTCACCCACCTGCCGTCGAGCCTGCTCCTCGCCACGGTCCCGCTGGCGCCGAGCTTCCCGATCGCGGCGCTCCTCTTCCTCCTGCGCGAGGGGCTGGTGGAGATGGATGTGCCGACGCGCCAGTCCTTCACCATGGCGGTCGTGCGCCCCGACGAGCGGACCTTCGCGTCCGGCATCACCCACCTGGTCCGGCTGGGCGGCTGGGCCGTCGCGCCCGGCCTGGCCGGACTCCTGGCCGGAGCCGACGACCTCGGCGCACCCCTCATGGTCGGCGCCGCGCTCAAGATCCTCTACGACGTTCTCCTCTTCGTCGCGTTTCGCCGGGTCGTGCCGCCCGAGGAGAGAGCTGGCGGCGGCGCCGTGTCTTGATTCGGAGCGCCAGCCGAGCGCGGCGAGCTCGGTCCTGACCGCCGAGCTCACGCGCCGGAAAGGCGGCGCCCCTCGGCCGCGGCGAAACGTCGGCGCGGGGTGGCGCGGGCCCGCGCCTCACGCCAAGATGACGCGGTGCCGGACGCCGCCCTCTACTTCGCATTCCGCGGCCGCGATCTGCTGGTGCGCCACGACGGCGGCCGCTGCCTGGTGCCCGACGCCGACGCGTGGGGCTCGCTGGGGCTCGCGCCGGTGCGCGAGAACCAGCTCGGGTCGGACGCGATCGCGGTCGCGCTCGAGCTGGCCGACGACGCGCAGCCGCCGGATGGGATGGCGTTCGAGAACCTTCGCCGGCTGCACAGCCGCCTCGACGATCTCGTGCTCGCCATGGCCCTGCGCGCCGTGCAGATCGTGGAGTGGGACCGCGGCAACCAGTTCTGCCCGCGCTGCGCCGGGCCGGTGGAGCGCCTGGAGGGCGAGTTCGCCAAGCGCTGCGCGCGCTGCGACACCAGCGCCTATCCGCGCCTGAGCCCGGCGGTGATCGTGCTGGTCCGCCGGGACGACCGCATCCTGCTCGGGCGCAACGCCCGCTTCCCGCTGCCGATGTACTCGACGCTGGCCGGCTTCGTCGAACCCGGGGAGACGCTCGAGGACGCGGTGCACCGCGAGATCCGCGAGGAGGCGGGCATCGAGGTCGACGACCTCCGGTACTTCGGCAGCCAGCCGTGGCCGTTCCCCGATTCTCTGATGATCGCGTTCACGGCGGCCTACGCGTCCGGCCAGCTGCGCCCCGACGCCACCGAGCTGGTGGACGCGCGCTGGTTCGGGCTCGACGAGCTTCCGATGGTGCCGCCGCGCATCAGCATCGCCCGCCGGCTGATCGACGCGTGGGTGCGCGAGCGGGGCGGCGACCCCGACGCGCTCCAGAGCGTGGCCTGAAGCGCGAGCCTGAAGCGCGACCATGGCGACCGCCGGGCGCACGAGCCAGGAGACGAGGGCCGACCTGGAGGTCGTGCGCGCGCGGCTGCGCAACCAGCGCATGCTCGGCCCCGCGCCGGCCACGCCGGCCGAGGTGGTGCGCTGGCTCGGCGCCGTCCAGGCGCAGGACTACCGCGGCGCGCTGTGGGGCGTGGCGTTGCGCACGCGCGATGCGGTCGAGGCCGACGTCGAGGCGGCGCTCGCCGACCGGTCGATCGCGCGCACGTGGCCGATGCGCGGCACGCTCCACTTCGCGCCGCCCGGGGACGTGCGCTGGATGCTGCGCCACCTGGCGACCAGGGTCATCCGGCGCTCGGCCGGCCGCTACCGCGAGCTGGGCCTCGACGACGCAGCGTTCGCCCGCAGCAGGCGGCTCTGCGAGCGCGCGCTGGCGGGCGGCGGCCAGCTCACGCGGCCGGAGATGTACGAGCGGCTCGCGCGCGACGGCGTGTCGCCGGACGGACAGCGCGGCATCCACATCCTCGGGCGCCTCGCCATGGAGGGGCTGCTCTGCTTCGGGCCGCAGCGCGGCAAGCAGCCGACCTTCGTCCTGCTCGAGGAGTGGCTGCCGCCGGCGCCGGTGCCGGAGCGCGACGAGGCGCTGGCACAGCTGGCGCGCCGCTACTTCACCGGCCACGGTCCGGCCACGCTGGCCGACTTCGCCTGGTGGACCGGGCTGCCGCTGGGCGAGGCGCGCGCCGCGCTCGAGGCCGCGCGGCCGCATCTGGTCGAGTCGTCCGCCGGCGGCGCCGCGCACTTCGCCGGGTCGCGACCGGCGCGCGCGCGGACGCCGGCGACCGCGCACCTCCTGCCCGCCTACGACGAGTACACGGTGGCGTACCGCGAGCGAGGCGCGTTCCTCGACCGCGCGCACGCGGAGTCGGCCCGCAACGGCATCTTCTCCCCGGTCGTGGTCATCGACGGCCGGATCGGCGGCACCTGGCGCCGGCGCACGGGCAAGGCCGCCGTCACCATCACCGCCGAGGTGTTCGCGCCGCTGGCCCCGGCCGCGCGCCGCGCGCTGTCGGCTGCCGCCGCGCGCTACGGCCGCTTCCTCGGCGTCGGCGTGGACCTCGACGTGCGCCGCGCCGGCCGCTCCGGCCGGGCCGGCCGCAAGTGATAGGCGTGGCGCGGCCGGCGTGCGTGACCACAGCGTGGCGGCCGCGCGGGCCGGGCGGGCCGCGCCCGACGCGGCGGTCGCGCGTCATCGCCGCGCCACGTCCGCGCCACGTCCGCCCGGCCGCCGCCGCGCTACGCCGCCTCGGCGGCGCTGCCGCCGGCCAGCCAGCCGCGCAGCTTGCCCAGCGCGCGGGCCTCGATCTGCCGGATGCGCTCGCGCGACAGGCCGTACTCGTCGGCGATCTCCTGCAGCGTCCACTCGTGGTCGTTGCCGTCCAGGCCGAAGCGCCGGCTGACGATGTCGACCTCCTTCGCGCTGAGCCGGGCGAGGTGGTCCGGCAGCTCGCCGGCCCGCTCGACCCGGCTCAAGGTCTCGACCGGCGACATCGGATCCTCGTCCGGCATCTGGAGCACATCCATGCGCGTCCGATCCTCGTCCTCGCCGATCGGTTGATCGAGCGATATCTCCCGCGTGCTGGCCGCCCTCATGATCGTCTCCAGCTTGGAGGCGGTGGTGCCGGCGGCGGCGGCGAGCTCGTCGTCGCTCGGGTCGCGCCCGAGCTCGGTGCGCAGGCGCCGGCGGATGGCGTCCAGGCGCTGGCGCGCCTCCTGGATGTGGACCGGCAGCCGGACCAGGCGCGCCTTGTCGCCGAGCGCCCGCCCGATCGCGTGGCGGATCCACCAGGTCGCGTAGGTCGAGAAGCGGACCCCGCGCCGATGGTCGAAGCGCCCGACCGCCTTCATCAGGCCGATCGTGCCCTCCTGCACCAGGTCGGGCAGGGGCATGCTGGTCGCCCGGTACTTCGCCGCGATGAAGAAGACCAGCCCGATGTTGTGCTGGACCAGGTCGTTGCGCGCCTGCGCGGCGGCGCGGGCCACGAGCCCGACCCGCTCGGCGTGGCGCTCCAGCCGGCGCTGCTGGCGCGCGACCGGCAGGCCATCGGGCGCCGACGCCGGGTCGGCCGCGGCACGCCGCAGCACATCGACCAGCTCGTCCGCGACGGCGTGATCGAGGTCGAGCGGGTGAAGCGCGTCGCCGGCGGCGGCCGCGGCGCGGCCCAGCGCCGCCCGCGAGGAGGCGTTGCGCTGCCGTGCCGCCCGGTCTGCGGCGGCGCGAACCGCCTCCAGCGCCGGGCCGGCCCCGTCGATGCGGCCGGCGGCCACGCCGACCACGTACGGCGCGATGACCTCGTCGTCCAGCAGGGCGGCCCAGACGGCCGCGCTGCGCGCCTCGATGTCGGCGGCCAGCGCGCGCTCGCCCGCGGCATCGAGCACGGGGTGCTCGGCCATGGTCCGGGCGTAAAGCGGCATTCCAGTGGCCGAGCGGCGGCCGCTGCGCGCCCGGGCCGCGGATGGCGCCGCCTCGTCGCCGGCCTGGACGCCCGCCCCGGCGCCCGCGATGGAGAGATCGTGCGGATCGGCGAACAGGTCGGACCTGGACAGGTCCAGAGCCGACGGCGCCAGTCCGATGGGGGAACGGGTCTCGAATTTCCTCTTCATGGTCGGGTGGCTCGCCCGCGCCGACACACGCGCGCGGCAAAGCGCAACCCTGTGCGCACGAAAACCCAGGCGCGCAAGGGGCGCCGCGGGCGAGGCCGCACTCGGACGGCGGCCGGCCGCGGCGGCGCTCAGACCCCGGGCGCCCGGCTCGCGCTCGGCGCCGCGCTCGCCCGCTCGCGCCGGCTGATCCGCATCGGCATGCCCCCCTTCGGCCTTAGGGTGATCAGCGGTTCCAGCTCCGCGCGCTCGCGGCCGGGCACCAGGTCGAACCGGAGCTCCTGGACCAGCCGGGCGAGGGCGATGTGCCCCTCCATGAGGGCGAAGTGATTGCCGATGCACACGCGCGGTCCGCCCCCGAACGGGAGGTAGACGTGGCGATCCAGCGCCTTCTCGGCCGCCGCCGTGAACCGCTCGGGTCGGAAGCGCAGCGGATCCGGGAAGTGCTCCGCCCGCCGGTGCATGCCGACGATGTTGACGATGACAGCCTCGCCCTTGCGCACCTGATGGCCGCCCAGCGCCACGTCGCGCGTCGCCCGCCGCACCACCATGTAGGCCGGCGGATAGAGGCGCATGGCCTCCTTGAAGACCTGGAGCGTGCAGGGCAGCTCGGCCAGCGCCGCCAGATCCGGCGAGCGGCCGCCCAGGACGCGGTCGACCTCGTCCTCCAGCCGCGCGCGCACGTCCGGGTTGTGAGCGAGGAGGTAGAGCGACCAGACGAGCGCGTTGGCCGTCGTCTCGTGCGCCGCCAGCATGATCGTCATCGCCTCGTCGCGCACCTGCTTGTCGGTCATCACGCCGCCGTCGTCCTGGTCGCGGGCCAGGAGCAGCATCGACAGCAGATCGCCGGCGTCGCCGCCGGCCGCTCGCCGCTGCCGGATCAGGCGATAGATGACCTCGTCGAGGCGCTCGATGTCGCGCCGCACCCGCAGATTTGCCGGCGACGGCACGCTCGGCGGCAGTGGCACCACCCGGCTGATCTGCGCGCTGACGTGCTCCATCGCTGCCGTGAGCGCGCCGTACACGTCGCCCGCGTCGCCGCTCAGGTCGCTGTGGAACAGGGTCCGGCCCGCCACCTCGAGGGTGAGCTGCATCATCTCGCGCGACAGGTCGGCGCTGCCGGCGGCGGCCAGCCGCTCGACCGAGCGGTCGGCGCAGGCCGCGATGGTGTCGGCGTACTCGGCGATGCGCCGGGGCATGAACGCGGGCGCCATCATGCGGCGCTGCCGCCGGTGGAGGTCGCGCTCGCTGGTCAGCAGGCCCTCGCCCAGGAGCGGCCGGGCGAACACGCTCAGGCCGACGCCCTTGACGAAGGCGTCGTCGCGCTCGACCAGGGCCTCGCGCGCCAGGTCCGGCGCGCTGATGATGACCCCGCTCATGAGGAAGCCGAACCGCACCCGCGCGATGTCGCCGTATTCCCGGGCGACGCGGAGGAGGAAGCCGATCCGGTCGCGGCGGAACTCGAGCAGGCTGCCGAGGAGGAGGTGGCCGGCGACGCGCGGGACGGCGCGCGGGTGCGCGTCCGCTGCGCTGCTTTGGGCTGTGCTCTCGTGCTGCATGGTGGATGACATTATGTGAGCTAAAGCTTACATTTGAAACTCGCATTCCCGGAGGCGCCCCCATGCCGGCCAGACTCGACACCCGCCCGCGCAAGCGAGCTGTCCAGGCCCGATCCCAGGCCACGGTCGACGCCATCCTCGAGGCGACCGCTCACATTCTGGTGACCGAGGGATACGACCGGGCCAGCACCAACAAGGTGGCCGCGCGGGCCGGCGTCAGCATCGGATCGCTCTACCAGTACTTCCCCGGCAAGGAGGCGCTCGTCGCGGCCCTGCTCGATCGGCACGTGGACCGGATGGGCGACGTGCTGCGCGCCGCCTTCCCGCGCCTGGCCGGCGCACCGGTCGAGCGAGCCGCGGTGGAGGTCGTCCGTCTCATGGTCGCGGCCCACTCGGTCGACCCCGCGCTGCACAAGGTGTTCGTCGAGCAGGTGCCGCGCATCGGCAAGCTCGAGCGCGTGCAGGACGTCGAGCGCGAGATGACGGGCCTGGTCCGCGCCTACCTGGAGACCCGGCGCGACCGGCTGGTCGTGCGGGACCTCGACCTGGCCGCCTACATCGTCGTCGGCATCGTCGAGTCGCTCACCCACGCCGCCGTCCTGTCGCGCCCGGACCTGCTCGGCGAGCCGTTCGTCGAGGAGGTGAGCGCGGTCGTGGTCCGCTACCTCACCGGCGGCGGGCGCGAGCGCCGGCGCCCCCGATAGCATCGGTTGGGCCTTCGGCCCCCTCAGCCGCCCGACTCCGTAATCGCGCGGCGACCACGTCGCCTGGCCCAGAACGTACCGTCGGTTGGGCCTCGGCCCGCACTCCGCTAGCCGATCGGGATGCGCACGTAGAACGTCGTGCCGCGTCCGGGCTCGCTGTCGAAGGTGAGCGTGCCGCCGTGCTTCTCGACGATGACGTTGCGGGCGATGGCCAGGCCCTGGCCGGTCCCCTTGCCGACGCCCTTGGTGGTGAAGAAGGGCTCGAAGACGCGCTGGCGCAGCTCCTCGGGGATCCCGCGGCCGGTGTCTCCGACGGAGATCTCGACCACGTCGCCGTCGCGGCGCGTGCGCACCGCGATGCGCCCCCGGTCCTCGGTCCCGCTCACCGCATCGGCGATCGCGTGCGCCGCGTTGACCACGATGTTGAGCACGACCTGGTTGATCTCGCCCGCGTGGCAGCGCACCAGCGGGATGTCGCCGTACTCGGTCTCCAGCTCGGCGACGTACTTGTACTCGTTGCGGGCGATGATGAGCGTGCTCTGGACCGCCTGGTTGAGGTCGACCGGCGACTTCTCCTTCTGCTCCGGGTGGGCGAAGTCCTTCATGGCCCGCACGATGGTGGTGACCCGCTGCAGCCCGTCGAGGGCGCGATCGAGCGCCCCGGGCGCCTGCTCGACGATGTAGTCGATGTCGTTCTCGTCCTCGGCGGCCAGCGCCTCGCGCGCGGCCGGCGCCGGGTCGCGGCTGTCCGCCACGGCGCGGCCGAGATCCTGGTATCGGCGCAGCACCTCGATGAGATCGGTCATCGCGCCGCGCACGAAGTGGACGCTGTCCGACACGAACTGGACCGGCGTGTTGATCTCGTGCGCGACGCCGGCGGCCAGCCGGCCCACCGACTCCAGCTTCTGCGCCTGGCCGAGCTCGCTCTCCAGGCGCCAGCGCTCGGTCACGTCCAGGATCAGGCCGCGCACGTAGCGCTCGCCGCGCACGTCGCCGCAGGCCACCACCCAGCGCAGCTGCAGCGAGCGCCCGTCCGCGGCGCGGGCGGCGCACTCCAGCTCGAGCTCCTGCCCGACGGTGATCGCCGCCAGCCGCTCGCGAGCCGCGTCCGACTGGCCGCGCGGGAGGATCTCGTCGAGCAGGCCCGGCTCGCGCCAGCGCCGGCTCGCGAACCCGAGGCGCTTCTCCCCCTGCGGCCCGACGTAGATGAAGCAGTCGCGATCCGGCGCGTAGGTGAACGGCACCGCGTTGGTGCTCTCCGCGATGAGGCGATACTGCTCGCGGCTCTCCTCCAGCTCGCGCGTGCGCTCGGCGACCAGCTCCTGCAGGCGGTCGCGGTAGGTCGCCAGCTCGCGCTCCGCCTTCTCGCGCTCGGCGATCTCCGATCGCAGGCCCGCGTTGACCT
>Ga0126377_10000386_pt1 | contig 26438 bp, 22 predicted proteins | sample PanSoiMetPlot_22_FD_92647 | JGI IMG/M metagenome (GOLD analysis project Ga0126377, IMG submission 92647) | Tropical forest soil microbial communities from Panama - MetaG Plot_22 | ecosystem: Environmental > Terrestrial > Soil > Tropical forest > Bulk soil | place: Panama | collected 2016-02-17 | reverse complement strand
GGCGCCCTTCTCGGCCAGGCGTCCGTCGCGCGACCAGCGCGCGAACGGGCCGTGCAGGCGATCGGCGCGATAGCCGGCGCGGCTGGCCAGGGCGCCGCTCGAGTGAAACGTGGTCCACTCGCCCTCGCGCTTCCCGCGGCGGTAGCGGCCGCGCGCGCGCGGGCCGCCGTCGTCGCGGTAGGCGATCCACGGACCGTCGAGCTCGCCGGCGGCGTAGTGCTCCTCGAGCTCGAGGCGATTGCCGCGCCAGATGCGCCGCGCGCCGTCGAGCGCGCCGCGCCGCCACTCCTCCTCCACCGCCATGGTGGCGCGCGTGCCGGTCGTGTGCCGGCCGTCGCGCGGCTGCTGCGCCGCGCCGGCGCGCGGGACCGCGCACAGCCCGGCCGCCAGGACGAACAGGCACGCCCGCGTCACCGATGTCAGTTTACTCTCACCGGCGTGCGGCAGGCGCTGACGGTGACCGCGGCGATCCTCGTCCTCGCCGGGGCGCGGGCGGCGGCCGACCCGCCGGCCCAGGAGATCGAGGCGGGCGGCCACCACGTCCGCCTGGTCACCGCGCGCGGGCCGGTCCATGTCTGGACGCCGGCCGGCTACCGCCAGGAGCGCGCCGGCATCGCGTTCTACGTGCACGGCTACTACACCGGCGTGGATCGCGCGTGGACCGAGCACCGACTGGCCGAGCAGTTCCGCGCCAGCGGGCGCAACGCGCTCTTCATCGCGCCCGAGGCGCCCGCCGGCGGAGGCGACCAGGTGAGCTGGCCGCTCCTCGGCCAGCTCCTCGTCGAGGTCCGGCGGCAGACGGGGCTCCTGCGGCCGTGGGGCCCGGTCGTGGTCCTGGCCCACAGCGGCGGCTACCGCACGGCCGAGGCCTGGCTCGAGCACCGCGCGCTCGAGCAGGTCGTCCTCATCGACGCGCTCTACGGCGACGAGGACGCGTATCGCGCCTGGCTTGCGGAGCCGCGCGGCGGGCCGGCCAACCAGCTCTTGCTGGTCGGCGGCGACACCATCCGCTGGACCGAGCCGTTCGTGCGCGAGCTGGGCGGCGGCGCCGCCGGCACGACCGTCCGCGTGTTCGACCGCCTGCCCGACCGCGCGGCAGAGGTCGGCGACGACGCCAGGCGCGCGCCGGTCCTCTACTTCCGATCGCAGATCGGCCACATGGAGCTCGTGGAGGGCGGGCGCACCATCCCGCTCCTCCTCCAGCTCACGCGCCTGCCCGCGATCCGCTGAGCCCGCCGCCGCCGGCGCGCAGCTTGAGGGCCGCGTAGATGAAGCGGTGCACCGGGGTCGGGATGCCGAGCTTCTCGCCGAGGCGGATCACCGCGCCCTGAAACGTCTCGATCTCGAGAGGCGCGCCCTGCCGCACCGCCCGCAGGAGCGACGGCGTCTGGCCGGCGGGCAGCGCATCGAGGGCGGCCAGCGACTCGGCCACCGTCGGCACCACCGCGCCCTCCGCCTCGGCCAGCGCGCGCACCTCCGCGATGCACGCCACAAGCACCGCGCGCGTGTCCGGGTCGTCGCGCACCGGGCCCAGCGTCGCGGAGGTCAGGGCGCAGACGCTGGCGAACGGGTCGAGGAAGTAGAACTTGCGCCACACCTCCTGCCTCATGCGCGGGGAGGCCTCGGCGTTGATCCCGGCCTCCTGCAGCAGCCTGGCCACCCTGCTGGCCCGCTCGCTCGCGCCTCCCCGCACCTCGCCGAGCGCCACTCGATTGAGCGGCCCGCTCTGCCGGATGAGCCCGGGCGCCGCGATGACCGACGACACCTGACAGATTCCCGCCAGGACGTGCTCCTCGCCGATGACGGCGCCCAGCCGGTCGGCCACGTCGAGGCCGTTGAGGAGCGGCAGGACGATGGTGCCGCCGTGGAGGAGCGGCGCGATGCTCGCCGCGGCGCCGTCCAGGTCGAACGACTTGGGCGTGAACAGCACGAGATCGACCGCGCCGATCTCGGCCGGCGCGTCGGTGGCGACGACCTCGCGCAGGACCAGCGGCGGCTTGCCCTCGCGCTCGACCGTGAGCCCGGTCGCGCGCAGAGCGGCCAGGTGCGCGCCGCGCGCGATGAAGGAGACCGCCCGTCCCGCCTCCGCCAGCGCGGCGCCGTAGAAGCCGCCGACCGCGCCCGCGCCCATGACCGCGATGCTCGTGATGTCCGCCGTGCCCGCCATGCCTGGCACATACGGCGGAGCGGGCGCCGCGTCCAGCGCGCCGATCATCGAGTACCTTTGATGCGATGACCTCGATCGACGAGCGGCGCCGGGTGTCGTTCGACTCCACGGCAGACCGGTACGACGCGGCGCGGCCCTCCTATCCCGAGGCGCTGTTCGACGACCTCATCGCCCTCGCCCGCATCCGCGCCGACGCCGTCGTCCTCGAGGTGGGCGCCGGGACCGGCAAGGCGACCCTGCCGCTGGCGCGGCGCGGCATCGAGGTGATCGCCATCGAGCCCAGCGCCAACATGGCCGCGGTGCTGCGCGCGAAGGTCGACGGCCTCCGCGTCGCCATCGCGGGGACCACGTTCGAGGCCTACCGGGCGGACCGGGCGGCCGACGTCGTGCTATCGGCCCAGGCTTTCCACTGGGTCGATCCGTCGGTGCGCTACGTCAAGGCGGCCGACGTGCTCGCCCCGGGCGGCGCGCTCGCGCTCCTGCGCAACGACAAGGGGGAGCTGGACCCGGGCCTCGCCTCCGACCTGGCCGGCGCCTACGCCGAGCACTTCGCGGACGGCCCCGGCCCGCACAGCGCGCGGCACGAGCGGTCGCAGATCGCGGCCGAGATCGACGCGAGCGGCCGCTTCGGCGCCGTCACCGTCCGCACCTATCCGTGGAGCGCGACCTACTCGGCCGCCGACTACATCCGCCTGCTCGAGACCTACTCCGATCACGCGGTGCTGAAGCCCTCGCGCAGCCAGCCGCTCTACCGGGCGATCGCGCGGGCCATCGAGCGCCGCGGCGGTTCCATCACGATCCCGTACGTGGCGGCGCTGCACCTGGCCGAGGTCCGCTGACCGCGCGCCGGCGCAGGAGCTCGGTGGCGCCGTAGGTGGCCAGCGCCAGCGCCGTGAGCGCCGCGGACCAGACCACGAGGCTGCGGTCGAGGCGCCGGAAGCCGACCACCAGCATCCAGCCCGACAGGATCACGGTGGCCGCCGCCGCGACCAGCGCGGCCGGCACCGGGCGCGGCAGGTCCGGCCGCCGCCAGCGCATGACGAAGAGCGACGCGGCGACCAGGGCCGAGAACACGGCCAGCAGGGCGCCCACGTTCTGCAGGGCGTTCTTGAGCGTGTTGGTCCAGATGATGGCCATGGCCACGGCGCTCTGCAGCACGACCGACGTCACCGGCGGCCGGCCCTCGCGCGCGGCCAGCAGGCGGGGCAGAAATCCGTCCTCGGCCATGGTGGCGTACACGCGCGGCCCGACCATCGTCATCGCGCTCATGGTCGAGAAGAAGGCGAGGGCGACCAGGATCGACATGAGCCTCGCGCCGGTCGGGCCGATGAGCTTGACCGCGACCGCGTGGCCCAGCGTGACGGTGTCGCTGCCCACCGCGGCGGCCGCGTCGGCCGGGTCGAGGTTGGCGACGAACACCCAGTTGACCAGGAGGTACAGCGCGCCGACCGCCGCGCAGCCGAGCAGCATCGCGCGCGGCACGTCGCGCGTCGGGTGGCGGAACTCGCCCGCCGCGTAGGCGGCGGCGTTCCAGCCGATATAGGCGAAGGTGATGAAGAAGAGGTTGCCGAAGAACGGGCCGGCCGCGAAGTCGGCCGAGCCATGGGGCGGCGTCCAGGTCGGCCACGCGCTCTCGCCCAGGGCCAGGCCGAGCACGACGAAGCCGACCAGCAGGACCACCTTGAGCGCGATGAGCAGGTCCTGCGTCCACTTCGAGGTGACCAGCCCGAGGCTGTGGAAGATCGTGAGGACCGCGATGAGCGCCGTGGCGACCGCGCGCGGATGGGCGACCGGCGTGACGGTGCCGAGGAAGGCGGCCGCGGCCGCCGCGTTGATGGCGGTGGGCGCCGCGAACCCGACCAGGAGCGACGCCCAGCCGGCCACGTAGCCGAGCACCGGGTGGACCAGGTCCGACAGGTAGCGGTACTCGCCGCCGGAGCGCGGGATCATGCGCGCGACCTCGGCGTAGGCGCGCGCGCCGGCCATGGCCAGGACCAGGCCGACCACCCAGTCGATGAGGATCCAGGCCGGGCTCATCTCCTGGGCCATGTAGCCGGTGCTGAGGAAGACGCCGACGCCGATCATGTTGGCGGCGACCAGGCCGACGCCCGACCACAGGCCGATCAGGCCGCGCGCCCCGGCGCCGTCGCCGACGCGGCTCATGGCTGCCTCTTCGCGCCCGCGTCGCTCGATCCCGCGGCGGGGCCCGGGGCGGCGCCCGCGCCAGCCGCCCCGGCGCCGCCCGGGCGCGCACCGGGGGCGGGCAGCCCGGTCATGCCCGCGAGCCGATCGATCAGCAGGGCCGCCTCCTCCGGGGTGAGCGACGCGGTCAGCGCGATGTCGGAGCCGCCCTGGGTCACCTCGACCTTCTCGACGATCGCGGCGGCGCGCGGGTCGGCCGCCGATGCGGCCAGCTCCGCGCGCTCGTCGCGGAACGTCACCGCCGCCGCCTCGGCCTGCTTCGCTCCTGCCAGCCGCAGCCCCAGGATGACGCGCACGCCGCTGCCCTCGCCGTCGGCGCTGGCGAAGAAGCCCTGCAGGGCGGGCGCCCCGGGCAGGCGCGCGAGCTGCTTCTGCACCGCGGCCGGCAGCGGCCCGGCCATCCAGAACGCGGCGCCGGTGCGCACGCGGCCCACGTAGCTCATGAGCCTGGCGTCGGTCCTGACCCCGGCCTGCTCGACCAGCGCGGCGAGCGCGGCCGGCGCGTCGTCGGCCAGCGGCGCGGCGATCGCGACTTCGCGGGTCGGCCAGTAGATGTGGCTCCGCTTGTGGCGCGCGCCGTAGACGGTCAGCGATCCCTCCTGCGTGATCGGAATCGCCTCGCCGGTCCGATCGGAAAGCTCGTTGACGCAGGTCGCGACCGAGTCGCGCGTGAACGAGCCCCTGATCGCGACGAATACCCGCTCGGCGCCCGGGCCGCCGCCCAGGGTGGCGACCGCCAGGTCGGCGCCGCGCCGCGGATCGAGGCCGCAGTTCTCGGCGATCGCGCGATCGACCGGCGGGGCCGGCATCCACTCGAGCAGCCGCGCGAGCGCCGGCACCGCGCGCGCGCGGGCGGCGCGGATACCGATGACCGCCCAGGCGTCGCCGGGCAGGTGCTCGAGCATGGTGGCCACCTCACCGGTGATCTCGCCCTCCGGCAGGTCGTCCTTGCCGCACGCCGGCCACGCCACCGCGCAGGCCCCGGTTGCCGCCGCGGCCGTGGCCAGCGCGACCGCGGCCTGGACCCTGGCTGCCCGGCGCCTGTCACCTGTTCTCACGGCGGAGTCTCCCGGTGGCGCCCAACAACCTAGCACTGATGGCCTTTCGACGCGTCGCGGCAACGCGATTGACATCCGTCTACCAGTCGGTAGACAATTGTCGTTCGACTGGTAGAGACGACCGCGAGACGCTCATTGGCCGCGCCCAGCCCGAAGTCGCCGCTCGCCACGCCGGAGCACATCCTGGTCGCCGCGACCCGGCTGTTCGCCGCCGCCGGCTACGGCGGGACGTCGCTGCAGGACGTGGCCGACGCGGTCGGCATCCGCAAGCAGTCGCTGCTCTACCACTTCCCGTCGAAGGACGAGCTGCGCCGGCGCGTGCTCGACACGCTGCTGTCGCGCTGGAACGACGTGCTGCCGCGGCTCCTGTTCGCGGCCACCTCCGGCGAGGGGCAGTTCGACGCGATCGTGGCGGAGACGATCCGCTTCTTCGCCGAGGACGCGGACCGCGCGCGCCTGCTCCTGCGCGAGATCCTCGACCGCCCGGCCGACGTGCAGGCGCTCATCGACACGCACGTGGCGCCCTGGGTCGAGGTCGTGTGCGGCTACATCCGCACGGGCGCCCAGCGCGGCGAGATCGCGCCCGACGTCGACCCGCACGCCTACGTGCTCGGGGTCATCCACCTCATCCTGTCCGCGATCGCGACGGCCGACTGCTTCGGCCGCGTGGCCGACCGAGGCCGCCAGCTCGGAGAGGTGCTGCGCATCGCCAAGTCCAGCCTGTTCCTCGCGCGCACCGCCGCGTCACCGCCGGAAGGGGATTGATATGGCCAACTTCTTCAAGGACAACCCTGACCTCCAGTTCTACTTCGAGCGCGGCATCGACTGGCGCCGCATCGCGGAGCTCTGCGAGCGCGGCTTCACGCTGCCCGACGGCTTCAAGAGCGCGAGCGAGGCGGTCGGCTTCTACCGCGAGATCGCCGAGCTGGTCGGCGAGCTGGCCGCCGAGGAGGTGGCGCCGCTCGGCCCCCTGGTCGACCGGACCGGTCCGCGCCACGAGAACGGCGAGGCGTCGCTGCCGCCGGCCATGGACGCGCTGTTCCGCAAGCTGGCGGAGCTCGACCTCCACGGCATGTGTCTGCCGCGCGAGCTGGGCGGCCTCAACTGCCCGCTCCAGCTCTACCTCCTGGCCAACGAGCTCTTCGCCCGCGCCGACGTCTCCATCATGTCGCACTTCGCGTTCCACGGCGGCATGGCGATGGCGATGCTCAACCTCAGCATGATCGAGGGCACCACCGACATCGATCTCGAGAGCGGGACGGTGCGGTCGACTCGCTTCCGCGCCGAGATGGCGGAGATCGCCAGCGGGCGGGCGTGGGGCAGCATGGACATCACCGAGCCCGACGCGGGCAGCGACATGGCCGCGCTCCGCACCGTGGGCCGGCAGGAGCCGGACGGCAGCTGGACCGTCAGCGGGCAGAAGATCTTCATCACATCGGGTCACGGCAAGTATCACTTCGTCATCGCGCGCACCGAGCCGGACGCCGAGGGGCTGGGCGGGCTGTCGATGTTCCTGGTGCCGACCTACCGCGAGGAGGGCGGAGTGCGGGTGCGGCTGGCCACCCTCGACCGCATCGAGGAGAAGCTGGGCCACCACGGCTCGGTCACCGCGGCGGTCACGTTCGATCGCACGCCGGCCATGCTGATCGGCAAGCGCGGCGACGGCTTCCGCTTCATGCTGCGCCTCATGAACAGCGCCCGCCTCGCGGTCGGGTTCGAGAGCCTCGGCGTGTGCGAGGCGGCCTACCGCCTGGCCCGCGACTACGCGGCGCAGCGCCCGTCGATGGGCAAGACGATCGATCGCCACGAGATGATCGCCGACTACCTGGACGAGATGGCGACCGACATCCAGGGGCTGCGCGCGCTGGCCATGTACGGCGCGTTCGAGGAGGAGCTGGGCCAGCGGCTCGTGGCGGCCGGCAAGACGCGCGAGGCGCGCCCGCACCAGCAGAACGCGCGGCGGGTGACGCCGCTCCTCAAGTACATGGCGTCGGAGCGAGCGGTCGACATGGCGCGCCGCTGCATCCAGATCCACGGCGGCAACGGCTACATGACCGAGTACGGCGCCGAGAAGCTGCTGCGCGACGCGCTGGTGATGCCCATCTACGAGGGCACCAGCCAGATCCAGGCGCTGATGGCGATGAAGGACAGGCTGGCCGGCGTGCTGCGCGACCCGCAGGGCTTCGTCAGGCGCGTGGCGCACGCGCGCTGGCGCTCGATGTCGGCGCGCGATCCGATCGAGCGGCGGGTCGCGCGCCTCGAGGCGCTGTCTCTGCGCGCCCAGCGCCACCTCATCACGCGCACGGCGGCCGACAAGCTGCGCTCGCTGCGCGGCCAGTCGCTGGGTAGCTGGCCCAGCGCGCTGCGCCGCAACTGGAACCCCAAGCGCGACTTCGCGTTCGCGATGCTCCACGCCGAGCGGCTGTGCCGGCTCATGACCGACGCCGCGGTGGCCGAGGTCCTGTGGGAGCAGGTGCGGGCCCACCCGGACCGGCGCGAGGTGCTGGAGCGATACCTCGACCGCGCCGAGCCGCGCTGCCGCTACCTGGTCGACGAGATCACCACCACCGGCCAGCGGCTGCTCGCCGACCTGGCCGAGCGCGGGCGCGCGAGCGATGCGCCGGCGCGCGGCGCGGCGGCGCCTGCGGAGGCGCCGTCAGCGGCGGCGGCGGGCGCGCGCGAGTCGGTCCGCGCGGCCGGCTGAGGCGCGCGCGCGGCCCGGCTCGGCGATCAGTCGAGCAGCGCCATGAGGTCGTCACGGGTGAGCCCCGCGGCCTGGTCGGCCTGGCCGAGGGCCGCGTCGGCCAGGGCTCGCTTGCGCGCCTGCAGGGCGAGCAGGCTCTCCTCGACCGTGCCCTGCGCCACCAGCCGGTAGATGAGGACCGGCCGGTCCTGACCGATGCGGTGGGCGCGATCGGCGGCCTGGTCCTCGGCCGCCGGGTTCCACCACGGATCGAGCACGAACACGTGGTCGGCCGCCGTCAGGTTGAGGCCGGTGCCCCCGGCCTTGAGCGAGGCGAGCAGGACCGGCGGGCCGTCCTCGGACTGGAACTCGCCGACCACGCCGGCGCGATCCGTGGTCGAGCCGTCCAGCCGCGCGTAGCGGATGCCGGCCGCGTCGAGGTGGGGCTCGGCCAGGTCCAGCAGCGACGTCCATTGCGAGAAGACCAGCGCCTTGTGGCCATCCGACACCGCGCTGTCGAGCGCCTCGAGCAGGCAGACCAGCTTCGACGACGTCGCCGCCTCCTGGCCCGGCAAGAGGCCCGGGTGACAGGCGGCCTGGCGCAGGCGGAGGAGGGCCTCGAGCGCGGCCATGACGCCGGCTCCCTCGGCCAGCCGCGCCACCACGTCGGCGCGCGCCGCCGCCCGCACGGCGTCGTAGAGCGCTCGCTCGTCGGCGTCGAGCTCGACCTGGAGGACGCTCTCGGTGCGCGGCGGCAGCTCGGGCGCCACGTCGCGCTTGAGCCGGCGCAGCACGAACGGCCGGATGAGGTCGCGCAGGTGGGCGGCGGCGTCGGCCCGGCCGGCGGCGATCGGCGAGGCGATCCGGCGGGCGAAGTCGGCGCGCTCGCCCAGCAGGCCCGGGTTGGTGAAGTGGCAGACGCTCCACAGCTCGTCGAGCCGGTTCTCGACCGGCGTGCCGCTCAGCGCGACGCGGAAGTCGGCGCGCAGGCCGAACGCGGCGTGCGCCGCCATGCTGTCCGGGTTCTTGATCGCCTGGGCCTCGTCCAGGATGACGGTGCGCCAGGTCTCGGCGCCGAGCAGCTCGACGTCGCCGCGCAGGAGGGCGTAGCTGGTCAGCACCACGTCGGCCGACGCGTCGAGCGCGCGCTTGGGACCGTGGTAGAGGCAGACGGAGAGGTCCGGGCGGAAGCGGGCGATCTCCGCCGCCCAGTTGTGCAGCACGCTGGTCGGGCACACCACCAGGGCGCGCCGCTCGAGCGCCGCCAGCGCCTGCACCGTCTTGCCCAGGCCCATGTCGTCGGCCAGCACGGCGCCGAGCCCGCCCTGGCGCAGGAAGCACAGCCAGTCGACCCCGCCGCGCTGATAGGGGCGCAGCTCGCCGGTGAAGCCGGCCGGCAGGATCGCCGTCGGGATGCGGCCGTCGGCGTCGAGCAGCGCGGCGAGCCGACCCGCGGCGCGCGGGCGCGGCACCGCGAGCTCGTCGCACAGCCGGGCCAGCGCGGGGACCGCGACCGCGCTGACCTTGCCGCCCTCGCCGCGCGCGGCCAGCAGGGCGAGCACGCGCTGGCCGTGCCGGGCCAGAAAATCGGCCGGCAGCGGCGCCCAGCCTCCGCCCTCGAGCGGCAGGAGGTCGAGCCCGTTCTGCCAGGCGGCCAGCACCGCGGCGGCCGACGCCCGGCGGAGCTCGCCGCGCACCGGCTCCGAGGTGTCGAACTCGAGGTCGAACTCTGCCCCCGGCACGCGGCCCCTCTCGTCGGCGTCGGCGGTGTCGCGCACGACGAGGCGCGGCACCAGGGCCACGTCGTGGATGGCGTGGCCGATGCGGTCCGGGTCCTCGCCGCGCTGGAACGCGCGCACGCGCTCGACCAGCGCGCGCGCCTCGGCGCCGGCGGCGCTCACCCTCCGGCCCGGCACCATGTTGAGCTCGTCGCGCAGGCCGGTCACGAGATCGGCCTCGACGCGGCGGTCGCGCACCGGGGCGGGCGGCCGCAGCTGTACCATGCGGTCGCCGTCGATGCGGGCGAGGACCGGGTCGCCGTAGACCAGGGTGGGCAGGACCGAGATGCGCTCGCCGTCGCCGCTCACGTCGAGGTGGATGCGCGGGCGGGCCTCGCGGGTGGCGCGCGGCAGCCGGCGGCTCCGCACCTCGACCTCGACGTCCTGGCGCAGCGCCGGGAGCATCTGGGTCACCAGCTCGCCGAGCTCGTCGGGCGCGTAGTCGCGGATGAGCGGCAGGTTCTCCCATCGCGCGCCCGCCACCTGCGTGTGGCCGAGCGGGTGCAGGACGCCGCGCGCGAGCGCGACCCCGTCGCCCGCGATGTCGTCGATCACCGGATCGGCGACCACGGCCAGGCGCACGCCCTCGCCCCGGTCGGTGACCGAGCCGCGCGGCAGGATCGGCTCGCCCGACGCGGTCACCGGCTGCCCGTCGAGGGTGATGCGCTCGCATCCGGCCAGCGCGGTGAGGAGCGGCCCGGCCGCCTCCGCGGCGACGATCGAGCGCGCCGCGCCGCCCAGCATGCGATCGATCTCGAGATCCGACTGGGTGGGGCGCAGCGCCACCACAGCGGGAAAGCGCGCGCGTCCCGACGCCACCGACATGAGCGAGGACGGCAGGTCCTGCTCGGGCCAGCCGGGCGCGACCACCGTGCGCCGCAGCGTGAGCGCGCCGTCGCCGGTCCCCGCCGGCGCCCGCGGCGCGCGCTCGAGGCGGTAGAAGAGCTCCGGGCCGCCGCCGGCGTCGAGCTGGTCCTGGCTGAGCGCGATGACCGCGGCGGCCACGTGGGCGCAGGCGTCGGTGCGCCCGCCGCAGTCGCAGTCCCACTCGCCGTCGTCGGGGTAGAGCACCACGGTCGGCGCGATCGGCGCCCCGCGCGCCGCCACCCGCAGCACGATCTCGCCGCCGTCGCCGCGCTCGCGCCTGACCGCCCGCTCGCGCGCCAGGGTGACCCCTTGCGACCACAGGCCGCGCGGGCACGCCTCGCGCACCGCTTCGAGCAGGCGTTCGTGACTCACGCCCGGATTGCTACACCGCTCCGACGGCGCTGTCTATCGCACCGGCCCGCTCACGGGCACACCGGTGCGCGCGGCACCACCCACACGCCCTCGAGGCGGACCAGCTGCGATCCGCCGGGGGTGCGCTCGACCTGGGCCTGGCGCCCGAGCACGCGGCCGCGCACGCAGCCGGCGTCGTCGACCAGCGGGGGAAGCGGGCCGAGCGTGCCGGAGTCGAACCAGCCGTCGATGCTCGGCGACAGATCGGCGGTGGCGGAATGTCCGCCGCCGAGGTCGCACACGAGCTGCCTTCCGCGCAGCGAGAGCGACAAGGCGCCCATGGTCGCGGGGGCGGGGGCGCCGGAGTCGAGCACCACCTCGCGCATGCGCACGCCGTCGATCTCGCTGGCGAGGCCGGGATCGGCCATCGCCATGCGGAACGAGCTGCCGGGGCCCTCGGCCCGGGTGAGCCCGAGGTGAGCCAGGCAGCGATCGCCGCTCCACCTCGACGCGCACGGCTCGAGGTCGCCGCTCAGCACGCGCGCGAGCGCGGGCCGGCCGCCCAGCTCGGCCAGCTCGCCGATCCGCTCCTCCAGGTCGTGGAAATCGTCCCACCCGAGCGGGCGCGGCGAGGCCGGCGGCGCGGCCAGCACCACGCGCGCGGTGACACCCGCGCGATCGAGCGCCGCCTCGAGGCGGTCGGTCTGCGATCGGATCGAGAGGTCGACGACGGAGAGCGGCCCGACCGCGCCGGCCAGCGCGGCGAAGGCGGCCAGCGCCGGGACCTGCCAGGTCAGGGGGCCGCGCCGGCGCAGCCAGCGCGCGGTGCCCCACAGCGCCAGCACGCCGAGGCAGGCGAGCGCGTCCATGCGCGCCGCCCGCATCGGAGTGAGGCCGTGCTGATCGATGCGCACCCACAGCGCCCACATCGCGAGCGGCAGGAGCGCCAGCAGCACCGCGGCGAACCCGCGCGAGAGCCGCACCGGTCGGGCCGCGGTCCACGGGTGCGGATCGGCCGGCGACAGCGCGCGCTGCTCGCGCACCGCGACCAGGGACTCGATGACCAGGGTGGAGGCGAAGCCGAGCGCGCCGGCCGCGATGATGAGGGGCGAGACCACGTTGACCGGCACCTGGCCGCTCGCGACCACCCAGGCCTCGTACGCGACCAGGATGCCCAGCATGGCGACCAGGAACGGCGCGGCGACCCGCGCGATGAGGCGGCGCCACAGCTCCGGCACGCGACCGGGCGCGCCGCCGGGGAGGAGCCGGTGGAGATAGCCGAGCGCGAACAGGCCGGCGATCGCGCCAGCCGCGTCGACGCCCGCGTTCTCGAGCCGCATCCCGAGGATGCGCTGCATGTGGAACAGCTTCTCGAGCGAGAAGACGAGCACGCCGATCGCGATGAGCGCCGCGGCCAGGAGCAGCCCGGAGGCGGTGGTCTCCTCGGTGAAGCGGCGCACGAAGTCGGCGAAGCCCACCATCCGCTCCTCGCGCGGGGCCGCGGCGGCGGCGGCCAGGAACGGGATCATGACCGCGGCCAGGAGCGCGAGCCCGAAGCGCCAGGCGAAGGCGGCCTCGAGATCGAGCCCGCGCGCGCCCATCGCGACCGCGCCCAGCACGGACGCGATGGACAGCGCGGCCCCCGTCCGCGCCGACACTCTCCCGGCCCGCCGGAGGAGCGTGACGGCGAACAGGAGCGGCACCGCCAGCACGGCGGAGAAGAAGCAGCGCGCCGCGGCGTGGCTGCCGTCGGAGGCGACCAGGGCCCACAGCGACAGCACCGCGGCGCCGGTGGCCAGGCACTCGAGCGGGAGCGCGCGGAAGGCGGCGCGAAGGTGGTGGCGGGCGCGATCGATCCAGCTCATCGCGCGGGAAACGACCCGGGAGCCGGGGCTATTCGCGCGGCTCGCTCCGCCGCTCGCTCCGCCGCCCGCGCCCGTTCGCTCCCGGTCGCGCCCGCGTGGCGGCGCCATGTGGCCTGACCGCGGGAATCCCCCGCCGGCAGCCCACGTATAGTAGCCACCATGCGCGTCGCGCCGCCGCTCGTCCTTTGCCTGTCTCTCCTGGCCTGCCAGAAGGCTCCGGCGCCGGCCGGCGAGCCCAAGGGCCCGCCGCCGCCCGACGACGTCATCGCCGTGGCGTCGGTCCGGTCGCTCGACGAGGCCGCCGCGCGCTACCAGCAGTTCCTCGAGGCGGTGCAGCCCGGCGCGGGCGCGGCGCTGACCGCGAAGGCGGCGGCGGCCGGGCTGGCCGGCGCGGTCGGCGCCAGCAGCATCGACGGGATCGCCCTCGACAAGCCGATGCACGTCATCGTGCTCGACCCCAAGAAGCACCCTCGACCGGTCCTCCTGCTCGGCCACGGCAACGCGGCGGCGATGAAGGCGGGCGGGGCCGTCGCGGTCGAGGGCAAGGACGGAGCTGCGCTGGTCGGCGAGAAGGCCGGCGTGGAGCTGTGCGCGGCATGGGCGCTGGGCAGCCTCTTCCGCGAGGAGGTGCCCGCGTCGCCCACGGTGCGCGCGAGCCTGCGCAAGCTGGCAGCTCTCTATCAGCCGGAGATCGAGCAGGTGAAGCAGTCCATGGGCCAGGTGATGACCGGCGGCGGCAGCGCGGGCATGGCCAAGGTGCTCCAGCTCGAGATCGATCTGCTGCTGCGGCTGGCCGCGCAGACCGAAGAGATGCGCCTCGTGGTCGACGCCAGCGCGACCGAGGCGTCGCTCGAGCTCCGCTTCACGCCGGCGCCCGGCTCGGCCTTCGAGGCCTTCGACAAGGCGCAGCGGCCGGCGACCGAGGCGCTCTTCACCCACCTCACGCGCCTGCCGAGCACCCCTGGCTCGACGATGCTCTTCATCGGCGACTACGAGCTCGGTCCGCTGCGCGGGGTCGTGTTCGATCTCATCGGCGGCGCCGTCGCGTCGTGGGCCGGGACCACCCCGGACGCGGCATTCCGCAGGCGCTGGGACGATCTGCTCGGCCACTTCAAGGGTCCGATCGCGATGGCCTCGAGCCAGAGCGCAGGCCCGGGCACCAGCATGCAGCAGGTCATGGAGGTCGACGACGCGCCGAAGACGGTGGCCGCCATCAAGGCGCTCCTGCCGTGGAACAGGCCGTACACGGTGGATGTGTTCGGCATGATGAAGATGCAGGTCACGCCGCAGGAGGCGGTGGCGACTCACGACGGGGTCGCGATCGACGCCCTGACGATCGCGTTCGACATGGCCGGCGCCGATCCCATGACGCAGCAGATCCTTCGCCGGCAGTGGGGCGACGGGATGCAGCTCGTCATGGCCGGCTTCGATGGGCGGCTCGCGATGGTCATGGGCAAGGACGCCCTGGCGGACATGAAGGCCACCATCGACATCGCCCGCCGGCGCGCACCGGCCGTCGATCTGCCCGGCGGCGCGAAGCTGGCGCTCGGGCCCGCGACCCAGCGCAAGGCGAGCTACATCTTCTTCATGAACATGGCCGCGTCGATGGCGGCCATGACCGGACGCCCGACCACGGCCGACTCGGGCGTGACCATGGAGCTGGGCTTCGCGGGCGGCAACGCCTCGGTGCGCTTCGGGGTCCCGGCGGCGCACATCCGCGAGCTCAAGGGGGCGATGCCGTTCTAGCTACGCGGCCAGGCGTGCGAACACGCGGGCGGCGCGCTCGCGCGCGTCGGCGATGACCTGGTCGCGATCGACGGTGAGCAGCCGCCGGTCGCGCACCACCACGCGGCCGTCGACCACCACGTCGACCACATCGCTCGCGCGGCACGCGTGCACCACGGCGGCGTGCGGATCGGCGGTCGGCACCACGTGGGCGCCGCGCACGTCGACCGCGATCACGTCGGCCCGCTTGCCGACCTCGAGCGAGCCGATCTCCGCCTGGAGGCCGAGCGCCGCCGCGCCGCCCATGGTCGCCATGCGCACCACCTCGGGGCCGGGCAGGGCGCGCGGCCCGCGCCGCGGCCGGTGGATGAGCGCGGCCAGGCGCATCTCGAGGAAGCCGTCCAGGTTGTTGTTGCACGGCGCGCCGTCGGCGCCCAGGCTCACCGCCACCCCCTCGGCCAGGAGCTCGGGCACCGGCGCGATGCCGGATCCGAGCTTGAGGTTGGACGACGGGCAGTGCAGGAGGTGCGTGCCGGTCTCGCGCAGGACGCCGCGCTCGGCGTCGGTCAGCCACACGCAGTGGGCCAGGCACACGTCGCGCCCGCTCACGCCCAGCCGGTGGAGGTGGACCACGTTGTCGGCCCCGCGCCGCCTCACCACCTCGGCCACCTCGCTCCGGTTCTCGCTGGCGTGGGTGTGGATGCGCACGCCGGCGGCGCGCGCCGCGCTCGCGGTCTCGCGCAGGAGATCGTCGGTGCACGACAGCACGAAGCGCGGCGCGTAGGCGTAGCGCAGCCGCCCGCCGTCGCGCCCGTGCCAGTCGCGCAGGAGGCGCGCCGACTCGGCCAGCGACTCGGTGGTGCCCTCGCGCAGGCCGGGCGGGCAGTCCGCGTCGTCCATCATCGCCTTGCCGATGGTGGCGCGCAGCCCGCTGTCGCGCGCCGCCTCGAACAGCGCATCGGTGTGGCGCACCGTGCCCATGTCGAGGATGGCGGTGGTGCCGCCGGTCAGGAGCTCGACGCAGGCCAGCCGCGCCGAGGCGGCCACGTCGTCCACCCCGAGCGCGGCCTCGTACGGCCACACCACGCCGGTCAGCCAGTCGAGCAGCTCCATGTCCTCGGCGCGCCCGCGGGCCAGGGTCTGGCACATGTGGACGTGCGACTGGACCAGCCCCGGCATGACCACGCAGCCGCTGGCGTCGATGATCTCGTAGTCACCCGTCTCCGGCGTGTACGAGCCGCCCACCTGGACCAGGAGGCCGTCGCGGCAGGCCACGTCGCCGCTCTCGACGCGCGAGTCCGCGTCCACGGTCAAGATGGTGCCCCCGCGCAGGATGATCTCGCCCACGGTCAGCCTCCGCCGCCGGGCGTGAGCTGATCGCGCCGGAACCCGTGCGGCAGGAGCTCGGCCAGGGTGAGCTCGCGCCGCTCGCCGGCCGGGTTGACCAGGATGACCCGCAGCGCCGTCGGGTCGCCGGCGAACTCGGTCAGGGTCTGCAGGCACATCCCGCACGGCGCGGCCGGAGGCGAGCTCGACGTGGCCACCGCCGCCGCGTCCAGGCGACGCGCGCCGGCGAACACCGCGCGCGCCACCGCGCTCCGCTCCGCGCACAGGGCCAGCCCGTATGACGCGTTCTCCACGTTGGCGCCGGTGTGGACCGCGCCGCCGGCCAGGATGGCCGCCCCGACCGGGTAGCCGGAGTAGGGGGCGTAGGCCCGCTCCTGCGCCTCGAGCGCGCGGGCCACCAGCTCCTCGACGTCGATGATCGCCTCGGCGTTTGCCTCGGTCGTTGCCTCGTCCACCTCGGTGGGCGTTGCCTCGGTCGTGGCCTCGCCCGCCGCGCCGCCCGCCGCGCGCTCGCCCCGCTTCATGGCGCCCCGTCCGCGGGCAGGCGCGCGACGATCTCGTCGAGCAGCGCCTCGAACTGGCCGCGCACGCGGTCTGCCGTCTCGGTGACCTCGTCGTGCGAGAGCGGCGCCGCCTCGCCCAGCCCGGCCGCCCAGTTGGTGATGCAGGAGATGGCGAGCACGCGCGCGCCCATGTGGACCGCCGCGATGACCTCCGGCACGGTGGACATGCCGGTCGCGTCGGCCCCCAGGACGCCGAGCATCGTCACCTCCGCCGGCGTCTCGTAGGCCGGCCCGCCGGAGCCGGCGTACACGCCCTCGGCCAGCGGGACGCCGACCGCCGCCGCCGCCTCGCGCGCGAGCGCGCGCAGCTCGGCCGGGTAGGCGCGGGTCATGTCGGGGAAGCGCGGTCCGACCCGGTCGTCGTTCTCGCCGCGCAGCGGGCTGTCGTGGAACAGGTTGATGTGGTCGCGGATGAGCATCAAGGTGCCAGGAGGGTGGCGGAGGCCGCCGGCCGCGTTGGTGATGACCAGCGTGCGCGCGCCCAGCGCGACGAGCACGCGGGCCGGGAACGCGACCTGGGCGGCGCTGTGTCCCTCGTAGTAGTGGATGCGGCCCTGCATCGCGACGCAGGTGCGCCCGCCGCGCCGGCCGATGACCAGCCGCCCGGCGTGGCCCGGCACGGTCGACGCCGCGAAGCCGGGGATGTCGCCGTACGGGATGGCGGTCGCCTCCTCGAGTCGGTCGGCGAAGCTGCCCAGGCCGCTGCCGAGGATGAGCCCCACGGTCGGCTGCGCGCCGCGCGCGCGCCGGCGCACGCTCGCGACCGCGGCCGCCAGCTCCTCGTGCAGCGCCGACCCGGCGGCGGCCGGGCTCACCGCAGGACCTCCAGGATCCACGAGGTGCGCGGCACCGACGTGGCGGGGCCCAGCCGGTACGCGCCGGCGACCATCTCGCGCGCCGCGTCGATGTCCGCCGCGCCGGCCCGCGTCGAGAGCAGGAACGCGAGCGGCTCGCCGCGCTCGACCCGGTCGCCCATGTGGACCGCGAGCTCGATGCCGGCTGCCGGATCGATCGCGTCCTCCACGCGCCGGCGGCCCGCCCCGAGCAGGAGCGCGGCGACGCCGATCTCGCGCGCGGCCAGCGCCCGCACCGTGCCGCCCTCGGCCGCCAGGACCGGCGTGCGCCGGGTCGCCTGGGGCAGGACGCCGCCCGGATCGTCGACCACCCGCGGCTCGCCGCCCTGGGCCTCGACCACCTGGCGGAACACCTCGAGCGCGGAGCCGTCGTCGAGCGCGCGCGCCACCCGGGCCCGGCCATCGTCGCCGTCGCGCGCCACGCCGGCCAGGACCAGCATCTCGCCGCCGAGCGCGACCGTGAGCTCGCGCGTGTCGGGCGGACCGCCGCCGCCCAGCACCTGGATGCTCTCGGCCACCTCGAGCGCGTTGCCGACCAGGCGGCCGATCGGCGCGTCCATGTTGGTCAGGACCGCGGTGACGCGCACCCCGGCCGACGCTCCGATCGACTGGATGGCGCGGGCGAGCTGGACCGCGTCGGCGCGCGACCTCATGAAGGCGCCCTCGCCGACCTTGCAGTCGAGGACCAGCGCGTCGATCCCCTCGGCCAGCTTCTTGGACATGATCGACGACGCGATGAGCGGGATCGACTCGACGGTGCCGGTGACGTCGCGCAGGGCGTAGAGCCGCCGATCGGCCGGCGCCACCCGATCGGTCTGCCCGATCATGCACACCCCGATGCGGCGGACCTGGGCCACGAAGTCGGCGATCGGCAGCTGCACGCGGAAGCCGGGGATCGACTCGAGCTTGTCGAGCGTGCCGCCGGTGTGGCCCAGCCCGCGACCCGACACCATCGGCACGGCGACGCCGCAGGCCGCGACCGCCGGGGCCAGCGGCAGCGAGATCTTGTCGCCCACGCCGCCGGTCGAGTGCTTGTCGACCTTGGGCCGGTCCAGGTCCGAGAGATCGATGATGTCGCCGGAGCGCAGCATCGCGTCGGCCCACACCGCCAGCTCGCCCCCCTCGAGCCCGCGGAAGAAGATCGCCATCAACATGGCGGAGACCTGGTAGTCGGGGATCGAGCCGTCGGAGGTGCCGGCGATGAAGGCGCGCACCTCCTCGTCGCTCAGCCGCTGGCCGTCCCGCTTCTTGCGGATGAGCGCCTGGGGCAGGAAGGCGGACATGGACGGGCTCACGCGACGGCGGACAGGAAGCTCTCACCGCACGGAGGCGGTGGCACCCGGAAGATGTCGGCCACGGTGGCGCCGATGTCCGCGAAGCTGGTGCGAACGCCGAGGTCGACGCCGGCGGCGGACGGCGGGCCAAACGCGATGAGCGGGACGTACTCGCGGGTGTGGTCGGTGCCGCGAAACGTGGGGTCGTTTCCGTGGTCGGCCGTGATCATGACGAGGTCGCGGCCGGGATCGATGATCGAGGACAGCGCGGCCAGCTCGCCGTCGAACTCGCGCAGGCACGCGTAGTACCCGGCCGGGTCGCGCCGGTGCCCGTACAGCATGTCGAAGTCGACCAGGTTCACGAACACCAGGCCGCGCGAGACGCGCCCGAGCACCTCACGGGTCCGCCGCATGCCGTCGAGGTTGCCCTCGGTGTGGATGTCCTCGCCGATGCCGCGGCCGCAGTAGATGTCCGGGATCTTGCCGATGCCCACGACCGGCCAGCCTGCCCCGTGCAGGCGATCGAGCACGGTCGGCTGCGGCGGCGGCATGGCGAAGTCGCGCCGGTTGTAGGTGCGCACGTACTCGCCGGGCCGCGCGCCGACGAACGGGCGCGCGATCACGCGGCCGACCTGGTAGGGGTCGAGGATCTCGCGCGCGATGCGGCTCACCTCGTAGAGCTCGGCCGGCGGCACCACGTCCTCGTGCGCCGCGATCTGGAACACCGAGTCGGCCGAGGTGTAGACGATGAGGTCGCCGGTGGCCACGTGCTGGGCGCCCAGCTTCTGGATGATCTCGGTGCCCGACGCGGCCACGTTGCCGATCACGCCGCGCCCGGTGCGCTGGCGAAACGGGGCCAGGATCTCCTCGGGGAAGCCGTTCGGGAAGGTGGGGAAGGGCTGCTCGATGTGGAGCCCGGCGATCTCCCAGTGGCCGGTGGAGGTGTCCTTGCCGGCGGAGCGCTCCGCGCACTTGCCGAACGCGCCGCGCGAGGAGACCGCCGGCTTCACGCCGCGCATCGGCACGATGTTGCCGAGCCCGAGCGACGCGAGGGTCGGCAGATCGGCGCCTCCCGCCGCCTCGGCGGTGTGACCCAGCGTGTTCGAGCCCGCGTCGCCGTAGCGGTCCGCGTCCGGCGTGGCGCCGGCGCCGACCGAGTCCATGACCAGGAGGATGACGCGCTCGATGCTCATGTCAGTACCCCGCCGAGGCCGGCTTGCCGCGCGCCGCGCCCGCCTTCGAGCCGTCGGCCGGGCCGGTCACGATGGCCACCGACGCGGACGCGCCGATGCGCGAGGCGCCGGCCGCCCGCATGCGCAGCGCGTCCTCCTGCGTGCGCACTCCGCCCGACGCCTTGACCCCCATCTCGGAGCCGACGATGCGGCGCATGAGCGCGATGTCCTCGACCGTGGCCCCGCCCTTGCCGAACCCGGTCGACGTCTTGACGAAGTGGGCGCCGGCCAGCTTGGCCAGCGTGCAGGCGATGATCTTCTCGTCCTCGCCGAGCTGCCCGGTCTCCAGGATGACCTTGACCAGCGCGGGCGCCGAGGCCTTGACCACGCGGCAGATGTCCTCGAACACGGTCTCGTAGTCGCGCGACTTGAGCGCGCCGATGTTGATGACCATGTCGATCTCCTGCGCGCCCTGGCGCACGGCGTCGCGCGCCTCGTACGCCTTGGCGGTCGGCGCCATCGCGCCCAGCGGGAAGCCGACCACCGAGCACACCTTGACGTCGTTTCCCCCGGGGCCTCCCAGCAGCGAGCGGCAGAGCGGCACCCATGTGGTGTTGACGCAGACCGACGCGAAGTGGTGCACGCGCGCCTCCTCGCACAGCACCACCACGTCGTCTCGGGTGGCGTCGGGCCGGAGCAGGGTGTGGTCGATCATGCGGGCGAGGTCGTTCTCCACCGCGCCCACGCCGGGCGCAGCGCCGACCCGCGCGGCGCCGGCGTCCTCGACGGCGCGCACCGACCACGGCCGCCGCACCACGCAGCCGCCGCAGCTGGCGCAGTCCTCGCTCTCGTCGTCCACGCAGGGCCCGCGGTCGCGCACGCTCAGGACCGGCAGGGCGCCGCGGCCGATCCGGTCGCGCACCCGGTCTGCGATGAGCTCGACCAGCCGGTCGACCTCGCGATCCTGGTAGGACGCCATCTGGGCGCGATAGTAACCGCGAAGCGGTTTTTTCACAGATCTCTGGCCAGGCGGAAGGTCACGTTGGCGTGCGCGACCGGGCGCAGCCTGTCGGTCCGATCCGGCTCGCCCTTGACCGCGCGCAGCGCCTGGACTCCGCGAGTACCGTCGTCCACCCACTCCCACAGCCCCTTCCCCGGGGGCGTGAACTCGTCGGCTGCCGCCGCCGCGGCCCATTCCGACGGGGTGAGGAGGCGCATCCCGCGGCCCGCGGCGAATGACTCCGCGTCGGCGTACGACACGCCCACCGCCGGCTGACTCTGCTTTTTTCCGCGCGGCGGCTTGTCGGCCCCCGCCTCGGGCGGCCCGGCGGCGGCGTACTCGGCCTGGCTGACCGGCGCGCGGGCCACGAACAGCCACGGCGAGCCGTCGGAGCGCTTGACCAGGAACATGCCCTCGGGGGGCTTCGCGGCGGGGTCGGGCACCGCCGCGCCCGCGTCGGCCAGCCCGCCGGCGTCGATCGCCGCGCCCGCGCGCCCGTCCGCCGCCGGCCGCGGCCCGAACAGGACCAGGCCGAGCCCGACGACGAAGATGAGCGCCGAGATCGCGGTGACCGCCAGCAGCCATCTCGCCACCGGCACCGGTCCGTCGCCGTCGCCCGCCCCGTCGCCGCCGCGCGCGCGCGGATCGACGGATCGCGGGGTGGGCTGGGCCCAGGCCGCGTCGGGGCGCTCGCTCCGGCGCACCAGCGTGGCCGCCGCCTCCTCGTCCGCGGCAGCCGCGGCGACGTCGGCGGCGCGCGGCCCTGCGCGTCCCGCCACGAACGGGGTCGGGTCGGGCGCGGCGCGCAGGCTGGCGCTGGTCACCGCCGGCAGCGCCGACGGCCCGAACGCCTGCAGTCGGTCGACGATCGCGCTCAGCGTCTTGATGAGCTCCGGGTAGCCGGGCCGCTCGGGCGGCTTCTTGGCCATCATCCGGCGGCACAGCGCGGCCAGCTCGGAGTCCACCGACGGGTTCTTGCTGCGCACGTCGGGCGCCGGCTCCTTGAGGTGGCGCGCCACCACCTTGAGGTACTTGTCCTCGTTCGGGTTGCCGGTGCGAAACGGCGGGTCGCCGGTGAGCAGGTAGTAGAGCGTCCCGCCCAGCGCGTAGATGTCGACCCGCTCGTCGATCGCCTCGCCGCGCGCCTGCTCGGGCGCGATGTAGTCGGGCGTCCCGACCACCACGCCCATCGCGGTCAGCGCCGGCTCGTTCGACGGGTCGAGCGGCTTGGCCAGGCCGAAGTCGGTCACCTTGACCACGCCGGACGAGAGCAGGACCAGGTTGGTCGGCTTGACGTCGCGGTGGATGAGGCCGGCCTGGGCGGCGGCCTGGAGGCCGCGGGCGCCGTCGAGCATCGCGCGCGCCGCCTGCACCGACGTCATCAGGCCGAACTGCTTCACCACGCTGCCGAGGTCGACGCCGTCGAGCAGCTCCATCGCGATGTAGGGCCGCTCGTCGTGGGTGCCCGTGGTGAAGACCTGCACCACGTTGGGGTGGGCGATGGCCGCGACCGCGCGCGCCTCTCGCACGAAGCGGGCCCTGAGCTCCGTGTTCTCGCGGTGGCGATCCGACAGGATCTTGATCGCGACCGGGCGGTTGAGCCCGACGTCGATGCCGCGCACCACATCGCCCATCGAGCCGGCGCCGATCATGCCGGCCACGCGATAGCGGTCGATGATGGTGCCGGGTGCGAGAGCCGAGGACATGGCCCGTGAGCCGATCGTGTGTGCGTGCGCCAGCGCCTGGTGCCTGGTGCCTGGAGACTGAGTCAGAAGTCGCTGTCGCCGCCGCGAGTGGACAGGTTGTCGAAGCGAGTGTAGCGGCCGTCGAAGAAGGTCTTGAGCGTCGCCGTGGGCCCGTGCCGGTTCTTGCCGATGATGATCTCGGCGATGTTGGGGTCCTCGGTCTCCTTGTTGTAGACGACGTCTCGGTAGATGAACAGGATGAGGTCGGCGTCCTGCTCGATGGCGCCCGACTCGCGCAGGTCGGACAGCTGCGGCCGCTTGTCGGGGCGCGACTCGAGGCTGCGGTTGAGCTGCGACAGCGCCATCACCGGGCAGTTGAGCTCCTTGGCCAGCGCCTTGAGGCCGCGCGAGATCTCGGAGATCTCCTGCTCGCGGCTGGTCTGGCGGTCGCGCCGCCCCTGCATGAGCTGGAGGTAGTCGATGACGATGAGGCCGAACTGCTTCTCCTTGCGCAGCTCCTTGTCGGCCATGAACCGCCGCGCCGAGGCGCGCAGCTCGCGCAGGCTGAGCGCCGGCGTGTCGTCGATGACGATCGGCGCCTTCGACAGCGTGTCGGCCGCGTACGTCATGTTGGTCAGGTCCTGGCGCTGGAGCTGTCCGCGGCGGAGCGCCGTCGAGTCGACCCGCGCCTCGGAGCAGAGCAGGCGCTCGGCCAGCTGGGTCGAGGACATCTCGAGCGAGAACACCAGCACCGGGAAGCCGGCCGCGGCGGCGCAGTTGCGCGCGATGGTCAGGGCGAACGACGTCTTGCCCATGGCGGGGCGCGCGGCCAGGATGGTGAGCTCGGTCGGCTGGAAGCCGGCCGTGCGCTCGTCCAGGTCGCGGAACCCGCTCGGCACGCCGGTGATGCCGCCTGCCGCCTTGAAGCGCTGGTCGAGCGAGCTGAACACCTGCTTGAGCAGGTGGCGCAGGTGCTCGGCGTTGCCGCGCTGGGCCCGCTGGGTGGCCTCGAAGATCTTGGCCTCGGCCTCGTCGAGGTAGTCCTCGATGTCGCCGTAGTCCTCGTAGCCGCGCGCCGCGATCTCCGACGCCGTGAGCATCAGCTTGCGCGCGGTGTTGAGCTCGCGCACGATGCCGGCGTAGTGCACGACGTTGTCGGCGGTCGGCACGCGCAGCGCGAGCTGCGACAGGTAGGCCAGGCCGCCGACTTGCTCCAGCTTGCCGGACGACTGGAGCTGGGCCTCGAGGGTCACCTCGTCGATCGGACGCGACGACTCCTCGAGCCCCTGGATGGCGGCGAAGATGGCCTGGTGGCGCGGGTCGTAGAAGTCCTCCTCCATGAGCTCCGCGAGGAGCGGGAGGACGTCGTTGCGGAGCAGGATGCCGCCGAGCACCGACTGCTCCGCGTCGAGGTTGTGAGGGAGGACTCTCTTGCCCGCGCTCAAGGGCGGCCGCCGGTTCTCTACGGCTCCTTGGGCTTGGCGGTGACCCAGAACTTCAGGGTCGCAGTGGTCCCGGCGCCAAGCCGCACCTCGACCTCGTGCTTGCCGATCGCCTTGACCGGCTCGGGCATGTGGATCTGCCGCGAGTCGATGTCCACGCCGGCGACCTCGAGCTGGCGGGCCAGGTCGCGCGCGGTGACCGAGCCGAACATGCGCTCGTCGTCGCCGACCAGGCGCTCGAACTGGAGGGTCATGCCGCTGATGCGGTCGGCCAGGCTGGCCGCGGCCGCGCGGTCCTTGGCCACGCGAGCGTCGACCTGGCGCTTGCGATGGTCGAGCTCGGCCTTGTTCTCGGCCGTGGCGCTGACCGCCATGCCGCGCGGCACCAGGTAGTTGCGGCCGTAGCCGGACTTCACCGTCACCAGCTCGCCGGCCTTGCCCAGGTGGGCCACGTCCTGCGTCAAGATGAGTTGCATCGGCATGACCGCCTCCTACTTCCCGGTCACCGTGAAGGGGACCAGCGCGATCATACGCGCGCGGCGCACCGCCAGGGCGAGGGCGCGCTGGTGGCGCGCGCAGTTGCCGCTGATGCGACGCGGCACGAGCTTGCCCCGCTCGGTGATGAAGTGCTTGAGCATCGCCACGTTCTTGTAGTCGATGGTGGTGCCCTCGTCGGCGCAGAAGCGGCACATCTTCCGCCGCGAGAAGTTCTGGCGCTGGCCGGCCTTGCCGAGCATCCGGATGACCGGCTTTTCCTTGTCGTCGTCGCGGCCCTCGAAGGCCTCGTCCTTGTCGTTCATGGTCATCTACCTTCCGTCACTTGGAGTCGTCGTCGTCCGGCTTGGCCGGCGCGGCCGCTTCCGGCTCTTCGCCGGCGGGCGCCTCACCGTTGTCGCCGTTGGCGCTGAAGTCGTCGTCGTCGCCACCTTCGAGGTCATCCCCCTCGGCCGACGACTCGTCGGTCCGGCGAAGCATGAGCTCCTCCTCGTCGGCCGCGGTACTGGCGGCCTTCTGGTAGGTCTCCTCGGTGACGGTCGACGGCTTGCTGGCCGGCTCGATGTCGCGCCCGACCATCACGGTCATGTAGCGGATGACGGGATCGAGCATGCGCATGTTGCGCTCGAACTCGGTCACCACGCGCGGCGAGCCCAGGTACTGCCAGAACAGGTAGATGCCCTTGAGCTCCTTCTTGATCTCGTAGGCGAGCTTGCGCTTGCCCCAGTTGTCCACTGTGAGGACCACGCCGCCCAGCGTCTCGATGATGCCGCGCACGCGCTGGTTGACCTCGGCCACCTTGTCGTTCTGGGTGTCCGGGCGAAGGATGTAGATCGTCTCGTACTCGCGCAATGTCCCTGGCGCGTCGGCCAGGCTCTGCAGGTCTGCCATGTGTGTCTCCCCGTGGGTGTGAAGCCCGCACCGGCTGCGTCCGGCACGAGCAAGGAGCGGCTGGTGATTCAGTCTACCGGCTTTTCGCTCACTCCGTTGAAGTCGTTCATCGCGGCGCGGATCCCGCGATCCAGGATCGCCTCGACCGCGTCGGCGGCCCGGCGGACGAGCTCGGTCACGTCGGCGTCCATGTCCGACGGAAAGTCGCCGAGCACGTGGCTCGAGACCCGGCCCTGGCCGGCCTGAGCGGCCTGAGCGGGCTGCCCGTGCTGACCGGACTCGGCGCCCTTGCGCTCCGGCCGGCCCACGCCGATGCGGACGCGCAGGAAGTCCCCGGCGCCCAGCTGCTCGACCACCGAGCGGACGCCGTTGTGGCCGCCGTGACCGCCGCCCGCCTTGAGCCGGAGCCGGCCGAACGGGAGGTCGATCTCGTCGTGCACGACGAGCACGTGCTCCGGCTCGATGCCGTGGAACTGCACCGCCCGCTGCACCGCGAATCCGCTGAGGTTCATGTACTCCATGGGCTTGAGCACGAGCACCCGATGGCCGGCGATGATCCCCATCGCGGCCTGCCCGCCGAACTTCTCGCGCAGCGGCCCCAGGCGGTGGCGAGCATCCAGCTCGTCCACCACCCGGAAGCCGACGTTGTGGCGATTGCGCTCGTACTTGCGGCCGGGGTTGCCCAGCCCCGCGATCAGCCACACGCGGCGATCCTCCAGTCGGCAGGCGGGCTACTTCTTCTTCTCGTCGCCCCCTCCTTCGCCCTTGCCGCCAGCGGCCGCGCCTTCCTTCTTGTCTCCCTCGGCCGGTGCGGCAGCGCCCTCCGCCGGAGCGGCGCCCTCGGCGGTGACCGCCGCGGCCTCGGTGACTTCCTTCTCGACCTTCGGCGCGACGCAGGTGACGAGGGTGAAGCCCTCCGGCACCGCGGCCTGCACGCCCGGCGGCATCGCCACGTTGCCCACGTGCAGCGCGTCGCCGATCTTGAGCGGCGTGATGTCGAGCTCGAACTTGATCGGGAT
>Ga0126377_10000384_pt1 | contig 26456 bp, 26 predicted proteins | sample PanSoiMetPlot_22_FD_92647 | JGI IMG/M metagenome (GOLD analysis project Ga0126377, IMG submission 92647) | Tropical forest soil microbial communities from Panama - MetaG Plot_22 | ecosystem: Environmental > Terrestrial > Soil > Tropical forest > Bulk soil | place: Panama | collected 2016-02-17 | reverse complement strand
CTGGTACGGTGCAAGCGCTCCTCGTCCTTCACCTGCCCCTGTACCGACGCGGAAGGCATCGAGGTGCGCAGAGCGATCAGGAGATCGTCTCGCGCGACGCGTCTCGCGTCTCGCCGCCTCGCATCTCGCTCTCGCGACGCGTCGCGCCTCTCGCGCGCGCGGCCGAGCCGAGAGCGAGAGCGATCGCGAATGGCGACGCTGCACTCGCGTCACGTCGTTGAGAGCTTGCGCCCGACGCGCGACAGACCAGGCCGCGCACCTCACCGGAGCGGCGAGCGCCGCGCGCTCACGCGCACGAGGCCGCCCGCCGGCAGTCGACCCCCCGCGCGAGAAAGTCTCTCACCGTCCGGCCGACCAGGTCCGGCCGCTCGAGCGGCGCCGTGTGCGAGCCGCCCGCGATCTCGCACAGCTCGGCGCCCGGGATCGCCGCCGCCATCGCGCGGCTCAGCTCCGGCGGCGTGAAGCCGTCCCTCTCGCCAGCCACGACCAGCGTCGGCACCGCCACCTCGGGGAGGAGATCGGTCGCCGAGTGCTCGCCCGCCGCCGCGAGCATCGACAGAAAGAACGGCATCTCGATGCGCGACAGCCCGCGCAGGTACGGCATGAAGTCGGTCGCCTGGATGAGATCGGCGTTGACCTCGAAGCGCGCGGCGAGCCGGAACGCGAGGCGCGTGGGCAGGAGCAGGCGCGCCGCCTGGTTGATGAGTCGCGGCGCGCGCTCGACCGCGCCGCGCACGCGCGGCAAGAGCACCTCGAGCGTGCGCTGTCCGTGGAACGTGCGCAGCGGGTTCTCGGGCGACCCGCACAGCAGCATGAGGCCCCGCACCCGGCGCGGGTGTCGCCGGTAGGTCTCGAGCGCGACCTGCACGCCCATCGAGTGACCGCACACCACCGCCGCCTCGGTCTCGCTGTCGGCGAGCACCGCAGCGAGGTCATCGGCCAGGTCGCCGATCGCGATGCGGCGCGGATCCCGCGGCAGCGGGCTGCGGCCGTGCCCGCGGTAGTGCCAGTGCAGGACCCGGCGATCGCGCGCGAGGTCGCTGCAGAGGTACTTCCATACGTACCCGTCGCAGCCGATGCCGTCGGTCAGGACGACCGCGGCATTGTCGACGACAGGCGCCGCCGCGCTTGCTGGAGCCCCGCCCGGTTCGGCGGCCGGCTCGAAGACCTCGTAGAAGATCGGGGTCCCGTCAGCGGGAGAGATGGCGTAGGACGCGCGCTTTGCCGTCAGGCTCAGGGGATCAGCCCCCGACCTCCTTGGTGTCTTCCTCGCCCGGAAACTCGTTCACCGATGGATACTTCATGATCTCTTTTCTGGCGATTTTCCACGCCTTCTGGACGATCCAGCTCAGAGAGCGATCCTGCCGAGCCGCCTCGTCCTGGATCTCCTTGAGCATATCCTCGGGGAAGTAGAGACTTTGTTTGCGCTTGTCCGAGCCCGCCATGGGACACACATTTTCTTGAGTTAGCGCACAAGCGTCAAGGCTCGGGCCGCGTGGATTTGGGAGGGCGAGACGGCCTGGAGATGTGAGGCTTGAAATCCGCGTGAGGTCCCCATATGCTCCTCCGCCCCCTTTGGGCATGGAAGGGGTGGCATAGAAAGGGGACTGGTACCCGTGGCAAGCCCGCTCACGAAGAAGGAGCTCAAGAAATTCAGGGAACTTCTCGAGGCCAAACGGCGCTCAGTCGTCGACAACGCCAAGAAGACCCTGACCGACAACATGGTCCTCGATCCGAGCGATCTGCCGGATGAAATGGACCTGGCCTCGAGCGAATATCTACAGTCCTTCGAGTTCCGCCTGCGCGGCCGCGAGAAGACCCACCTGGCCAAGCTCGAACTGGCGCTGCGGAAGATCGATGACGGCAGTTTCGGCGTCTGCACCGAGTGCGGAGAGCCGATCGCCAAGAAGCGACTGGAGGCAAGACCCGAGACCCAGCTCTGCATCCGCTGCAAGGAGGATCAGGAGCGGGACGAAAAGGCGTACGGGTAGGTCGCGGGCGCACGGATGCGCCGGGCCTCGCAGCCCGGCGATCGCGTGCCGCATGCGTCAGAGGCGGTCAGGCCGCGGACCCGACCTGACGCCGCTGCCTTGAGGTAAGGTCGGCGCCCGCCCGCTGGTTCTGCCGGGCGCAGAAAGGATGGCGCATGGCCGACCCTGGCTCGAGCGAAAACCGCCGCGGCTTCCTCAAGGGAGCCACGCTGGCCCTGGGCGGAGCGGTGGGAGTCATCTTCGCTGTTCCGCTGGTTCGCTACCTGCTCTTCCCGGTGGGACGCAAGGTCGTGTCGAGCGCGTCCGAGCCGGTCGATGTCATCGCCGAGTCGGCCCTGGTGCCGGGCGGCCCGCCGGTGCAGGTCGCCATCGTGGCGGCCGAGCAGCGCGACGCCTGGGGCAAGCGCGACAAGGTCGGGGTCGGCAGCGCCTGGCTGAGCAAGGACAAGTCGGGTCGAGTGACGGCCCTCTCCGCCGTGTGCCCGCACCTGGGCTGCGCCGTCGGCTACGACGAGGGCGGCAAGGTGTTCCGCTGCCCGTGCCACAAGAGCGCCTTCAACCTCGAGGGCGTCAAGCAGGCCGGACCGGCCAAGCGCGGAATGGATCCACTTCCGGTCGCGGTGGCCGGCGGCCGGGTCAAGGTCACCTTCGTCCGCTTCCGTCCCGACGTCCCCGACCGGACGCCGGTGTAGAGAGGGGCCCCCGTGTCTCGCATCGCCAGCTGGCTGGAGGAGCGCACCGGCTACCGCGGAGTGCTCCACGTCGCGCTCGACGAGCCGCTTCCGGGCGGCGCCTCGTTCGCCTACGTCTTCGGCTCCATCCTCGTCTTTCTCCTCCTCCTGCAGTTCACGACCGGGATCTTCCTGGCCATGAGCTACAGCGCGTCGGCCACCGACGCGTGGGCCTCGGTGGCCTACATCCAGGACCAGGTCACGTTCGGCTGGTTCGTGCGCGGGCTGCACTCGCACGGCGCGTCGGCCATGGTGATCATCGCCGGGCTGCACCTCCTGCAGACCGCGCTGTACGGCGCGTACAAGAAGCCGCGCGAGCTCAACTGGATCATCGGCGTCCTGATGCTCGGGCTCCTGCTCGCGTTCGCGCTGACCGGCTACCTCCTGCCGTGGGACCAGACCGGCTACTGGGCGACCAAGGTCGCCACCGGTATCGCCGGTTCGAGCCCGGTCATCGGCCCCGCGCTGCAGCAGGTGGTGCAGGGCGGCAACGAGTACGGCAACCTCACGCTCACCCGCTTCTTCTCGCTGCACGTCCTCATCCTGCCGGCCACGCTCGTCCTGCTGGTGACGGTGCACGTGGCGCTGTTCCGCAAGCACGGACACACGCCGCAGTGGTGGCTCAAGGACGAGGAGCTGGCGCGGCGCCAGCGGCCGTTCTGGCCCGATCAGATGTTCCGCGACATGGTCGCGATGGCGGTCGTGTTCGCGGTGCTGGTGATCATCAACCTCTACACGCGCGGCGTGCAGCTCGATGCGCCGGCCGATCCGGCGTCGGCCTTCGACGCGCGCCCCGAGTGGTACTTCCGGCCGCTGTTCCAGGCGCTCAAGTACTTCAGCGGCACGATGGAGAAGGTGGTCGCGCTCGGCACGCCGGTGGTGGTGGGCGGCATCCTCCTGGCGCTGCCGTTCGTCGACCGGCGTGACAGCCGGTCGCCCGGCCGGCGGTGGAAGGAGCTGACCGCGGTGGCGCTGCTGGCGGTGGCGGCCGGCGGGCTCGTGGTGATCTCGTTCATGGAGGACCGCGGCGACGACCGCTACCAGAAGGGCGTGAAGGCCTCCGAGGAGCAGGCGCGGCGGGCCCGCACGCTGGCGCTGGAGCAGGGGGTGCCGCCGGCAGGTGGCACGAGCGTGTACTCGACCGAGCGGTTCGCGCGCGCGCGCGCGGTGTGGCGCGACGACTGCGCCGGCTGCCACGAGGGCCGCGCCCGCAAGGGCCCCGAGATCGCCTCCGGCTACAACTCGCGCGACTGGGTCCGCGCCTTCTTGCAGAATCCAGGCGACAAGCGCTTCTTCGGTGTGACGGGCATCAACGAGATGAAACCCGTCAAGCAGACCGGGGTCGACCTGGATGCTCTGGTCGAGCTCGTCTATGCGCAGACAGGTGCCAAGGACGTCGACGCGGTGCTGGTCGAGCGGGGCAAGGCCCTGTTCGATGGCGCCGGCGACTGCAGCAACTGCCACTCCATCGACGGCAAGGAGGAGGGCGGGACGGGGCCCAACCTGGGCGGGCGCGGAAGCGCCGCGGTCCTCACCGAGTTCATCGCGCGGCCCGATCACCCACGGTGGTTCGGCGAGAAGAGCGAGATGCCGACGTTCTACAACAAGTACAACGGCATGGAGCGGCGCGAGGTGGCGGAGTGGATCATCTCGCTGCGCGAGAAGCGGCCGGTGGCCGCGCGCGGCGGGCGCCAGCCGGCTCGCTGACCATCCGGGTCGCCGCCGGCAAAGGTCGCCGCGCCGTGCGTGGCTCGCGGACGGGGCTCGTCTGAGCAGGACAAGGAGGAGAGCACCGCGATGAAGAGAAACTGGCGCGCATTGATCACCGCCGTCGGGCTGGCCGCAACGCTGGCGTCGGTGACGTCCCTGGAGTCGGGATGCGTGGTGCGGACCCGCGCCCGCGTGACTGCAGGCCCCGTCGTCGAGGTCGAGGAGGCGCCGCCGCCGCCGCGCAGAGAGCGCGTCGTGGTGCGGCCGGGCTACGTGTGGATCCGCGGGCGCTGGGAGTTCCGCGGCGGGCACTGGGTATGGCGGGCCGGCTTCTGGCGGGCGGCGCGAGCCGGATACGTCTGGGATCCGGGTCACTGGCAGCGGCGCGGCCGGCGCTACGTCTGGGTCGAGGGCCGCTGGGTGGTCCGCGGCCGCGTGCACATCGAGCGGCGATAGGGCGATCGATCGTCGCGCGACCGGGCGCCTTCACCTCGGTGGCGGTGGAGCTGGCCCGCGCTGCGGTGGGGCCGCGCCGCCGCGGCGAGGCTGCCCGCAATGCAGCCCGACTGCCTGTTCGCCGGCGAGCTCGTCGGCGAGCCAAGGATGTACCGTCGGGCGGCGCCCCGGCGGCTTCCTCCGCTATGTGGGCGGCGCGATCCCGCTTCATCCACGCTGCGTGATACCTTGTGCGCCCTTGCCCCCCCGGGAGGGCGTCGCCTTTCGCAGCCGGAGGAGGAGAGAGCTCGGATGTCGCGCAGCGCGCTCGTGGCCACCATCGCGGTTCTTGCGGCAGGGATCCTGCCGGGCGCGGCTTCCGGACAGGCTCCGGCGCACCCGCCGCAACCGGCGCAGCAGGCGGCGGCCGGTGATCTCAGGACGCAGGTGGCGGCCATCCGCAAGGAGCTGGAGCAGCTGCGGCCGGCCGCGGCGGCGGCGCAGACCCTGTCCGGCTCGGTGCAGCAGCTGTCCACACGGGTGACGGCGCTGGAGCAGCGCATCGACAAGGCGGCGCGGCAGAGCGCGGTCGGTCCCGAGGTGGTCGGCTCGCTCGATCGCCTGAGCAACCAGGCCGCCCAGATGCGCCGCGAGGTGGAGGCGCTGCGCACGCAGCTCTCCGGCATCGAACAGCCGGCCGGAGCGGCCAGCGCGGCGGTCGGCGCCGTCGAGTACAAGCGCGGGTTCGAGTGGATCACCACCGACGGCGCCTACTCGATCAGGATCGGCGGCTTCGTGCAGCCGCGCTACCAGACCACGCTGGCCAAGGGGGCCGACAGCGTCGAGGAGGCCACCTTCCGGCTGCGGCGCGCGCGCCTGGTGGTAGGCGGGCACGTCGCGCGCGAGGAGCTGACCTACAAGCTGCAGCTCGAGGCGGCCGCCGACGGCGCGCCGGCGCTCGACTACTTCATCGACTACGAGCTGGCGCCCGAGCTGAGCCTGCGCGCCGGCCAGGACAAGATGTACTTCACGCGGGTGTGGTGGGCCAGCGACTCGTCGATCGACATCTTCGAGCGGCCGGCGGCGGTGGAGGGGCTGCGCTACGACCGCGACATCGGCCTCTGGGCCCACGGGTCGCTGTGGGGCGACCGGGTCGCCTATCACGCCGGGATGTCCAATGGCGGCGGGCCCAACCAGCTCAACGACAACATCGACGTCGTGACCCTGCTCAGGGTCGACGCCGCGCTGCTGGGCGCGCGCTTCGACGCCTTCTCGGGCAACCTGACCCGCGACCCCGAGCTGCGCGTGATGATCGGCGCCGGCGCGGTCCACGATCTGACGCAGGTGCCCGACCGGATCGGCGGCCAGGCGGTGGCCAACCGCGACGTCGACTCCAACGGCGAGACCGACAACGTGCGGGTGTGGAGCACGAGCGCGGACGCGGCGCTGCGCTGGCGCGGGCTGGAGCTGGTCGCCGAGGGCATCTGGCGCCACGAGCGCTGGGGCACCATCCTGTTTCACTCGGACAACCAGACGATCAAGGAGCTGGTCGACCCGGACGCCGACGGCCACCGCAACTACCTGGCCGGCTACCTCCACGCGAGCTACCCGCTCGTGCAGCAGACGTTGCAGCTGTCGGCGCGGGTCGGGCACTCGCGGGTGGCGCTGCTCGGCGTCGGCGGCAGGCCGGTCGACAGCACGCCGCCCGGCGATCGGCTGGTCGAGGCGACCGGGCAGCTGCGCTACCTCCACGGCTCCAACCTGTCGCTCGGCGGCTCCTACACCTACTTCAACTACAACACGCGGAACGGCCCCGAGCAGCCCGGCGACGTCGAGCACGTGCTGATCGGGCAGGCGCAGCTGAACTTCTGACCCCGGGGCTCGCTTCGGTCGACCTCATCGAGCTCTGGGCTCAGGGAGCTTCGCGCATCCGCGCTCGGCCGGTCGATGTCGACGGGGTCCCCGCCGACACCGTCGATACCGCTTCTGGACCGACCGTCAGGGTCGGTCGGCTCGACGCGACCGAACCCTGGTCCAGCTCGCGGGCGCCGGCTCGTCGGCGCTGTGTCAATCGCCCGAGCGGCCGGTCGCGCGCAGGATGGCCTCGGCCGCGGCCAGGCGCAGCTCGGGCCTGGCATCGGCGAGGACGCCGACCAGGCCCGGCGTGACGCGCGCGATCGCCGCATGTGCGCTCACGGCGGCGGCGCGCAGCTCCGGCGACTCGCTGCCGGCCAGGCGGTCGAGCACGGCCTCGCCGCGCGCGTCGCCCAGCCGGGCGAGGTCGGTGGCCGCGTCGAGCTGGAGCAGCCGATCGGGCCGCGACAGCGCGGCGAGCAGCTCGCCGCGCGCGCGCTCCGCCTGGCCGAGCGCGAGGAGCAGGCGCGCGGCCGCCAGCCGGACCTCGGGCCGCGCATCGGCCACGCCCCGGCCCGCCATGGTCAGCGCGAGCCGGCGCGGCGCGGCGCCGGCGGCGTTGATCGCGGCGACGCGCGCCGGCCACGACGGGTCGGCCAGCGCGCGCTCGAGCGCCGCCAGCGCGGCCGGCGTCTGGCCGCGGCGCAGGCGGGCGGCCGCCGCGGCCAGCGCGAGCTGCCGGTCGCCCGACCCGGTCAGCTCGTCGAGCGCCGCCGCCGCGGCCGGTGAGTCCGCGCGCGCGAGCAGGTCGACGGCGGCCTGGCGCGCCCCCAGGTAGGGATCGGCGGCGGCAGCACGGCCCAGCGCCACCGCTCCGGCGACGCCGCGCCCCGCCAGCGCGCGCAGCACGCGGGCGCGCACCCGGCCGTCGGCGTCGCGGCGCGCCATGGCGACCAGGCGGGCCAGGTCCTCGCCCTCGGCGAAGCGTCCCACCGCGGCGGCGGCCGCGCCGCGCACGCCCGGGTCGCGGTCGCCCAGCATGGGGACGAGGTCGCCTCGCGCGAACGCGCCGGCCTTGCGGCCGATGCCGTCGGTGGCGAGGGCGCGCGCGGCCGGGTCGCCGCTGCCGAGGAGGCTGACCAGGAGCTGCGGCGCATTCTCGTGCGCGGTGAGCAGCGCCGAGCCGGCCGCGGCCGCCACCACGTCGTCGTCGGATCGCATGAGCCGGGCCACCTCGGGCGCCAGCTCCTCGAGCTCGAGCCGCTCGACCGCCTGGACGGCCGCCGTCTGGATCGCGGGCGCGTGCGCGCGCAGCGCCTGCCACAGCGTCGTGCGGGCGAGGGCGCGCAGCGCGTCGGCGTCGTCGCGGCCGCGCGCGTCTCGCCAGCGCCGGTAGGCCGCCACGGCGCCGCGCGCGTCGCCGCCGGCGAGCAGCGCGCGCATCTCGAGGCGCCGGAGCCGCCCGTCGCGCGGCGCGCGCTGGAGGCCGCGGTCGACCGCGAGGCGCGCGCCCGCGTAGTCGCCGCGCTCGAGCAGCGTCTCTGCGCGACCCGCGTCGGCCGCGGCGGCGCTGCAACCTGCCGGCGCGGACGACGTCACCGCGAGGGCGAGAGCGACGGCCACGGCGCGGCCGGCAGCGCGGGCGCGGGCGGGCGCCGGCGCGAGCCGGGCTGCGACCGCGGGAGCGAGCAGGGCAGGGCGGGTCATGCGCACCCACGGTGTGGTCGCCGCGGCTCGCCTGTCAATGAGCCGGTGCGCGAGCCGTCGTGACCGGCTAACCCCTGGGCTCGCTTCGAAGGACCGCCGCGGGCCCGGGGCCCAGGGCTTCGCGCTGCCGGGCTCGGCCGGTCGATTTCGATGGAGTCGCGGCCGATCCCGCCGGCACCTCGTTCGACCGCAGCGTCGGTTGGCTCGACACGAGCGAACCCTGGTCTAAGATCCCGGCCCGGCTCCCGAGGCGACGTCGTGCCCATCCGCGCCATCCTGTTCGATCTCGACGGCACGCTGCTGGACAGCGAGCGCGAGAGCGCCGAGGCGATGGCGCGCGCGCTCCACGTCGGGCTGGGCGTCGAGATCGGGCAGGCCGAGCGCGACTTCATCATCGGCCGCTCGTGGGTCGACATCTACGATCACCTGTGCGCCGTGCACGGGCCGCTCGCCTGGTCGCGCGCCGAGCTCATCGCCGCCACCACCGCGCAGCGCGCCAGCGTCTTCGCCGAGCTCGGGGTCACCGTGCTGCCGGGAGCGCAGCAGGCGATCGCGCGCTTCCGGCACCTCCCGCTCGGCGTGGTGACGGGCTCGTCGCGCGCCGAGGCTGCCCAGGCGCTGGACGCGCTCGGCCTGGGCGGTGTCTTCCGCGCGGTCGTGGCCAGCGAGGACGTGCCGCGCTCCAAGCCGGCACCGGACGGCTACCTGGCGGCGGCGACCGCGCTCGGCGTCGCGCCGTCGGAGTGCCTGGTGGTCGAGGACTCTCACGCCGGCATCGCCGCCGGGCTCGCGGCCGGGGCCAAGGTGATCGCGGTCCAGGCCGGCAACTTCGCCGGACACGACCAGTCGGCCGCTCACCACGTGCTCGCCACCCTCGACCAGCTCACCGTCGAGCTCCTGCGCTCCCTGTAGCGTCGCGCCCCCCGCTCGCCAACAGCCCTCGAAACTACTATGGTCCAGGGGAGTCCCGTGAACTTCGAGAAGCTGCCCAGGCACGTCACGATCTACGAGGTGGGCCCGCGAGACGGGCTGCAGAACGAGTCTCGCCAGGTCGCCACCCACGACAAGGTCGCCCTCATCGACTCGCTGTCGGAGACCGGCCTGCCGGCCGTCGAGATCACCAGCTTCGTCAGCCCGAAGTGGATCCCGCAGCTGGCCGACGCGGTGGCGGTCGCCCGGCAGGTCAAGCGCCACCCGGAGGTCCGCTTCTCGGCGCTGGTGCCCAACCGGCACGGCCTGGAGGCGGCGCTCGAGGGCGGGATGCGCGAGATCGCGCTGTTCATGTCGACCTCCGAGACCCACAACAAGCGCAACGTCAACAAGACCATCGCCCAGACCCTGACCGCCTTCGAGGACGTCGTCACGCCGGCGACCGAGGCCGGCGTGAAGGTCCGCGCCTACCTGTCGACCGTGTTCGGATGTCCGTACGAGGGAGACGTCGACCCGGAGGTGGCGCGCCGCCTGGCCGTGACCCTGCGCGACATGGGCGTCTATCAGATCTCGCTCAGCGACACCATCGGCGTGGCCAACCCCTGGCAGGTCGAGCGGGTCCTCGATCTCATCCTGTCCGACCTGCCGCTCGAGCAGGCCGCCGTCCACTTCCACGACACCCAGGGCACCGCGCTGGCCAACTGCACGGTCGCGCTCAGCCTGGGCATCACGACCATCGACGCGGCCATCGGCGGCCTGGGCGGCTGTCCCTACGCCCCGGGCGCGGCCGGAAATCTGGCCACCGAGGACGTCGTGGCGATGCTGCACGGCATGGGGGTGGAGACCGGCATCGATCTCGACAAGCTGGTCGAGTGCTCGCGACTGGCCGCGTCGCTGGTCGGCCACGAGCTGCCCTCCAAGTATCTCAAGGCCCACATGGGCAAGCAGGCGCGCGCGCGCCGGCAGAAGGAGCGGGCCGAGGCGCAGGGCGCGGCGGAGGACTGATGACAGCAGGCAGTCAATCGTCAGGCGGGCGCGGCGCGGGCGACATCCGGGTCGAGCGCGGCGCCGGCGGCGCCGTCTGGGTCACGCTCGACCGGCCAGAGGCCAAGAACGCCCTGTCCCGGGCCGTCAATCTGGAATTGCAGCGGCTCGCGATCGAGCTGGGCCAGGACGCGGGCGTGCGCGCGGTCGTGCTGACCGGCGCGCCGGGCGCCTTCTCTGCCGGCGCGGATCTCAAGGAGCGCCGCGGCGTGGCCGCCGCCGACACCGGCCCGTACGTCGACGCCATCTCGGGCGCGATCACCGCGTGGGCCGAGATGCCGAGGCCGACCATCGCGGCGCTCGGCGGCGTCGCGCTGGGGGGAGGTCTCGAGCTCGCGCTGGCCTGCGATTTCCGCATCGCCAGCGAGGAGGCGGTGATGGGTCTGTCGGAGGTGCGACTCGGCATCATGCCGGGCGCCGGCGGCACCCAGCGCCTGGCGCGCCTGCTCGGGGCGGCGCGGGCCAAGGAGCTGGTCCTGACCGGCCGCCGCATCGACGCGCGGCGCGCGCTCGAGATCGGCCTGGTCAGCCGCGTGGTGCCGGCCGCCGAGCTGCGCGCCGCGGCCGAGGAGCTGGCCGCCGAGCTGGGCAGCTGCGCCCCGCTGTCGGTGGCGATGGCGAAGAAGGCCATCGACCAGGGCATCGATCTGCCGATCGATCAGGCGCTGGCCCTCGAGCGGCGCTGTTACGACGTGACTCTGTACAGCGAGGACCGCAACGAGGGGTTGCGCGCCTTCGCCGAGAAGCGGCCGCCCCGCTTCACCGGGCGCTGACGAGACGAGGCGCCTGACCCCGGCGCCTACGCCGGGGTGGTTCGCCGCAGCCGGGTGGTCGCCCTCGGGAGGGCTGCCGGCGCGCTCGCCGGAAGCGGCGTGGGCGGCAGCTCCATGACGGTGGTGACGGCCTCGGCGCCGGTCGGGTCCTCGAGCGGGTCGGCCTCGGGGTGGAGGGCGCGGGCCAGACGGTTCGCGGAGGCGTCGATGCTGGTCTCGTCCTCCTCGCGGAGGTCCGGGAGGATCGAGACGTCGGTCGCGGTCAGATCGCCGACCTCGGCGCGCGTGATCGGGTGGCGCCGCGAGCCCTCGGCGAAGTCGGAGCCCTCGTCGCGCCGGCCGCTGCCGGCCGCGCCGGCGCGGGCGAGCATGGAGCTCGAGGGATGGGGCGGCGGGCTGGCGATGCGGGCGCCGTCGGACGGAGCGGGCGGGCGGACCGGACCGGCGCCCAGCCGGGTCGCCGCCCGGCCCAGGTCCAGCGGCCGCGTCTCGCCCGCGGTGCCCGGATGCGGCGGGCGCGCCTCGCCATCGCCGCGGCTGCGCGCCGCGTCGCGCGCCGCGCGCTCTCGCGCCCGCGCCAGCGCCATGCGCCACTCCCACTCCTCGTCCTCGACCTGGACCGGTGCCGGCTGCGCGGCGGGTGTCGCCCCGGGTGGGTGCGAATCGACTGTCCCCGCCACGTGGACCGCAACTGGGGCCGCAGTCTCCGGGCCGATCACCGTCCCCGTTGCATTCGCAACCTCTTCCGCCATGGGTGGAGGCGGCAGCGGGCGGGGCACCGGCGGCGACTCGGGGGGCAGAAACGACTCGGCGCTCTGCCATGCGATCGGCTCCCATGGTGGCGGCGCGAAACGATCATCCGTCACTCGCGGCATCTCCACGATCCGACCGTCCCGCGTCAGCGTGTATCCGTAGTCCCTGAGCCGGACGTAGCCGAGCCGGAGCAGCAGCCGCGACAGGATGTTCATGACCGCAGAAGCGGTGCACACGTCGGGCCAGCGGCCGGACGGCGGCCGACTGTCCTCGCGCTGGACCGGCTCTGCGGGATCCGCCACCGCATCGGCCGCGATGCGCTGCGGCGGCGACGCGGATGTGTCGGAAGCGTACAGAGCTCGGGGAGGAGCTCAGTGACCGAGCGTGGGGCGCGCGCCCTCACCCGAGTTGCCGGCGCGGGCGCCGGCAGCCGGCTCGGTGGATCCGTCATCGAGCGCGACGCCGAACGCATCGCACCGGTTCGCGACCCGCTTGCGCCGCATGTCGTCCAGTCTGGCGGCGTGTGCCCTGGCGACCTCCGGCCGGCCCAGCGCGCATGCCGCGAGCGTGGCCAGGACGCGCGCCGCGTCGGACTCCGGATCGAGTGCCAGCACGTCCTGCGCCCGCGCCAGCGAGACCTCGTACTCGCCGCCCTGGTAGGCCTTGCGCGCGTCGCGCATCGGCCTGGCGGTGAGCTTGCGGTCCACGACGTCCGGCCGGGGTGACAGGTCGCTCGGCCGCGGCCTTTCGGCCGCCAGGCCGGGCGCCGCGCGTGCGGGTGCCTCGGCATGCTCGTCCGGGGTGAGCGGCGGCGAGTCGGGCGCCGCAGGTGGGTCGGCCGCGCGGGCCGCCGGCGTCGCCTCGACCGGACGGGACGCCTGCGGGCCGGGCGCCGCGCCCCTCTCGTCGCCGGCGCGGGTCTCGACCAGCAGCACAGCGACCAGCGCCGCGACCAGCGCCCCGCCGGCCGCGAGCGCGAGGCGACCCATCAGCCGTCCTTCGATCGCCCGGCCAGACACATGCCGAGCGCGCGGGTGGTGCGGGCCTTCATCGCGCAGTCGTAGCGATCGCGCTCGGTGAGGCCGACGCACGACTCCTTGGCCCTGGCGCGCATGTCGACCCGGATGCGCGCCACCTGCTCGTCGGTCGGCAGCTGCTCGGGCGGCAACGTGGCTCGCTTTTCGGCCAGCGCCAGCTCCAGGTAGTGATCGAGGAGCTGCATGCACTCCGCCTCGCTGAGCGGGCCGGTGGCGCGAGGGGTGCCCGCGCCGCCGGCGCCAGGCCGGGCGGCACCCGGCTTGCCGCCGGCGGCGTCGCCGCCGCTGCCGCCGGAGCAGCCGGCCGCGCACAGCGCCGCGATGACGGGCAGGCTCAGGAGCCGCGATCGCGCACGCGCGCGCACCGCGTCAGCATAGCGCAGATCGCGCGGCCGACCCGGCATCGTTCGCGGCCGCCCTTCGAGCGCCACGCGGCCGCGCTCCGATCGCGCACATCGATCGACGACGCGATCGACCTCGTCTCGGTCCTCGTCTCGATCGCGCGACACCCGATCGGCGGCGCGGCAGGTCGGGATTGACAGAGACACGAGCCATGCAGCATCGTTCGTATGTCGAACCTCTGTGCGATTACCGCACAGAGGCGTGGCCGCGGAGGAGGATCCCATGGCGGGCGGAGGCATCGGGCGTCGGACGTTCCTCGAGTGGTCGGCGGGCGGCGCGCTCGCCCTGGCCGTGGCGGGCTGCAAGAAATCCGAGCAGAAGGCGAGCGCGGACAACGCGGCCGGCGGAGGTGGAGGTGGTGGCGGCGGCACGCGCCAGATCACCATCGGCTACGTCAGCCCGCAGACCGGGCCGCTGGCCCCGTTCGCCGCGGCCGACGCCTTCATCATCGAGCGCGTGGTCAAGGCGCTCGACGCCAAGGCCATCACCGTCGACGGCGCGCGCGCCGCCTTCCGCGTGAAGCCGGTCGACAGCCAGTCGAACCCGACCAAGGCCGGCGAGGTCGCCCAGTCACTGATCGCCGGCGACAAGGTCGACCTCATGGTCGTCGCCCACACCCCCGACACCACCAACCCGGTCGGCGCGGTGTGCGAGGCCAGCCGCACGCCGTGCATCTCGACGGTCGCGCCGATCGGGCCCTGGCTGTCGGGCGGCCCCTACGAGTGGACCTATCACTTCTTCTGGGACCTGCCCGACATCATCCAGGTCTTCACCGGCATGTGGGACGCAGTCCCGACCAACAAGGTGGTGGGCGGCCTCTGGCCCAACGATCCCGACGGCACCGCCTGGACCGGCGCCTTCACCAAGGCGCTGACCGACAAGGGCTACAAGGTGGTCGACCCGGGCCGCTACCCGAACGGCACCACCGACTTCACCGTCTTCATCCAGCAGTGGAAGAAGGCGGGCGCCGAGATCATCACCGGCGTACCCATCCCGCCCGACTGGGCCGCGTGCTGGCGCCAGTGCGCGCAGCAGGGCTACAAGCCGAAGATCGCCAGCATCGGCAAGGCGATCCTGTTCCCGGCCGCGGTCGAGGCCATCGGCGGCGCCCTGCCCGAGGGCCTCACGTCCGAGGTGTGGTGGAGCCCGTCGCACCCGTTCAAGTCGTCGCTCACCGGCGAGAGCGCGGGCGATCTGGCCGGCGCCTTCCCGCAGCAGTGGTCGCAGCCGCTCGGCTTCGTCTACGCGATGTTCGAGCTCGCGGCCGACGTCCTGGCCCGCGCCGGGACGGCGGACAAGGACAAGGTGCGGCAGGCGCTGGCCGCCACCAAGCTCGACACCATCGTCGGGCCCATCCAGTTCGACGACAAGCACGTGGCCCGCACGCCGCTGGTCGGCGGCCAGTGGACCAAGGGCGAGAAGTACCCGTGGGACCTGCGCGTGGTCTACAACGCCACGGCGGAGGCCATCCCCAAGACGGCCGAGATGAAGGCCATCGCCGGCTGACGCATGGCCGGTGCGAGCCCGACGTCCGAGGCGTCCGAGGTGCGCCTCGAGGCGACCGGCCTCTGCAAGTCGTTCGGCAGCCTGCTCGTCACCGACGACGTCTCGCTCGAGGCGCGGGCCGGGCAGGCGCTCGGCATCATCGGGCCCAACGGCGCCGGCAAGACCACGCTGTTCCACCTGCTCGGCGGCAGCCTCCGCCCCGACGCCGGCATGGTGCATCTGGGCGGCGTCGATGTCAGCCGCGAGCCGCCGCACCGGCGCTGCCGGCGCGGGCTGGCGCGCACCCACCAGGTCCCGATCCCGTTCCTCGACCTGACCGTCTACGAGAACGCGCTGGTCGGCGCCTCGTTCGGGCGCGGCCGGCGCGGCCCGCGCGCGCCCGAGCAGGCCATGGCCGCGCTCGAGCTGGCCGGCATCGCGCCCCTTTGCGGCCGGCCGGCGCGCACGCTCGGCCTGGTCGAGCGCAAGCGGCTCGAGCTGGCCCGCGCCCTCGCCGCCGAGCCGCTCGTGCTCCTGCTCGACGAGGTGGCCGGCGGCCTCACCGACGACGAGAGCGCCGAGCTGGCCGCCGTGCTGGGCGACATCCGCGCCTCCGGCGTGGCGCTGGTCTGGGTCGAGCACGCGGTGCACGCGCTGGCCCGCTTCGTCGACCGCCTGCTCGCGCTCGACCGCGGCCGCGTGGTCGCCATCGGCGCGCCCGCCGAGGTGCTGGCCGACCCGGCCGTGCAGGCCACGTACCTGGGCCTCGGCGAGGAGGCGACCGCGTGAGCGGCCCGCTCCTCCGCGTCGACGCGCTCGACGCGTTTCACGGCCAGCTGCAGGCGCTGCGCGGCGTGTCCTTCGAGCTCGCGGCCGGCGAGGCGCTGGCCGTGATCGGCGCCAACGGCGCAGGCAAGACCACCCTGTTTCGCGCCATCGCCGGCCTGCACCGGGCCGCCGGCGGCGCGGTGGTGTTCGACGGCGAGCCGCTCGGCGGTCTGCCCGCCCACCGCATCGTCCGCCGCGGCATCGCGCTGGTGCCCGAGGGCCGGCGCATCTTCCCGAGCCTGTCGGTCGACGAGAACCTGCGCGTGGCGGAGGACCGCCACCGCCGGCGCGGGCGCGGGCAATCGCGCCGCTGGAGCCGCGAGCGCGTCTACCAGCTGTTCCCCGATCTGCGCGAGGCGGCCGGCCGGCCCGGCACCCGGCTGTCGGGCGGCCAGCAGCAGATGCTGGCCATCGGGCGCGCGCTCCTGTGCGAGCCGCGCCTGCTCCTGTGCGACGAGGTCTCGCTCGGCCTGTCGCCGGTCGTGGTGCGCGATCTCTACCGGGCGCTGGGCCGCATCCGCGGCGAGGGGGTCACGCTGGTGTTCGTCGAGCAGGACGTCGCGCGCGGCCTCGCCTTCTCCGATCACGTGGTCTGCCTCCACCGCGGCACCGTCCGCCTGGCGGGCCGCTCGCCGGCGCGCTCGCTCGAGGAGGTCAGGCGCGCATACTTCGGCTGACCGATGGAGCTGGTCCAGACCCTCGTCAACGGCGTCCTGCTGGGCGGGCTGTATGGCCTGATCGGCCTCGGCCTGTCGATCAACTTCGGCATCATGCGCCTGGTCCATCTGGCCCACGGCGAGCTCGTGGTGCTGGGCGCCTACTTCCTGGTCGTCGGCCTGGTGCCGCTCGGCCTGCCGCCGCTCGTCGCCGCCGCGGTCGTGGTGCCGGCCATGTTCGTGGTCGGCTGGGCGCTCCAGCGCTTCATCATCCAGCGCGCCCTCGGGCGCGGCGTCCTGCCGCCGCTCATCGTCACCTTCGGCCTCTCCATGGTGATGCAGAACGCGCTCCTCCTGTGGATGACGGCCGACGCGCGCACCCTGCACACCCCCCTGGCCTCGGCCGGCGCCCCGCTCGGCGGCATCACCGTGCCGCTCATCCGCCTGGTCGACTTCGGCGTCGGTCTGTCGTGCCTGGCGGCGCTCCTGGTCCTGCTCGGCCGCACCGCGCTGGGCCGCGCCCTGCGCGCCACCTCCGACGACCCCGAGACCGCGCGCACCATGGGCATCGACACCGCCCGCATGTTCGCGGTGGCCGGAGGCATCGCGGCCGCGCTGGGCGGCGTGGCCGGCATGCTGCTGGCGGCGACGTCGACGTTCTATCCGTCGACCGGCTCCGAGGTCCTGCTCATCGCCTTCGAGGTGGTCGTGGTGGGCGGCCTGGGCAGCATCACCGGCACGTTCGTGGGCGGCATCCTGCTGGCGGTGGCGCAGCTCCTGGGCGCGCGCTTCCTGGGCCCGAGCTACGCGCTGGTCGCCGGCCACATGGTCTTCCTGCTCGTGCTCCTGTTCCGCCCCCAGGGCCTCATGCCGAGGACGGCGCCCGGATGATCGCCCGCATCGCCATCCTGGGGGGCGCCGCGCTCGCGCTCCTCTCGCTCCCCCTGTGGGCCGACGCCGGCGCGCGCTCGACCCTCATCATCCTCTGCTACCACGCGGCCATCGCGCAGATGTGGAACCTCCTGGCCGGATACGCCGGGCTGGTCACCTTCGGCCAGCAGCTCTACATCGGGCTCGGCGCCTACACCCTGGCCATCGCGAGCGAGCGCCTGGGTCTGGGAATCTGGCCGTCGTTCGCCCTGGCCGCCGCCGTCTGCGGTCTGCTCGCGCTGCCCATCGGCGCGCTCACGTTCCGGCTGCGCGGCGGCTACTTCGCGGTCGGCAGCTGGGTGGTGGCCGAGATCTTCCGCCTCCTGTTCGGCAACTGGGCCTACGTCGGGTTCGCGTCGGGCATGTTCATCCGCGCCGCGCGCCGGGTCGATCCATGGGTCATCTACTACGCCTCGGTCGGGCTGGCCGGCGGCGCCTGCGCGCTGGTGGTCGCGCTGCTCCGCTCCCGGGCCGGGCTCGCGCTCATGGCGGTGCGCGACGGCGAGGAGGCCGCGGCCGGCCTCGGCGTCGACGTCTGGCGGGTCAAGCTGTTCGCCTTCGCCGTGGCCGCGGCCGGGACCGGGCTGGCCGCCGCCCTGACCGCGGTGCAGACGCCGTTCATCCAGCCCAACGCGGCCTTCTCGATCCAGTGGGTGGCGGCGGCCAGCTTCATGGCCGTGGTCGGCGGGCTCGGCACGGTGGAGGGGCCGCTCATCGGCGCCGCCATCTACGTGCTGGTGCAGCAGCAGCTCGGGGGCAGCGGCGCGGTCAACCTCATCGTGCTGGGCACGACCTCGGTCGCGGTCATGCTGATCGCGCCGCGCGGCATCGCGGGCCTCGTGCATGAGCGGCTGGGCTGGACATTGTTTCCGGTGGCTCGCCGCCCGAGCGACCGGGCGCAGCAATTGCGCACGAAATCGATCCCTCCATGAAACGCCCGCGGGCCGGCCGTCACTATCCTCACCAAATGCCCTCGAGCGTGGACGGGGCCTCGCGGAGGGCAGATAAGGGGAGCGATTTGTGGGTATAATCGTTCCGTTTCGATCGCGAGGTCCCGTGATCTTCAAGCAGTTCGACGAGGCTTACCTCGGTCGGCTCTGTCAGGGGGACCCGGAGGTCGAAGCGCACTTTGCGGCCTACTTTGGCCAGCTGATCTCGATCAAGCTGCGCCGTCGTCTCAAGTCACAGCACGCCATCGATGACGTGCGGCAAGAGACGTTCCTGCGAGTGTTCCGCATCCTGCGATCGGCGTCGGGCGTCCAGCATCCAGAAAGGCTGGGAGCTCTGGTGAATTCGGTCTGCAACAAGGTTCTGCTCGAGGCCTCGCGCTCTCGCCGCTACGAGGAGCTCCCGGAGGAGATCGCCTCGGGCCCCACCGCCGGCGGCTCGACCGACGCGGTCAACGGGCTCATCTCCGAGGAGCAGCGCGCCGAGGTGCAGAAGGTGCTCGCGGAGCTGCCCGAACGCGATCGGAGCCTGCTCCGCGCCGTCTACCTGGACGAGGACAGCCGCGACTCCATCTGCGAGCAGTTCAAGGTCGACCGCGACTACCTGCGCGTCCTCCTGCACCGCGCCAAGGAGAGCTTCCGCCTGCGCTACCAGCAGGGCGGGGGCCAGGGGGGCGGCGGCGCCTCGCCGCGCCCCCTGCAGCGGAGCCACTGATCATGGACCATCAGGAGGCCATCAGCCTGGGCGCCACCGAGCGATACGCGCTCGGCACGCTCGACGACGCCCAGCGCGAGGCCTTCGAGGAGCACTTCTTCGGCTGCCTCGAGTGCGCGGAGGACGTCCGCGCCGCCACCGCCGTGATGGCCGGGGCCGGTTCGCTGCCCGCGGCCGGCGTGGAGACCGTCGCGGAGGCCGGCGCGGTGGTCCGTGCGCTGCCGCGCGCCGCGTCGCCGGCGCCAGACGCCGCGCACACCGCGGCGCGAGAGGCGGCCCGGGTGGCCGCGCGCGCCCGCCGCAAGCGCGAGCGCCTCCGCCACCTCAGGCCCTACGCCTCGGCGCTGGCCGGGCTCGCGGCCGGTCTGTGCATCGCCTCGTACCAGGGCTTCGTGGTCATCCCGCGCCTCGAGAGCCGGGTGGACAGGGCAGAGTCGCTCCAGGCGGTGCCGTCGTACTTCTTGACCCTGAGCCGCGCCGAGGCGCCCACCATCAAGGTGGCGCCCGAGGAGCGGCACGTGGCCGTGACGCTGTCGCGCAGCTGGGACCGGCCGTTCCCCAGCTATCGCGTCGAGCTCCAGGATGCGCAGGGCCGCACCGTGCAGGCCGAAAAGGTGAGCGCCCGCTCGGCGCAGGACGGCGAGCTCGACCTCCTGCTGCCGGTCGCTGAGCTGGCGACCGGGTCGTACGTCCTCGTGGTGGAGGGAGAGGGGGAGGGGGGAGCCACGGGAGACGGCGCCCAGGCGCCGATCGCGCGCTACTCGTTCAATCTCGACCGCCGCTGAAGGAGCGAGCCATGACCCCCCAGCGCCGTTTCCTCTACCACGGGGAGGTGGTCGCCTACGCGGCGCGCCTCGACCAGCCGCGCCTGCGCGACGTCAAGGGCGCGGTCGCGCTGCCCGGCGCGGGCGGCCGCGCGAGCGTCCTCGAGCCCTCGGACCCGGGCGCGCTGGTGCGCTTCGACTACGCGGCCAGCAGCGTGAGCGGCGAGCGCTACGGCGACGCCTACGAGACCCGGGTCACGTGCTCCATCGAGGGGCTCGACGTCGCCGGCGTGCTGCGCGCGGACCTCCTGAGCGCGGTCCTCACGTCGAGCTATGTCAGCGATCACCACTTCTGCGAGGAGACCGTCACGCTCAAGGGGCTGTGGGCCAACGGCGAGTACCGGGACGCCGACGCCCAGGTCCTGTCCAGCGTGCGCGCCTGCCCGACCCTGGCCCGGCTCCGCTCGGCTGCCGTCCACGACGTGCGCCTGCACCGGTCACTGGCCGCGGCCGGCACGCAGTTCGACCCGGCCGGCCAGCCCCGCACGACCGGCGCCGGCGACATCGCCTGCCATCTCTTCGACCCGCCCCAGCTGCGCTTTCGCGCGGACGCGACCGACTACCAGGTGTTCCTGGGCGAGTACCTCATGTCCGAGCGCCAGCGCCGCCTCACCATGATGCGCATCGAGATGACGCCGGCCGGCGCGCGCGACGGAAAGGCCGAGTCCTCCTCGTCACCCGAAGGGACCGTGGTCCTGCTGGAGCTGCGGGTCAACGGACACACCCATCCCTGACATCCCCTGGCCGCCCGCCCCGGCCGTTCGCCCAGAACTTGTGCAAGGCCGGCACAAGTTGCCTACAATGCAGGTCCCGCGGCGATGGGGCTGAGGAGGGAGTGGAGGGCGTTTTCCGATGCACCCGGTGAAACGGCCGGCGGCGTCGGATCACCATCCACACGTCAAGGGTGAGGAGGAGAGGGACCATGCCGGTTGCATCGTCGTTCCTGTTTCACGGTGAGGTGTTCCCGTTCGGGGCCCAGCTGGAGGGGCCCCGCGTCCGCAACGTGAAGGGCGCTTTGGCGCTGCCCCGCGTGGGCGGCGAGCTCCACGTCGACGAGGGCCCGTGGGACCTGGGCCCTGTCGGAGGTTTCAGCCCGCAGCCCGCTCGGGTCGATCGAGTGACGAGTCGGGCCGTCGGCGAGGGGACCGTCAACAACTCAAAGACCGAGGTGGCCTGCACCATCGAGGGTCTTCGGTTGCCCGGTATCCTCAAGGCCGACCATCTCAGCGCCGAGATCACGTCTGTCTACGCCAATGGGCAGCACTCGTTCAGCCAGGAGGTCGTGCTGGACGGCCTCCAGCTGGATGGTCAGGTGGCGCAATACTCGATGAGCCGACATGTGCTCGACACGGTGCAGGCCAGCCCGAGCGTCGCGGCCCTGAGACTGCGAATGCAGAACGACCCGGCCGTCCTGCAGAACTGCATGGATGCGGGGACGAACGGAACCGGTGACGTCACCTGCTTCGTCCTCGAGCCGACCGTGAACAACACGGTGGCGCGGATGCCCTTGCGCATCGTTCAGGGGGCCTCGGAGATCGACGTGTTCGTGGGCGAGTACCGGGTCGCGGACCAGAGCCGCCGCCTGACCATGCTCCGAGTCGAAATGAGGCCGGCCGGCATGCAGGCCGCGCCTCTGGCGGCGGCAGGGCCGCAGAACGGCTCGCTCGTCTTCCTGGAGCTCGAAATAAACGGCCACAGACATCCGTGAGCGGGCCCCTTGCGGGGCGCCACGCGCGGTGAAAGGAAGCCATGCCTCCCGAGACCCCGGTGTTCGTCTACCATGGAGATGTCGTCGCCTTCGGTGCGCGGCTCGAACGGCCGCGCCGCCGCGAAGTCAGGGGAACGGTCGCTCTCACCCGCGTCGGCGGCCAGGCTAGCGTGCGCGAGGAGGCGCTGAACCTGGACGATCGAGTGCGTTTCAGGTACGCGAGCAGTGCCGCCAGCGGTGACAGCTACATGGCAAGCGGGGACGTCGAGACTCACGAGACGCGCACGACCTGCACGGTCGAGGGCCTAGAGTTCGCCGGCCTGGTGCGCGCCGACTTCGTGAGCGCCACGCTCGTCTCCACTTTCACCAACCAGCACCGCTTCATCGAAGAGACGGTGACCCTGCGGGGCCTGTGGGTCAACGGGAGGGACCGCGCGCTCGAGAGACGGAAGCCTCACATTCCGGACGGGCCGTGCAGCCTCGCGGACATCAAGCGCCACGCGCAGAACCACGGACACCTGGCGTCCAAGCTCGACGAACTGCACACCCAGCTGGATGGCTCGCCCTCGGCCAATTGCGGGAAGCTGGTGCAGACCAGCAACGGGCACCTCGCCTGCTACCTCCTCGAGCCGAGCTACATCACGTTCGTCCGGAACGGGATCCGCTACGAGCTCTTCCTGGGCGAGTACCTCATCTACGACCAGCAGCGCCGCCTGACCATGGTGCGAATCGAGTCTCACCCGCTTCCGGAGACCAAGGCGGCGCGCTCGCTCAAGCTGGCGGTGGGCGGTGCGCCGGCCAAAGAAGACGGCGACGACGGCGACGATGACTCGGAGGACCTCGAGGGCTCGACCACCATAGTCGAGCTGGCGATCAACGGCCACCGGCATCCATGAAGCACAGGCTGCCGATCGCGGCCGCCTTGTGCTTTCTCGCCGGATGCTCGGAAGATATTCCCGACCTCGAACAGGTCCGCGAGCGAGGCTATATCGAGTTCGAGCGCGGTCACCTCGACAGCGCGTCGGCAATCGCCGACGACGGATACCGCCGCGCCGTCAAGGCGGGCGCTCGGGCGGCGGCCTGGTCGCTGGACGTCCTAAAGGCCGAGGTCCTGCTTGCGCGCCGCGACATGAAGAGCGCGCTGGTCCTCCTGGCGAAGCCCGCGCCCCCGGGCGTCCAGCCCGAGGCGCGGGTCCGTTGGCTGATGACTCGAGCGTTCGTGCTCTGCGAGCTCGGTCGCCACCAGGACGCCAGTCAGCGCGGCAGGGGTCCGGATGACCTCCTGGCGACCGCGGCGGCGATCGCGAACGAGATCTCGTCGACACGGCTCATCGCCGAGGTCGCGCTGCGCCACGGCACGTGCGCGATCGCCCGGGAGGACTACGAGCAGGCAGAGAGGAGCTTTCGCCGCGCGTTGACCCTGGCCCGCGGCGCCGGACTGCGACACCTCGAGGGGCAGGCCGCCGACAGCCTGGCGCTGGTACGCCTGCAGACCTCGCGCTACGACGACGCCGCCGACTGGCTCCGGCTCGCCCTGGGCACGTCGCCCACCGACATGGACAAGTCCAAGATGCTCGGCAATCTCGGATGGTCCTACACGGTCCTCGGGGACGCAGAGAAGGCGCTGCCGCCGCTACAGGAGTCGGCGGAGATCGCTGGCCGCCTCGGCCTCACCGAGGATGCGGCGTACGCCCTCTACAACCTCGGCCTGGTGCATTTTCAGCTGCGGGATCTCCGCTCCGCCCGGCCGAACTTGCTGCGGTCGCTCGCGCTGATGCGCAAGCTCGGCCAGCGCGACGATCTGAGGGAGGTCCTCGACTTGCTTCAGACGGTCGAGATCCAGGCCGGCAACTCGGCAGGCGCGGAGGCCCACGCCCGCGAGGAGGCCAGCTTGGTCGCCGACCACGACTCCGGCCGCGCGCCACCGCCCACGCTGGTGGAGGCGCAGCTCCTCGCCCAGCGGGGCCAGCTCGATCAGGCGCGGGCGACGTACGAGCGCGTCGGCGCGTCCACCGGCCAGGCCGAGCAAAAGTGGCGGGCCTTCGCGGGCATCGCCAGCGTCGAGGTAGCTCGAGGGCGGCCGCAGGCGGCCGAGGACGCCTTCCGCCAGGCCAGCTCGGCGATCGAGGCGATGCGGGCGGAGCTCGAGCAGGACACGTTCGAATTTCTCCTGTTCTCCAGCCTGGTCGAGTTCTACGGCCGCTACGCGGCCTTTCTGGTCGATCGGGGCCGCGGCGCCGAGGCGCTGGCCCTGGTCGATCGCAGCCGCGGGCGCGTCCTGTGGGAGCATCTGGGTTCCGGCGCGCCCGAGCGGGCGCCCGACCGCTTCGAGCCCGCGGCTCGCGCGGCACACGCCGTGCTCCTGTCCTACTGGCTGGGCGAGCGCTCCTTCCTGTGGGTCGTGACCGCGGACTCGACCGAGGTCCACGAGCTGCCGCCCGCCGCCGAGCTGCGCGCCATGGTGGAGAGCTATCAGGCCCAGGTGCAGCGCTCGCGCGATCCGCTCAGAGCCGGGCTGCGCGACGCGACCGAGCTCTACCGCATCCTCGTCCAGCCGGCCGCCTCTCACATCCCCAGGGGCTCGCGGGTCATCATCGTGCCGGACGGCGCGCTCCATCAGCTCAGCTTCGACACGCTGGTGGTGCCGTCGCCCGCGCCCCACTACTGGATCGAGGACGTGGTCACCATGCGGGCGCCCTCGCTGGGGCTCCTGACCGCGCCGCGCCCCTCCGCGGCTCCGCCCGACCGCGAGCTGCTCGCGATCGGCGACCCGGTGCAGCCGAGCGCGCAGTACCCGGCCCTGCCGAACGCCGGGCGTGAGATGGCGGAGGTGGCCAGCCACTTCCCGCCCGAGAAGACGCTGGTCGTGACCGGCAGCGAGGCCACGCCCACCGCCTATGGCGAGGCCGATCCGTCGCGCTTCGAGTACATCCACTTCGCCGCGCACGCCACGAGCCAGTCCGAGCAGCCGCTCGACTCGGCCGTCGTGCTGTCCGAGAAGGACCTGAACTACAAGCTCTACGCCCACGACATCGTGAGGACGCCCATCCACGCCGAGCTGGTGTCGCTGTCCGCCTGCCGCGGGGCCGGTGCGCGCGCATACCGGGGCGAGGGGCTGGTCGGCTTCGCCTGGGCCTTCCTCCGGGCCGGGGCGCGCCACGTGGTGGCCGGGCTGTGGAACGTCGAGGACGCCTCCACGGCGCACATCATGAGCGGGCTGTACGCGCGGCTGGCCGCCGGCACGCCCCCGGCCGAGGCGCTGCGGCAGGCCCGGCTGGAGCTGCTCCACTCGACGGGCGCCTACCGCAAGCCCTTTTACTGGGGCCCGTTCGTCATCTACGTGCAGCAGCAGGGGTGATGCGGCCCCGCCCGGGAGCGGGCGATGGGCTGAAACGATCCACCCCCGTCCCGCACTATGACCATGACCCGCGACGTGTCGGCCAAGGCGAGAGGGAATGGGGACATGGTGATGGAGCTGAGTGCGCCGGCAGGGATGGCATCGACCTTCCCGTTCCGCATGATGCCGGACGCGGACGTGCGGCCCATCGCGTGGCGACCGGGCGTCTCGTTCGGCCGCTACGAGCTGATCTCCGAGATCGGCGCCGGGGCCATGGGGGTGGTGTGGGCGGCGCGCGACGTGGACCTCGATCGCCACGTGGCGCTCAAGCTCATCCGCGCGGGCGGGAGGTCGCGGGCGGAGCAGCGCGGTCGGCTGCTGGGGGAGGCTCGCGCGATGGCGCGGCTGTCGCACGCCAACGTCGTGGCGGTCTACGACCTGGGCGCCACCGACGATGGGCTGTTCATCGCGATGGAGCACGTGGACGGCGGCACGCTCGAGGAATGGCTGGGGGCGCGGCCGCGCGCGTGGGACGAGGTGGTGGCGAAGTTCATGGAGGCGGGGAGGGGGTTGGCGGAGGCGCACCGGGTTGGCCTCGTGCATCGGGACTTCAAGCCGGAGAACGTGCTCCTGGACCGGGACGGAACTGCCAGGGTCGCGGACTTCGGACTTGCGCTGCCCGTTGCCGAGGCCGGCCCGGGCGCCGGGTCGGACGACGAGTCGACCACCGGCGCCCGCGCCGTGACCGAGGAGGGGGTGCTGGTCGGCACGCTCGCGTTCATGGCGCCGGAGCAGCTCCTGGGCCAGCGCGCCACCGCGCGCTCCGATCAGTTCGGCTACTGCGTCGCGCTCTACGAGGCGCTCTACGGCGTGCGGCCGTTCAGCGGGCAGTCGTCGGTGATGCCGCCCGCGGTGCTGCTGAGCGCGATCATGGAGGGCCACATCGCGCCGCCGCGCGCGGGACGCCACGTGCCGCGCAGCCTCCACCGCGTGGTCCTGCGCGGCCTGGCCTGCGAGCCGGAGGACCGCTGGCCGTCGATGGACGAGCTGGTGGCCGAGCTCGAGCGCTGCCGCCTGCGCGCGCGGCGCTGGGGACACGCGGGCCGCGCGATCGGGGCGCTGGGCGCGACCATCGCGCGCCGGCGCGGGCGCAGGGCCCCGTCGCGGGCCGCGCAGCCCGCGGCAAGGGCGGCGGCGCGCGACCACCAGCCGACCCGCCGGTTGCAAGTCGTGCGCGGCTCCGGCCCGGACGACGGAGCCCTGGACGACGGAGGTCCGGACGACCCGGCTCCGACCCTCGACTGGCCTCAGCGGTGCCGCAGCGACGCGTCGATCTCCGACGCCGCCGCGAGCAACCGCGGCAGCACGTCCTTCTGAAGCTGGGCGCGGCGGGTCAGCGCGCTGCTCACGTTCATGGCGGCCACCACCCGGCCTCCGCGGTCGTGCAGCGGCACCGCCATCGAGCGGACGCCGTCGGTGAACTCCTGGTCGACCAGGGCCCAGCCCTGGCGACCGACCTGGGCCAGGATGCGCCGCAGCTCGGCCTGGCCGGTGACCGTGCGGCTGGTGTGGCTGGCGGGCGCGACGCGCGCGAAGTATGCGTCGAGCTCGCACGGGTCCAGCGCGGCCAGCAGCACCCGCCCCATCGACGTCACGTAG
>Ga0126377_10000383_pt1 | contig 26459 bp, 22 predicted proteins | sample PanSoiMetPlot_22_FD_92647 | JGI IMG/M metagenome (GOLD analysis project Ga0126377, IMG submission 92647) | Tropical forest soil microbial communities from Panama - MetaG Plot_22 | ecosystem: Environmental > Terrestrial > Soil > Tropical forest > Bulk soil | place: Panama | collected 2016-02-17 | reverse complement strand
TGGCCGCGCTCGAGCGCCAGCGCTTCCTCCGGGTGGGGGAAGGCGCCCTGGCGCTGACGGCGGAGGGCATCGCGTGGTTCGAGTCGTCGGGGCTGTCGGCCGCGCGCTGGCCGGCCGGCAAGCCGTGCCTCGACTGGACCGAGCGGCGGCATCACCTGGGCGGACCGCTCGGCGCCCTGCTCACCGAGCATCTCCTCGCCCTCGAATGGATCGAGCGGCGCACCGACGGCAGAGCGGTGCGCATCACCCGGGAAGGCCGGCGCGAGCTCGCGCGCCAGCTCGGGCTGCCCGCCGAGGAGCTCGACTAGAGGTGCCGAGCCCCTCGAGCCCGCCTCCCGGCATTCGCCTCGCGCTGACCGGCGCGCCGGATCCCGCGGCTCGCGCCGCGATCGGCGACGGGCTCGACGCCTACAACATCCAGCAGACCGGGATCGCGGACGCCAGGGCGCTGGACGTGCTCGTCACCGACGACGCGGGCGACGTGATCGGCGGTCTGGTCGGGAGGACCTCGCTCGGCCTCTTCTTCGTCGACCTCTTCTACCTGCCGGCGTCGCTCCGCGGGAGAGGCGTCGGCGCCGAGGTCCTGACCATGGCCGAGGCGGAGGCGGTCCGGCGCGGCTGCTCCGCCGCCGTGCTCTACACCATGGCCATCCAGGCGCCCGCCTTCTACGAGCGACGCGGCTACGCGGCGTTCGGCCGCATCGAGTGCGACCCGCCCGGCAACGCGCGCATCTTCATGCACAAGGAGCTGCGCCTCACATGAAGGTCCGGCGGCGGAGGATGCGCGCCTCCCAGGGGCGAAGCGTCGCCGTCGGGGTGGGCGGTGCGTCCGGAAGGTTGCCGAGGAGCAGCTCGGCCCGGTCCCAGGTCGCGGGGACGTCGGCGCCGACCTCGGCGGACGACAGGTTGGCCAGGACGAGCAGCTCGACGCCCTCGTGGCGGCGGACGAAGGCCCAGATCGCGGGGTCGTCGGGCAAGAGGAGCGTGAAATCGCCGTAGGCGACGGCGGGCTCGGCGTGACGCAGCGCGATGAGCGCGCGGTAGTGGTGCAGCACCGAGCCAGGGTCGGCCCACTGGTCGGCCGCGTTGATCTCCTCGTGGTTCGGGTTGACCGCGATCCACGGCGTGCCGGTGGTGAAGCCGGCGTGCTCCGACGCGTCCCAGTGCATCGGCGTGCGAGCGTTGTCCCTGCTCATGGCGCGCAGCGCCGCCAGTATCTCGGCGGCCGGTGTCCCCGCCGCCGTCGCGTGCCGGCTGTGGTTGATCGACTCGATGTCGCGGAAGTCCTCGATCCCGGCGAACGCGGTGTTCGTCATGCCGAGCTCCTCGCCCTGGTAGACGTACGGCGTGCCGTGATGCAGGTGCAGCACCGTGGCCAGCAGCTTGGCCGACGCCACGCGGTGCTCGGGCGCGTCGGACCCGAACCGGGAGACCGCGCGGGGCTGATCGTGGTTGTCCCAGTACAGGGAGTTCCAGCCGACGTCGGCGAGTCCGGCCTGCCAGCGGCGGAAGTTCTCCTTCAGCGCGCGCAGGTCCAGCGGCCGCACGTCCCACTTCGAGGCCCCGCGGTCGAGGTGCATGTGTTCGAACTGGAACACCATGTCGACCTCGCGTCGCGCCGGGTCGGTGTAGAGCCGGGCCTGCTCCAGCGTGACGCCGGGCATCTCGCCCACGGTCAAGGGCGCGCCGGGCCGCCCGTCGAAGACCTCGCGGTGCATCTCCTGCAGAAACTCGTGCACGCGCGGCCCGCACGTGTAGTGCTCGCCGCCGAGGAGCCGACCGGCACGGGGCACGCCGTCGGGCAATGACCGGTCGGGCCCGACCGCCTTGGAGACGAGGTTGATGACGTCCATGCGGAAGCCGTCGACGCCGCGGTCGAGCCACCATCTCATCATCGCGTGCACCGCGCCCCTGACCTCGGGGTTCTCCCAGTTCAGGTCGGGCTGCTTGCGCGAGAACAGGTGCAGGTAGTGCTCGCCGGTGCGCTGGTCGAGCTCCCAGGCGCTGCCGGAGAAGAACGACGCCCAGTTGTTCGGCTCGCGCCGCCACCAGTACCAGTCGCGCTTCGGGTTGTCGGTGCTCGACCGGGACTCGACGAACCACGGGTGCTCGTCGGACGTATGGTTCACGACCAGATCCATGATCAGCGTCATGCCGCGCTCGTGCACACCGGCCAGCAGCGCGTCGAAGTCGGCGAGCGTGCCGAATGTGGGGTCGATGTCCCGGTAGTCGGAGATGTCGTAGCCGTTGTCGTCGTGCGGCGACCGGTAGACCGGCGAGAGCCAGATGACGTCCACCCCGAGGTCGGCGATGTGGTCGAGCCGGGCGGTGATGCCGGGGATGTCGCCGATGCCGTCGCCGTTCGAGTCGGCAAAGCTGCGCGGATAGATCTGGTAGACCACGGACTGCTTCCATCGCGGTTCGCTCATCATCGCTGGATTGTGCCCCCGGTCAGAGCGATCACCACGTCCGGAGCTATCCACCGACGGGCATGGTCGGGGCGGCGTAGTCGATCGCGGCGGCGCGCGCGGCGGCGTTGATCTCGACGGTGCGCCCCTCCTGCGAGTGCGCGGCCACGCGCGCTGGTGCGTCGCCGCGTCCCTCCCACCAGGCTCGCGCCTGGGCCGAGGTCCACTCGTCGGCTCCGGAACAGGCCACCAGCGCGTCCCACATCTCGCCGGCGGTCTGGTAGCGCTCCGCCGGGGACTTGGCCAGGCAGCGCAACACGATCGCCTCGAGGTCGGCCTGCAGCGGCTTGCCCAGGCGCACCGCCGGCGGCACCGGCGAGGTGCGCAGGTGTTGCGCGAAGACCTCGAGGGCAGAGGGCCCCTCGAACACCGGCCTTCCGGCCAGCATGTAGTAGGCGACGGCGCCCAGGGAGTAGATGTCGCTGCGCGCGTCGGCGTGGTTGGCTCCGGCCAGGGCCTCGGGCGAGATGTAGAGCGGCGTCCCCAGCACCGTCGTCTCGCCTGTCACGGCGGCCCGCGACGCCGCGTTGTCCTTGGCAAGCCCGAAGTCCAGGACCTTGACGAAGTCGGGGTCACCCCACCGCTTGCACAGGAAGATGTTGGCCGGCTTGATGTCGCGGTGGACCAGCCCCACGTCGTGGGCTTCGGCCAGGCCGCGCACCGCCTGCTTGAGGATGTGGATCACCCGCGCCGGCGGCTGCGGCCCGTCGGTGGCCACCAGCCTCTCGAGGTCCATGCCGTCGAGGAGCTCCATCGCGTAGTAGAAGGAGCCGTCGGAGGTGCGGCCGTAGTCGTGGATCGTGACGGTGTTCGGGTGGTTGAGCCTGGCGAGGAGCTGCACCTCCTGCTCGAAGCGCGCCAGGCTTGCGCCGCCGCTCTCGGCCAGCAGCTTGATCGCGGTGGGCCGTCGCAGCATCGCATGGCTGGCGCGATAGACGACCCCCATCCCGCCCTCGCCGAGCTTCTCCATCAGCGTGTACTGCCCCAGGCGGCGGGCGTCGCGGACCTCGCGTCGCAGCCCGTAGAGCACCCCCGAGGCCACACACGAGAAGACCACCGAGAGCATCGACCAGTTGACGCTGAAGCCGACCATCGTGACCGCCGACAGGGCCTGGTGCTCGAAGCGCGACGCGCCCCAGGCCACGCCGACGATCGTCGGCGCACACATGAGCACGCCGCACAGGAGCGTGCGCTTCACCGTGCTCGGGACGATCAGGGAGCGCAGCAGGAGGATGCAGATGAACCCGATCAGGTTCTCGAACACGCCCGAGATCGTGCCCAGGTCGCCGAGCATCAGGAAGACATTGTCGATGCCGATGCCCAGGCTGCCGGCGACGTCGGTGACGAGCAGGACCCGGACCGAGCGCGGCCCGCCGCGCGCCACGATCCAGAACACCGAGTAGATCGCCGTCAGCAGGATGACGTCCGGCGAGACGAGATGGCCGAGCGACGTCGCGAAGCCCACCGTCGGGCCCCAGATCAGCGCGTAGATCAGCCAGTAGGCGATGCTCTGGAGGATGAGCACCACGCCGTAGAGCGACAGGCGACGCTGGAGCAGCGTGCGGCCGTCTTCGCCCGGCTCGAGCGCCGGATCGCTCTGCCTCCGCCGATCGCGATCCTGGGCCGTGAGCCTCGAGCGCATCCCCATCCCCAGCATCGTGCCCGGCCCCACTGTAGCAGAACAAGCTTGAGAGGCGCTCCCTCACAGATCGCGCAGCGCGATGCGCGCCGCGTTGTAGCCGCACATGCCGTGGACGCCGGCGCCCGGGTGGGCGTAGCTCGAGCAGAGGTAGAGGCCGCGGACCGGCATGCGGTAGCGGAACCAGGGAAACAGCGGGCGGAACAGGAGCTGGCGGTGCCACGCGTTGGAGCCGCCGCCCAGGTCGCCGCCGACCAGGTTGGCGTCCATGCGCTCGAGGTCGTCGGGCGCGACGGCGCGGCGGGCCAGGATGCGCGCGCGAAAACCGGGGGCGAGGCCCTCGATGCGGCGGTCGATCGCGTCGGCGAACGCCTCGCGGGCCTCGGCCCAGCTGGCGCCCGGCGGGCGGGCGGGCACGCGCGAGTAGGCCCACAGCGTGTGGCGGCCGGCCGGGGCGCGGCCGGGATCCGACAGGCTCTGCTGTCCGATCACCAGATACGGGTTGGAGGGCAGGGCGCCGCCGCGTACCTCGGCGGTGAAGCGGCGCAGGTCCTCGAGCGAGTCCGCGGCGTGCACGACCGCCGCCTCGCGCGCCTCGCGCACGATCCACGGCACCGGCCCGTCGAGCGCCCAGTCGACCTTGAAGGTGCCCCAGCCCTGGCGGAACGCCCGCATCCGGCGCACCACGCGGCCCGGCAGGTGCTGCGCGTCGACCAGGTCGAGCAGGAGCGACGGCGCCGACGTGTCGCTCACGACCGCGCGGCCGGCTCGGATCGACTCTCCGCCGGCCAGGGTCACCGCCGCGGCCCGCCCGCCCCGCACCTCGATCGCGACCGCGCGCGCGCCCAGCCGCACCCGGCCGCCGTGCGCCTCGAGCGCGCTGCAGAGCGCCCGCGCGATCGCTCCCGCGCCGCCGGCCGGCACGCCGTAGCCGCCGGTGGTCGCCATCGCCGCCAGCATGTAGCCGATGCCGGATCCGAAGGCGTCGTCGGGCCCCACGTCGGTGTGGAGCGCCAGGCCCGGGATGACCCGCCGCGCCGCCTCGGAGCGGAACCAGCGCCGCGCCAGCCCGGCTCCGCTGCGCAGGAAGATGGCGGCCACGCGCAGGAGCGCGAGCGGCAGGAGGCGCAGGGCCGGGCCCAGCGCCGGGAACGTCTCCAGCATGGCCGGCAGGAGGTGCGGCTCGACCTTCGCGTGCCAGCGCGCGATCGCGGCCATGCGCGCGCCGTCGGCCGGCGAGCCGAAGCAGCGCTCGATGCGATCGAGGTCGCGGGCCAGGACCGCGACGGTGCCGTCCGGCGCCGGGTGCGCGCTGTCGATGGGCGCGAAGGTCCAGCGCAGCCCGTGGGTGCCGAGCTCGAGCGCGCGGAACGCGGGGCTCACCTGGGCGAACGGAAAGAACGCCGCGCCCACGTCGTGCACGAAGCCGGGCAGCGTGGCCTGCTCGCTGCCCAGGGCGCCGCCGGCGCGCTCGGGGTGAGCCTCGAGCACGAGCACGTCGAGCCCGGCCCGCGCGAGCACGCATGCGGCCACCAGGCCGTTGGGCCCGGAGCCGATGACCACGACGTCGGGATCGCCGGACATGCAGCGGCACGGTAGCACCGCCGCCGTGCGGCCGCCGCCGCCCCATCACCGCATCAGTTCGCGCACACCCCAGCCGGGGATGCTGGTGAGGAGCTGGGCATTCTGGTCGGCCATCGCGCCCAGGCTAGCCCGGGGAACGACGACCGAGTCTGGACGAGTCGGGGCGAGTCTCGAGAACCGCGTCGTTGACGAGTCCCGGTCAGCGCAGGAGCGAGCGCCCGCCGGCATCCAGGATATCGTCGTAGACCTCATCGACCGCGATCTCGCTCGTGAGCGTCGGCAACTCGAAGCTCTCGCCGTTACAGTAGACATACGGCTCGTCGCCCCATTCACCCCGTTCGTTGCGCCGATAGACCTTCACGCGCCGCGCGTCCTGCGCCGCGACGACGTATGCTCGCAGCGATGCAAGCGACTGGAAGTCGCGGCGCTTCTCGCCTTCGTCGTCCCCCTCGCTGCTGGGGGATAGCACCTCGACGATCACCGACGGATTTGTCGTCGCCTGACGATCATGCGAAAGATGCTCTGGCTTGCCGCAGATGATCGAGCCGTCGCCGTAGCGGCCACGTGCGGTCGCGGCGATCCAGAATCGCAGATCGGGTGCGTAGCTACGGCACCCGCGAGGGACGCGCACCCCGAAGAGCGTGGCGAAGCGCGACGCGATCGCGTTGTGCTCGTCGGATCCGCCGGCCATCGCGACGATCACGCCATCGATGAACTCGTGCCTGCAGTCGCTGTTCTGTTCTGCGGCCAGATAGTCTGCGTACGTAGCCCGGCTGGGCAGACTCAAGATGGCCTTCACGTGGTCAGCGTACCACGTCGCCACTCGCGGGCCCCCCCGCCAGTCTGGTGCCCGACCGCGAGGATGGCGGACCAGGAGGAGAACTCCCCGGGGTAACAGGAAGTCACGGCGAGGCCGGGTGAGCCTCGAGCACGAGGACGTCGAGCCCGGCCCGCGCGAGCACGCATGCGGCCACCAGGCCGTTGCGCCGGGAGCCGATGACCACGACGTCGGGATCGCCGGACATGCTGCGGCACGGTAGCACCGCCGCCGTGCGGCCGCCGCCGCCGCGTCATCATGGCGGCTTCATCGCATCAGTTCGCGCACACCGAGGCGTTGAACGAGCCGCTCAGCGCGCCGCCGTCGCCGAAGTCGGCGGCGAAGCTGCCGGCCACCGAGGTCCCGTCGACCGACACCACGGTGACCGAGCCGCTCGCCGCCAGGAGCTCGGCGGTGCCGTCCTCGAGGTTCTCGACCAGCATCCAGGCATGCGGCGCGCCGACTTTGCACTCGGCCTGCGGGTCGGCGACGATCGGGTAGGTACCCGCCTCGGCCGGACCGCACGGGAAGCCGACCGACGCGGTCGCCATGGCGAAGGGAGCCTCGAGGTCGCACGTGACGTCGTCCTCCGGCATGGCCACCGCGAACGGGCCGCCGCCGGGGAACTGCGTGTACCAGGCATGCAGCGGCGCCAGGCTCTGCCCGCGGACCTCGCCGCCGATGACCGCCGCGCCCACCTCCGGGATGGCCGCCGCATCCGCCGTGTTGCCCGCGTCGGCATCGCCCGCGTCGCGGCCGCGGCCGGCGTCGGAGGCGCGGCCACCGTCGGGCCGGGTCGACGCGTCGGCGCGCGACCCGCCACCGTCGGCGGTGCCGCCGCCGCCGCCGTCATCGTCGCCGCCGCAGGCCACGAGCGACAGGCTGACCAGGAGCAACCGGCTGAGCGAGAGAACCATGTGGCGCGTGGACATCCGGACCAGCAGACTGGGAGAGGCGCCGCCGCGTCAAGGCCGGCAAAAGCTCGGTCACGTGAATCACGACACATACAGGAGCGACGGCGACACGGCTCCGTCCCCGTCTACGCCGGCCGCGCCGGATCCCGACGTCGAGCGCGCCGCGCGCATCGCGCGCCTGGCCGACGTGGCGCTGATCGATCCGCTGGTCGGCCTGCTCGTGCCCGGCCTCGGCGACTTCCTCGCCGCCGGGCTCGGCCTCTACATCGTCTCGGTCGCGGTCAAGAAGCGGGTGCCCGCGGTCGTCATCGCCCGCATGCTGCTCAACCTCGGCATCGACGCGGCGGTGGGCGCGATCCCGCTGGCTGGCGACGCGTTCGACTTCGTCTTCCGCGCCAACCTGCGCAACGTCTCGCTCCTGCGCGCGCGCCACGCGGCCAGGCGCAGCCGCCCGGTCGACTGGGCCATCGTCGCCGGCGCCGCCCTCGCGCTCGCCGCCGCGCTGGCGGTCCCGGTCGTGCTCGTGGCGTGGCTACTCCGCGCGCTGTGAGCGCGGCACCGGGCCCACGAGCGCGCCTGTCCGTCAGTCCTTGCGCTCGGGGAACGGCGCGTCGTCGGCGCGCGCCGCGGTCGGGGCGCTGCCCTGCGCCGTGCGCGCCTGGGCGCGCACCATCCGCAGATAGGCCTGGGCCCGGCGGTCGCCCGGCTCCTGCTCGAGGATCCCCTCCCACTCGGCGATCGCCTCCTCTCGCCGTCCCAGCGAGTAGAGGGTGACGCCGAGGGCCAGGCGGGCCGGCAGGTAGTCGGGCTTGGTGGACTTGACCTGGCTGTACTCGCCGCGCGCCGCCTCCAGGTCGCCCATGTCGCGGTAGACGTTGCCCAGGCGCGTGCGGATGTCGATGAAGCCCGGGCACAGCTCGAGCGCGCGCCGGAGCTCTCGCACCGCGTCGTCGTAGAGGCGCAGGTCGCCGTAGGCCACGCCCAGGTCGGCATGCATGTTCGCGATCTTGCCGCGCGCGAACGGCTCCATGCTGCTCGACTGCTGGGTCGAGTTGCTCATCGCGCCGGCGTACACCTCGCGCGCCTTGTGGTACTTGCCGCGGTCGTTGTACGTGACCGACAGGTTGAGCGCCGCCTCGGTGTAGCTCGGGTTGATGCGCAGCGCGTTCTCGAAGGCGTCCTCGGCCTCCGCGAAGCGGCCCTGATCGTGAAAGATGACGCCGAGCATGTTGAAGATGTCGGCGAACCCGCGGTTCTCCTTCACCACCTGGGACAGGTACTGCTCGGCCTTGTCGTACTCGCCCGCGGTGTAGTGATCGCGGCCGAGCGCGATGAGCTGCCGCAGCCGGTCATCCATAGGACCGGTATCTTATCCCCGCGCTCGCTCCGGCGGCTATCCGGGAAGCTTGCTCAGCTCGTCCTTGGCGTCGCTCGCGCGGTCGTCGTTCGGGTACTGCTTGATCAGCCGCTCCCACGCCTCCCGCGCCCGGCGCGGCTCGTGGACCTCGAGATACGCCTTGCCCAGCAGGAGCAGCGCCTCCTGGTCGTAGCCAACCCCGCCGTGCCTGGACAGCAGGCGGCGCAGGCGCAGCACCGTCCCCATGGGTTTGTGCCGGCTCCAGTAGAACTTGGCGACGTACATCTCGTGCTCGGCCAGCCGCCGGTTGAGCTTGCCGAGCAGCCGCTTCGCCTTGGCCAGGTACGGCGAGCTCGGGTACTTGCGCTCGAACTGGGCGAGCTCGCGGTGCGCGTCGGACGTGGCGGTCTGGTCCTTCTCGAACGACGGCGGCACCAGCCAGAAGTCGCCCGGCAGCATCTCGTAGTAGGCCGCACCGATGCGATAGGACGCGTATCCGTTGCGCACCATCTCGTGGCTGGGGTGGAACTTGATGAACTGCTTGTAGCCGTCGATCGCCTGCATGTAGTGCTCGGCGCCGAACTCGGCGTCCCACTGGCGCAGCTCGCCCAGCACCGCGTACTTCGAGTACGGGAAGCGCGCCTTGATGAAGGCGAAGTACTTGGCCGCCGCCACCCAGTCCTCCTCGGCCAGCTCCTTGAGCCCGCGCTCGTAGTTCTGCTGGGCGGAGACGGAGTAGTCGACCTTGCCGGGTGCACTGCTGCTGCAGCCGGCGGCGAGGGCGGCGCACACGCCGAGGGTGGCGAGGAGCGATGGGACCGGTTTCATGCTGGATGTGCCCAAGTTCGGCATTCTTCTGGCCTCTCCGTATAGTCCGCACGCGAAGGGCCGGTCAAGCCATCCTCCTCTGACCCGGCCGCGCGGCATCCGGTTGCCACTTCCGCGGGGCTATACTGGCGCGCGATGCCCGCAAGGTCCCGCCGCTTCGTCATCCCGGTCGTCCTGGCGGCCGCGTGCGGCGGTTCCGGCGGGCAGAGCGCGGCGCCGGCGCCCACCTCCGCCGGGGGCGGCCAGGCCGACGAGAAGCTCCAGCCCCGCACCGAGGCGGTGCTGGCCGGACCCCTGTGCCAGTCGGACTCGTGCCGCTGCCGCGAGGGCGACGGCGACGCGGGCTCGCCCGCCGCCGGCCTCAAGCGCTTCGAGGTCCGCCTGGGTCCGTCGGACGACCCGCTGTGGACCGTGATCGACGGCATGGTGATGTTCAAGGCCGACCAGCGGCAGGAGGCCTGCTTCTACGTCGACCTCAAGCCCGGCGCCCACGCGGTCAGATTCCGCGGCGAGGGCAAGCAGGGCCTCACCGCCGCCGTCGCGATCGCCGAGCAGGGAGGCGCCGAGGACGCGACCTGGTGGTACCACACGTTCGACTTCCAGTGCGGCGCGCCCGGCCCGTGCGACGTCGAGGCCATCGAGCGCTGGAAGCAGGAGGTGACGGCGCTGCGCGGCAAGCACGACCCGTGCGGCTCGACCAAGGTGAAGGGCATCCGCTGGGAGACCGGACGCCTGCCCGACCGCGACCGCGGCCGGCCCGACGAGATCGCGCTGCAGCTGACGCTCGACGTGTACAAGTTCACGCCCGAGAACCCGCCCGGCTCCGACGAGTGCGACAAGCGCCCCGCCAAGATCGACCATGAGGGGGGTGGACAGGAGGGCGGCGCCGCCGACTAGCCGTGTTCGTCTACCCCGAGCCGTACGACGTGATCGTGATCGGCGCCGGCCACGCCGGCTGCGAGGCCGGTCTGGCGGCCGCCCGGCTGGGCGCCCGCACGCTGGTCCTGACCGGCAGCCTCGAGACCGTCGCGCAGATGTCGTGCAACCCGGCCATCGGCGGCGTGGCCAAGGGGCACCTGGTCAAGGAGATCGACGCGCTGGGCGGCGAGATGGCGCGGGTCATCGATCGCACCGGCATCCAGTTCCGCCGCCTCAACCGATCGAAGGGGCCGGCGGTGCGCTCGACGCGCGCGCAGGCCGACAAGCGGCGCTACCGCGAGGCCATGCGCCAGGCTGTCGAGGAGCAGCCGGGCCTGTTCCTGCGCCAGGCCGAGGCCGCCGAGATCCTGGTCGACGACGGGCGCGTGCGCGGGGTGGCGACCAAGATGGGCGTCGCGTTCCGCAGCCGCGCGGTCATCCTCACGGCCGGCACGTTCCTGCGCGGGGCGATCTACGTCGGCGAGGCGCGCGCGGCCGGCGGTCGCGCCGGCGAGGCCCCGGCGCTCGGCCTGTCGGACTCGCTGGCCCGGCTCGGCTTCCCGCTGGCCCGGCTCAAGACCGGCACGCCGTGCCGGCTCGACGGCAAGACGCTCGACCTCGCCGGGCTCGAGGAGCAGCCGGGCGACGAGCCGCCGCCGCGCTTCAGCGTGCTGGCGCCGGCCGGCGAGCGCCCGCCGTTGCCGCAGCGCGTGTGCTGGATGACCGGCACCACCGAGCGCACCCACGACATCATCCGGCGCAACCTGGACCGCTCGCCGCTCTACCAGGGCGCCATCGCCGGGACCGGGCCGCGCTACTGCCCGAGCATCGAGGACAAGGTGGTGCGCTTCGCCGACAAGCCGCGCCACCAGATCTTCCTCGAGCCGGAGGGGCTCGACACCGCCGAGGTCTATCCCAACGGCATCTCCACGTCGCTGCCTTACGACGTGCAGCTCGAGCTGGTGCGATCGATCCCGGGGCTCGAGCGGGCGGAGATGACCCGCCCCGGCTACGCCGTCGAGTACGACTTCATCGACCCGACCGAGCTCCTGCCCACGCTCGAGACCCGGCGGGTGCGCGGCCTCTACCACGCCGGCCAGGTCAACGGCAGCTCCGGCTACGAGGAGGCCGCCGCCCAGGGCATCGTGGCCGGCATCAACGCGGCGCTCGCGCTCGGCTTCGGCGCCGACGGCGGCATGACAGAGCTCATCCTGCGCCGCGATCAGGCCTACGCCGGCGTGCTGGTCGACGACCTGGTCACCAAGGGCACGCGCGAGCCGTACCGCATGTTCACGTCGCGCGCCGAGTACCGCCTGCTCCTGCGCGAGGACAACGCCGCCTGCCGCCTGCTGGCGGTCGGGCGCCGGCTCGGGCTGGTGGGCGACGAGCGCTGGCGGGCCTACCAGGCGTTCACCGGCGACCTCGAGGCCGCGCGCGAGCGGGCGCAGCGGATCGCGCTGGTGCCGTCCGACCCGGTCAACGATCGCCTGCGCGCGCTCGGGTCGAGCCCGCTCCAGGACCGCCGCGCCAGCCTGGCCGAGCTCCTGCGCCGCCCCGAGCTGGGCTGGAGCGAGGTCGCGTCGGTGGCCGCCAGCGCGGGCGTGACGGTGCCGCCGCTCGCGCCCGACGTGGCGGAGCGGCTGGAGACCGAGATCAAGTACGAGGGCTACCTGGCGCGCCAGGAGAGCGACGCGCGCCGGCTCGGGCGCTTCGAGGAGGTCGCGCTGCCGGGCGACCTCGACTACGGGGCCATCCCGGGCCTGTCGCGCGAGGCGATCGAGAAGCTGAGCGCGCTCCGCCCGCGCTCGCTCGGTCAGGCCTCGCGCATCAGCGGAGTCACGCCGGTGGCGGTGACTCTGCTGTGGACTCACCTGGACGCGGCGCGGCGCCGGCGCGCCGCCGAGCGAGAGCGAGACCAGCAGCCTCAGCGATAGCCAACCACGAGAGGTACCCCCCATGACGAGACGTACCAGCGGGACGGCCGCCGTGGCCGGATTTCTGGCCCTGGCGGCCGCGACCGGCGCGCGGGCCGGCGGCCTGTTCGTGCCCGGCTACGGCAGCCAGGCCCAGCCGCGGGCGGGCGCGTTCGTGGCCAAGGCGGACGATCCGTCGGCCCTCTACTACAACCCGGCGGGGCTGGCCAAGCAGAAGGGCACCGCGATCCACCTGGGCATGAACTTCATCGCCTTCAACCAGAGCTTCCAGCGGACCGGGAGCTACGAGGCGCCGGAGGAGGGCGAGCCGCCGCCGTGGACCGGCGAGCCCTACCCCGAGGTCACAAACCAGTCGACGCCGGCGGTCGGGTTCGGCCGGTTCCAGGGCATCCCGCTGTTCGGCGTGGCCACCGATCTGGGCGGCGCGAGCCCGCTGGTGTTCGGCATCGGCCTCATCGCCGACCACGGCTACCCGGAGCGCAAGATCACCGGCGACTATCAGTTCGAGGATCCGGATCGCGCGCCGCCGCCGCAGCGCTACGACATCATCGAGCAGGACGTGTCGGCGGCGTTCCCGTCGCTGGCGGTCGCGTACCGCGTGGTGCCCCAGCTCGACCTCGGCGTGCGGCTGTCGTGGGGCTTCGCCGGCTCCAAGGCCCGCCAGGTCCTGTGGGGCATCCGCAACTATCCGGAGGACGTCCACCGAGACGGGCAGTTCTTCGTCAAGGTGCACGACTACTTCATCCCCGCGGCCGGCGTGGGGCTGCTCTTCCGCCCGGCCGACAGCATCGAGATCGGCGCCAGCTATCACACGCCCAAGTCGCTCAACTTCAAGGGGGAGGGGCAGTCGGCCCTGGGCAACGGGCTCGGCCTGGGGCCGGACGCGCAGGACTTCATCATGCCGGTCAACGACGGCGACGTGCTGTGCGAGTCGGGCGGCACGCTGGCGGCGCTCAAGGCGTGCGTCAACCTCAAGCTGCCGCAGACCGCCAGCCTGGGCGGGCGCTACGTCGCGCGCGACGGCGCCGGCGGCGAGCGCGGCGACCTCGAGCTCGACGTCGAGTGGGAGGACTGGTCGAGCGCCTCGGACGTCGGCGTCATCGTCGACGGCAAGTCGGGGCTGACCGGGCTGCGCCTGCAACCGGCGCTGGTGCGCCACGGCTTTCACGACACCTTCTCGGTCCGCCTGGGCGGATCGCTCGGCTTCGACGTGGGCGGCGGCGATCGGCTCGAGGCGCGCGCGGGAGCCGCCTACGACACGGCCGCGGCGCCGCTGTCGTGGACCCGGGTCGACGTCGACGGCATGGCGCGCACCACCCTGGGCGGCGGGCTGGCCTACGCGCTGGGCAAGGTGCGCCTCGAGGCGGGCGCCGGCTTCGTCATCGAGCAGGACCGCACCGTCGAGGAGTGCAACACCAGCCTCGATCAGCTGGGCTGCCAGTCGCCCGCCGCGCAGACTCCCCAGGCGGAGCGCGACTCGCCCGATCCGGTGCAGCCGCTGACGGGCGCCAACAATCAGGTCGAGAGCCCGTTCAACGCCGGAACGTACTCGCAGAGTTACGTGCTGCTCAGCGCCGGCGCGACCGTCGCGTTCTAGACCTCTTCTGGACCCGGAATCAGAGCGGGTGCCGGGACCCCCTCGGCGGGTCATACTGCCTCCATGAGCACGTCTCTGGAGAAGCGGTCGTCGGCCAGCGGGCTGGTGCCGGCGGTGGCGAGCGGCTTCGTGCCGGGGCTGGGCCAGCTCCTGAACGGGGAAGGCCAGAAGGCGTTCACCGTGTTCCTGGTCGCCTTCGTGTGCGGCGCCGGGGTCATGGGTGGGCTCCTGGGCGGCATCCCGATCATCGGGGGCCTGGCCGGCATCGTCGCCACCATCACCTGGATCTACGCCGTCCTCGACGGCTACCTGACCGGGCGCCACGGCCGCTGATCGGGTTCATCCGGCGGAGCGGAGCCCGCGCCGCCGGGTCTGATATATCCTCGCCCGGCATGGACGCCACCTTCGATCAGTTTCAGGGCACCAGCACGTACATCGCCTCGGACGAGCTGCAGCAGGCCGTCAACGTGGCGCTGGCCCTCGAGCGGCCGCTGCTGGTGCGCGGCGAGCCGGGCACCGGCAAGACGCTCCTGGCCGAGAACCTGGCCGCGGCGCTCGGCCTCGAGCTCATCCGCTGGCACGTCAAGTCGACCAGCAAGGCGATGGACGGCCTCTACGTCTACGACACGGTGGCGCGCCTGCACGACAGCCGGTTCGGCGACGGCGACGTGCGCGACATCGGCCGCTACATCAAGCTCGGCCCGCTCGGGCGCGCGCTGGCGGCCAGCGAGCGGGTGGTGCTGCTCATCGACGAGATCGACAAGGCGGACGTCGAGTTCCCCAACGACCTCCTGCTCGAGCTCGACGCCATGCGCTTCCGCGTGGACGAGACCGGCGAGGAGATCGTGGCCCGGCAGCGCCCGTTCGTGATCATCACCAGCAACAACGAGAAGGAGCTGCCGGACGCCTTCCTTCGCCGCTGCATCTTCCACTACATCGACTTCCCCGAGCGCGAGCTGATGGCGCGCATCGTGCGCGTGCATCACCCGGACGTCGAGACCCAGGTGCTCGACCAGTGCCTGGAGGTGTTCTACGGGCTGCGCGAGCTGCCGCGGCTGCGCAAGCGGCCGTCGACCAGCGAGCTCATCGACTGGGTGTGCGCGCTGCGCCAGTCGGGGGTCGACCTGGCCCGCATCGGCGGCGGCATCCCGTTCCTCGGCACCCTGCTCAAGAACGAGCAGGACGTGCAGGTCGCGCTCAAGCGCGGGCTGGCGTAGCGGCGGGCCGACACTCCATGAAGGGCTGGCCTTGCTGATCGACTTCTTCTACGAGCTGCGCCGCCAGGGCGTGCCGGTCAGCGCGCACGAGTGGCTGACCCTGATGGAGGCGCTCGAGCACGGGCTGCACGACTCCAGCCTGGACGGCTTCTACCGGGTGGCGCGCGCGGTCTGCGTCAAGGAGGTGGGCCAGCTCGACGCCTTCGACGTGGCCTTCCTCGCCCACTTCCGCGGCGTGCGCTTCGAGGCGCTCGCCCTGAGCGGCGAGCTGCTCGAGTGGCTGAGCGACCCGCGCCTGATGGAGGGGCTGAGCGACGAGGAGCGCCGCATGATCGACCGGCTCGATCTCGACGAGCTGCGCCGGCGCTTCGAGGAGCGGCTGCGCGAGCAGGAGCGCAGGCACGACGGCGGCAACCGCTGGATCGGCACCGGCGGCACCTCGCCGTTCGGCCAGGGCGGCGCGCACCCGACCGGGCTGCGCGCGGGCGGCGACGGCGGCGGCCGCTCGGCCATGCAGCTGGCCGCCCAGCGCCGCTTCCGCGAGTACCGGCGCGACCTCATCCTCGACGTGCGCCAGATCGACCTGGCCCTGCGCCGCCTGCGCCGGCTGGGCCGCGACGGCGCGCCCGACGAGCTCGACCTCGACGAGACCATCGCCGAGACCGCGCGCAACGCCGGCGAGCTGGAGCTGGTCTTCCACCCGCCCAAGCGCAACCGGATGAAGCTCATCCTGCTCATGGACGTGGGCGGGTCGATGGAGCCGCACGCGCGCCTGGTCGAGCGGCTGTTCACCGCGGCGGCGCGGGCGGGGCGCTTCGCCCGCTTCCGCCACTACTACTTCCATAACTGCATCTATGACGAGGTGTACGAGGACGCCGACTTCCGGACGGCGCTGCCGCTGGCCGACCTCATCGGCGAGAGCTCGCGCGACGAGCGGGTGGTCCTGGTCGGCGACGCGCTCATGCACCCGGCCGAGCTCCTGTCCGCCGGCGGCGCGCTCTACTACTACCGCAACAACCGCTCGCCCGGCATCGCGTCGCTGCGCCGGCTGGCCGACTGGTTCCGGCGCGCGGCCTGGCTCAACCCGGAGCCGGAGCGGTTCTGGCCGCGCACCACCGCCGAGATGATCGCGTCGATCCTGCCCATGTGGACGCTGACGCTCGACGGGCTCGACCGGGCGGTGCGCTACCTGGTCGGCGGGGCCGGCACCCCGTCGGCATGAGCGGGCGGGGCGGGGGGAGTGCGCGCGGCGAGGGGCGCGCGGGGCCGCGCTTCTCGGGGCGCACGCCGGCCGACCTCGCGCCCAACCGGCTGACCGAGCTCGCCCTCCGCCTGCGGCGGGAGGGGCGGCACCTCGTCGACCTCTCCGCCTCCAACCCGACCGCGGTCGGGCTCGAGTACCCCGAGGTGGAGCTGGCCGAGGCGCTGGCGGCGGGCGCGACCGCGCCGTATGCGCCGTCGCCGCGCGGCCTCCTGTCGGCGCGGCGCGCGGTGGCCGATGTCCTGGCCGCCCGCGCGGGGGCGGTCGACCCCGAGCACATCTTCCTGACCGCGAGCACCAGCGAGGCGTACGGCTTCCTGTTCAAGCTCCTGTGCGAGCCGGGCGACGAGGTGCTGGTGCCGCGGCCGAGCTATCCCCTGTTCGAGCACCTCGCGCGGCTCGAGGGGGTCTCGGCGCAGAGCTACGCGCTGGGCCCGACGCCCCGCTTCGCGCTGGATCCCGATCGCGTCGAGGTCGAGCTGGGGCCGCGCACGCGCGCGGTGGTCGTGGTCTCGCCCAACAACCCGACCGGGTCGGTGGCCGGCAGGGAGACGCAGGGCGAGCTGGCCCGGCTGTGCGGCCAGCGCGGCGTGGCCATCGTCTCCGACGAGGTGTTCGCGGACTATCCGGCGGCGGGCGGGCCGGCGGTGCCGTCCGCGCTGTCGGCCGGCGACGCGCTGGTCTTCGCGCTGGGCGGGCTGTCGAAGAGCTGCGGGCTGCCGCACTACAAGCTGGGCTGGATCGCGGTGGGCGGACCGCCGGATGCGCGCGACGAGGCGATCCTGCGCCTCGAGCACGTCGCCGACGCCTACCTGTCGGCGTCGGGCCCGGTCATGCGCGCGCTGCCGCGGCTCCTCCAGCTCGGGCGCGAGATCCGGCGCGCGATCGCCGACCGGGTGGACGCGAGCCGGGCGGCGGCGGGCCGCGCGCTGGCCGGCGCGACCAGCGCGCGCCTCTTGCCGGCCGACGGCGGCTGGTCGGCCGTGATCGAGCTCGGGCGCGAGACGGACGAGGAGGAGCTGGCGCTGGCGCTGGCCGACCAGCACGACGTGCTCATCCAGCCCGGCTACTTCTTCGACTTCGATCGCGGCGCGCACGCGATCGTGTCGCTGCTCGCCGCCCCGGCCGACGTCGAGCGCGGGCTGGCCGCGCTGGTCTCGCTGCAGGGCGCGCGCTGAGCTCGCCGAGCGCGGCCCTCGCTACTTGGTGGGCTCGGTCGGGGCCGGCGTCGACCCGCCCTGGGGGGCGGGTGCCGGCGCCGCGGCGCCCGGCCCGGTCGACTGGCCCTGTGCCGGAGGCTGGCCGACCGGCGCGGCCGCGCCGCCCGCCGTCGCCGCGCCGCCCGTCGGGGTCCCCGGCGGCTTCGGCGGGCGCTTGAAGAACGACATGAGCAGCTTGCTCTTCTTCTGATCCGCCGGGCAGTCGGGGTAGGGGCCGCTGCGGACCGACGCGGACAGGCGGTAGGGCACCTTCTCCGCGCTGACGGTGACGATGTTCATGGTCTTGCGCTCGCTCGAGCGCACGGTGGTGAAGCCGAGCTCCTTGAGGCGCGCCTCGAGGTTGGTCTTGATCTCGGACATCTCGCCGGTCAGGCACTCCATCGCGGTGACCCGCAGGCCGCGCGCGGTGGAGACCGGCTGGCCGATGGGCGTGCCGCCCTTGAGGCCGGGCAGGAGCGGCTTGACCTCCTCGACCGTGATCGGCTCGAGGCCGAGCCGCGCGCTCAGTCCCTGGCCCTGGAAGCGGCCCATCGCCTGCCGCTTGCGGTCCAGCCCGCCGTCGGACGAGCTGCCCCTGGCAGCGCCCTCGGCCGGCTTCTGGCTGGTCGCCTCCTTCTTCTCTTCCTTCTTGCAGCCGGCGGCGACGCCGAGTGAAGCCGCGACCGCGAGCGTGAGCCCGCCGGCCAGGAGTGCCCTTGCAGTGCTGGAACCGCGCATGAGCGCATCTTGATCGGGGTGGCGCGAGGCGTCAAGGCGACCTGATGCCCAGCAGGTGTGCCGCGTTCTCGCGGTAAATGCGGTCGAGGACAGGTGTGGGGAGACCGATGCCGCTGATTCGCCAGGCACCCTGGATGGGCGTCGGGTGCGCGAAGTCACGGTCAGCAGTCTCGAAGTAGCGCCAGCTGGCGTCGAAGAAGAGGTTCACGTCCGCCGCCGTCGGCGGCTCCGCGCCTGACGAGCCGAGCACGAGGTCGCCGGGCCCCGCGCCTACTCCGAGGTCAGTCCCGAACAGGATGCGGTCCTGGTGGCGCACGAACAGCTCGCGCATCGCCGCCGGCGGGTGACGCCCGATCTCCGGGATGCGCGCCGCGGTGTCGATGTAGAGGTTGGGATATCGATCGAGCAGCGCCGCAACCCGCTGCGGCCGCTCCGGCGCGTTGCCGAAGTGGACCGCGATGAACGTGGTGCGCGGGTGGCGCGCGATGCGCCGCTCGAGCGCCACCTGGAGCTCGGCCCATGACGGCACCGGCCGGCCCGACAGCGACCAGCCGGGATGGACCGCGAGCTCGGCGCGGCGCTCGTTGCCCGGCTCCACCGGCAGCCAGAAGGCGATCGGATCGCCGGTGTGGATGGCGACCGGCATGCCGAGCTCGCCGGCGCGCTCGAACAGAGGATCGAGCTCGGGCTCGTCCACGGCGAGGAGGGCGCCGGTCCAGTCGACGTAGCCGAGGCCGAGGCCCTTGGTGATCTTGAGCCCGCGCGCGCCCAGGTCATGCGCGCGCTCCAGCTCGTCGGCCATGCGCTGGCCGTAGCCCGGGCCTCGGCGGGCCAGGCTCCAGCTCGGGCTCGCGAAGACGATGACGCGCCCCGGGTAGCGCGCGGCCGCGGCCAGCTGCTGCTCGAGGCCGGCGCCGGGCGCGCCGCCCGACAGGTTCACCGCGACGGCGATGCCGCGGCGGTCGAACAGCTCGATCGCGCGGCCCAGCGCCGATGGATCGAGGTGCGTGTGGACGTCGATGACGCGGCGGCCTGTCGCCGCGGGCCGCGCCTCGCCCTCGCCGTCATGGCCGTGGTCGCGGCCGCAGGCCGGGGCGCACGCGAGGGCGCAAAGCAGCGCGCCGAGGAGCGCGCGGCCGAGGCAGCAGGGCGGCCCGACCCGGGTACCTGCCGCCCGTCGCCTGGTCCCCGTGTCGCGTCTCCCGCTTCCGTCCGGGCCGGACTAGGGCTTCATCCAGTCCGGGATCGGATCCGGACGCCCGATGGTCGTCGACTCACCGTCGGGCGACTTGTCGTTCGACTGGTCGCTCGAGCCGGACTTCTCGCCGCTGCCGCTCTCGCCGCCGCTCTCGCTCCCCGACTCTCCGCTGGCGGACGGGCTGCTCGCCCCGCCGCTGGCGTCGGAGCTGCCGTGCTCGCCGTCGGCCTCCTCGTCGGGCGACTCGGACGTCCGCCGCAACAGCACCATCGCCACCTCCTGCACCATGGTGTCGCCGCGGTCGACCAGGTCATCGAGCGAGACCTGCTGCTCGGCATTGCTGTAGCCGGCCTTGCGCAGCGACAGCATGACGCGCTTGCCGGCCGCGGTGCGCTGCGACAGCTTGACGTCCACCGGCGTGAGCGAGCGCTGCCGCCGCCCGTTGATCCACACCTGCGCGCCGGACGGCTCGCTGGTCACGTGCAGGACGGCCGGCTTGACCTCGAGCTTGACCGTCGACGGATCCCCGCCCGCGCCCGGCGCGAAGGTGAGCTCGCCGGTCTGGAAGCCGGACCTGGTCAGCTTGACCGAGTAGGTCTGGCCCGGCGCCAGCCCGTGGAAGGTCATCGGCGTGGGGCCGGACTGCGAGCCGCCGATCAACACGGCCATCGCGCCCGACGGGACGCTGGTCACCGTCACGTCGACGGTGCCCTGCGTGATGGCCGGCGCCGGGGCCGGGGCCGGGGCCGGCGCGCTGGCCGCCGCGCTCGCGGCCGGCGGCGCGGGCTGGGCGGCCGCTTCGGTCCGCGCGGGCGCCTCGCTGGCCGTCGCCGCCGGGCCAGACTTCTGGCCCGCCGACGGGTCCGACTGCTGGCCCGCGGCCTCCCCGGGAGCGCGCTGCTCGCCGCCGCGGCCGCTCAGCAGCCAGAAGCCGGTGACTCCTCCGATGAGCAGCAGCACCGCCGCCGCGGCGATCCACTGCATGTTGGAGGGCAGCGGCGAGCCGCGGCGCGCCGGCTCGGCGGGCGCCTCGACCGGCCCCTCGGCCGGCTCGTGCTGCTCGCCGTCCTCGCCCGACGGATCGGGGGCCAGGGGCGGCACGATGTGCAGGCGGTGGCGCGCGGCCTCGGCGGCGGCATCCTCCCCGCCGCGCGAACCCGGCGGCAGCGAGAACGGGTCCGCGTGATCGACTCCGTGCGGCAGGGGCGGGGAGGGGGCGCGCGCCAGCTCGGCGGCGGCCGCGGCCTCGCTGGCGAACGGGGAGCGCACGGGCAGGTCGTGAAAGATCGGCGCCGGCGCGGTCGCCACGGCCGCGCTGGCCAGGCCTCCGCCCGCGGCGTCGACCGAGCCCGCGCGCAGCGGCGGCCGCGTCGAGATGCGACCGCGACGCTCGACGGTGACGTCCTCCTCGAGCGACTTGCCGAACGGCACCGACACCGAATCCTCGGACACCGCGGTCCGCCGGGCCAGCGCCTCGAGCGCGGCGACCTTGGTCGCCTCCTCGAACGCCTCGTCGGGGAACTCGTCGAGGTCGGTGTGGAACGGCTGCGGGTTGGGCAGCGGCGTGATGTCGTCGCCCTTGCCGGCGATCTTGCTCGGAGTCACCCCGAGGAGGGTGCGGCGCGACTCCGACTGCGCCAGCCCCTCGAGCACGTCTCTGGGCGTCACCTTGGTGGGGACGTTGCCGAACGCGACCTTGGTCGGGACGTCCAGAAATCCGGCCTCGCCGCCCAGCTTGCCCATCTTGGCGGTCTTGTGGGCCAGGATCTGCTCGAGCACTTCCTGGCTCTCCGACGGCAGGCGATCGAAGCGAACGCCCATGCCGGGTGCCACGCCGGAGCGCGTGGGGTCGAAGTCGCGCGTCCACACCACGGTGCCATCGCCGGTGATGAGCGGCGACGAGTCCTTGAGCTGGAACTCGAACTTGAGGTTGGTGCCGACCGGCAGCGGGTCCTTGGTGCGGATGAAGATGCCGCCGTGACTGATGTCAACCGAGTAGCGCTCGATGAACTGCTCGAGCGTCGAGCTCTTGAACTTGATCTTCAGCGTGACCGGCGTGCGGCTCGCTGTTCGCGTGTTGGTCGTTGCCAAGACTCCCCCAGCCCGACGCCAGACCCGGTACGGCTTCAACGTGCCGCCGTTTCTCCGTGTGCAGTCGCCTGCCTTGGAGATCGATCTTATGTGGATGACGCCATCGAATGCAACGACGTCGTCGAGCTGGGGAGCTTGACTGGGGCGCTTCTGCTTCCTCGCAGCTCGTTCGACCACGTCTCGTCCGCCTCAGCGCACCCACCCGCCACCACAGCGCCCGTCGATCGCGGCGCGGCTCCCCGCGATGCGGGCGCGCGACGCGCCGCGATCGGTGATGCGTCGCGAGGGGCGCCGGCTCGCGCCGCGCTGCGCAGCCCGTCGGGTCGGGTCAGGGCGGAGCGCAGCGCGGCGGCGCACCGAGCAGCGGTGCCTCGATCGCGTCGCATGCCGACCCGCGTCGGGTCGCATCGACGCCGCGCGCTCGAGATGCTCGGCCGCCGGGACGACCCGCGCACAGGCGCGAGGCGGCGGGGGCGGCGCGATCGCGTCCCACTCGCGCCCACACGGCCGGGCGCCTCGCCCCCGCGCGGCACGCGTTGACGAGAGGCAAATCCGCGGCATTCTAGGAGAGTGGAGTTCCGGCAGTTCGAGCGCGAATTCCTCCGCCTCGCGTTCACCTCGTCGATCGACCTGTCACCGGCGTCGCTCGCGTTCGTGACCGGCATCGGCGTGCGCGAGGCCGAGAAGCACATGCAGGAGCTGGTGTCCCAGGGGGTCCTGGAGCTCACGTCGGACGACGAGGGCCACCTCGTCTACACCATGCCCGACCGGCCGTCACGGCCGGTGGCGCTGGACGATCCGGCGCTGTCCGGTCCGCGGCTCACCCCGTCCGGTCGACCCGTCGCGTTCGCCGCCCCATCACCCGATGACGGCGCAACCCTTCGCCCGCCACACTCGCTCGCCCGCCGCGGCCTTCCTCCGGTCGCGTGGCAACCGCGACGCATCGGCTCCGGTCAGGCGGTGGCGTCGATGTTCCTGAACGCCATGGTCTGCCCCGGGGTGGGCAGCCTGGTCGGTGGCAAGACGGGGACCGGGCTGGCCCAGCTCTGCCTGTTCCTGGTCGGGCTGCCGCTCGCGGTCATCGCCGTCGGCCTCCCGCTCGTGCTCGGCGCCTGGGTCTGGGGCATCGCCACCGGCGCCCAGCTCATCGCCGAGGCGCGCGATTAGCCGAGGAAGGCCCCGAAGGGCTGACCGAGGGTACGTTCTGGACCCGTCGACGGACTCGCCGTGAGAATCCGGGGTCGGGCTCGGTCCACGACTCTAGTCCTCGTCGCGCAGCGGCGGCAGGCGCGCGATGGTCGACTGGCCGAGCAAGGTCACCTGGCTGCGCTCGCGCAGCCGGCGGCGGATCTTCTCCCGCTCGGCGGCGCTGCGCTGCACCGCCTCGCCGGCCGCCGTCAGATCGGCGAGCAGCGCGTCGATCTCGGCCTCCGGCAAGGAGCCCTGCGCGCGCGCCGAGGCCAGGCGCGCCTCGACCTCGCGCAGGCCGGCCAGCGCGCGATCGCGGTCGCCGGCGGCGCGCCGCGCCCACGCCTGATCGACCGCCCCGGCCACCGCGAGGCGGAAGCGCTCGAGCGCCACCTCGCGCGCCGCCTCGCCCTGCGGGAGGCGCGGGAGCTCGACGCCCACGATCGCACCGTCGCCCGCGCGCCCGTCCGGCGTCCGGTAGGTCATGCGCGCCGTCACCAGGTGGCGCGGCTCGCTGTCCGGATCGCGCGACAACCGGAACAGGACCAGGCGCGGCGCGCCGGCCGCCACCTCGCCCACCTCGACCACCAGCCCGTCGTCGACCGCGCGCGACGGCAGCCGGTGCATGAGGTCGAGCGCGGTGACGTGCTCGTGCGGGACCAGCTTGAGCTCCGCCTGCGTCGCCGCGATGGCGAACAGCCCCGCCAGCTCGAGGCCGAACGCCGCCGGGATGTCGGCCGGCGAGGCCAGGTAGTGAAAGCCGCCGCGCCCGCGCCGCGCCATCTCGGCCAGGAGCTCGTCCTCGAAGCCCTCGCCGATGCCCATCGCGGTCAGCGGCACGCCGCTCTTCCACTCCCCCTCGACCAGCGAGCACAGCCGCTCGCCGTCGGTGATGCCGACCGACGGCTGCCCGTCGGTGAGCAGCACGAGCCGGGTCAGCCCGCCGCGCACGTAGCCGGCCCGGATGCGCTCGGCGCCGGCCTTGATGGCGGCCCCGAGGTTGGTGCCGACGCCGGTGTCGAGCTCGCCGAGCGCGCGCGTGAGCTCGGCGGCCGCCTCCGGGGTGACGCGCTCCGGGCCGAAGACCGGCCGCACGCTGCCGTCGAACGCGAGCACCGTCAGGCGATCGCGCGCGTCGAGGCGGTCCACCACCTGGACGGCCGCGCGGATGGCCTGCGCGAAGCGAGGCCCGCGCATCGACGACGAGCGATCGATGACCAGCGCGAGGTTGACCGGCGGTCGCTCGCCGCCGGCGGCCGCGTCGGCGACCAGCCGGGCGAGCAGGTGCACGGTCGCGCCGCCGTCGGCCATCTCGGCCAGCACCTCGAGGCGCAGCGTGGGGTGCTCGGCGGATGGCTCCACTATGCGGCATGGTAGCACTCGTGTAGAGTGCACGGCCATGCCGACCGCGCGGACGATCCGGCGGGTCCTGGTGGCCAACCGCGGCGAGATCGCGGTGCGCGTCATGCGCACGCTGCGCGAGCTGGGCATCGAGAGCGTCGCGGTCTACAGCGACGTCGACCGCCGCGCCGCCCACGTCCTCATGGCCGATCGGGCCGTCGCCATCGGGCCGGCCGAGGCCGCCAGGAGCTACCTCGTCGTCGATCGCATCCTCGACGCCTGCCGCGCCTCGGGCGCCGACGCGGTGCATCCTGGCTACGGCTTCCTGTCGGAGAACGCCGAGTTCGCCGCCGCGTGCGCGCGCGCCGGCGTCCTGCTGATCGGCCCGCCGGCCAGCGCGATGCGTCTCATGGGCTCGAAGACGCAGGCGCGCGCCGCGGTCACCGCCGCCGGCCTCCCGGTTGTCCCAGGGGACAGCGGCCCCGACGGGGCCGGCTTCCCCGACGCGGAGCGCGCCCTGCGCGCCGCTCACGCGATCGGCTTCCCGGTGCTCATCAAGGCGTCGGCCGGCGGCGGCGGCAAGGGCATGCGCCTGGTGGCAGACGCGGCCGGCTTCGCGCCCGCGTTCGAGAGCGCGCAGCGCGAGGCGGCGTCCGCGTTCGGCGACGGCACGGTCTACCTCGAGCGCGCGGTCGTGCGCCCGCGCCACGTCGAGATCCAGGTGTTCGCCGACCAGCGCGGCGGCGCGGTCCACCTGGGCGAGCGCGACTGCTCCATCCAGCGCCGCCACCAGAAGGTCATCGAGGAGGCGCCGTCGCCGGCGGTGGCGCCGGCCCTGCGCGCCGCCATGGGCCAGGCCGCGGTGCGCGCCGCGCTGGCCTGCGACTACGTCGGCGCCGGCACGGTCGAGTTCCTGCTCGCGCCCGACGGCGCCTTCTACTTCCTCGAGATGAACACGCGGCTCCAGGTCGAGCACCCGGTCACCGAGATGACCCACGGCGTCGACCTGGTCGCCTGGCAGATCGCCGTCGCGCGCGGCGAGCCGCTGCCGATGTCACAGGGGGAGATCGACGCGCGGCGGCGCGGTGCGGCCGTCGAGTGCCGCGTCTACGCCGAGGACCCGGAGCGTTTCCTGCCCTCGCCCGGCACCATCAGCCACCTGCGCGTGCCGGCCGGCCCGTTCGTGCGCGACGACTCGGGCGTGTACGAGGGCTGGACCGTGCCGGTCCACTACGATCCGCTCCTGTCCAAGCTCATCACCTGGGGCGACGACCGAGCCCAGGCCGTGGCGCGCATGCGCCGCGCGCTCGACGAGTACGTGGTGCGCGGCATCCGCACCAACCTCGCCTTCCACCGCCGCGTGATGCGCCACGAGCGCTTCCTGGCCGGCGAGTACGACACGGGCTTCATCGAGCGCGAGCGGGGCGCGCTGGCGCCCGCACCGGGCGGCGCGGACCGGGACCTCGCGCTGGCCGCCGCCGCGATCGACTGGGCGGCGCGCGAGGGCGACAGCGGTGCACCGTCGGTGGCGGGAGCGGGCGAGGCGGCAGCCGGCAGCGCGTGGCGCTGGGCGGGCGCGCGCGGCTGGCGTCGGTGAGCCTCGCGCCCCGGCGGCGGGCGCCTGTCACAACCCGGGCGTACGCTGGGGCGCGGTTGACGAATCGGGGCCACGCGCGTAGAGTTACGCGGGCCCGACGCGTTGTATAAACCTTTGAAAACAAAGAAAAACATGTCGAAACAGACCAAGTTCGTCTTTGTGACCGGCGGCGTCGTTTCCTCGCTCGGGAAGGGTCTGGTCTCGGCCTCCATCGGCGCGCTGATGGAGAACCGCGGGCTCCGGGTCGCCAACATCAAGCTCGACCCGTACATCAATGTCGACGCGGGCACCATGAACCCCTTCCAGCACGGGGAGGTGTTCGTGACCGACGACGGCGCCGAGACCGACCTCGATCTCGGCCACTACGAGCGCTTCGTGTCGAGCCGCATGTCGTCGCTCAACAACGTGACCACCGGCCAGGTCTACGACGCGGTCATCCGCAAGGAGCGCGCCGGCGAGTACCTGGGCGGCACGATCCAGGTCATTCCCCACATCACCGACGAGATCAAGAACCGCGTGCTGCGCTGCGCCGAGGACCTCGACATCCTCATCGTCGAGGTCGGGGGCACGGTG
>Ga0126377_10000382_pt1 | contig 26506 bp, 44 predicted proteins | sample PanSoiMetPlot_22_FD_92647 | JGI IMG/M metagenome (GOLD analysis project Ga0126377, IMG submission 92647) | Tropical forest soil microbial communities from Panama - MetaG Plot_22 | ecosystem: Environmental > Terrestrial > Soil > Tropical forest > Bulk soil | place: Panama | collected 2016-02-17 | reverse complement strand
TAGGTCGACCCGGTGGTGATCCGCAGGTCCGACATTGCGACCAGCTTCTTCATGAACGGCGTCGGCCGCGGCGTCGTCGCCACCAGGACGCGGGGCAGATCGCCGAGCCGAAGCCCGAGCATCATCATATCCCACACCGCCTGCTGGTATCGCATGCGGCCGATTTCGTCGACGACCGCCAGCTCGCATTGCGGGCCGCGCAGCGAGTCGGGCTCCTCGCCGGAAAAGAACACGGCGACGGCGCCGTTCGGCCATTCGAGCCGGCGCTTCGACGGGACCCAGCGCGGGCGCGCGTCGCGCGCCGCCGTCGCCAGGAGCCCGGCCGGTCCCTCAAGGTTGACGTCGTGCAGGTCGGACGTCGTCGGGCCGATCACATGGACGCGGCCGAGCCCGGCGCGCACCGCCATGTGCACGGCGCCCGACATGGCGCGCGTCTTGCCGGTGCCGCGGCCGCCGAGGAACAGCCAGCACCAGCCGAGGTCGACCGGCGGCAGCTGCGCGCCGCGCGCGAGCATGATCCATTCGTCGGCCAGATCGTCGCCTAGCTCGGCGGCGAGCCGCGCCCGCTTGCGCGGCGATAGCCCGGCCATGCCCTCCCGCGCCGCATGGGCGCGGCGGATTTCCGCCCCGAAGCGATCCCGCGGCACGATTCTCATTTGCGTTTGCGCCGCAGAACCTTGTTCGCCCGGGCGTGGATTTTGTCGCGGGTCGAGCGCGAGATGTTGCCCCGGTTGTACTGCTGCGTCGCCCGCGCCTTGGCGTTGGCGGCGTGGCGGCGCGTGTGCACGGGGAACCGGCGCGATCCCGGCAGCGCGAATTGACTGCTGCGCAGCCGCCGGCGCGCCGCCGCTGTGAGGGCGCCCATGATCAGCCTCCTTTGCTGTCGTCGACAATTTCGGCCTCGATCACCGCCGCGGGCTCCCGCTCGGCGGCGATCCGCTCGATGGCGGCGGCGATCCGGTCGGTGGTCGTCTCCCGGGCGGCCATGGCGTCGGCCAGCGGGTCGCCGGTCGGCGGCGCGTCGAGGCCGAGCATCCGCGCCCGCCGCTCCATGATTTTGAGAATGACGGCGGTGGCCGCAACGCCGCCCTGCGCCGCCGCCGCGTAGTGCGCCTTCTGCAACTCGTCGAGCCGCTCAAGCTCCAGCCGGATCGTCCGCCGGCGCATTTCCGGCGAGACCCCGCCGCACATGCGCACGAGCGACGCCTCGACCTGGTCGGGGGCGCAGCCTAGCTCCTCGGCGATGCGGCCGACCGACACGCCGGCGAGGCGCAGCCGGAACGCCCGGCGGTCCCGGTCGAATTGCGCCGCCGCGTCCTCTAGGGCGATAATCTCGGCCATGGTCGCCGCCTCTCGCTCGAGGAATATACCGGAACAGGTAGGCCTTGTTGATAGCAAAGGCTGCGGCGACGCCCTGCGCCCCGCCCTGGCGGCCCGGCGGCGCTTTGTCGCCGCGATCCGCGGGCCGCTGGCCGCCGGCAAGACGACGGCGCTCGCCGCGGTGGCGGCGGCGGCGGTGGCGGAATTCGGGGTTTCGCTCTGCCAGTTTGCGCTGCTGGCCCCGACCGCGGCCCGCGCCCACATGCTGCGCCGGGTCGTCGCCGACCTGCACCGGCCGGGCGTCGCGCTTGAGGAGGTGCTGTTCCCGGACATGACCGGGGGCGTCGCCGACGTCGCGTTCTGGCGCGGCCCGCGGGCGCGCCGGGCGACGGAGGGACAGATGCGGATCGCCGCCGAGGAATTCGCGGCGCGGATCGCCCGCGCCGGCGAGCTTGCCGACGCCCCGGGCGACCATCTGTTCCTGCGCGCCCGGCGACGCGACGTCCTGGCGGTGTTCCTATTGGCGGGGCGCGCGCGGCTGGCCGGTCGACCGCTAGCGGACATGCACGCCGAGGAGCGCGGGCGCGGCATGGCGCTGCCCGAGGCGTTCTCGATGGTCGCCGAAATCGCCGATTTCTACGCCGAGTTCAAGCACCGCGAGGGGATCGTCGACGACGCCGACATCCTGGCCGGCCCGCTCTATCCGGCGCCCGATTGCCCGCTAGTCCTTGTCGACGACGCGGACGCCGTCGGGCCGACCGCGCAGGCGGCAATCATGCGGCTGTTCCCGCGCGCCGCTCTGGTCGCCGCCGGCGGCCCCGGCGGCATGATCGACCGCCTGTGGGCCGAGGAACGGACGCTGCGGCTCGCCCTCGCGCCGCGCGCGCCTTAGTGGCGCCGCGCCTTGGCGGCCTGGACGGTCTGCCAGCCGTCGCGCAGCTTGACGCAGCATTGGTCGCGTCGGATTTGTCGCGCCTCCGAATGCGTCGGCCGCCGCAGCATGCCGCTGTCGCCCATGACGCAGAATTCGCCGCAGAACCAGCACAAGGTAAAATCGCCCGGCCGCATGTGCGGTTCGGCGCCGGCGAAGCCCTTTTTCACGACGGCGGTCGTCCGCTCGTGCTCCTCGCCGCAAAACGGGCATATGCTGGCGAGGGCCCGGCTCATTCCCCCGCCCACGCCTTGGCGACCTCGGCGAACGTGTGCTGCGGCACCGCGCAATTGGAGTGCCATTCGATCCAGTTCCCGTCGGGCGTCATGGCCGGCGGCACGAGCAGGAAGGCGTCTCGTTCATTGAACCGGATTAACGCGGCGACGCCCTCCTCGCCGCGCCCGGCGAGGTAGGCGCGGAGCGCCGGGTCGCGGTGCGCGTCGGGGAATTTCGGATCAATCCAGACCTGCACGACCGGGATCGTCTTGCGCTCGCCCTCGGGGGTCTCCTGCGTGACAAAGTCGGGGAGCATGTCGACGACGGCATGAGCGCGGTCCGGGCGCGACCCGGTATCGGCCCCGGTGACCCAGGCGCACGACCATAGCCGGCACGACGCCGGCATGCCGGGCGAGTCATAGACGCGGCAGCCCTTGCCATGCGCCTGATGGCGGCAGCGCGTCAGCGCCGGCTTGCCGATCTCGGCGACGGGGAGGAGCCGGCAGCATAGCTGGCAATCGCCGCAGCGGCGCGGCAGCGCGGCGGCGAATTCGAGCGTGACCCGCGGCGCCGTCATTGCCGCGGCCCCCCGGTGCGGGCGACTAGCTCGGGCGGATAGGTATGACCGACGCCGTAAATCCACTCCATGTTGCAGTTGTCCCCGCCGTCGGTGACGATCACCCGGCGGACGAGGCCGCAGCGCGCGGCAATGGATTCGGTCATGCGCTTGAAGGTGCGCACGGCGGTCTCGCCGTCGACCCACCGCGCGACGTACTCGTAGCTTTCGTCGAGATAGAAGACCGCCACCGCGTATTGGTTGCCGCCGTCGTCGTCGGTCGTCATTGCATTGACCCCCGGACCGGCAGCATCCCGACGAGGCGCCCGACCGCATTTATGCGCCCGGCGCGGCGTCGGGGAACCATTCGAGCGCCGGCGGGCCGGCGGATGCGGTCGGGCCGGCCCCCGTCTTCGTTGCGCGCGGGGCGTGAGCGACCTAGCCCGCGCGCCGGCGAAGCTCGATCACCTGGGCGCCGGCGACGCGCTTCTGCTCGGTCACCTGCAGGTCGTAGCCGAGCGCGCGGACGACCGCCATCACCGTCGCGAATTGCGGCCGCCGCGTCTCGCCGCTGAACCAGTGCCAGAGCGTCTGCGCCGACACGCCGCTGTCCTTTTCGATATCGCTGTAGCTGACCTGCTGGTCGCGGATTAGCGTCCGCAGCCGGTCAATGATCGGGTCCTTGTCGCGGAAATTGTATGAGCAATAGAGGCGGAGCCCGCCGCCGTCGTGGCGCTTGCCGTTGCCATGTGTGCTCATTCCGCCGCCCCCGCGTCATGACCGGCGAGCAGACGCGCGGTGGCCCGATAGGTCCCCTGCGAAACGCGCTTGAGCAGTTTCGCCTTGATGAGCAGGAAGACGGTGTTCGTGGCCCCCTTGGCGTCGGCCCCGTGCGCAACCAGCTCCCTGTGCGTGAACGTCGCGGTCGGATCGGCGGCGACAACCGCGGCGACCGCGCGCCGCGCCCGGCCGGACGCCCCCTCGTCGGCGCGCGGCCGGCGCCCGCCGGTCATGGTCGCAACGAGCGCGTCGGGATCGCTGGCCGCTGTCGTCGGCCGCGTCGTTGGGGCCGCTAAAAGCCCCGCCGGGGGCGCGACGGGGCGGACCTCGATGTTGTAGGCCTTCTGCGTTTCCATGAAGCGGAGGATATCCCAAAGCCGCTTCTCCTCGAATATCCCGCAGACGTGGAATAAATTGCCGTTCGTCGCTGGCATCGTCGTCCTACCTCCCGTCGTTGTCGTCGAATTGCGCCCCCCCAATGCCCGGCCCGCCCCGATCCGGGGGCGCCGATCCTATGCAATTGTTATTAGCCGTTCTAGTTGTGTAATGCCATGGTGGCAGTGTCAACCCCTTCGGGTATTGACGGGGCCCGGGTCAAAGCGCCTCGATCTGCTCGACCGTCAGCCGATTGCGCGCCGCCAGCCGCAGAAGCTTCGCCAGCGGCGGCGGAATTTGCCCGCGCCCGGTCGAATAGCGATAGGTCTGCCGCGCCGAATAGCCGAAGGCCCGCGACGCCCCAATGATCGACAAATCGAGCGCCCGCAAAATCTGCCGATACTCGGTCTTGGTCATCCGATTCGCCATCCGATTCCTCCGTCCCGCCGCCATTTTGTCACGGCGCCCCGCCCCGCGCTAGCCGACCCCGATCATGCGAAACAAAACCCCAAACCCCGCCAGCACAACGACCAGCACCGTGCCGACCATCCACTTGAGCACCGTCAAATCGGTCTCGATCCGCGCAAACCGAAGCTGCCGCTCCGCCCCCGCCCCCGTCATGGGTTCGCCTCGACGAGCGCAATCCGGCCGTCGCTGACCGCAATCACAACGCGGTCGGCCCCGCGGACAACTTGCGCGAGGACCTCGCGCGCCCACGGCAGCGTCTCCGCAAAGTCGTCGCCGCCCACCAGCGCCCGCGAGGCGTCCCACCAGCCCGGGTCCCGGGCCGGATCGCACCCCCGGGCATAGGCGGCAAACGAGCGGCCGCGCTCCCCCGTGCCCGCGACGAGATCGCGCGGCAAACCGTTGCTCATGAGATAGACGCCGTCGTCGTGAACCAGGAGGAGCGCCGGCGCCCCGGGCTCGGTAATCGGCTCCCCGTCGTCGCTATAGGCGACAAGGTGGTCCTGGTGCCGCGGGCTGCCAATGGCGTGCTCCGCAACCCGCCGCACGTCGGCGGCGGCAAAAATCAACATTGCCGTCATGCCCGCCCCCCGCGATTGCGCCGCGCCGCTAGCCGCCGCCGACCGGACGTCACCGCAATGTTGTGCGCCGCCGCGTCGGCTAGCGCGACTACCTCGTCATGCGACCGCGCCCCAATGTACCAGCGCTTCCAGAGATGCTCCGCAATCGCCGCAACCGCCGTCGGGTCCGCCCCGCAGTCGCGCAGCGCCGCCCCAATCGCCGCCCGCCATTCGTTATAGCCCATAAATCCTCCTCGCCGCCCCGCGCGGGGCGCCCCTAACATATAGGCCATAATGGCATGGGTCGAAAGCCCCGCCTATGCCAAATTGGCATGGGGCTTGTGCCGACTTTTTTCCTAGACCCTGCGCAAAAAAACCCGCGGGCCTTCCGGTCCGCGGGCCGCGGCTAGGGGGGTATCACCCGACGAGCGCCAGATCGCCCGGGACAACCCGCCGCCCGCCGCCCCCTATCCCCCGCCCTAATCGCGGCGCCTATGTGGCCCCTATGCCATTATGGCGCTCGGAAAGAGGCGGATTGGACGCCGGGGGGGTGCCTGCCTCACTCCTGTGAGTCGCTGCGCCCGCGCCGTCAAAAATTTCCGGACAATCGAAAAATGCGTTCGCTCGGTTGAAGCGAGGGCACCAGGGAGGGAAGCCAGGGGAGGAGGGGGGCGGCCGGTCGGCCGGGCTGGAGGAGTCTCGGGGAGGAGGTTGAGGCGAGCTGCCCGGACGACGTCGTTCGGGTCGTCGTCGACGGTCGCCGGCAGGGAGGCCGAGCACGGAAGGAGGTTAGAGCACCGCGAAGGCACCGGAGAGGGCGCCAAGAATTGCCCCCCTATTGCCCCCGCCGCCGGGTTGGCGTACCGCAACTAATTGATTAGCAATGCGAATGCGACGCGACGACCGCGGACTCAAGGTCCGTTGATAATCGCCGCCGACCGGATCGGACGGGGGGATCGGCCGGGGCCTCCCGCGGAGCTTCGAAGGCGGTCGAAGCACCCGGCAGGAGGTTGAAGCGAGCCGGGGAGGTGTCGCCGGCTGCCGTCGACTGTCGGGAGGTGCCGGGAGGCTTCGGAGGTAGTTAAAGCTACCCCGCCCCGCCCGCCCCCCGCCATGCCAATTTGACAGTGTGCTTTTTAGGTCGCCCGCGGACGGCGGCCGGGCGGCGAAGGCGCGGGTCCTGACGCTTAATGACGCTTCTGACGTCACCGCCTATATGTACAACACCACGCCATCCTGCACTGCAACATGACCTAAAGTGTCTCCGTTGTAGGATCTTAGCATTTAAGTGTCAGAAGCGTCAGAAGCGTCATTAATAGAAGCGGTTCAATAGCTTATGGGATGACGCTTTGGCTGACGCATTGACGCCATGGTGGCGACATTATGACCGATCACCGCACTTAGCTTAGGGAAGCTCGTGCGGAGGATTAACGATTGCGGCGGGAATGCCGTGCTGCGGCGCAGCATCTCATGTAGCACATTAGTCCCGGCGGATGGGTCAGAAGCGTCAGAAGCGTCAGAAGTCCACAACGCCAGGGTGCGGTCCGGTCCCCGCCTAATTTCTGGTGTATATGGCAGATTTGCCACACGAATTTTTCGCCGGGAAGGTGCAGTGTAGCGGCGGTCCGGCCTATTGGTTGAGCGGCGGGGGCGACCCGACAAATCGGCGCGACATGTCGGGTCGGGGGGCGTTGGCGTTGCGATGGCGGAGGCGAAGGCGGGGCGACAGCGAGGGCGGCGGCGAGGGCGAGGCGTCGGCGCGGTCCCGGTCATGGTGCCACGGATTGCGGACGCGGTCGCCCCCCGGGTTTTGGTCCGGGGGGCGTGACGTCCGCTGGCGTTGGCTTGGCTCCGTCGTCGGCGAGGGCGATGGCGTGGTCGGGGCCGGTGGCGTAGGCGAAGGGCCGCCATAATGGCACGCCGCCGGTCCCGGTCAATATGCGACCGGGTGTCGTGTGGGCCGGCGAATTTTCCGGTGCAATGTCGGGCGACCGGATTGACCCCGGGATCAACGCGGGCGGGTCACGATTCGTTCTGTTTCGTCAAGTCGGCAGATCGGCAGATATCGGCAATGCCGAATTGCCGAGGCGGTGGCCCCGCCGCATAAAACGCGAAAAGCCCCGCGGACGTCTCGGCGGGGCCTTTCCGGGGTTTTCGCTGGCGCGCCGCCTGTGGAGCTAGTGCCGAAGCCTCGCTTGCCCGTGGCCAGTGCCGCTTGTTCGCCCGCGGCTGAAGTTAGCGGCCCGGGCGCCGGGGGCAAGTCTCTTGGGAGAAAGAATTTTTCGGCCTACCGGCGGCGGGCGAGCGCCTCGTCGATGAGGCGGCGGGTGTCGGGGTCGACGATCTTGACCGGGGGCGAGGTCGGGCCGGTCCCGGCGGCCTTGCGGGCGACGGCCTGGCAGGCCCCCCGAAACTCTGGCCGGGCGAGGGCGGCGCCGTACCGGACCCGGCGCCATTTTGCCGCCCGCTTGATCGTCGCCCAGTCCATCGGCCAACTCCTTTACCGCGGTCCGCGGCGCCCCCGGTTCTCGAATTTCGCCCAGAACGGGCGGCCCTCGGCGTGGCCGGCGGCGCGGATCGCGAGCAGGCGGGCGGCGATCGTGCGGACGAGCGCGTCGTCGTCGGCGCCGGCGGCGCGGACCAGCCCGACAATGGCCGCGGCGGCGGCATAGGCGCCGGCCTCGGTCATGACGGCGCCCGGGGGCGGTGCGGGCAGGCGGTCCGTCATGCCCCGAGCCTCAACTGCATGCCGACCGCCGGCGCGGCGGCGGGCATTCGCTCCGGCCGCAGCTGCCACGCCCATAATTCCTCGGTCTCGGTGAAGCCGACGTGTTCGAATCCGGCCTTGAGGTAGCAGAACCCATAGACGCGCTCGCCGCGCACCATCACCCCGGGGACCGCGCGCGGGTCAACGAACGTGATCAGCCCGCCCGGCGGCGGGTCCCATAGCGCCCGCGTCGCGGCGACCGCCGCCCGGATCATGTCGCTGGCCTTCCCGCTGCCCTCCTTGCGGAACAGCGTGTTGACCCACAGCCCGCGCCATTCGTGCTTGACGTATTCGGGCCGCGGCCACGACGTCACCCATACCGCCCGGGCATGGTCGGCGCGCAGCACGACGCAGGCGCCGGGCGGGACGAATTGCGGAGACCCGACGGCCTGCCGGTTGTAGTGCCGGTCGGCGATCCGCCGGGCCACCGGATCGGCGCGCCATGAGAGACGCCACGTCATCGCGCCCACCCCGCCAGCAGGACGATCACCAGGACCACGAGGAACGCGACGACCGCCGCCCACAGCAACCATCCGTTCCGTCGGCGGTCGGGGGCGAGCATCATCATGGCGGCGGCCGGTCCGCCTCGACGCCGGCGGTCGGGGGGCCGGCGTGATACTCACACGCGAGACCCTCGACCGGCCGCGCAACCACGACCTTGGCCAAGCCGCCCACCCGCGCTGCCACGTACCGCGCTATGTTTTCCATGGTCGGCTCGTCCCCCATTACGTCGTTCAACATCCGGTGGTCGAGCAGCGCGCATGCCGCCGCCAAATCGCGCTGTAGCACCTCGGCGCAACGTCCCTCCCGCGCATATCCCCACACCTCGTAGGAGTGCCCGTGCGTCTCCCCGTGCTGCGGCAGCCAATGCCCCGCGCAAAACGTCGCCCGCGCGCCCACCAGCGTCGTCATGGAATGCCCGCAAATTTGTGGGTTTGAAGCGACAGCCGCCACCATGGGTGCGCGACGACATAGGCGACCGCCGCCGCCGTATTCGCCACCGCCTCGGGGCCGTCCATGGGCTGAATGGAGAACCGCGTCGCCGACACCCGCCCGCGCAACTCCTCCGGGTCGAGCCCGTCCTGCGGGAACACGACCTTGAATTCGTCGGCCTCGGCCTGCACCAGCGGCGCCCCCGCCTTCGGGCTCACGCACAGCCATTGAATTTTGCCCGGCGCCGGGCGCGTCCCGTTCGTCTCCACCGCGACCGCAAAGCCGTGGGCATGCACCGCCGCAATCAGCGCGTCGTCCAATTGCAGCAATGGCTCGCCGCCGGTGAACACCACGAACCGACACGGCCGCCCGTCGCCCCATGCCGCCCGGATCGCCGCCGCGAGCTCCCCGGCGCTCGCAAATTTCTCGCCGCCAACAAAGTCGGTGTCGCAGAACGGGCATGTCGACGTCGCGCGATCCTCCTCGCGCCCGCTCCACAGGTTGCACCCGGCGAAGCGGCAGAACACCGCCGCGCGCCCCGCATGGGCGCCCTCGCCCTGCACTGTTACGAAGATTTCTTTGACGGCGTAACTCATGTGTGTCCTCCAAGCGGCAGGAAGCGAACCGCCGCCAATTTATCCAGCCATCGGATCAGACGCGGCTCGTTCACGTCCGGCGCGAATTTGAGGAACGTCCCGTCGGCGCTATCGCAGCCGAGCGCCGCGGCAACGCGCAGCCGCCCAAATGAATTGACGCGACCCATGTGAATCCATTTGCCGCGCGCCCGCCCCGCGGCAATGGCCTTGCCGCCGGCGCCGAGCTTGAAGCCGGTGCTGCCGCCGATAAACAGCACATCAAATTCGCCCCACGGTGTCCCCCCCTCCGTCCATCCGTCCTGGGCGACGAACGCCGGACGGTATCCGGCCGCGCGAAGCCGCGGCAGCATCGGCCGGGATAGGTCGACGGTCGCGCGATGATCGCCGACGACGTCGGGCGCCGTCGCGAACAGACAGCGGTCCCGCGGCCGTGCCGCCAGCCAGGCGAGGTAGCCCTCGTCCGAATAGCGCGCCGGCGCGCGGAAGCACCCGCTGTCGGCCGCCCACGTCACATCCGCCAGAACCTCGTTCCACATCTGCGGCGTGTGCATGTAGCCCAACATCGGATGCCTCAGGTTCGGGCGCACGGCGCCGCTCAAGTAAATCACCGCGGCGGCCCGCCCGCGTCCGCGCACACGAACACACCCTCGGCCGGCGTCCGCCGCCGTCCCGGGCGCTGGGCCGCCGCCAGCTTCACCCGCATGGCCAGCGCCAGGATTTCCGCCGTCAACCGGTTGCATCCCGGCGTGTGGTAGTCGGGGTCGCTGTCGGCGCGGCCATAGACGCAGCGCCGCGTCGCCGCGTGCGCGATCCGCCGCGCCTCGCGGGCGATCTGGGCGTTGTGCAGGAATGGCCGCAGCGGCGCCGTCATCGGTTCCTCCATAACTCGGGGTCGCCCCCCATGATCGCCTCGACCGCCTCGACGCGCCCCAGGATCCACCGCATCACCGGGACCGCCATGGCGTTGCCAATTGCGCGGTAGCGCGGTCCGTCCGCCGCCGGGCGCCCGCGGTCGCAGACCTGCGTGTAGTCGTCGGGGAAGCCCTGCAACCGCTCGCATTCGCGCGGCGTCAGACGGCGCACCCGGGCGGCCGTCGCCACCACGCCGGGATCGCCGTTACGCGCCGTCTGCGGCATGCCGACCTCGCGCGCGTGGATCGGGTCGCTGGCGAGGCACACCGCGAAAGTCTCGCTCTCGAAGTCCAGCCGCCCATGCGGCCCGCCGTGCCCGTTGCAGGCGGTCGCGACGTCAATCGGCCCGCGCGTGTCGTTGCCGCCGAACGCGGCCGGGATCAGGTGGCTGTGCCGGCCGTCGCCGCCGTCGGGCCAGCCGCCGCCGCCAGTGCGGCTCGCAACGCCTGCGGCAGGTTCCGATCCCGCGCCGCGGCGCGGCGGAGAATCCCCGCACAGGCCTTCGGGCTCAAAAAGTACCGCCGCGGGACCGCGCCAGTCTCCAGCGTGTCCGACAAAGAACAGACGCGCGCGCCGCTGCGCCACGCCGAACCACTGCGCGTCCAGGCATGCCCACGCGCCAGAATACCCGACGTCATCCACCGCTCGCAGGAAAAGCCCGAAGTCGCGCCCGTCGGCGGACGACAGGAGACCGGGAACGTTCTCGACGACGAACCAACGGGGCTCAAGTCGTGCAACAACTCCCAGGGCGACGAGCGTGAGGTTGCCGCGCGCGCCAGCCAGGCCGCGACGTCCCCCGGCGACGCTGAAGTCCTGGCAGGGGGAACCGAAAACAACGACATCTGGCCGCCCGACGGCGGCGGCGCGCTTGACGAAATCATCGGCCGTAACATCTCCAAGGTTCGGGACCGCCGGATGCCGCGCCGCCATGACCGCGGCGGGGAACCGCTCGACCTCCGCGCACCACAGCCAGCACCAGCCCGGCATCGCCGCCTCCGCGGCGCCGATCCCGCTGAACAGCGTTGCCGCCCGCACGGTCATCGGTTCCGCCATAGCTCGGGGTCGCCGTCGCCGTCGTCGGCCGGCCGCTTCTTCTCCGGGGTCAGGATCAGGTCGCGGAAGCCGCGCGCCCGGTCGGTGCGGCCGAGCACGAAGCCGCGCCCCTGCAAATTCTGGACGAAGGTCCGGATCGTCCCGACCCGCTCACCGCGCGCCTCGGCCCACGCCTTCCAGCCGGCGAACAGCGCCGCCGACGCGGTGAAGCTGTCGCGCAGCCGGTCGCAGCATTCCTCGAGCCACGTCCCGACGGCGTCCTCCGCCTCCAGGTATTCCGCCGTCGACGCGGCGACGACCGCCGGCGGCGCCAGCCCGCGCGCCCGCCATTCCAGGCAGCCCTGGACCATCCAGCTAAGGATGGCCGGCCATTCGCCGCGCAGGTGCTCGTCGAGCAGCTTGTCGCGCTCCTCGTCGGAGATTTCGACGGTGAACGGGATCAGGTGCAGGCGCCGGCGGACGGCCCGGTCGATGGATTTGAACGCCGGCTTTTTATTGCCGATAATGAGCAGCTTGAACTGCGGCACGTACTCGAAGCTGTCCATCCGCATGAAGCGGGCGCGGACGACGTCGCCGCCGGTGAGCGCCTTGATCCGCGATTCATTCCATGCCCGCCCCTCCTCCGTCTCCGAGGCGGTCACCAGCCGGGCGCCGCGCAGCGTCGCCAATTCCTCCGGGTGGCGCTCGTAGCGCGTCTCAACGAACGTCTCGATGGCTGCCGCCCGGGCATAGCCCCCGAGGATGTTGGTGATGGTGTGAACGAAGGTCCCCTTGCCATTGCCGCCGGGGCCCCAGACGAAGAACAAACACTGCTCGTCGGTCCGGCCGGTCAGGCAATAGCCGCAGACCCGCTGCAGGAAGCCGATCAGATCCGCATTGCCGCCGGTCACGCGCTGGAGAAACGTCAGCCACCGCAGCGGCGGCGCCGGCGTCGGCGAGACCGCCGTCGCCCGCGTGCAATAGTCCTCGCGCCGGTGCCCGCGCATGTGCCCGGTCGCCAGATCGACCGTCCCGCGCGGCCCGTTGAGCAGCAGCGGATCGACGTCCCACGCCTCGACGCGGGCCGCGAGCGCCGGCGCCGACCGCGCCCGCCGCTCCAGCGACGACACCGTCCGCGAGGCCTCAATCGCCATGCGCTCGCGCCGCTTCTTCGCAATCCCGCCGATGTCGCGCGCTAAAAGCCCGGCGAGGTCGACGACGCGCAGCGTCTCGTCCTCGGCCCATACGCCCTGGTCCCAAATGAACCACTTCCCCCACGGGGCGACATGGCGAAGCCGCTCGCCATAGCGGCGCTCGAATTCGACGCACATGGTCTCGCCCGTCGGCACGAAATCGGGGAGCGCATAGGCCGGCGCCGGCTTGATCGGGATGACGTTCTCGTCGTCGTCGTCGGCCATCTAGGCCACCTGATCGTTGAAATCGCGCGCGGCAAATTCCGCCGCCGGCGGCCGCGGCATCAAACCGAACGCGCGCCGGCCCGCCGCCTGCCAGCGCGCGATGCAGATCGCCGCCGCCCGCTCGCCCGGCCCGGCGTTCTCGAACTCGCCGTAGCCGCGCGACGTCGGCCAATCCAAATCGCCCCAGACGCAAAGTTCGCCCACCGCGAACAGAACCGGGAACCGCTCAATCGCCCCGGCCGACCCGAGCGCCCATAGCGGCGCATGACCGCGGCACAGCTGCGTCAGTCCCGTCTCGATCCCCTCGGCAATGTTGAGCCGCGGGCAATAGACGAATTCGTCGGCGAACGTGGCGTCGTGCGGCGTCAGTTTGATCGCCGCCCCGGCCGCCGCGCCGAGCATCATGGGCTCGCCCGCCTTGCGCCACTGGCCGTCGAGAAACGTCCGGTGGACCGCCGTCGGCCGGTCGCCATGGATCGACCGCATCAGCGCCACCATGGCCGGCGCCCGCCCGCCGCGCCGCGGACACGCCGGATGGAACCGGAGCACCTCCGACAGCAGATGCGCGCGCGCCGCCGACGGCACCTCTACCCCGCGCCACCAGCGCAGATAGACGGTCTCCACCGCGGTCCCGGCCGCCGGCCGCGCCTCGTCCCAGATCGCCAGCGCCCGGGCGCGCAATTCCGCCTCCGCCCGCGCCCGCTTTTCGTCCAGTTCCTGCTGCCGCCGCGCCCGCGCGGCCGCAATCGCCGCCCGCTCGTCGGCCGCGTCGTCATGCCAGACGCCGAGCCGCCGACAGGCCGCGATGACGTCGGCCGGCGCGCACCCGGCGAGACAGCGGACCTGCACCGCGGACCGCCCGTCGAAGACGATCAGCGACGGGTCGCGGTCGGCGTGCGCGGGGCAGCGGCATTGCCACTGCCGACCGGCCTTCTTCCCCCCTAGCGCCCGCGCTAGCTCGTCCGCCCTCACGACACCTCTCGCAACCCCTGCTCGTGGTCGATTGCCGCGACATGATCGAGGACCGCGCGCCGCGTCAGCATCCACCGCGCGCCGCGGTCGAGCCGCTGAATGACGCGCACGCGAAACACCAGCTGCAGCCGCCGCGCGCGCCGGGCGTCGCCGAGCACGTCGAGGAGGATCGCCAGCGCCAGCGCCGACGCCGCGGCATTGTGGTAGCCCCAGTCGAAGCCGCCGGGCTTCAGCGGTCGGCCGACGCCGCCGGACCCGCGCCGCACGTGCGCCGCGCCGTCGTTGTCGCGCCATCCCCAGTAGTACGTTTCCACCTCTCGCCCTCCGGTCCGATCAATCGGAAAAAGCCGCCGCGCCCGGCGATCCGATAGCCGGTCGCCGCCAGCGCCGCGTTGATCTGCCAGACGTGCGCCTTGAGCCCCGACATGCGGGACGCGCGGCGGTCGCCGAGCGCAATGGCGAACAGATCGTCGCCGGCGATCCCGGTCGCGCCGGCGCGCGCGACGACGTCGAACAGGCGCGCCTTGAGCGGCGACAGCGGGACGCCCAGACGCAATGGCCGGCCGCAGCGTTCGCACGAGGGTCCCATGGGCTCACCAGGTCTCGATGCCGGTGCGCACCGCGCCCCACCGCTTCAGCGCGGCGACCGCGGCGGGATAGGTGTCGACGCAGGCGTGCGGGCATCCGTTGGCCGCGCACCATTGCGCGAACGCGTCCTGCTCGTCGGTGACGCGCCCGGTCCGGCGCCGCTTCAATTCGAGCGCGTGCGGTCGCCCGCCCGGCGCCAGCAGGAGGAAATCCGGCCAGCCGCGCTGCACGCCCATGCGCTGCAATCGCGCGGCGGTAATCGGCTGGCGCAATTCGCCCGACGCGACGTGCGTCCACAGCCAGCCCGGCGACGACCAGCGGCGCAGCGTGTCGGCGACCATGCATTGAAGGGCGAATTCGAGCGGCGGGGGCGCCGCGGTCCCGCGCTGTCGCGGGCCGCCGAATAAATGAAGCTGACGCGCTTCCGCCATTGGCAAAGGACTCCCGGCGGGGCCGCTATGGCGACTCCTTGTTTAGGCGACAAAACGCGGGAGGGTTGCTGCGTGCTTCTTGCGCTGCGCGTCGACGTCGGTCACGAAGACGTCGGGGCGCAGGGCATAGCGCGAGACGATCCCGTTGGTAGCTAGGTCGATGGCGACCGCCATCTCCGCCGACGGTCGACCGGATCTCTTGGCGCGCCAGACGGCGTGCTGCGTATAGCCGATGGCCTCCCCGAGCTTGGCCTCGGACCCGAAGATCGCAATCGCCCGCTCCATCGACTTCCGGCTCATCCGGTAACGCTAGCCCCCCGGACCGGGCCGCCCGCAACCCTCTTTTTTTATAAGGTCATATAAGGCTATATAGCGCAATATTAGGCGCGCGTAGGTAGCGCAGGTGATATGTTTGGGTATTAGCCGACGGCGGGGGCCCGGATGCAGATGAGCGAGCTAGGTGAAAAAATCAAAAGACGGCGCAAGGAGTTGGGGATGAGCCAGCAGGCCCTCGCCCGCGCCGTCGGGTCGCATATGCAGACCATCGACAAGATCGAGCGCGGGCAGATCAAGTTTTCACGATACATGTCGCGGATAGCGACCCACCTTGGTATTGTCACCGAACAGTCATTACCGGGAGGAAGCAGCCCTGCCCTGCCGCCGGCGTCCCCGCCGTCGGCTATTCCCCTATTTGCCGACGAACGGGACCTGCCGGTGCATGGCAGCGAGCGCGTTGGGTGGGACATGATGCTGACGGCGGAACCAATTAGCTACACCCTGCGGCCCGCGCCGCTGAAGTCCGTGAAGGATGCCTACGGCGTGCTGGTGTCGACGACCGCGCATGAGCCGGCCTTTGAGGTCGGCGATACGGCGCTGATCCATCCCCATATGCCCCCGGAACTTGGCAAGGACGTTCTCCTGATCGGCGACGGCGCCGCCGCCGCCCTCGGCCGGCTCGTCGGCAATTCCGACCGGGCGTGGCAATTGCGCCAATGGAACCGGGGCACCAAGCCGGTCTCATACGACAAGGCGCGATGGCCGCGGTGCCAACGGGTCATCGGCAAGTACTCGCGATAGCCCCGAGTTATCCACAGCCCCCGCGGTATAGCGACACCGATCCTCAGGGAAACCCCGGAATCCCCTATCCGGGACCGCCGCGGCTGCGGCGATCTGCCACGCCCCCACCCATTGCGTCGGCCGGACGACATAGCCCCCCGGATCATGTAGCCGCTCGCCCGGCCCGCGAACAATCGCCGCGTTCGCTCTTTGCTGTATGCGATGTTCCGGTAACACCCTTAGGTGTTGACGACTTAGGGGGGGCGCCGTACCGTTAAAAGGTAATTGGGGCCGCCGCCCCCGCGCGACCCCGATCCCCAATCCGCCGCCGCCGCCCCCGGGAGCGCGCCCATGGTCGCGACTCGCCTGCGCTTTGCCGCCGAATCCGACGTCCCCGTTGAGCGGACCCGCGGGGAAATTGAGCGATTGCTCGTCCGCTATGGCGCGACGTCGACCGCCTTCTACAACACGTCCGACCGCGCAATGATTTTGTTCGAGGCGCAGGCCCGGCGGATCATGTTCGAGCTTCCGCTGCCGCGTCGCGACGACGAGCGGTTCACCCTGTCGCGGGTCAATCAATCGCGCGTCCGCGCGCGCCGGTCGCCCGAGGCCGCGCTCGCCGCCTGGGAGCAGGCGTGCCGGTCGTCATGGCGCGCGCTCCGCCTCGTGCTGCTCGCCAAGCTTGAGGCCATCGAGGCCGGCATCACCGATTTCGAGACCGAGTTCATGCCGCATGTCGTCATGCCCGACGGGCGGACCGTCGCGCAGCACGTCAAGCCGCGCATCGCCGCAATTTACAAGAGCGGTGAAATGAAGCCGCTCCTACCAGCGCCAGGAGCCGCCAACCATGACGACGAAGCTGTTCGACGTGACGATCCGCGCTAGCGCCAAGCGCCTGCCGGTGATCCTGCAAACCCTCGACGGCGAGGCCGAGCTAATCGGCGTCCGCCAATGCGACGACGGCGCCGCCAACGGTCCGCGGCGCCGACACCAGCATCGGCCGCGGTCGCATGCCGACGCCGACCGTCCCGGCGACCCGCGCACCGGCGACCAGATTGCCTTCGACTTCCTGAAGGCGGCCGGCGGCGCGGCGACGACGGAGCAGGTCCAGGCCGAATTCGGCCGCCTCGGGCGCAATCCGAGATCCGTGAGCACAGCGATGTCGCTGCTGAAGAAGCAGCGCAAGATCATCTCGCCGAGCAAGGGGCGATACGCGCTCCCGGCGGCGGGGGGAGGCAAGCGATGACGCTGTCGCCCGCGCAGCGCGCCGCCCGCGCCGAGAAAATCACGGCGTCGTTCCTGCCGCACCTGATGGAGGGCGACGGCCCCGCGATCCACGACAAATGGCTGGAGTGCATCGGCGACCCGGCGTGGAAGCCCCGCGATTCCGCGGATAACTGGGCCATGGTGCTCGGGGCGCATGTCGAGCCGCTCGCCCTCGATTGGCACGAGCGCCGCACCCGCCACGAGCTATCCCGGCGCGGCGAGGTCGTCGTCCATCCCGCGCGCCCGTTCTTCTGCTGCACCCTCGACGCGTGGCGCGCCGACGACCGGACCTGCCTCGACTGCAAATGGATCGACGGCCACAACCGCCTGGACGACTGGGTCGTCCACTACATCCCCCAATTGATCGGCCAGCGCGGCTGCACCGGCGCCGACCGCGCCGCGCTCCTCGTCGTCCATGGCGGCGCCGCGCCGCAGGAGATCGAGGTCCGCATCGACCCCGAATATGAGGCGCTGGTCTGGCAGCGCGTCGATCAGTTCTGGTCGTGCGTCGAGTCGCTGACGCCGCCCGTCGCGGTCGTCCCCATGGCGCGGATCGTCCCGCCCGAGCAATGGCGGACGGTCAACCTCGACGACGCCGACGAGCGCGCCCGGCACAACTGGGCCGCCGCCATGTGCGAGCACCTCGGCGCATGGCGCGAGACCCGCGCCGCGGCCGAGCGCAACGACGCCGCCCGCGCCGGCGTCAAATCCCTGCTTCCCGAGGACGTCGGCAAGCTGCACTTCGCCGGCGTCCAGGTGCGGCGCAATCGCGCCGGCGCCGTGAGCCTCAAGGAGACCGCCGCATGAACGTGCCCGCCCCCGTCCCCGCCGTCCCGCCGCCGCCGCGCCTGCCCATGCCGGCCTATGCCGACTGCGATCCCGTCGACTGGCGCGTCTATGTCGAGGCGATCTTCCCCAACGCCCGGAGCGCCGAGGCCGTCATGCTCGCGCTCGCCTATTGCCGCAAGCGCGGCCTCGATCCGATGAAGCACGCCGTCAATATCGTCAGCATGTGGAACAGCGCGCTCGGCCGCGAGGTCGAGACGGTGTGGCCGTCGATCAACGAGGTGCAGGTGACGGCGGCGCGCACCGGCGCCTGGGCCGGCATGGACCCGCCGCAATGGGGACCGGAAAAAACGCAGACCTTCCGCGGCCGCAAGCGCGTGCGCGGCCAATGGGTCGACGCCGAAATCCCGCTCACGTTTCCCGAGTGGTGCTCCGTCACCGTTTACCGGATCGTCGGCAATCAGCGCGTTTCCTTCGTCGAGCCCGTCTATTGGGCGGAGGCCTATGGCCGCGTCGGCGGCGGCGAGCTGCCCAACGACATGTGGGCGCGCCGGCCGCGCGGCCAGCTGCTCAAGGTCGCCAAGGCGATGAGCCTCCGCGCCGCCTTCCCGGAGGAGTCGGACTATTCCGACGAGGAGATGGCCGGCGGCGAGGCCGGCCCGCCCGACGCGGCGCCCCGCCCGGCCGACAACTGGTCACCGCCATCGCCATCGCCAACGTCCACGTCGTCGCCTTCGCCGACGCCAGCGCCGCCGCCTGCGGCGTCGCCATCGCCACCGCCAGCGCCCCCGCCAACGGCTACGCCTGCGCCAACGCCCGACTATGGCCCCGAGCCGCCGCCGCCCAACGGCCCGGACGACGGGCTCGACGTCGACCCGGAGACCGGCGAAATCGCGCCGCAGGAAATCCCGCTCGGCGAGCAGGAGGAGTGGCGATCATGGGGCGCCCGCTTCCTGAACGCCATCCAGCCGCTGCAATCGGTCGCCGGGATCGAGGCCTGGGAGAAGGCCAACCACCTGATCCTGACGCAGATGGAGGCGCACGCCCCGAAGATCCACGTCCGCCTCGTCGCCGCGGTCAAGAAGCGCAAGCTCGACGTCGCGCCGGGCAATCCGCTCGCCGGGGGATGACATGGACTTCTCCGTAGTCCGGAACGCCCTGGTGCCGGCCGACGACGCGGCCCGCGCCAAGATGGCCGAGCTAGCCATCGGCGAGACCGTGCGCGTCCGCGTCATCCAGTCCGCGCCGGCGTTCCGCGACTACGTCCACATGATCGTCGCCCGGATCGGCCGGGCGCGCGGCATGGCAATGCAGAACGTCGGCGGCTGGCTCGCCGTCGCCACCGGGCACTTCGACCTCGCCGTCCTGCCGCGGGGCACGCACCCGATCCCGATACCGCATAGCCTCGCCGGCATGACGGCGGTCGAATTCGAGGCGTTTTGGGAGGACGCGCGCGCGGTCATCCTCGACCAGGTGCTCCCCCTGCTCGACCCGGCGGACGCGGACGACGTCCGCGCCCTGATCGAGGAGCGGCGCAAATGATCTTCGTGTCTGAGTTTCGCGGCGCTGCCCGCCACGCGCTGCCGCGCGGCGATAGCGGGGGCGCTCAGATGCCGCGAAGGGGCACGGCCAATGACCGTGATGCGCGCGGTAGGCACGGCCCCACCTTCACATTTGCCGCCATCATCGTCGCCGCGCACACGGCGGTGATCGCCCCGCCGGCGGCCGCGCGGACGTCCGACCAACCCACCGCCGCCAGCGGACTGTCGGACGTCTCAAGCGCGCGCCGCCCGGCGGGATGCCGGTCGACGCTGCCGCCGGCGGCGGCCCGCGCCGGCTATTGGTCGTATCGTCTTGTCCGCGGCCGCCGCTGCTGGTCCGGCCCGCTCAGGGCCAATGCAAATTTGCATCGCCGCGTCCCGCGCCGCGCCGCGATCCTGTCCCGTGTTGCGCCCTCGCCAACGCCCGCGCCCGCGCCAACGCCATCGTCTTCGCCGTCGCCCCCGCCAGCGCCGACGTCATCGCCCGCGCCCTCGCTATCGCCGACGCCTTCTCCGACGCCGACGGCAACGCCCTCGCCGACGCCTGCGCCTGCGCCAGCGCCGGCGCCTTCGCCACCGCCGCCGTCATCGCCCGCGCCAACGCCAGCGGCAACGACAACGCCGACGACAACGCCTCCGCCCGTGCCATCGCCAGCGCCTGCGCCAATGGCTACGCCATCGCCACCGCCGACGACAACGCCACCGCCAACGCCCGCGCCTTCGCCGTCGACCTCGGCTCCGCCAATGCCATCGCCAACGCCTGCGGCAACGCCCACGCTATCGCCCTCGACGCCGCCTCCGCCCTCGCCCTCGCACCGAGTCGCCGCGGCCTTCACGGACGCGTTCCCCGCGGCGCCGCTGCCGGTCGCGATCCCGCTCCCGCCCCGTCCCGCGCCGGGCGTCCGGTCGATCCTATTTGCGCTCGCGCTGTCGGCGCTCGTCGCGTGCGCGGGATTCCTTCTTGTCAGCCGGTCGACGGGGGTCCGCGTGGCCGGCGCCGCGATCCATGCCGGGCCGGAGCTAGATCCCATGACGCTGATCACCACCGACACCTTCGGCTATGTGAAGGCCAACATCGACAAGTTGGTTCAGCAGGCCGACGTCGTCATTTCCGACATTGAGGAGACGGTGAACGACCGCGCCCGGCTGATGCGCGAGGCCGAGGAACGCGAGGCCGTCATTGACCGATTGAATGCCGAGAACGACGCGCTCCGCGCGCGGGTCGAGGATCTCGAAAAGCGCATTCAGGACATCCGCCGAGCCGCCCGGGTGGAGGCCGTCTAGCATGGCGACCGCGGTCGACAAGCTCCGCTGCGCCGAGCGCGAGGTCCGCTGGCGCCTCAAGGTCTATCCCCGCGCCGTCGCGTCCGGGAGCATGACCGAGGAGCTTGCGCGCCGCGAAATTGCAACCATGGAGGAGATCGCCGCCGACTACCGCGCCGCCGTCGAGCGCGAGCCGCCCGGCCCGCTGTTCGCCTGCCCTATGCCGTCGCCGTCGCCCCCGCCTACGCCGACGCCCCCGCCAACGCCTAAGCCTGCGCCCACGCCTGCGCCCACGCCCGCGCCACCGCCTGCGCCCACGCCCGCGCCACCGCCCTCGTCTGCGCCAACGTCTTCGCCGCCGCCTACGCCACCGCCGTCGCCTACGCCGACGCCAACGCCTTCGCCGGCGCCCCCGCCAACGCCTGCGCCTACGCCGTCGCCTGCGCCGACGCCAACGACGACGCCATCGTCCCGGGGGCGCCGATGAGCAATCGCGCCACCCTCCCCGACAAGGTCCGCGACGCCTTCCGCGGTCGCGCCTATTTGTCGTTCGACGAGCTAGCCGTCGCGCTCGAATTCTCGCGCAATACCCTGCGCGGCCATCTCGATTCCGGCCGGCTGCCCTGGCACAACAAGGGCATCGGCACGCAGCGCCCGCGCCGCGTCTTCACCCTCGGCGACGTCGAGGTGTTCTGGCGCCGCATTTCCAACGGCGCGCCCCGGTCCCGCCGACGGGTGGCCGCGCCATGATCGACCTCGCCGGCGCTCCCGCCAACGCCTTCGCCAGCGCCCTCGCCTTCGCCAACGCCGTCGCCTACGCCGCCGCCGTCGCCATCGCCAGCGCCAACGTCAACCAAGGAGCACCGCTATGATTTATCCGGTCGAATTGACCTTCACGAAGGGCTATATCGCCCACCCCTATTGGCCCGAGCTAGAGAAGCTCATCAACATCCAGAAGGAGTCGGGGACCCGCCGCGCGCGGTCGGAGGAGAAGCGCGTCAAGGCGCTGCGCGATTATCTCGCCGCGCACGACATGTCGATGGACGACTACGAAAAGCTCCAGGCCCGCGCCGAGCGCCAATTCTATACCTTCGGCGACGTCGGCGACGACGACATGATGCGCGGCCGGCCGGGCGACGAGATCACGATCCCGGCGCACCAGCTCTACGGATGCCTAGCGCAGGCCGCCGACCTCGCGTCGTCGGCGATCCGGATCGCCCGCAAGGAGCAAATCCGCACCGTTCTTCAGGTGTCGAACGTATCGACCGGGAAGTCCGTCGGCGACGGCGTCTGGGAGCGGTTCGTGCAGGTGAAATCCGGGACCGGCCAGACGCTATCAAATCAGCGCGCGCTGCGGTCGAACCAGTTCCTCGGGCCGTTCGTCGGCCAGGGCTTCGTCGCGTTTTCCGAGGACATCGTCGCCTATCGCAAGATGGTGGACTTCGTCGAATTTGCCGGCCGGGAAATCGGCGTCGGCGCCTCGCGCAAGCTCGGGTGGGGCCGCTTCGCCATCCGGCTCGGCGAGCAGGCAAACGCCGACGCGGTCGACGCCCCGCGCCGGCGCCGGGCATAGGGGGGGCGCATGACCGCGGAGGCGAGCGCGCTGCCGGAAGCGATCCGCGAAGCCTTTCGCGGTCACGTGTTCCTGTCGCTGCCGCGCGTCGCGCGGCTCCTCGAGATGGACCAGGATCAACTGCGCGAGCATGTGCGCGCCGGACATGTCGTCGCCCGGTCGAAGGGACTCGGTCGGAATCGGCCGCGCCTCGTCTTCACCCTCGTCGACGTCGCGACGCTGTGGGCGCACATGCGGCAGGACCGTCCGCTGCCGCGCGGCGGCGGACGGGCGCGCCCCTGAAAAATATGAGCGGGGATGTCCCGCAGGCTCGCCTTGGCACCGCCATGCCATATTGGCATATATAGCGAGCCCACTACCAACACGGGAGAAATCGGCAATGAGCGATCTGACGGGGAAATACATCACCCGGGGCGACGTCACCAGGCCCTGGTCCTGGCGCTTCGTGATCCCCGGCGAGACCAAGCCGCGCAAGGGGACAACCGGGACGAAGAACAAACGCGAGGCCGAGGCCATCGCCAAGGAGGAGCGGCGCAAGGCGCTGGAGGAGAACGCGCGCGGGCGGCAGATCGGCCTGGGACCCATGACCTGGGGCGAGGCCTGCGATCATTGGCTGCGCGACGTCGCTCAATACCTGGACGAGGACGGTCTCGTCCAGAAGGCATCGGACGCGGCGGGCCGGCCGGTCCTGAAAGACGGGCCGCAGGTCGCCTTCGTCCGCGCGCAGATCGGCGCGACCAAGCTCCTGACCGCGATTCGCGACGTCGACATCACCGACCTGATTAGCGCCCGCCGCAGTCATACCCGCACCGACCCGAAGCGGGGCGCGCGGCCGATCACCACGACGACCGTCAACAAGACCCTGCGGCTCGTCCGGCGCATTCTCAACCACGCCGGCGGACGTCGATCCGCGCAGGTCGCGAAGATCGGCTGGAAGATGCACTGGCTCAAGGAGACGCACCGACCGCGCCCGCGCGATCTCGCGATCCCGCCGCAGGCCGAGGCACGGCTCGACGCCTACGAGCTAAAGCATGGCTTCGAGGATTTTATGATCGTCCGCAAATTCGGCACCGTCACCGGCCGCCGGGCGCAGGAATTCCTCTCCCTCACATGGTTCCAGATCGACTTTGACGCCCGCATGATGAAAATCCCCGACACCAAGGGCGGATCGCCGCAGCGGGTCCCGCTCGGCGCCGAGGCCTGGGCCATCATCATGACCGAATGGAACCGGCCCGACCGGCACCCGACCGCGGTCTTTACCTTCTGGGCGCGGCGCCGGGTCAAATATGTCCATCCCCGCAACGGCCGGACGGTCGACCTGCTGCGGGGCGTCCGATACCCGATGACCTACGGGCGCTTCACCGCGCACCGCCAGACCCATTGGTCGCGCGCCGGCGTTCCCGCCCGCCTGCATGATCTCCGCCATACCGCGGGATCGCGGGTCGTCGACGCGACCGGGAACCTGAAGGCGGCGCAACTGATGCTCGGTCATGCCGACATCGCCACCACCGCCAAATTCTACGCCGACCCGAGCGACGACACCGTCCGCAATGTCCAGGACGTCGCCACGCGCGCCGCCCGGGATCAAGCCCGGAACAAAATTGCCCCCCAAATTGCCCCCGCCAACGACACGGGGCCGCAACCCATTGCATCTGCGGAATAATCCCGGCTGGCTCCAACGGCCTCTGACTCCGTCGATGAAGGTTCGAATCCTTCTCCCCCAGCCACCGCTAACCAATTGAAATCGCTAGACTAGGCGCCCCTCGCGGGGCGCCTTTTTTGTCGCGCATCGGGGGGCAAATCCAGGCGAATTTAGATCAATCCGGACGAATTCCGGGGAAAAATTGCCCCCCGGATTGCCCCCGGAAACGCGATGCCGCAAAGATTGCGCATTTGTGAACATTGATCTTTTTCCCGCGCGGCAGGACCGGACGACGTCGCGTCAAAAATCAAATATTGGCGATGCGCAATCCTTGCATATATTCTGGCCCGGACCACCACCGCCGAGGGAATCGCCCATGGACGCCGCCGAATACCGCTCCACGCTCGCCGCCTTGGGAATTACGCAGCAAGGGGCCGCCGATCTCCTCGGCGTGTCGCTCCGGTCGTCTCAAGGCTATGCCTCAGGGGCGCCGATCCCTGGGCCGGTCGACCGCCTGCTGAAGCTCCACCTCGCCCATTCGCCGCCTCCGGCTCCGCCCCCGACCCCGACCGATCCCCCCGAGCGCCTATTCGCCGCCCATGGCAAGACACAGACGATGGCCGCGTGGGCGGCCGAGCTTTGTATGCCGCGGCGGACCATCGAGTCGCGCCTTCGCTACGGCTGGACGGTCGAGCAGGCGCTGACCCGCGGTCGCGCCAAGCCGGGGCCGCGCCGATCCGACGCGCCGGCAATGACCGCCCGCCCGGCCCCGCCGCGACAATCCCGCGCCCGCTACAAGAACATCGCCGGTCGGACCTATGGCCACCTGACCGCCGTCGACTATGCCGGCGACAAGCGATGGCATTGCCGCTGCGTCTGCGGCGAGACGGTGACGGTCGCCAAGACGAATCTGCGCGCCGGGCGGACGACGTCCTGCGGCTGCGGCGGCGCCGGCCGCGCCCGCGCCCCCTAACGTGGGCCGCCCATGCGCTGGCGGGACGTCGGCCGGGGCCGATAGCGGGGACGGGCGCCGACGCACCAGCGGCCCCCACAATCGCAACTTGCGCCGCCGCCATCCCGGCATATGATCCGGGAATACCGGGACCGGGAGGAGGCCATGGTCGACACGCTTGAACGCGACGTCGGCGAAATCCCGCGCGATCCGCGCCAGCGGTCGTGTATTTCGGTCCGGCTCGATCCGGCCGGGTCCGGCCGGACCGCGGTCGTCCATGCCGATCTCGGCCAGCTCGCCGTCGGCCGGGGGGCCGTCGTCTGTGAGGCCGCCCGCGTCCTGCTCGACCGCGGCGCTAATCCCGCGGATCGCCTGACGGCCCACCGCGACTCAACCCTCTGCCTCGCCGGAACAATCGCCGCCTTCGCCGCCCTCTGCGTCACCGAAAAACGCGGGGTAGAGTTCTACAAGTTCACCCCCCCGACCTACTGAAAGGCCCGCCGCGCGGCCAGGGGGCGCCCGCCCGTGCGTTTTTCCGCCCGTCGGCGCACGCGCTAGCGGGCCGGGCGCGCCGCCGTCCCCGGGCCCGCCCCGGCCGCTATTGCGCGGCTGCCATTACGGCAGATATGATCCGGGATACCGGGGCCGGGTGCCGGCCCCGCCCTGGAGTTGCGTCCCCAATGGACCACAAGCTCAACGCCTCAATTCGCGACATCCCGATCCCGGAGCGCATGCGCCGGCGACCGATCTCCGCGACCGGCTATCCGGTCCCCTGGTTCGTGGCGTGGCTCGACGGGGCGCCGGATTTCCGGGTCGTCGACGCGCCCAAGGTCGGGCGCGCGGTCCGGGGCAATCTATGTTGGTTGTGCGGGGAGACGCTCGGCCGCCATCTGGCCTTCGTGATCGGTCCCATGTGCGCGGTCAATCGCGTCTCGTCGGAGCCGCCATGCCACCGCGACTGCGCCGAATATGCGGTGCGCGCGTGCCCGTTCCTCGTCCGACCGCGGATGCGGCGCAACGATAAGGACCGCCCGGCGGAGGCGGTCGAGCCCGGCGGGATCATGATCCGGCGCAATCCCGGCGTCGCGCTGATCTGGATCACGGGAGGCTACAAGATATTTCGCGCCGACGGCGGGACGCTATTCCGCATCGGGTCGCCCGAGCATGTGCGCTTCTTTGCCGAGGGACGTCCGGCGACCCGGGACGAGGTGATGGCCTCGATTGATACGGGCCTCCCGGCCCTGCGCGAAATCGCCGAGCGCCAGGGGCCGGAGGCGGTCGTCGCGCTAGACCATGAAATCCGGGCGGCGATGACGCTCGTCGACGCCGCGGTGGCGGCATGACGGCTATCCTAATCGTCGGCGGTGCGGCCGTGATCGTGCGCGCCTTCCAGTGGGCCGATAAAGTTTCCGGCTGGTCACAGGCCATGCCCGCTTGGATGTGGGTTTACGCTGTCGTGCTCGCCTACCTTGAGGCCGCTGTGGGTATTGCGATTTTATGGGTGGCACTGCAATGAGCGCGAGCGGCTCGACCCTCGTCGACGACCTGCAGGCCGGGCGCTGCCCCGATTGCGGC
>Ga0126377_10000381_pt1 | contig 26511 bp, 26 predicted proteins | sample PanSoiMetPlot_22_FD_92647 | JGI IMG/M metagenome (GOLD analysis project Ga0126377, IMG submission 92647) | Tropical forest soil microbial communities from Panama - MetaG Plot_22 | ecosystem: Environmental > Terrestrial > Soil > Tropical forest > Bulk soil | place: Panama | collected 2016-02-17 | reverse complement strand
GGCCACACCGAAGCCCAGGTCAAAGCCCTGGTGAAGCGGGAGTACGGCAAGGTCGGCGAGTTCCAGGCCCGCGGGCAGCTCCACTACCACACCATCATCCGCCTCGACCACGCCACCCCCGACCCAGATGGCCAGGTCCAACCGCCGCCGCCGCAGTTCACCCCCGGCATCCTCGAGGAAGCCATCCGCCTGGCGGTCGCCATGACCACCGTGCCGATCCCCGCCACACCGAACGACCCCAACCCACGCGTCGCCCGGTGGGGCTCCCAGCTCGACATCCGCCACCTGCGCTCGGGAGCTCCCGGCGACTTGAGCGAACAGGCCGTGGCCGGCTACATCGCCAAGTACGCCACCAAGAGCACCGAGGGCTACGGGCCAGCCCTCACCCGCCGCCTCACCCCCCGCGACCTCGCCCGCCTCGACACGGCCCAGGTTCGCCCGCATATCGCCCGGCACGTCCGCGCCGCCTGGCGCCTCGGCGCCTCCCCCCATCTGGCCCGCCTGCACCTGCAGCGGTGGGCGCACCAGCTCGGCTTCGGCGGCCACTTCCTGACCCGCAGCCGCCGCTACTCCACCACCTTCACCCGCCTGCGCCGCGCCCGCGCCACCTACCGCCGCACCCGAGGCGGCGGCATCCCCTTGGACGCCTTCGGCCGCCCCGACGGCGACGACGCCACCGTGATCCTCGCCACCTGGACCTACGCCGGCACCGGCTGGCGCACCGACACCACCCGGCAGCTCGCCATTGATGCCGCCGCCCGCGCCCGCGAACACCGCCGCGCCACCCGCGCCAAGCGGACGTCGGCTGCCTGACCAAACCCGAAAGGAGCAGCACCCATTATGGATCCGCAATCCGAGCGGCTTTGGACGCCCGCCGATGTGGCGGAGTACCTCGGCGTCCCGGTCGCGACCCTTTACCAGTGGCGATCTCGGAAGACTGGCCCGCGTGGTTGCCGGGTCGGCAAGCATCTGCGGTACGACCCGGCCACGGTCCGGGCCTGGGTTGCCGCACAGACGGAGTAGGCCAACCCATGGCACACATTCAGGACCGCTGGTACCAGCGAGATACCAGTGGCAAGCGGGTGCCGACTGCCATGCACGGGCGCGGGCTGCGCTATCGCGTTCGCTACATCGCTCCCGATGGCCGCGAGCGGTCCAGATCCTTCCCGAACCGCAGCAAGGACGCCGCTGAGGCGTTCCTGGTCACGATCGAGTCCGACAAGCTGCGCGGGACCTACCTCGATCCCGATGCAGGGCGGATTACCCTGCGGCGCTACGCTGTCGATTGGCTCGCCGCTCAAACGTTCGATGAGTCTTCTCGGGAGCAGGTCGAGCTGCGTCTCCGGGTCCACATCTACCCGGTCCTGGGGGATCGTCTACTGAGCACTCTCCGACCGTCCCACATCCAGGCGTGGGACCGTGGGCTGCAGCAGCAGGGTGTCGCGCCGGCCTACCGGCGGGTGTTGTTCGCTCATCTGTCATCGATCCTGTCGGCAGCGGTCGATGACGAGCGCATTGCCAAGAACCCGTGCAAGGCGGCTTCGGTCAAACCGCCGCGCCTTCCGGTCCGCAAGGTCAAGCCGTGGACCCGGGAGCAGGTGCTCGGCGTGCGTACCGCGCTGCCGGCTCGTTGCCGCGTCGCGGCGACGCTTGCGGCCGGCTGTGGGCTGCGGCACGGGGAGGTTTCGGGCTCGCGGTTGAGGACGTCGCGTTCCTGGAGCGCACGCTTCACGTCGTTCGGCAGATCAAGATGGTCCGAGGCCGGCTCGTGTTTGCTCTGCCCAAGGGCCGCAAGACGCGGGACGTCCCGCTTCCCGAGACGGTCACGGCCGAACTCGCCGCTCACATCGCCGCGTTTCCACCACAGGCGATTGCCCTCCCGTGGGAGACACCTGACGGCGAGCCGATCACCGTCTCACTGCTGCTCTCCAGCGAGCAGGGCAAGGCGGTCCGCCGCAATCACTTCGGCGAGTACGTCTGGGCTCCGGCGCTTGAAGCCGCTGGCATCGAGCCCTCCCGCGCGAACGGGATGCACGCGCTGCGGCACTTCTACGCGTCGGTGCTCCTGGACGCTGGCGAGAGCATCAAGGCGCTCTCCGAGTACCTCGGCCACAGCGACCCGGGCTTCACCCTGCGGACGTACACGCACCTGATGCCGAGCAGCGAGCAGCGCACCCGGCAGGCCGTGAATCAGGCACTTTCCGAGCACGACGGCCTGAGCACGGCCCATGAGGCGGACTGACGACAACACCGCAGCTCAGCGGCCCTGTTCCATCTCAAGTTCAACTTCACCACGTTCGTCGCCGCCAGCCACGCCGACGGCATCCCGAACGACTCGAAGTAAGCGTGGACGCGTCCAAACGATGTCGCCTTGCTTGAGTACACGCTGCACGTCGTGCGACAGGTGAAGATGGTCCGCAACCGGTTGGTGTTCGCGCTGCCGAAGGGTCGCAAGACCCGCGATGTGCCGCTCCCCGACTCCGTTGCCACTGACCTGGCCGCCCACCTGGCAGCCTTCCCTCCCGCTGCGGTCACGCTGCCGTGGGAGCAGCCGGGCGGCGAGTTGGTCACCGTGCGCCTGGTGTTCTCCACCGAGCAGCACACTCCCGTGCGCCGAAGCCATTTCGGCGAGCACATCTGGCGGTCAGCGCTCGTGGCCGCTGGCATCGAGCCGTCACGGGTGAACGGCCTGCACGCCCTGCGCCACTTCTATGCCTCGGTGCTGCTGGACGCCGGGGAGAGCATCAAGGCGCTGTCGGAGTACCTGGGCCACAGCGATCCGGGCTTCACGCTCCGGACCTATACGCACCTGATGCCGAGCAGCGAGCAGCGCACCCGCCAGGCCGTCGATCGCGTGCTTGCCGGTGAAGTCACGAGCCACGTGCGAACTGGTTGACCAGGTAGAGCGTCCCACCGAGCAGCCAGAGCAGTCCGACGACAGCGAAGGTGAGCTGGAGCGCACGACTGCCGCGCCGAGATCCCGTCGCGTCCTGGCCCTTGGTCCAGGGTGGCCGGCGCGCCAAGCCGAGGAACACCACACCGCCGAGCAGGGGCATGACCCCTTGGACCAGCCACATGTCACTCATGCAGGGATCCTGGCACAACAACCCGAGCAGCACCCGGACGCGATGATCAGGCCGACGTCCTGGCGACGTCCTCGGACGCGGGCCGAGACCAAAACCGCAGTTCACGGGCCTGCTAGCATCTCGAGTTCAACTTCACCACGTTCGTCGCCGCGGCCCCGCTGACCGCCACGACCGTCCGGTCGGTCCGCGCGACGACCACCACCAGCGGCACGACCCCTGGCAGGACGTTGCCGGGCGGGCTGTCCCATGTCGGTGGGCTGGCCGCCACCGGCTGGAACCAGGGTCCCTCCGGGCGTACTTCATGGCGCTGCTGAGCACCGCCGCGGCGACCGCGTTCCTGATCGCGCCCTCGGCGCTGCACCGGATCCTCTGGCGTGGCCGCGAGAAGGAGTACCTCCTGCGGCTGTCCAACCTGTTCACGATCGTCGGGCTGGTGCTCCTGGCAGCCGGGCCGTGCGCCGGTCAGGCGGCCCGCAGTCGCAGGACCGCCTCGACGCCCAGCAGCCGCAGCGCCGCCCGCGCCGGGCTCGGCAGCAGCGCCAGCCCGCCGCGGCCCTGGAGCACCTCCGGGTCGCGCAGCTCCACCCGGCGCCCGGCCCGCTCCAGGGTGCAGGAGCCGGCGGCCAGCACGTTGCGCACCCAGTCCCGGTCGGGGCCGTACGGCAGCGAGACCGCGTAGCCGTCGCGCAGCCGGAAGGCGACCACCGGCGTCCGGTAGCCGCGCCCGGACCGGCGGCCCCGGTGGTCCACCACGGCCATCGGCGACAGCCGCCGCCCGGCGAACGTCCGCACGAGCCGGTTCGGGATCCGGTTGAACCGGGCCAGGCGGTCGGCGAAGCTCACCGGCGGATCCCCCGGCAGAGCGGCTGGATCCTCGTCGGCAGCTCCGACGCGGGCCGGTCGCCGTCGCGCGCGCGCAGCAGCAGCGGGTTCAGCTCATCCACGACCCGGGCAGCTTGGCGCATCCGGACCGTTTCCACCAACTCGGGAACTTCCGGGCGGTGGAGGCGCTCTTCCCCACCGACCACCCGCCGGCGGACTCATCGCACGGCCCATCCGGCCGGGCCGCGGCGGGCGGTCACGATCGCCGTGTCCAGGCGTCGCCCCGCCTCGACCATGACCAGCACCCGCACGGTCCGGGCGTCCAGCCGCTGCTGCTGGAGCACGCGCACCCGCGCTCGTGGCACATGGTGGCGGGCCGCGGCCCAGGCGAGGGCTGCCCGTGCCGGGGAGGCGGCCCCCTGGCCGGACCGCGGGGCGGCCTCGGGGCGGGCGGGCGGCCCGTGGGGACGCGCCTGCGCCACCGGGCCGGCGGCGACGCCCGCCGCCAGCGGCGCCTCGACATGCGCGAACAGCGCCCCGATCAGCACCCAGCCCGTGCAGGCGACCGCCAGCGCGGCGAGCGCGCGGCGCCCGGGCGCGGTCGCGAGCAGCCGTGCCGGCAGCGCCAGCACCCGCAGCGCGAGCACCGTGCCGGTCACCGCTCCACCGCGCCGTCGCGGGCGGGGGCCGGGGCGGCGTCCCCGCCCGCCCCGCGCCGGCGGGACGGACGGCCGTCCCGGGCCGGGCGGCGGCGCCAGCTCCAGGCCACCAGCCCGGTCAGCGCGAGCCCGGCGGCGGTGGCGAGCAGTGCGCCGAGCGTCTCGGCGAGCGGGCCGAGCGCGGCGGCGGCCAGCGCGGCCAGGGCCGAGGCGCCGGTCCCCGCCGTGACCAGCCCCGCCGCGGCCAGCCCCGGCAGCAGCCACACGCGCGCGACCAGGGGCCGCCACCGCCGGTCCCAGCCCAGCAGCAGCGCGGCGGGGCCGGCGAGCAGGAGCAGCAGCAGCAGCGTCTGGCCGACCGCCGCGCCCATGGCGGGCAGCGCGACCGCCAGCGACAGCGGCAGCGCGGAGCCGAGCGACAGCAGCGCCACCGCCAGGCGCGCCACCCGGCGGTCGCCGCGCGCCCAGGCGTCGACGCTCGGGACCTGCCGGCGCAGCGCCGACAGCAGCCGCGGCCGCTCCGCGGCCGGGGCGTCCGCCAGCACCGTGCCGCCGCTCTGCAGGCGCGACCCGGGCCGGTCGACCAGCGCGGACCGGTAGCGGTCGCCGAGGTGCCGCTGCGCCGCCGCGGGCGGCAGCCCCCGGGCCGACGGCTGGAGCTGGGCGAGCGCCACGACCGTGGCGGCGGCCGTGGCCCGTCCCGGGAGGCCGGCGAGCCGCACCGCCGTCAGCGGGTGGGTGAGGACGGCGGACAGCAGCAGCACGGCGACGCCGGCGCGCAGGCAGCGCCGGACCGCCGCGCCGGCGAGCGCGCCGTAGGCGACCAGCACGGCGACCCCGAAGGTCGCCAGCGCCTGGAGCCCGGGCCGGGCGGCGCCGACCCGGCCGGCGAGGGCGCCGGCGCCCTGCAGCGCCAGGCGCTCCGGCGCGCCGGGCTGGAGCAGCTCGGCCTGGCGGTCGAGCGCCTGGCGGGCGAGCCAGCCGGTGGCGTGCAGCAGCGCGCGGCTGGCCGCGTTCAGCCAGCCGGCGCCGGGCAGCCCGGCGTCCGCCGGGACGGGGGCCGCCACGCCCGTGCGGGCGGCGAGCGCGACGGCCAGCACCACGGCCGCGGCGGCGAGCTGCCAGGCGAGCACGGTCCGCAGCCGGGGCGGGCCGGGAGCGCGCAGGGCCGGTCCCCCGGCCGCCGTGGTGGGACGCGGCCGGGCGAGTCGGGGGCTGGTGGCGGCGGTGGACATGGGCGTTCCCTCCTCTCCGGGGAAGCGGCGCGGAAATTCGGACAGTGGCGGGAGACGGCGGAGGCTCGTCCGCCGGCACGCCGCAGGCGCGCGGGGACGAGCGGGGAAGCGAACGGGATTCGAACACCAGTTCGAGAACATGATAGTCCTGATCCGGCCCGGCTCGCGACCGGGGTTCCGGGCGTGCGGCGGTCAGCCCAGATCGCGCAGGAGCGCGGGCAGCTCGCTGGCCGCGTAGCCGATCGCGACCAGCCCGAGCAGGACCGCGGTGGCGAGCCGGATGCGGCGCTCGGCGGCCGCGATGGTGATGCGGGCGCCCAGCCACGCGCCGGGGACGGCACCCAGCGTCAGCCACAGCGCGAAGCGCCAGTCCACGTCGCCGAGCAGCGCGTGGCTGACGGTGCTGGGGAGCGCGAAGATCCCCACGCACACCAGCGAGGTCGCGATCGCCCGCTTGAGCGGGAACCCGATCAGCTGGCTGAACGCCGGCACCATGAGCACCCCCCCGCCGATCCCGAGCAGGCCGGACAGCGCACCCGCGGCGAGCCCGACGGCCGACAGCCCCAGCGGGGCGCCACGCGGCGGGGCGTCCACCGGCCGGTCCGGCTGGGCGCCGCCCCCCGGGGGCTCCGGGCGCCGCAGCGCCATCTGCGCGGCGTTGTAGCCCAGCAGCGCCGCGGTGGCCACCAGCAGCAGGTGCCCGTCGCCGGGCACGGCGTGGGCGAGGAACGAGCAGCCGACCGCCGCGGCCACGCCGATCGGCGCGGTGAGCGCGACGGCGCGCCAGTCGACCAGCCGGGCGCGCTGGTAGCGGACCGTGCCGGAGAGCGCGCCCGGCAGGATCGACGGCAGGGTGGTGCCGACGGCGACCAGCGGCGCGGCGCCGAGCGCGCGCAGGCCCGGCTGGCTGACGACGCCCCCGCCGATCCCGAACAGGCCCGACAGCACCCCGGTCACGACGCCCAGCAGCAGCGTCAGCGCGTCGCGCAGCGGGCCGGCGCTCACGCCCGGCGCGGGGAGCGGCGCAGCAGCCCGGCGCGCTCGGGCCGGGCGAACTCCTCGAGCGCGTAGGCGGCCGCGCGGACGCCCTTGAAGTACTGCGAGAGCCGCAGGTGCTCGTCGGGCGCGTGGATGCGGTCGGTCGGCAGCATCACGCCGACGTACACGCACGGTGCCCCGAGCGCGTCGGACAGGGCGCGCTCCGGGCCCGACCCGCCCTCGCGGGTGAACACCGGCCGCCGGCCGAAGGCGCGACCGACCGCCGCCGCCGCGGCCTGGTTGGCGGGATCGTCGACCGGCGTCAGGCTGGGCCGCACCCCCGAGTGGAAGGCCACGCTCACCTCGGCGCCCGCCGGGGCCCGCTCGTGCACCCACTGCTCGAACCTGGGCCGCAGCTTGCCGGGGTCCTGGTCGGCGACGAGCCGGAACGAGACCTTCGCGTGCGCCTCCGCGGGGATGACCGTCTTGGAGCCCTCGCCGGTGAAGCCCGACCAGATCCCGTTCACGTCCGCGCTCGGCCGGGCCCAGACCCGCTCCAGCGGGCTGTACCCCGCCTCGCCCGGCAGCGCCCGCACGCCGGCCATCGCCTGGAGCTGCGCGGGCTCCAGCGGCAGCCTGGCCAGCTCGGCGCGCTCGGCGTGGCTCAGCTCCAGCACGTCGTCGTACCAGCCGGGCACGGTGATCCGCCCGCGCTCGTCCTTGAGCCCCGCGAGCAGCTCGACCAGCGCGGCGGCCGCGTTGGGGACCGCGCCCCCGAAGCTGCCCGAGTGCAGGTCCGCCGCGGCGGTGCGCAGGTCGATCTGGAAGTAGGCCAGCCCGCGCATCGAGGTGACCAGCGAGGGGACCTCCTCGGAGAACATGCCGGTGTCCGAGACCACGATCACGTCGCAGGCCAGCCGCGGCCCGTGCCGGTCCAGGAAGGCCTCGATGTTGACGCTGCCGGCCTCCTCCTCGCCCTCGACGAAGAGCTTCACGTTGACGGGCAGGCGGCCGTCGGCGGCGAGCAGGTGCCGCAGGGCGGACACCTGGAAGTGCACCTGGCCCTTGTCGTCCGAGGCGCCGCGCGCGTACAGGCTGCCGTCGCGGACGGCCGGCTCGAACGGGGGCGTCGTCCACGCCTGGAGCGGGTCCACCGGCTGCACGTCGTGGTGCCCGTACACGGTGACGGTGGGGGCGTCCTCGCCGGCGCCCAACCACTCCCCGATCACCGCGGGGCAGCCGCCGGGGACCGGCACGACCTCCGCACCGAGCCCGGCGGCCCGCATCAGCCCCGCCAGGTGCTCCGCCGAGCGCTCGACGTCGGCCGCGTGGTCGGGGTCGGTCGAGATCGACGGGATGGCGCACCACTCCGCCAGCTCGGCCACGAGCCGGTCGCCTTCGGCCTCGACGAACGCGTCGATGTCTGCCATGACGTGCTCCCTTTGGTGAGGGTTCGGCCCGCGGCGGGTACATGGACGGTTGCGGTCCGCATCCGCAGGGGAGCCTGCGCCGGACCGACGGGGGACGCAAGCCGATCGGCACGTCTCCGCGCGAGCCCCCCGCGGGCAGATGCCCGGATCGTCGGTTCCTGCGGGTTGGGCAAACCAGGGGCGCCGCCGTAGTTTCCGCTTGGACGCACCGGACGACAGGGGGTGGTGTGCGATGGCGCCGTCGTCGCTCCCGGACGGCAGTCGGGCACCGGTGGTGCTCACCGACTGCCCCTTCTGCCTCAGCGCGGGGAGCGCGCGGCGTGGTGTCTGCGACATCTGCGGCGCGGCCGTCCCCGTCACCGTGCCCGGAGCGCCGCCCGACCCCGTGCGGCTCCTGCCGGCCTGAACCGCGCCCCCGCCCGACCCGCGGTCGCCTCGGACCGGCCTGGCCAGCCCGGTGCCCCCGGTGGCAGGATCGGCCGCAAATCCTCGGCGACCACGGGAGGTCGATCGATGGCCGGTTCGATGATCCAGATCGAGGGCGACGGCGGCGCGGTCCCGGTCTACCTCTCGGTCCCCCCGGCGCGCAGCGGGCCCGGGGTGATCGTCATCCAGGAGTGGTGGGGCCTGGTCCCCCACGTCCGCGGCGTCGCCGACCGCCTGGCCGCGCACGGCTTCGTCGCCGCCGCGCCGGTCGCCGGGATCCGGGCGCAGCTCGAGCGCGCGGGCGTCCCGGCGACGTTCCACGAGTACCCGGGGACCTCCCACGCGTTCTTCAACGACGACCGCCCGGGGATCCACGACGCCGACGCCGCCGAGCGTTCCTGGGACCGCACGCTGGCGTTCTTCCGCGAGCAGCTGGGCGCGGGCGCCTGACCGGCCGGCGCCCGGAGGTGCGCCCGCGCGCCGTCCCGGTATCATCACCCCGAAGGGGAGTAGTCCCCTGGATGCTCAAGGCATCCAGCGCAACCGCGTCGTCAGGACGGTGGGCGCCCCAGCCCACCCGGCGCCTCGGCCCACGCCACCGCGGGGCGGACGAGACCTTCGAGCCGACCAAGGTCTGGCGTGCCACGACCCTGACCGAGCCGGAGGTCACCGCTTGAGGACCGACCCTGTGACGACCGACCAGCGACAACGTCAGCGGCGGCAGCCGCGCGGCTTCGGCCGCCAGCGGCTCAACTTCCTGGCCGCCGTGGCGGCGACCCTGCCGGGGGTCCTCCTCGGCGTCGCCTTCGCGCTGCACCTCCCCCACCCGGAGCTGGCGCCGCCGATGGAGGCGCTGATCTTCGGCGTGGCGGTCGTCGGCGCCGCGTTCATCCTGTCGTGGGCGGCGGAGGTCGCCCAGCTGGACATCTCCGCCGGGCTCGCGATCGCGGTCCTCGCCCTGATCGCGGTGCTGCCCGAGTACGCGGTGAGCTTCGTGTTCGCCGCCGAGGGCGGCGAGGCCATGCGCGCCTCGGGCGGGACCAGCTGCGTCGCCGACGGCGAGAACGCCTGCTCCTACGTGCTGGCCAACATGACCGGGTCCAACCGGCTCCTGATCGGGGTCGGCTGGGCGATGGTGGTGCTGCTGGCGTGGTGGCGGTTCCGCCGGCAGGGCACCCCCAGGGGCGGGATCATGCTGCCCAGGTCCTCGGCGGTCGAGATCACCTTCCTGGCGCTGGCCACGCTGTACTCGCTCACCCTGCCGTTCAAGCGCACGATCACGCTGATCGACCTGTGCGTGCTGCTGGCGATCTTCGTCGCCTACACCGTGCGCATCGCCAGGACGCCGTCGGGGGAGCCCCACCTGGTCGGGCCCGCCGCCTGGATCGGCACCTTCCCCGTGCGCGCCAGGCGGGCGGCGGTGATCGGCTGCTTCGCGTTCGCCGCGGTCGTGATCGTGCTGTCCGCCGAGCACTTCGCCCAAGGGCTCGTCGCCACCGGCCAGGAGCTGGGGATCAACTCGTTCTTCCTGGTCCAGTGGCTGGCGCCGCTGGCGTCGGAGGCGCCCGAGCTGCTCGTCGCCGGGCTCTACGCGTGGCGGCTGTTCGTGACCAACGGGCTCAGCACGCTGGTCTCCTCCAAGGTCAACCAGTGGACGCTGCTGGTGGGGACGCTCCCGCTGGTGTTCGCGATCACCTCACGCAGCCTGAGCGGCCTGCCGGTGGACGACCTCCAGTCCAAGGAGCTGCTCCTGACCGCCGCGCAGAGCGCGTTCGCGGTCGCCGTGCTGCTCAACCTCGAGCTGTCGCTCACCGACGCCCTGCTGCTGCTGGGCCTGTTCGTCGCCCAGTTCGTCGTCGGCGCGGTCGTCCCGGGCGAGCACGAGCTGACCATCGTCTCGGTCGTGTACCTCGTGCTCGCCGCCGGCGCGCTCCTGCGCCAGCGGCGCTACATCCTGCCGGTGCTGCGGGACGGCCTGCGGACCCGGCACGACCGCCCCGAACGGCCCGACCCGTCGCCGGCGCCCGTGGGGCCCGGCGGCGACTAGCACGCCCATGCCCGCCGGCGGCGTCCGCGAGGAGTTCCTCGAGGCGGGGCGGTTCCTCGCCGGCGCGGCCGCCCGCGTCCCCGCCGGCCGCTGGGAGGACCCTGGGCTCGGGGTCTGGTCGGTGCGCGACCTCGTGGGCCACGCCAGCCGCGCGCTCACCACGGTCGAGCGGTACCTCGCCGCGCCGCCGGTGCCCGACGGCGGGGCGACCCCGGCGAGGACCCCATCGTGGCCACGCCGGCCGGAGGCATGCGCCTGTCCAGCTACCTGCCCACCCGGACCTTCGAGCTGGTCGTCCACACGCTCGACCTGTCCGCCGCCCTCGACCTCGGCCTGCGCGCACCGCGGGCGCCGCTCGCCGCGGCGCTGCGGCTCGCCGCCGACCTCGCCCTGGCCCGCGACGAGGGCGAGCAGGTCCTCCTCGCGCTCACCGGCCGCCACCCGCTCCCGCCGGGGTACTCGCTGGTTTGACCCCGCCCGCCGGAGCCGCCCGGTCCCGGCGGGCGGGAGCGGTGGATCAGGCGCGCTCGGGCTCCCGCCGCGGGCGCGGCGCGTCGCGGGGGGCGTCCGTGCCGGCGTCGACGGGGACCTGCTCCTGCGCCTCGGCGGCGGGGACAGCCGGGGCGGCGGCGTCCGGCTCGCAGAAGACCGCCAGGCTCGCGGTGAAGGTGTGCAGGAAGGTGTGGCCGCCCACCGGCCCCAGCTCACCTTGCGCGAAGAACCCCGCCATCGGCACCGCGCCGGTCGCCGAGCGCACCTTGCCGGCGTCGTGGTCGGGCACGTCGAAGAAGTTGCGGCCGCGGCCGTTGCAGCTGAACAGCAGCACCGACCGCGGGTTCCAGGCCCGCACCGGGGCGAGCAGCTCGTCCAGCTCCTCACCGGCCGCGCTCGCGTCGCGCAGGTGGAACTGGAGCGTCTGGCCCAGCTCGACCGCGTCGGCCAGGACGATCGCGCCGCTGTCGGGATTCACGCCCTCCAGCCCGCGGATCAGGAAGTCGCCGCGGTCGAAGTGGTCCTTGTGCTCGTCGATGACCTGGCCGACCTGCAGCCCGCCCAGCCGCAGCAGCGCCTGCTCCCGGCTGTCCAGGGTGTCCAGCAGCTCGCGCAGCCGCTCCATCGCGGGACGGCCACCCAGCTCGGCGACGACGCTGCCCTCCCCGCGGGTCACGGCGTACGGCTGCCCGATCGGCCGGCAGCCCTGGCTGACGACGGCGCGCACCTCGACGTCCCCGGACAGCACCACCCCGACCGCGCCGGCATCCAGCACCTCCTCGCCGTGCAGCAGCCGGTGCCGGCCGGGCTGGAACGCGCCCGAGACCATCGCACCGGCCACGGTCATGTCCGGGTGCTGCTCGTCCAGCCGGCGGACGAACTCGTCGGCCGGGAACGTGAACGGGTCGCCCAGCAGCAGGGCGCTGCGCCGGCCGCCGTCCCCGACGCCCGGCCAGCCGGCCACCGCCAGCCGCTCGTCGTCCAGCTGCACCACCCCGAGCCCGAACGTGCGCACGTCCACGCCGGTCATGCGCCCCGCCCACAACGCCAGCCCGGGGCCGTCCTCCAGCTCGCGGCCGTCGCCGATGACCCCCTGCGCCGTGCAGCCGATCACGTTCGGCGTCCCCGCTCGCTCCACCAGCCAGGAGCCGAGCCGGGCCGTCGCGTCGACGTGGTCCATGGAGTAGAAGCAGACGACCAGGTCCGGCGGGCCGTCGAAGCCGCCGAGCGCGGCGGCGGCGGCCTCGCGGACGGCCTGCTCGGAGTCGGGAGCGGTCGAGACGGCGGCGCCGAACTGCAGCATGCGACCTCCTGGCGTCGGCGGGCGCTCCAAGGCTACCGCCCCCCGCCCGTTCCCGGGACCTCCTGCCGCTGGGCGGGCGGCGGGCGCGCCGGCCGGTGCTCGACCTCCGCGGTCATCTCCGGAGGCTCGCGGCCGCGCAGGTAGCCGCCGACCGCCGCGACCACCGCCGAGACGGGCACCGCCAGGAACGCCCCGACGATGCCCCCCAGGACCGCGCCGGCGCCGAGCGCGAGCAGGATCACGACCGGGTGCAGCTTGACCGCGCGCCCGAGCACCAGCGGCGCGAGCACGTGACCCTCGATCTGCTGGACGGCCACGGTGATCGCGACCACCACCAGCGCCGCGATCGGGCCCTTGCTGACCAGCGCGACCAGCGCCGCCAGCGTGCCGGCGACGAACGCCCCGACCAGGGGCAGGAAGGCGCCCACGAAGGTCAGGACCGCCAGCGGCAGCGCCAGCGGGACGCGCAGCAGGACCAGCCCGAGCCCGATGAAGAACCCATCGACCAGGCCCACGATCGCGACGCCGCGCAGGTAGCCGCTGACCGCGACCGCGGCGCGCCGGCCGATCGCGCGCAGGTCCTCACGGTAGCGGGGGCTGGCGGCGTTGAGCAGCCAGTTCGTGATCGTGTCGCCGTCCTTGACGAAGAAGAACGTCAGCACGAGCGTCAGCAGGCTCCCGGTGATCAGCTCGCCGACGAGCACGACGCCGCGCGCCACCCGGGGCCCGATCCCCTGCGAGTTGGCGCTCAGCTCCTCCTGCGCCCGCTGCAGGTAGCCGGTCAGCTCGGCCCTGCTGAGACGGAACGGCGGCCCGGCGAGCCAGCGCTGGACCTCCTCGACCCCCTCGATCGCGCGCGAGCGCACCTCGCCCAGCTCGCCGGCGACCAGCGGGGCGAACACGGCCACCACGCCGGCGACCAGGAGCAGCGCCCCGCCGAACACCAACCAGGTCGCGGTGAGCGGCGGCCAGCCCCGCCGGCGCAGCCAGAACGCCGGCGGCGCGAGCAGCGCCGCCGCGAACGACGCGACGATCACCGGGAGCACGACCACCCGCAGCAGCACCAGCAGGTACAGCACGGCCAGCGCCGTCGCGACCACGACCAGCAGCCGCCAGCTGATCGCCGCCGCGCGCTCCAGGCCGGGCGGCACCGCCGGGCGGGACCGGACCTGTGCCCGCTCGGGCGGTCGCTGGGCCATCAGAACGCGGCGAGCAGGGCTGGCGCCTCGACGAGCGCGCGCACCGTGTCGAAGAACCGGGCCGCCCCGGCCCCGTCGACGATCCGGTGGTCGAAGGACAGCGACAGCGTCATGAGGCTGCGGACCGCGAGCTGGCCGTCGACCACCCACGGCCTGGGCGCGATCGAACCGGTCGCCAGGATCGCGCATTCCGGCTGGTTGATGATGGGCGTGCCCGTGTCCACGCCCAGGCCCCCGACGTTGGTGATCGTGATCGTGCCGCCGGTCAGCTCCGCCGGGCTCGCCCGGCGCTCCCTGGCCAGCTCGGTGACCCGCGCGATCTCCGCGGCCAGGCCGAGCACGCTCAGGGTGTCGGCGTGTTTGACGTTGGGGACCAGCAGGCCGGCCGGCGTGTCGGTGGCGATCCCCAGGTGCACGGCCTCCTTGACCACGATCTCCGCGCTCCCGTCCGGCCGCTGCTGCCAGGCCGAGTTCAGCAGCGGGTGCTCGCGCAGCGCCACGCACAGCGCCCGCGCGACGATCGCCAGCGGCGTGACCCTGACGCCGCCGGCCTGCGGCAGCGCCCGCAGCCGGTCGCGTAGCGCGACCAGCTCGGTGGCGTCGACGGTCAGGAACTCGGTGACGTGCGGGATCGACGACACCGAGGCGACCATCTGCGCCGCGATCGTCCGCCTCGTCCCCCGCACCGGGATGCGCTGCTCGCCGCGCTCGCCGGGGACGCGCCGCAGGGGCGAGGCGGCCGGCGGCGCCGGCGGCCCGGCCGCCTCGGGCTCGGCCGGAGCCGGCGCCGCGGCGCCGGCCGCCCGACCGGCGAGCGCCGCGTCGACGTCCTGGCGGGTGATGCGCCCGTCCTGGCCGGACCCCGTGATCAGCGCGAGGTCGACCCCGCGGTCGCGGGCGTACTTGCGCACCGGCGGCGTCGCCCTGGCCCGCGGCGCCGTCCCCGCCGCCGCGGGCCCGTCCCCCACCGCCGCGACGCGCCGCCGGCGCCCCTCGGCGCGCGGACCCGGCCCGACCAGCGTCGCCTGCCGCTCCTCCGCGGGAGCGGCCGCCGCCCCGCCGTCGTCGACCTCCACGGTGACCAGCGGCGCGCCCACGTTGACCGTGTCGCCCTCCTGTGCGTGCAGCCGCGCCACCCGGCCGGCGAAGGGGCTCGGCAGCTCGACCGCCGCCTTGGCGGTCTCGACCTCGACCAGCGGCTGGTTGAGCGTGACCGCGTCACCGGGCGCGACCAGCCAGCGGACCACCTCGCCCTCGGTCAGGCCCTCACCGAGATCGGGCAGCTCGAACGCGCGTTCCATGCCCCTCCCCCGTCAGAACTCGAGCGACCGCTGCACGGTCCACAGGACCCGGTCCACGCCTGGCAGATAGGCCTCCTCCAGCCGCGCCGGCGGGTAGGGGACGTTCAGCCCGGCGCAGCGCAGCACCGGCGCCTCCAGCGACAGGAACGCCTCCTCGGAGACGCACGCGGCGACCTCCGCCCCGAACCCGCAGAACTCCGGCGCCTCGTGGATCACCACGACGTGGCCGGTCCGGGTCGCCGAGGCGACCAGCGTGTCCACGTCCAGCGGCACCAGCGAGCGCAGGTCGATGACCTCCAGCGAGCCCAGCGACTCCTCCTCGGCGGCCACCGCGGCGTCCAGCGCGACCTTCACCATCGGCCCGTACGCCACCAGGGTGCAGTCCGACCCCTCCCGGAGCACGCGCGCCTGCCCGATCGGCGCCGTCCTGACCGGCAGCTCCACCTCCTCCTTGGCCCAGTAGCGGCGCTTGGGCTCCAGGAAGATCACCGGGTCCTCGGACTCGATCGACTCGCGCAGCAGCGAGTACGCGTCCGCGGGGCTGGACGGGCTCACGACCTTCAGCCCGGCGGTGTGCGCGTAGATCGCCTCGGGGCTCTCGGAGTGGTGCTCGACCGAGCCGATGCCGCCGCCGTAGGGGATCCGCACGGTCACCGGCGCGGTCAGCGCCCCGTGCGTGCGGTTCCGGTACTTGGCCATGTGGCTGATGATCTGGTCCAGGGCCGGGTAGCTGAACCCGTCGAACTGCATCTCGGGCACCGGCTTCCAGCCGCGCGCCGCCAGCCCGATCGACACCCCCGCGATCGCCGCCTCCGCCAGCGGCGTGTCCAGCACCCGCTGCTCCCCGAACTGCTTCTGGAGCCCGTCGGTGATCCGGAAGACCCCCCCGAGCGCGCCGACGTCCTCGCCGAGCACGACCACCCGCTCGTCGGACTCCAGGGCGTCCCGCAGCGCCGTGTTGAGCGCCTTGGCCATCGTCACCGACGCCATCAGCGACCGGCCCCCTCGAACTCGGCCTCGAACGCCTCCAGCCGGGCGAACTGGCGGGTGAGCGTCGCGGGCGGGTCGGCGTACACGTGCTCCACCAGGTCCCTCAGCGGCGGGTCGGGCATCGTCTCGACCCCGTGGCGGACCGCCGCGGCCACCCGGTCCGCCTCCGCCTGCACCTCGTCCGACAGCTCCTGCGACCACAGCCCGCTGCGCTCCAGGAACGCGCGGTAGCGCCCGAGCGGCTCGCGCCCGGTCCAGAGGTCCAGCTCCGCCGCGGGCCGGTAGCGCGTCGGGTCGTCGGTGGTGGTGTGCGCCCCCAGCCGGTAGGTGAGCGCCTCGACCAGCGTCGGCCCCTCCCCCTGCCGGGCGCGCTCCAGCGCGGCCCTGGTCACCGCGTACACCGCCAGCACGTCGTTGCCGTCGACCTGCACCCCGGGCATGCCGAACCCTGGCCCGCGTCGCCAGATCGGCGCGGCGGCCTGCTTGGTGACCGGCACCGAGATCGCCCACTGGTTGTTCTGGCACAGGAACACCACCGGCGCGGCCTGCACCGCCGCGAAGTTCAACGCCTCGCTGAGGTCCCCCTCGCTGCTGGCGCCGTCGCCGAAGTAGGTGATGACCGCCTGCTCGACCCCCTCCCACTTCATCCCGAGCGCGTACCCCACCGCGTGCAGGGCCTGCGTCGCGATCGGGATCGCGTACGGCCCGAAGTTGTGCTCGCGCGGGTCCCACCCGCACAGGTGCACGCCCCGGTACAGCCGGAACACCGCCACCGGGTCCAGGCCGCGCACCCACGCGACCCCCAGCTCACGGTAGGAGGGAAACGCGAAGTCCTCCGACTCCAGCGCCACCGCGCTGCCGACCTGCGCGGCCTCCTGGCCCTTGCACGGCGCCCAGATCCCGAGCTGCCCCTGCCGCTGCAGGTTCACGCCCTCCTCGTCGATCCGCCGCACGACGGCCATGTGACGGTACAGGCGACGTAGCTCGTCGTCCTCGAGGTCGACCTTGTAGACCGGATGGGCGAGCAGGTTGCCGTCCGCGTCCAGCAGCCTGACCTGCTCCTCGTTCGCCTCCATTCCGTCACCCCCGCGTCTGTCCGCCCACCGTTGGGCGGAACGCCTCGGCCCGTCCGCGGATCCACGCGGACGAGCCTCACGGCCGCCTCCTGGGCGGCCCGCTCCTCGGATCCTACCCGTCAAGGATCGGCGCCACGTCCGGCGAGTTACGGATCCCGCCGTGGGGGTCTCGGCGCCGCGGCCGGGGGCGGCCGGGCACCCGGCGGTGACCGCTACTGCTGCCCCAGCGCCGTCCACGCCTCGGCGCGCAGCTCCAGCAGCGGCATCACCTTCGCCTGCACGAGGTTGTCCACCTCGAACATCCGCTCCTGCACCTCACCGACCTCGACGGGCTGGGCCACCACGGCCTCCACCTGGAGGAACAGGTTGCTCGGCGCGCGCCGCAGCGGCTCCAGCGTCATCAGGTAGGCGACCTTGGCCTCCGGGTCCTCCAGCGCCACCCGCACCCCGGCGTCCCAGCGCAGCCGGCCGGCGAGCGCTGCCAGGTCCAGCTTGGGATGGAGCATGCTCGACGACAGGAAGCTCGCCGCGTGGCCGCCGGGCGCCGGCACGTGGTAGACGAGCTTGAGGGTGAGCCGCTTGGCCCGCGGGTCGCCCAGATGCCCGGCGACCGTCTTCAGGATGAAGCCGATCCGCTCGACGACCGCGCCGAGGTCCAGCTCCACGAGGTCCTGGACCTTGACCAGCGGCGGCTGCACCAGCACCGCCTGCCCGGACTGCACCCCCGAGAACGTCGCCCCCGCCCCGTCCGGCTGGAATGTCAGGCTCCGGAACGGGTACACCCGCACCACGTCCGACCAGATCCGGTTCAGGACCTCACGGTCGGCCGCCACCGGCTGCGCCGGACCCTCGGGCGCCGGCCGCACGTCCGCCATCAGCAGGCTCGCGACGACGCCCTGCGCGACCACGTGCACACGCTCGGTCATTGGGGCACCCCTGTGGAATCCGGACGAGGAGCGGGCGCCGGGGAACGACGGCCCCGATCGCAGGCATGTACGTCGATCACGCCCCCTCTGTCAAGGCGGGCACCCGACCCACCCCTCCGACGCCGGCTCCGACGACCGGATCGACTGGTCACCAGCCCGGTGCAAACGTCGCGAACCATCAGGATCACGCCGACCGCAGCGCCTGCCGCAGCTTCACCCGGCCCCCGGTCCGCAGCACGGCACCGGCGTAGATCCTGGCAGCCAGCGGCACCAGCGCGACCGTCGCCCCCACCGACACCGCGACCGACAGCACCAGCTCCCACGCGCTCACCTCGCCCGCGACCACCAGCACCGGCATGACCAGCGGCGCGACCGGCGGCACGAACATCGACACCTGCGCCAGCTCCGACCCCGGCTCGTTGCCGACCAGCACCGCCACCACGAACGCGGCCACCATCACCAGCGTCAGCGGCGTGGTCGTGTTCTGCAGCTCCTCCTGCCGCGACACCGTCGCGCCCGCGACCGCGAACGCGCACGAGTAGAACGCGTACCCGAGCAGGAACCACAACGCCACCAGCCCCACCGTCCCGAGCACGCCCGCGCGCACCTCCAGGACCCCCGTCGCCGTCGAGCCCACCAGGCCCACCAGCCCCAGCACCGCCAGCTGCGTCAGGCCCAGCAACCCGATCCCGATCACCTTGCCGGCCAGCAGGTGCGTCGGGCGGATCGCCGCCAGCAGCAGCTCCACCACCCGGCTCGCCTTCTCCTCCACCACGCCGCTGGCCACCCAGTACCCGTAGGTGATGAGCTGGAAGTACAGCAGGAACGACCCGACCCGGGCGACGTTGCGTGCAGCCGGGTCCGTCCCCGGCGCCACCGTCCGCACCGGCAGCGGCACCGGCCGCAGCACCTGCTGCACCACCTGCGGCCCCACCCCCGCCGCCTCCAGCGCGCGGCGCGCCCGCAGCTCCCGCGACGCCGACTGCACCAGCGCCAACAGCGGCTCGGAGGGGTCGTCGCCCGCCAGCAGCCCGACGCCGTCCACCACCGCCGCGTCCAGCGTCCCCTCCCGCACCAGCGCCTCCGCCGACGCCGCGTCCGCCGCCAGCCTGCGCACCTCCACCCGCGCGCCGATCGACGGCCCGCCCGCCACCAGCGGCCGCGCCAGCTCCGCGGACTTCCCGCCGGCCAGCCCGACCGTGAACCGCTCCGCGTCGTCGGCACCCAGGAACCGCGGCAGGACCGTGATGAACAGCAGGATCGCGATCACCACGGCGGTCGAGATCAGGAAGCTCCGGTCGCGCAGCCGCTCCACGTACTCGCGCCGCGCGACCAGGTACACGTTGCGCCGCGCCGTCACGCCACCACCCGCCTCCTCCCCCACCGGACCGTCACGCCTTCGTTGTCCCCCTGCCGCCATCCCCCAGGCAAGGTGCGCCGCAGGTCACCGCCGCCGGCGGCGGGGCGGAGTAATGGTAGGGGTCCGTTCCTCGTTCACGTCGTCCAGCACGCTGTTGAGCAGGCCGACGACATCGTCGTACTGCGCCGTGGCGGCAGCGGTGACCTGGGCCGACGTGGGAGTCGCCGGCTCGGGGCGGCCCGCCGGGCCGCGGCGTTCCGCGTTGGACTTCGTGAAGCCGTCGGTCCGCGCCTGACTCTCGTTGGTGATCGCGGTGTTGGTGCGCCCGATGGCATCCTCCTTGGCCGCCCGCATGCCCTGCATCAGCTGTCCGACCAGCTCGGAACCCTCCTCGCGGGCGGTTTCCATCCCGGCCGCCAGCCCGGTGCGCACGGCCGCCAGCCGGCGCTGGACGTCCCCTCGCTCGACGGCTGCCTCGAAGCCGGTCCACAGCGCCTCGTCCCTGGCGGTCTTCTCGTCCGCGGCGCCCTTGTAGATCATGATCGTCGTCTGGGCTCGGTCCTCGCGGCCGCCGCGTCCGGGCATCGCGAGGCTCACCATCTGCCACAGTCGCTTTCCGACCGCGAACGGGATGATGTGCTCGGACTCCATCCAGTGGATCCGGGGCCCGTTCCGCTGGCTGGACGGCTTGCTTCCATGGCTGCCGATCCGGCCGATGCCCGCTGCGGGGACACCCGGGTCGTTGGGGTCGGCGGGCGTCGCGCCCGGTGTGCCCGCGACGACGGCCGAGGTCGGCGCGGTGCTGCGCTGGACCTCGCCGTGGACGGCCCAGTTCCGCCCCTGCTGCACGGGTTCGAGCACCGACAGGCCGTACCTGGTCCTGATGACCCCGAGCACGGGCTTGAGGACGTGGTCGCCGACCGCGCGGCCGGCGAACCGGTTGGTGGCCGCAACGCCGGCGCGCATGGCGCTGTCGAGCCGCTTCTGCTTGCCCTGGGGGCTGTCGTCGCCGCCGAGCAGCTTCGCCTTCGCCTTCGCCCCGATGCCCTTGAGACCGCGGATGACGGGGCCGGCGAGCTTGAGACCGGTCTTGACCACGGCTTCGATGGCCTTGATGACCGGCTTCTGCAGCGTCTCCACGATCTGGCGGATCTTCTGGCCGATGCCGCCGAGGCCGATCACGCTGGCCAGGAAGCCGATCAGGATCGGCACCATCTGGCCGAGCACGTCGTTGATCTTGTTCACCACGCCGCTGACGTTGCCGCGCACGATGTCGGCCACCGAGTCGATCACGGTGTTGACGAACTTCATGATCCGGCTGGCGTTGTTCACGAAGAACATCACGACGTCGTAGATCAGCTTGCAGGCCTTGATGAACGCCGCCGCGGGGTTGAGCAGGCCGATCAGCCAGGTGATGCCGGCAGTGATGACCTTGGTGATCACGAAGTCCTTGACCTGCTCGAGGATCATCTCCTTGATGTCGCCGAGCTTGTCGACCAGCATCTGCCACAGGCCCCCGACGCCCTGGTTGGCGAGCACCGAGAAGATCTCGACGCCCTTCTCCGCCGCGGCCATCGCCTTCTCGCCGATCTGCTTGACGATCCGGTTGCGGATGTTGGTCCAGGTCAGGCCGAACAGCGACGCGAGCAGCTTGATGACGCCCCTGAGGTCGAAGGTCTCGGGCAGCTCGACGCCGCCCTCCGCGAGCGCCCCGAACAGCCAGCTCATCAGGCCCTTGCGCAAGTGGTCGAGGATGTTGTCCTTGAACTTGAGGATGCCGCCCTTGACGCCCGCGATGAGGTTGCCGAGGAAGCCGATCGGGTCCTTGATGATCTCGCCGACCACGCCGGCCGCGCGCGCGAGCACGCTGGTCAGCATCGAGACCAGCTCGCGGATCGTGTTGATGACCGCCTTGATGGCGCCGATGGCCTTGTCGACCAGGCCCTTGTTCTCGGCCTGGAGCGCCTCGATCCGCTCGTCGAGGCCCTTGCGCGCCTCGGTGTACTTGGTGGCGAGGGTGTCGACCACCGACTCCTGCTTGGCGTCGACGTCGCTCTCGAGCTGCTCGAAGCGCTCGCCGATCTCCTTGGACGCCTCAGAGCCGACCTTCTGGAGGTCGGCGGGGAGGCTCTTGACGTAGGCGGCGATCTCGGCCTTGCCGGCCGCGATCCGCTGCTTGGCCGCGGCCAGGTCGTTGCCGACGATGTCGGCGACGCGGGAGATGACGCCGTCCATCTGCTTGAGGTACAGCTCGCGGCCGGCCTCGTAGAACTCGTTGACCTTGTCCGGCATCCCGAGCAGCTTGTCCTTGGCCCAGCGCAGCCCGCCCAGCCAGCCGCTGTAGCGGTCGGCCTTGTAGGCCGACATCTTGGCCGCGACGTAGCTCTCGAAGGCCGCCCGGGCGGCGGCCTCGCCCTGCTCGAAGGCCGCCTCCACCTTGGGGTCGATGCCGTCGAGGAGCTTGCGCACGTCGGCCTCGGTGGCGGCGAAGATGCCCTGGATCTTCGCGGTGACCTCGGCGCGCTTGGCCTCGTCCTTGGTCTTGGTCCTGCCCTTGTCGGCGACGAGCTTGGCCAGCGCCGCGCCCTTGGCGCTCTGCATGCCGGCGACGCCGGCGGCCGTCTCCTGGGTGGCCTCCGCCTTGCCCTGCTGGATGACCTGGGTCTCGTGCTGGCGGTACTCGGCGGGCGCGGTCTCGGCGTGCGCGGCGGCGGCCTGCTTGTCGGCCAGGGCCTGCTGGAACTGGGGCTCGCCTGACCGCGCCAGCTGCGGCTCGGTGACCTCGGCGTCCGCCAGCTCCTGGTTGGCCTGTTGCGGGCCGGCGGCGAGGTTGACCTGCTCGGCCGGCGCGGGCTTGGGCACCGCGCCCGTGGCCGGGACGGGCGGCGCCTGGCCGGGCTGCTCCTCGGGCATCGGCGTGACCGGCTTGGCGACCGCCTTCGACTGGTCCGGCGGCGCCTCGGTGGCCGCCTCGATGTCCTTGGCCTGGCCGTCCTTGCCCTGGGTGACCAGGCCCTTGACCTCGCCCTTGACCTCGCCGGCCTTCCCTGACTCCTGGTAGTCGTCGGCCTCCTTGAGCGTCTTCGGCGACTTCGCCTCGATGGCGGTCTTCACCGCCGCGATGAACGCCTTCTTGTCGAAGCTGCCCGGCCGCTGGGCGTCCATCGTGTCGACCTTGGCCGCCTTGGCCTGCCCGGCGAGGTCGTCGCTCGGGCCCAGCGCCGCGTCCTGCGCCTCCTTGGCCTTCGACGCCCCGGGCGGGTGCGCCCCACGGTCCTTGGCGACCGTCTTGACGTTGCCGCTGACCTGGGTGAACGCAGGGTCGTCCTCGGGCCGCACCGCGGTCGGCGGCACCGGCGGCTGGAGGAGCTGGTCGGCCGACAGCGGCGCGGGCGCGGCGGCCCCACCGCCTCCGCCCCCGGCGAGCGCGACCGGCGCCGGTGGCGCCTTCGCCGCCGCCGCGCCGCCGACCCCGCCGGCCTTGGCGCCCGCCTTGCCGAGCGGGCTGGCCGCCGGCACCGGCTTGGGCGGCGGCACCGGCTTCTTCGCAGCGACCCGCTCCGGCCCGAAGCCGGACTTCGTGACCAAGAGCGCCGACGGCGGCGGCTTGGGCCCCTCGAGCTCGACCGGCACCCCGGTCGCCTGCGCGGCCTTCAGCCCCTTCTCGACCGGCTCGATCGCCGGCTCGTCCCTGCGGATCTCCCGCAGGGCGGCGTCGATGTCGGCGACGGCCCGCTCGCCGGGCGACCGCAGCTTCGCGGCCATCAGGGCGCTGACGGCCGCGTTGCCGGCGCTGCGCTGCAGCGCCAGCACGGCAGCCTGCGGACCCGCGACGGCACGCGCGTTGCCGCCGCCAGTCCTGCGCCTGCCGTCCTCGAGGGCCTCGCCGACCCGCGTCCTCGCAGCGTCGGCCGCCCGCCGTCCGCGGTCCATCCCGCGAGCGTGGCCGATGCGGCGCCGCGACACAGCCGGCGGCCAGACACCTCCGCGGGCACGCCGTCGTGCCCCAAAGGGCAGCGGCCCGGTGCCCGTTCGGCCGGCCGTTCGCGGCAGCCACGCAAGGAGCCTCCAGGCCGGAAGACCACCGGGCTTCGGCGGCGGCGCAAGGGCGCCTGGCCGAAGTCGCTGTTCCGTTGCACGCCCGCCGCCGATCCTGCCCTGCGGTGCCTACCGTGATGGTCGCCTCCACCAGAGGCCGCGGATCACCGTGCGGCGTGGACCCCGGCGAACGCCGCGGCACCCTCGGACCATCGCGCCGGGGGATCCACCCCCAGGCACGCCGCCGGACGCCGCCGCGGCCAGCGACACCCTGCCCAGGACCACCCACGCGGGCTGGCGCTGGGGCGAGTTCCGGTTCAGGCCGGGCGGCGAGCGGCCGGCCCCACCGGCCCGCGGGCCGAAGGCCGGGCCGAGGCGCAAGGCCCCGGCGCAGTCGCGCGAGGCCGAGGTGGACGTGCTGGCGTCGGCGGCGCCGCGACCCGAGGAAGGCTGGCACCAGATCGGCTCCTCCCGGCCACGGACCCCGCCCCGGACGGCGGACGGACGCCTGGCCACCCCGGTACGGATCCAGTTCCGGCCACCCCCGGGACCACCACCGGCGGGATGACCCATCCGCCGCAGGTGACCAGCCAGGCAGCGGCGGCGGACCCTTCAGCCTGCTCCGCTCAGGTCTGGACAACCTCGCGGAACAGCTCGACCAGCGACGGCACCACCGGACCGAACCGCCGCACCCGGCCGGCCCCGCGCGCCGCGTCCAGCACCGCCTGGTCGTCGGCGTCCCCGTCCAGCTCCACCAGCACCCGCCCGTCACGCTCCTCGAGCACCGCGACCCCGCCGAGCCCGCGCGCCCACCCGTCCGCCGCGCCCTCGACCTCGACCGCGTACCGGCGCCCACGCCCGGCCGAGCGCAGCTCCCCCACCGTCCCGGTCGCCACCAGCCGCCCCCGGTTGATGATCGCCACCGACTCGCACAACCGCTCCACCAGCTCCAGCTGATGGCTGGAGAACAGCACCGGGATGCCCGCCGCGGCCCGCTCGGCCAGCACCGCCCCGAGCGCGTCCACCGCCACCGGATCCAGCCCGCTGAACGGCTCGTCCAGCACCAGCAGCTCCGGCTCGTGCACCAGCGCCGCCGCGAGCTGCACCCGCTGCTGGTTGCCCAGCGACAGCGCCTCCACCCGGTCCCGCGCGCGTTCGGCCACCCCCAGCCGCTCCAGCCAGCGATCGGCCGCCGAGCGGGCGGCCGCCTCCGGCAGCCCGTGCAACCGGCCGAAGTAGACCACCTGATCGCGGACCCGCATCTTCTGGTAGAGCCCGCGCTCTTCGGGAAGGTACCCAGTCCGGCGTCGGGCTTCCTCGTCCATCGGGCGGCCGCGCCAGCGGACCTCGCCGGCATCGGGCGCGAGCACGCCGAGAACGATGCGCATGGCGGTGGTCTTGCCGGCACCGTTGGGGCCGACGAACCCGAACATCTGCCCTTCGGCGACGGTGAACGAGACGCCGTCCAGCGCGACGAGGTCGCCGTAGCGGCGGGTCAGGTTCCGGAGTTTCAACATGTCAGCCACCCTGGGGCAGGGAGCGGTGAGGGTTAGGTCCGGATCGCGGCGAGCTTACCCGCGGGCGGATGCTTCGATGTCGGGCAACGATCAGCTTCAAGGCGCCGGTGCGCTGCGGTCGTGGGATACTGCGGCGCATGCTGCGGACGGCCTTCACCGAGCTGGTCGGCTGCCAGGTCCCGATTCAGCAGGCACCGATGGGCGGTGGGGTGGTGACCCCCGAGCTGGCCGGCGCCGTCAGCAAGGCCGGTGGCCTGGGGATGCTGCAGCAGGCCGGCGCGACACCCCTGGCCGACCGGATCAACCGGCTGGAGCAGGCCGGGGCCACGCCGTTCGGGGTCAACTTCGTGCCCGCCCTGGGCCAGGGCGACCGGGCCGAGGTCGAGCTGGCCGCCTCGCGTGCCAGGCTGGTGGAGTCCTTCTGGGCACAACCCGACCCCGGGCTGGTAGAGCTGGTGCACGCTGGTGGGGCGCTGGCCGGCTGGCAGGTCGGCTCGCTGGAGGAGGCCAGGCGCGCGGTCGACGCCGGCTGCGACCTGCTGGTGGTCCAGGGGGTGGAGGCGGGCGGGCACGTGCGCGGCACGGTGGGGTTGCTGCCGTTGCTGGCCAGCGTGCTGGAGGTGGTGGCGGTGCCGGTCCTGGCCGCCGGTGGGATCGCCAGCGCCCGCGGGATGGCGGCGGCGCTGGCCGCCGGCGCGGCCGGGGTGCGGGTGGGGACCCGCTTTCTGGCCACCGCCGAGTCGGGCGCCCACCCCGAGTACGTGGCGGCCCTGCTGGCCGCCGATGGCGAGGCGACGGTGCTGACCGAGGCGTTCGCGGTCGGCTGGCCGGACGCGCCGCATCGGGTGCTGCGGTCGGCGGTGGCGGCGGCCGAGGTGTTCCAGGGCGAGGTGGTCGGCACCCACACCGCCGGCGCGCGGTCCAGGCCGCTGGCGCGGTGGGCGGCCCAGGCCCCCAGCCGGGAGGTGACCGGCACGGTCGCGGCCATGGCGTTGTACGCCGGCCAGGGGGTTGGTCAGATCACCCGGGTCACATCCGCCGGGCAGGTGGTGACCGAACTGGCCCAGGGAGCCGAGCAGCTGCTCGGGCGCTGGAGCGGCGCCACCACGCCCCGGTAGCGGCCGGTAGCCGGCCCGTCCGCCGCATGGGCGGCTCATCAGCGCGGGGCAGTGAGCTGCCCCACCTCGATCGGCCAGGAAGGAGGGCACCCGGCGGCGACAGGCAGGCTGCTGTCAACCACCTGCCAACGCACTACGTTAGGGGAACGTGTTGCCGTGAACCTTCAGGTAGTACCCGGTGCGCCGATGGGTCTCCTCGTCCATCGGGCGCCCGCGCCAGCGGACCTCGCCGGCGTCGGGCACGAGCACGTCGAGGATGATGCGCATCGTGGTGGTCTTAAGCAAGTGTGGCCTGGCCGGTCTCCATCTCAAGGAATGGAGCCGAGCGTCCCTGGTCGCGATGCAAGCTGTTGCGGAAATGGTCCCTGTCTGTGGGTCTGTCAGGGGTGCTCGCGCACCGCCTTTGCGACCGCGGTCAGTTTGTGGGGGTTGAAGACGCTGTAGACCGCGTGGATCCGGTCGCCCTGCTCGGTGAGGTCCACGACCACGACTCCGAACAGCTGGCCGC
>Ga0126377_10000380_pt1 | contig 26610 bp, 22 predicted proteins | sample PanSoiMetPlot_22_FD_92647 | JGI IMG/M metagenome (GOLD analysis project Ga0126377, IMG submission 92647) | Tropical forest soil microbial communities from Panama - MetaG Plot_22 | ecosystem: Environmental > Terrestrial > Soil > Tropical forest > Bulk soil | place: Panama | collected 2016-02-17 | reverse complement strand
CGCGCTGGGCGAGGCGTGGGATCACGCTAGGCCCTCTTCGGCGTCTTGTAGCCGACCTTCTCGATCGCCTCGGCGACGATCGCGGCGCCGGTGCCGCCCTCGAGCTCGGACTCCGGCGTCAGCAGGATCCGGTGGCCGAGCACGAGCGGGGCGAGCGTGCGCACGTCGTCGGGCAGGATGTAGTCGCGCCCCTTGAGCAGCGCGAGCGCCTTCGCGGCGTGGACGAGCGCGAGGCCCGCGCGCGGCGACGCGCCGAGGTACGCCTTGGCGTGGCTGCGCGTGTAGGCGACCAGCCCGAGCACGTAGTCGAGCAGCTCCTCGGCGACGAACACCTCCTGGGCGAGCGCCTGCATCTCGAGCACGTCGGACGGGCCGACCACCGCGCGCACCGGCGGCGGCGGCCGATCGTACGTGCCGAGCATCCGCTTCTCGTCGGGGAGCGCGGGGTAACCCATGCGCAGCTTGATCAGGAACCGGTCGACCTGCGCCTCGGGCAGCGGGTAGGTGCCCTCCTGCTCGATCGGATTCTGCGTCGCGAGCACGATGAACGGCTCGGCGAGCGAGCGGGTCTCGCCCTCGATCGTGACCTGGTGCTCCTGCATCGCCTCGAGCAGCGCCGACTGGGTCTTGGCCGGGGCGCGGTTGATCTCGTCGCCCAGGAGCACGTTGGTGAAGACCGGCCCGGCGCGCAGGACGAACTGGTTGGTCCGCATGTCCAGGATGTACGTCCCGGTGATGTCGGACGGCAGGAGGTCGGGCGTGAACTGGATGCGGCGGTACGAGCAGCCCAGGGTCTGGGAGAACGCCTTGACCAGCGTGGTCTTGGCCACGCCGGGCACGCCCTCGATGAGCACGTGGCCGCGCGCGATGAGCGCGCACAGGAGCGCCTCGCCGGTGGCCGCCGTGCCGATGTAGGCCACGCCCACCTCGGTGATGATCGCCTGGGCGATCTGGCTGACCTGGGCCAGGACGTTGGTCGCGATTCCCTTGTTGGCGGCCATGCCGGGCTAGCTCTCCTCCTCGAGACTACGATAAAGCTGGTCGGCGGCGGCGCTCAGCCGCTCGAATTCGCGCTGCGGGACGAACGGGGCCTGCCACGGCGCGACCGCCTGGGCGCGCGTCGGCAGCGCGCGCAGCGCCGGGTAGATGGCGCCGAGCGAGGCGATGGCCGCCCCACCGGCGCGCGACTCGAGCGCCTCGTACAGCTCCTGCGCCGGCATGCCGTGCAGCGGATCGGGGTGGCCGACGATGAGCGAGAGGCGCGCGTTGATGGAGTCGCGCAGGATGGCGGCGGGCAGCGCGAAGCTCTTGCGCCCGGCCCGGTCGACCTCGGCCAGCACCTTCTCGGCGCCGGGCTGCTCGGCCGAGCCGCCGCGCGCGCGCGTCCAGCTGCCGTCGAGCGCGGCCTGGCGGGCGCGCGGGAGCCACACCAGCGCCAGCACCGCGATGACCAGCGCGATCGCCACGCCGAGCACGCGCATGCCGACCTGGGTCAGGAGGTACTCGTTGATGCCGAGCAGCCAGCGGTTGAAGTCGCCGAGCGCGCCCCTGACTCCCCCGGGCCCCGCCTCGCCCATGACGCGCGACGGTTCGCCGAGCAGCGCGATGTCCTCGCTCATGACGACGAGGCGGTCGCTCTCGCCCGGCCGCGCCAGGTAGCGGATGAGGTCGATGGCGAAGGCCAGGTTGCCGTCGAACTCGAGCATGCGGTTGATGAGCACGCTGGGATCGGCGAGCGCGACCAGTCGCCCCTCGCCGCTCTCGACCGCGGCGACCAGCGAGTCGCCGCCCTCGAAGCCGAACACCGACTCGGCGCCGCGGGTCGCGTTCCACACCGAGGGGTGGTTCGCGGTCAGAGCGGCCACGCCGGCGGCCAGCGGGTGGTCGGGCAGGAGCGGGCGGGCCACCGGCGCGTAGGCGTGGCCGTCGTAGAACTGATCGGCGCGCACGCCGACTCCGGTGCCGCGCAGGATCCCGAGCCCGGCCAGCGCCTCCTCGCTCTTGCCGAAGTCGTCGGCCACCAGGACGCGGCCGCCGTTGTGCACGAACGCGGCAAGGTGCGACGGATTGATGCCGCTGGTGGGGTAGAGGAGGATCAGGATGTCGCCGGGCCCGAGGTCGTCCCACTCGAGGTTTCGCTCCTGCACCACCTCCAGCCCCATGCCGTGGGCGAGCGCCGTGAACGTGCCGAGCCCGTTCCACTCGGTGCTCCCGGTGTCGTAGTCCGGGGCGGCCTCGTCGGTGTCGCCGGCGCCGGCGCCGCCGGCGGCGGGAGAGGTTGCGCTCTGGGCGCGCGCGGTGGCCGGCGCGGCGGCGAGCGCCGCGGCGAGCGCGATGCAGACGCGGCCGGTGCGCCGCCGCGTCGGTGCGCTCGGCGCGCTCGCCGCGCCCGGCGCGCCGTTCATCGCTTGTCCTCGGCCGGCGGCGCGGCGCTCCGGGCCAGCGCCTGATCGTCGGGCAGGTTCTCGGGGAACACCTCGACTCGCGCGCCGTCCATGTAGCGCTTGATCCAGGCCTCGAATCGATGGTTGCGGTACGGCGCCGTCTCCGCGCGGTGGACCAGGATGTCGCGCATCTCCGGCTCGGCCTGCTCGAAGGTGCGGGACTCGGCCGGGAGGATCTCGGTCACCAGCACCACGTCCCAGCCCCAGCTGGTGCGGGTCGGCCTCGACACGCCGCCGACCGCGGCCACCGAGAAGGCGGCCCCGGCGAACTCGGCCGCGTAGCGCCCGGCCTCCTGGCTGCCGTCGCGGGTGAACGGGCGCGTCGGGGTGGCGGTGGTCTTGACCTCCTGGCCGCCGGACACCATCCAGCACAGCGGCGCGAAGTGGGCCGCGTCGAAGAGGCGCATCGAGCTCAGCGCCGCGTACATGCCATCGGCCAGTTTTCTGGCCCGGCGGTCTTCTGGCCCGCCGGCCGGCGCGTCCTTGCTCACCGGGGCGCGGCAGTAGGTGGCGCGCCGACGCTCCGGCTTGTTGTAGCGCCGCTCGAGCTGAGACTGCCACAGCCAGTGGAGGTCGGCCGCCGGCACGTCCGACGGATCATCCAGGGTGGGCGTGTACTCCTCCTCGACCAGGGCGCGCACCATCTCGGTGCGGCGCGCCTCGAGCACATCCTGGTCGGCGAGCAGGCCGCGGCGGGCGGCCTCCTGGGCCAGGAGCTCGAAGTCGATGCAGCGGGCCAGCGCCGCCTCGCGATCGATGCCCGCCGCCCCCGCCTGGGTGGCCACGCAGTCGCCGTAGACAGGCTCGCCGTTGACCGTCGCGACCACGACCCGGCCCGCGGCGCTGGCGCGGGTGGCGACCGCCGGAGCCGGCGCGGCGGCGGGCGCGCGCGACGTGCCCTCGCCGTCGCCGCAGGCCAGGGCGGCGAGCGCGGCGGCGGCGAGCGCGACGGTCGGGACGCAGGTGCGCACCGGTCAGTCCTTCTGGACGAGCGCGAGCCGCGCCATCTCGCGCCCGACCGAGATCACGGCCAGGCCGATGAAGAGGAGGATGATGGCGGAGATGTAGTCGCGCTGGTCGAGGTAGTGGATGCACTCGACGAAGAAGTAGAGGCTGCCGCCCATCAAGAGAACTGCGAGGATCTCGAAGAAGTGGCGCCGCACGGCGGTTATCCGTGACGCAGGAGCAGGAGGATGATCATGAGGATGAGCGCGCATCCCACGCCGAGATAGAACTGCGGCCGCGGCCTGGCCCGCCCGGTCTGTTGCCGGATGCGGTCCAGGTCGGTGACCAGGTCGCGGTCGCCGGTGCGGTGCGGCCGCAGGACGCCGAGGAAGAACCAGAAGTAGACCAGCACCCAGAAGCTCACCGCGCCCAGGTTCATGACCGCGGTCAGCGCCGCCACCCGCCCGGGGTAGCGGTGCAGCATGAACTCGCGGGCGGTGTCGTCGAAGTTTATCGTGTAGAGCAGGACCAGCGGGAAGAGGAGCGAGAGCCCGGCCAGCGCCGCGTAGATGCGGAACCGGCGGCGCCAGCGCTCCGGCACCGGGCGCGACGCCGACGCCAGCGGCCGGCGCCCGACCGGCGGCGGCGGCTCGCGAAACGAGGTGAAGATCGAGGCGCCGAACAGGTAGCCGACCAGGCCGACCGCGACGATGGCGAAGCGGATGGGGCCGTAGACGTGGACGTTGGCCATCTCCGGCGCGAGGGCGAGCGGGACCAGCAGCCCCGACGGGAAGCCGAGCAGGAGCACGAGCTCCGATCGGCGCCACACGCCCAGGCCGAGCACCCCGAGGGGGATCACCGCGGACAGCTGCTCGGGCAAGGTGTGCAGCGCGCCCGCCACCAGCCCGGGCAGGAGCACCAGGGACACCCATAAGTTTGCGCCCAGGGCGAGGGCCACGGCGTCGGCGAACGCGCGCCAGCGCCCCGGGGTCACGTCCGTCGTTCGCGCGTGAGACGTCACGGCGGCCATGCGAAGAGCAATGCTAACCGGCTTTGGCCAGCGCGGCCAGGCGAGCAGGCGTCCGAGCGGCGGCGGGGCCGAGCGGCTCCCGGCGCGGCGGCGGTGCGCGCGGGATTGCAGGCGCGCGCCATGCCCGGCATCCTGGTTCGATGCGGGCGCTGATCGCACTCGTGGGCGCGGCCGCGGCGCTCGCTCCGGGCCGCGCGCGCGCCGACGGCGAGTGGAAGCCGCGCTGCGCCGGACACGCCACCGTGCGCGGCATCGACGTGTCGAAGTGGCAGGGCGAGGTGGACTGGAGAGCGGTGCGCGCGGCGGGCATCCGCTTCGCCTTCGTGCGCGTGTCCGACGGCCTGACCGTGCCCGACGAGGCGTTCGCGCGCAACTGGCGGGCGGCGCGCGAGGCCGGCGTCCTGCGCGGCGCCTACCAGTACTTCCGGCCGGAGGAGGACCCGGTCGAGCAGGCCGACCTCCTGCTCGCCACCATGGGGGCGCTCCGGGCCGGCGATCTGCCGCCGGCGCTCGACCTGGAGGTGTCGGGCGAGCTGGCGCCGCGCGAGCTGGTGCGTCGCGTGTCGCGCTGGGTCGAGCGCGTCCACCGCGCGACCGGGGTCAGGCCGGTCGTGTACGCCACCGCGCGCCACTGGGCCGTCTTGACCGGCAACTCGCGCCGCTTCCGCGCCCACGCGCTGTGGGTCGCGCACCACGACGTCGACTGTCCCGACACGCCGAGCGGCTGGCGGCGGTGGACGTTTCACCAGCGCTCGAAGCAGGCGCAGATCGCCGGCGTCACCGGCCGGGTCGACGAGAACCTGTTCCGCGGCACGCTGCGGGCGCTGCGGCGCATCGCCGTGCGCAGCGAGCGCAGGGCCGCGCGCGCGTGGGCGCGCTGGAAGCGGCGCGCCGGGCGGGAGAGCGAGGTCGCGCGAGAGGCCAGGGGCAGCGCTCGCTGAGGGACGCCGCGGCGTCGGCGCGGGCCGCGCGCGGCGTCGGCGGCGGCGATCGGTGGTATCGATCCGTCGATGACCATGGAGGGACCGGGCGGCCGAGGCGTCCTGGGACGGGTCGGTCTCGGCTGCATGCGCCTGTCGTCGCCGGTCGCGCTGGCCGAGGCCGACGCCACCGGTGCGATCCACGCGGCGCTCGACGCCGGCGTCACGCTGCTCGACACGGCGGATGCCTACGCGCCGGGCGAGGCGGACATCGGCCACAACGAGCGGCTGGTGGCCCGCGCGCTCGCCTCGTGGCACGGCGACCGCTCGCGCGTCCTGGTGGCGACCAAGGGCGGCCTCACCCGCCCGCGCGGCCGCTGGGTGCCCGACGGTCGGGCGCGCCACCTCGCGGCCGCGGCCGAGGCCAGCCGGGTCGCGCTCGCCGCCGACAGCATCGATCTCTACCAGCTCCACGCGGTCGACCCGAAGACGTCGCTCGCCACCAGCGTCCGCGCGCTGGCCGAGCTGCGCGCCGCGGGCGTGGCCCGCGCCATCGGGCTGTGCAACGTCAGCCTGGGCCAGCTGGTCGAGGCCTCGCGCATCACCCCGATCGACGCGGTCCAGGTTCGCTTCAACCTGTGGGACCACGACGCCCTGTACGGCGGCCTGGTCGAGCACTGCCGCGACCACGGCATCGCGGTCCTGTGCCACACGCCGCTCGGCGGGCGCACCGCCGTGGCGCGGCACGCGCGCGACCCGGTCCTCCGCCGGCTGGCCGAGGAGCGCGGTGTGTCGCCGGCCGAGCTCGCCCTGGCCTGGCTGTGCGATCTCGCGCCCGGCTCGATGATCCCGCTGCCGGGCGCCACCCGTGCGGAGAGCGCGCGCTCCGCGGCGGAGGCGCAGCGCCGCCCGCTCGACCAGGCCGCGCGCGAGGCGCTCGACCAGCACGTCCCGGCCGGCCTCATCGCCCGCGTGCCGCGTTCGCGCCGCCGCCCGCCGCCCCCCGGTGAGGCCGCCGGCGACACCGACGTCGTCCTGATCATGGGCTCGCCGGCCGCGGGCAAGAGCACATGGGTGCGCGGGCTGGTCGAGCGCGGCTACCAGCGCCTCAACCGCGACCTGTCGGGCGGCAGCCTGGCCGCGCTCGCCGCCGCGCTCGAGCGCGGGCTCGCCGACGGCGGCTGCCGCTTCGCGCTCGACAACACCTACGCGTCGCGGGCGGCGCGGAGCCGCGTGCTGGAGGCGGCCTGGCGCCGCGGCGCCCACGTGCGCTGCGTCTGGCTCGACACCTCGCTCGAGGACGCCCAGGTCAACGCCGCGCACCGGCTGGTCGAGCGCCACGGGCGCCTGCTGGGCGGGGACGAGCTCGCGCGCGCCAGCCGGCGCGATCCGACGGCGCTGCCGCCGCGCGCGCTGTTCGACTACCGCCGCGCGCTCGAGCCTCCCTCCGTCGACGAGGGCTTCACCGCGGTCGACGTCGTGCCGTTCGCGCGCGCCGCCGCGCCGGAGCGCACCGCCCGCGCGCTCATCGTCGAGGCCGAGCTCCTGCCCGCCACCGCCGAGCCGCTGGCTCGCTGGCGGGAGCAGGGCTGGCTGGTCATCGCGACCTCGTGGGAGCCCGGGGTCGCCACCGGCGAGACCACGGCCGCGGAGGTCGACCGCCGCCTCGCCGAGCTGGCGGACCGGCTCGGCCTGGACGATGCAGTCTACTGCCCGCACGGGCCCGGCCCGCCGGTCTGCTGGTGCCGCAAACCCCTGCCGGGACTGGGGGCGCTGCTCATCCAGCGCCACGCCCTCGATCCGGCGCGCTGCCGCTTCGTCGGCCACTCCTCGGCAGATCGCGGGTTTGCGGAGCGGCTGAACCTGGCCTGGAGCGAGGCAATCTAGAATACACATCGCCGTCGCGCGCGCGGCCCGGCCGAGTATTCTCCGGGCCCATGAATGCCTACTCGGTCGGGGCACGCCGTACTTGCACGCTGCCGTGCCTCTCGCTCCTGACCGCGCTCTCCCTCGGTGTCGTCGCCTGCGCCGACTCCGGGCCTCCGCGGCCGACGATGCCTGACCCGCTCGCCGCGCTCCACTCGCAGGACGCGGCCGCCGTCGCGCACGCCTTCATCGTGGTGTCGGAGCGCCTCGATCAGAACGCCGACGGTCACGACCGCGCGGCCGTGACCGCCTCGCTGGAGCAGGCCGTGTCGCAGAACCCGGCCGGCGTGAACTCCTTCCTCGAGATCGAGCACGCCGGCGCGGCCGTGCGCCGCTACGCCGAGGCCATGCTCGAGGCGAAGCGAGGCGAGCAGCTGGGACGACAGCTGGCCGCCATCCTGCGCGGCGGCGACGCCAAGGTCAGCCCGCGCGACTCGCTGGGCCGCGGAGACGACCACGACGGCGCGGTCCGCTTCCCGCGGGCCCAGGAGGCCGGCTTCTTCGCCGGCGCGGTGGCGTGGGCGCTCGACCGGACGTCGGACCCCGCCGCCGCGGCGGCGCGCGTCGCGGCCGGCCTCGGCTGTCCCGCGGGACCCGCGAGCGAGAGCCGGGGCGAGTGGCTGCGGGCGGCGTCGCTCCGCGGCTGCGGCGGCGGAGACGCGGTTCCGGGCGGGGCGGCGCACCAGTTCGACCTCGCCTTCCGCGGCTCCATCGCCGGCGAGTAGCCGGCGCGTCCCCCGGGCGGGCGCGTCTCGCTTAAGCTCGGCCCGTGGTCGCCTTCCTGGTCCTGGTCTCGGCGCTCCTGCACGCGCTGTGGAACGCGCTGCTCAAGACCGAGAAGGACAAGGACGTGGCCGGCGCCGCGGTGGTGGGCGTGTCGGGTGTGCTCGCGGTGGTGGCCGCGCTCGCGCTGTGGGTCGTCGCGCGGGCGCAGCCGTTCCCGCTGGCCAGCGGCGTCCTGTGGAGCGCCGGCGCCGGGCTGTTCGAGGCGGCCTACTTCGTCCTCCTGGTCCTGTCGCTGGAGCGCGCGCCGCTGGCCGTCGCGTACACGGTGTCGCGCGGGCTCGCCATCCTGGCGGTGTGGCCGCTCTCGATCGCTCTCCTCGGCGAGCAGGCGTCCGCGTCGTCCCTGGCCGGGTCGGCGCTGCTCTGCCTGGGGCTGGCGGCCAGCGCGGCGGGGAAGGGGCGCGGCAGCGCGCGCGGCGTCCTGTGCGCGTGCCTGTGCGGCCTCGCCATCGCCGGCTATCACCTCTGCTACAAGGAGGCGCTCGACACCGCGGCCGCGCCCACCGCGGTGTTCGCGGTCTCGCTCGGCCTGGCCTTCCCGATCTACCTGGTGCGGCTGGGGCGCGCACGGCTGCCGGCGCTGGGCCGCGAGCTGCGCGCTCGCCCGCTCTTCCTCCTCCTGCTCGGCAGCATCACCACCGCCTCGTTCCTCATCTTCCTGGTGGCCCTGACCCGGGGCGGCGCGGGCTTCGTCTTGACCCTGCGCAACACCTCCATCGTGTTCGCGGCGCTCATCGGCTGGTCGCTGGGCGAGCGGCCGACTCGGCCCCAGCTCATCGGCGCGGTCCTGGTCTCGGCCGGCGCGGTCCTGGTCGGCCTGGCGAGGTGACGGCGCGCGGGCGCTGAGGCATCATGCGCCGATGTCCAGCGATCGACTCACCCTGAAGGAGGCGCGCCGGCGGCTCCTCGGGGTCGCGATGTCCAGCCCGGTCGGGCGCCGGGTCTGGGACTGGTGGAGCCACCGCCAGACCGACGTGTACGTGCTGTCCTATCCCAAGTGCGGCCGCACCTGGCTGCGCCTCCTCATGGGCAAGGCGCTGGTCGACGATCTCGCGCTCGGCGACGCCAACCCCATGGAGCTGAGCGGCCTGCACCGGGCCAGCCCGCTGGTGCCCCGCATCCGCATCACGCACGACGACAACCCGCAGCTCAAGCGGCCGGACGAGGTCGAGCGCGACAAGAGCCGCTACGCCGGCAAGAATGTCGTCTTCCTGGTGCGCAACCCGCGCGACGTCGTCATCTCGTACTACTTCCAGGCCTCGCGCCGGCGCGACCGCTTCGCCGGCACGCCGAGCGAGTTCCTGCGCCACCCGGTCGGCTCGCTCGACACCATCATCGCCTATTACAATGTATGGGCGGAGAGCCGCGGCGCGGCGGCGGAGTTCTGCCTGGTCCGCTACGAGGACCTGCACCGCGACGCGGCCGGCGAGCTGGAGCGCGTGCTGCGGCTGGTCGGGCGCGTGCCGGCCCGGCCGGTCCTCGATCGGGCGGTCGAGTTCGCCCGCTTCGACAACATGCGCGCGCTCGAGCGCAAGAACGCGTTCGGCTCGGCCCGCCTGCGCCCGGCCGACGGCGAGGACCCGGAGTCGTTCAAGACCCGCAAGGGGAAGGTCGGCGGCTACCGCGAGTATCTGTCGGCCGACGACCTCGCCTACCTGGAGGCGCGCATCGCGGAGCGGCTGTCGCCGTTCTACGCCGAGTACCGCGCGAGCGCCGCGGACGCCAGCGCGTAGGCGCCGCCTGCCGGGTCGGGCCGATGCTTAGCCGGGCCGCCCCGGCGCGAGCGGCGCGCGCGGGCCGCGCGGCAGGTGCTCGGCCAGGGCGACCAGGTGCCTGAACCGGTGGGGCGCCGGCAGGTAGCCGATGCGGTCGACCAGCCGGGCCGACAGGTGGTCGCACAGCGCGTCGGCCGGATCGTAGTGGAAGGGCGAGCTCGGCTCGAGCGCGGCCACCAGCAGGTCCATCAGGCCGCGCAGCTTCATCGTGTTCATGAGCGACGCGTCGAACACGTCGCCGCCGACGCCCTCGAGGTAGGCCCGATCGAGGCCGGCGGGCGGGACCGGCTCGCCGTCCAGGGTCAGGCCGCGGTAGATCGGGCCGTCCGTCTGGTAGCCGATGCGCCGCACCGGCGCCACGTCGTGGTCGTAGTCGTAGTCGGCGATCGCGCCGCGCTCGCCGCGCAGCAGGAACTTGCCGGTCGCGTAGTCGCGCGGCTCGTACATGACGGCCGCCGCGCCGCTCTCGAAGTCGATCAGCTTCTGGCGCAACTTGCCGGCGAACTTGCGGTCGACGATTCGGCGGATCGGCGCGCCGGCCAGGAGCTTGAGGCTGGCCATGGCGTGGTGCTTGTAGCCGCAGTGGAAGAAGAAGATGCGCTCGAGCCGGCCGATCGCGCCCTCCGCGATGAGGCGCCGCGCCAGCAGGAACGGCGGCAGCGCGAGGGTGTCCTCGGCGACCAGCACGCGGCGGAACGCCGAGAAGTGACGCGCCGCCGCCAGGGCCGCCGGCGGCAGGACCGGCGTGTCGATGAGCAGCGTCGCGCCGCCCACCGGCATGGCGGCCAGCTGGGCCAGGACGCGCGCGTTCTGCCGCAGGGACACCGCCATGACGACGAGGTCGATGCCGGCCACGTCGACCCGGTCGAGCGTGGTGGTGACGATGCGCCGCCGCCCGCCGGCCCAGGCGATCTCGACCGGCGAGCGCGAGCACACCGCCGCCACCCGGAACCTGTCCTCCAGGCAGCCGAGCGCCGGCAGCACCGCCCCCTTCACCCGGCGGCCGGCCCCCAGCACCAGCACGTTCACCATCGCCGCCCCGGGCTCACCTGACCGCCACGACGTTGTACCCGGTGGTCATCTCGCTGGCCGGGATGAGCCGGCCCATCATGCGGAGCAGCGGATAGCCGGCCAGGATGACCGGCACCACCGCGACGGCGAGCGCGCGCCGCTCGCGCCCGCGCACCATGCGCACCGCCAGCACCCCGAACGACTCCGCCCACGACGTGCGCTCCTCGATGGTGACGTCGTGGAAGTCGCGCAGCAGCACCTCGAGGCCGTGGCGGGTGTAGCGGAAGTAGTCGTGCGGCGCGCTGTGGATGGGGAACACGAACGGCGCGGTCAGGATCAGCCGCCCGCCGTCGCGCAGGCTCGCCCACATGTTGCTCACCGCCTGATGCGGCGCATACAGGTGCTCGAGCACCTCGGAGCAGAGGATGGCGTCGAACGGCGCCTCGCTGCGCCACTCGCAGATGTCGGCCACCACGTCGGCGCCGCGCTCGGCGTCGATGTCGAGCTGCACCACGTCGATGCCGAGCCGCTCGCAGGCCGCGGTCAGGTGATCGCCGATCTCGCCGCCGGCGCCGATCGACAGCACGCGCGCGCCCGGCTCCAGCCGCTCGAGCTGGGCGTCGAGGAACTCGACGATTCCGTAGCGCGACACGCGCTTGCCGCCGCGACCGACCAGCTGCCCAAGTCCGCGCAGAAGTCCTCCGCTCATGCTCCTCCTATAACCGCGCCTTCAGGTGATCCGCCAGCCGGACCGCGAGGGCGGCGATCGTCGCGGTCGGGTTGGCGTAGCCGGAGGTCGGGAACACCGAGCTGCCGGCGACGAAGAGGTTGTCGAGGTCGTGCACCCGGCAGTCGGGGTCGACCACCGAGGTGCGCGGATCGGTCCCCATCCGCGTGGTGCCCATGTGATGCGACGCGTCCTGGAAGGCGGGGAACTCGAACCCGCCGCGCAGGAGCGGGCTGTCGAGCTCGCCCACCCCGGCGCGCTGCAGCTCGCGGCGCAGGATGCGGTGCATCGCGATCATGGTCTGGCGATCGCGCTCGCCCAGCGACCAGGTCACGCCGGCGCGCGCGAGCCCCAGCGGGTCGGTCTCGCCGGCGACCAGGAAGACCCGGTTGTCCGGGTCGGGCTCCTGCTCCATGTAGTTCCGCACCACCAGCATGCGGCAGGTGCGCGGCCGGACCGCGCGCCGCATCGCCCGCCGCAGCAGATCGCGCTCGAACGCGGGGGCCAGGAACACGTAGCTGTTGAGCAGCCGCTCGGCCCGCTGCACGCCGTCGCTCAGGCGAAAGCCGACGTAGACCGGCGCGTCCTCGGACAGCCCCTCCCACGACGAGGTGTCGAGCGGGTCGTAGGTCTCGACCACGCCGACCTTCGCCTTGGGGTGGTCCATGAAGTAGCGCCCGACCTGATCGTGCCGGTTGCCCAGGTCGGACAGGAGCAGGAGGCGGGCGTTCTCGATCCCGCCGGTGGCCAGCACGACCGTGCGCGCGCGCACCGAGAAGGCGGCCCGCTCCGCCCCGCGCGCCAGCACGCGCGCGACCGCGCGGCCCCGGCGCTCGAGCCCGACCACGTGGGCGTCGAGCAGCACGGTCGCGCTCTCGGAGCGCTCGATCTCGGCGCGCGAGGCGCGGCCGAAGTCGCGTTCGGACTCGCGCAGGGTGTGAAAGACTGTGGGGACCACCGCGTCGCTGCGCAGGAGCGAGGCCGCGTGGGCCCCGTCGCCCGGGTCGTCGCGCACGCCGGCGGCGCGGCCCGCGCGCGCGTAGTACGGCGCCAGCTGGTCGTGGCCGATGGGCCAGCCGGAGTGGGGCACCCAGTCGCGCGCCTCGAAGTCGATGGGGTCGAAGCGCTTCCACCGTCCCGACCACACGGTCGTGGTCCCGCCGAACGCCCGCACGCGCGAGTCGGCCGCCACCTCGAGCCGCGTCGAGCGCAGCTGGTAGAAAGGATCCGGATCGGGCGCCGGCCGGTGGCCGCCGCTCTCCAGCACGCACACGCGCGCCGGCGACGACATCAGCTCGCGCGTCAGCGCGAGGCCGGCGGCGCCGGCGCCGATCACGCACACGTCGGCGTCGACACAGGTGTCCTCGGCCAGCGTGGCGGACGATCGGATCATGGGGCCGAGCAATCTAGCACCCGCGCGCGCGGCCGACCGCGGTGGAGGGGCGCTCCTTGCCACGCTCGGAGGGAACGTGCTACGAGAGCCTGATCGGCATGCTGAGCAGTCAAGTGCGCACTTTCTTTGGACAGATGGGCGGGCGCCGCCCGATCGGCGCCGACGCCGCGCGGCGGCTCAAGCGCTGGGTGCGCGGCCAGTGGCAGCACCGCCGCGCGTCGGCCTACGTGCTGTCCTATCCCGGCAGCGGCCGCACATGGCTGACCCTGCTCATCGGCAAGGCGCTGGTCGACGAGTTCCACATCGAGGGCGCCAACCCGGCGCGCATCGCCGAGCTGGCCGACCGGAAGCGCGGCGTGCCGCGCGTCGATGTGCGGCACGACGGGCGCCCGCAGCTGCGGCGGCCGGAGGAGGTCGAGCGCGACAAGCGCCGCTTCGCCAGCAAGCCGGTCGTGCTGCTGGTGCGCGACCCGCGCGACGCCATCATCTCCTACTACTTCGAGGCGTCGAAGCGGCGCGGCCGCTTCAGCGGGACCGCGGGCGAGTTCCTGCGCCACCCGGTCGGCGGCCTCGACACGCTCATCACCTATTACAATGTATGGGCCGAGAATCGCGGGGTGCCGCGCCGGTTCTGCCTGGTCCGCTACGAGGACCTCCACGCCGACCCGGTCGCGCAGCTGGACCTCGTGATGACCGCGATCGGCCACCCGGCGGCGCGCTCCGTGCTGGAGGGCGCGGTCGAGTTCTCGCGCTTCGAGAACATGCGGAAGATCGAGGCCAGGGGCTTCGCGCGGCCGGAGCTCGACCGGCGCGACCCGGGCGACGCCGAGTCGTTCAAGGCGCGCAAGGGCAAGATCGGCGGATACCGCGAGTACCTCTCGCCGGCCGACGTCGAGTACCTGGACGCGCGCATCGCCGAGCGCCTGTCGCCCTTCTTCGCCGACTACCTGCGGCCGGCGTGACCGGCGGCGAGGCACGCGCGTGAGCGACGCGGCGGGCCAGGGTCCGCCCGCGGAGGGGCTGGGCAAGCGCACGCTGCGCGGCATCACCTGGACGCTGGTCGGCTCGATCCTGTCGAACACCGCCCGCGTCCTGGTGCTCGCCGTCCTCGGCCGCCTGCTGTCGCCGTCCGAGTTCGGCCAGGTGGCGGCCGGCCTCACCGTCATCGGCCTGGCCCTCGCGCTCAAGACCGTGGGCATCGGCCTGGCCCTGGTGCAGCGGCGCGACGTGGAGCGGGCGCACGTCGAGGCGGCGTTCGCCTTCTCGGTGCTGTTCGCCGCCGCGCTGAGCGCCGCCACCTTCGCGGCCGCCCCGCTCATCAGCTCGCTCTATCACATCCCCGAGGCCACGCCGATCGTGCAGGCGCTCAGCCTCATGTTCCTGGTGCGCGGCGTCGCGTCGACCTCGGCGTTCATGTTGCAGCGCGACATGAACTTCCGCGCGCTCGCGACCATCGACCTGGCCGGCTACATCGCCGGCTCGGCCGCCAGCATCGTCCTCGCGTTCGCCGGCGCCGGCGCCTGGTCGCTGGTGGTCGGCTACCTGGTCGAGGCGACGCTGGGCAGCGCGGCGCTGCTCTACGCGCGGCCGCCGCCCGTGACCCTGCGCCTGCGCTGGGCGCCGCTGCGCGACCTGCTCGGCTTCGGCACCGGGCAGACGGCGGCGGGCATCGCCAACTACTTCGCCAACACCGGCGACTACATCGTGGTGGGCCGCTTCCTCGACGCCGCCGCGCTCGGCTTCTACACGCGCGCCTACGAGCTCATCCGCTACCCGTCGCTCGTCTTCAACAACATCTTCGGCACGGTCCTGTTCTCGTCGTTCTCGAAGCTGCAGGACGATCCGGACCGGCTGGGCCTGGCGCTGCGCCGCGTGCTGTTCCTGAACGCGGTGCTGCTCCTGCCGGCCAGCGCGGGCCTCATCGTGCTGGCCCCCGAGGCCATCCGCCTGCTCATGGGGCCGGGCTGGGAGCGGGCGGTGGTGCCGTTCCAGATCATGGCGATCAGCATGCTGTTCCGCACCAGCTACAAGGCGGGCGGCATCGTCGCGCGCTCGTCGGGCGACGTCTTCTACCTGGCCACCTGGCAGGTGGTCTACGCGCTGGCGGTGAGCGGCGGCGCGCTGGTCACGGTGCGCTGGGGCATCACCGGCGTGTCGTGCACGACCGCGCTGGCGGTGGCGCTCCACTTCATGGCCATGTCGCGGCTGGCCCTCCGGCGCGTGACCCTCACCTGGGGCGGCGTGTTCGCCGCCCACGCGCCCGGCCTGCTGGCCGCCGCCCTCGCCGTCGCCGGCGCGCTGCCGGTGGCGATCCTGCTCCGCCACCACGGCGCAGGCGCGGTCGCGATCGCGATCGCCGGCACGGCGGCCGGCGCGATCGGGCCCGCGGCGCTGTTCATGGTCTCGCTGCGCCGGGGCCACGGCGACTGGCAGTGGGCGTGGAAGACGCTGCGCCAGGCGCTCGGCAAGCGCAAGAAGAAGGGCCAGAAGGCAAAGAAGGCGGCGGCGCAGGGAGCCGGCCCGTAGCGTGGCGGCGCGGCACCAGGCGACCGGTGGGCGCAGACACGGCGCGTCCGCAACGCGAACGAAGCCTCGCCACCGCGCCGGCCACCTCGCCACCGGGTCGTGCGTCGCCCTCAGCGCAGGTCGTCCGCGTCCTCCAGCCGCGCCAGGTCGAGCGACGCGCCCAGCTCGCGGAAGACCGCCGCGGCGCGAGCGCGCAGACCCGCCGCCTCGCCTGCGCGGCCGGAGCGCTCCGCGAGCTTGGCCTCGGCCGCCCAGGTGCGCGCCTCCTCGTACGGCTCGCCGGCCAGGCAGCGGTGCGCGGCCGCGAACAGCTCGGCCGCCTCCGCCTCGCTCGCCCGGCCGCGCTCCAGCACGCCGGCCACGTGGCGCAGCCCCACGCCCTCGTCCACCGACGAGCCCGACTCGCGGCCCAGCGCCACCGCGCAGCGCGCCTGCCGCTCCGCCTCGGCGCGGTCGCCGGCGCGCAGGGCCACCTGGGCCAGCGTGCAGTGCGTCTCCGGCAGGAACCGGGTGTAGCCGATGCGCGTGCCCAGCCGGATCGCCTCGTCGAGCTCGACGCGCGCGCCCGCGTCGTCGCCCGCGTCGGCCAGGATGACGCCCATGTTGTTGTGGGCCAGCGCCCGCTCCGAGAGGCGGCTGGTGCGCGCGCTGAGCGCCAGCGCCTCGCGCGTGTGCGCCGCCGCGGTGTCGAGCTCGCCGAGCGAGGTGTAGTTCGCCCCCAGGTTGACGTGCGCGACGAGCTGCCGGCCCAGGTCGCCGGCCATGCGCGCGATCTCGAGGTGGCGCTGGTTGCAGCGCAGCCGGTCGCGCCAGCGCCCCGCGCGCATGTAGTTGGCGGCCAGCCGGCTCAGCGCGTGGGCCAGCTCTGCCACGTCGCCCTGGCTCTCCAGCAGCGCCACCGCCCGCTCGGCGTGCGGTAGCCCGCGCCGGTGATCGCCGATCTCGTAGCCCACCACCCAGCCCAGGCTGCCCAGCAGCCGGGCGGCCAGGATGCGCACCGGCGCCTCGGCGCCGTCGAGCTCGGCGTCGGTCCCGAGCAGCGCCAGCCCGGTGTCGAAGCAGGCCACCGCCGCCGCGTTGTCCGAGCGCCCGATGGCCGCCTCGCCCAGCTGGTGGTAGAGCCGCGCGCGATCGACCCGGTTCGAGGTGAGCTCGAGCGCCGCCTGGTAGCGCTCCGCCGCCGCCGCGCCGTCGAGCGGCAGGAGCGCGTCGCCGACCATCTCGGCCAGCGCCGCGTCGGGCTCGCCGCCCAGCGCCTCGGCCCGCAGCAGCGCCTCGCTCGCCTCGCGGTGGGCGAACAGGGACAGCGCCACCTCGCCCGCCGCGCGGTAGGCGTCGCGCGCGCCCGCCCGGTCGCCGGCCGCCTCGCGATGCTGGGCCAGGAGCAGGAGCCGCGCCGGCTCGCGCCGGCTGGCCGCGCCGGTCCTGAGAAGGTGATCGGCCAGCGCGGCGTGGGCCCGCTGGCGCGACGGCTCGTCGAGCTGCGCGTAGGCCACGTCGCGGCTCAGCGTGTGGTGGAAGATGTAGTGCTCCTCGCCGCCGCCGGTGGCGCCGCCCGCCGGCGCCAGCGACGCGACGATCTGGCGCCGCTCCAGCTCGTCGAGCGCCAGGTCGAGCTCGTCCTCGCTGACCGCCGCCTCCTCGAGCACCGCGCGCAGCGCGCCGCGGTCGAACTCGCGGCCCACCACCGCCGCCGCGTGGGCCAGCCGCCGCGCCGCGGCCGGCAGCCGGTCGAGGCGGGCCTGGATGACCAGCTCGATCGCGGCCGGCAGGTCCGCGCCGCGCCCGATCTCGCCGGTCGACTCGCCGATGTGGCGGGCCAGCTCCTCGGTGAAGAACGGGTTGCCCCCGGCCCGCACGACCAGCTCGTCGATGCGCCGCTGCGGCGCATCCGGCGCCAGGCGGCGCGCGATCGCCCGCACCACCTCGTCGGACAGCGGCGCCAGCTCGAGGCGCACGTCGACCTCGAGGCGCGGGGCCGACCCGCCCGGGTCGGCGTCGGCCGCGCCCTCGCCGCCCTCTGCCTCTGCCTCGCGCGCGAGCAAGAGGATGGCGACCGGCACGCGCTCGAGCGTGCGCCGCAGCTCGGCCAGGAACTCGAGCGACGCGCGGTCGGCCCAGTGCACGTCGTCCAGCACCACCACCACCGGACGCATCGATGCGCGCGCCTCCAGCCACTGGCGGGCGGCGGCGAAGGCGGCGCTGCGCCCGTCGGCGCCGCTCGCCGCCGCGGCCGCCGCGGCCGCCGCCTCGAACCACGACGGCGAGGCTCCGCGCAGCAGGCCGAACGGCACCTTCTCGCCCGGCGCGGTGGCGCGCGCGCGCAGCCAGTCGATCTCGCGCCGCCCGGCCATCTGCCGCTCGAGCTCGAGGCGGAGCCGGCTCTTGCCCGAGCCGGGCGGCCCCACCACCAGGGCGGCGCGCGGCGATCGCTCCTCGCAGGCCTGGCGGATGACGTCGGCCAGCTGGGCCAGCTCCGCCTCGCGCCCGTAGAGCGGCGGCAGGTCGTAGAGCTCGGCCCGCGCCAGCAGGCCCGGCATCACCAGCCGCGCCTCGCCCGGCGCGTCGCTGGTGTCGAAGCGCCCCACGAAGTGGCGGGCCGTGACCGGCGTGGCGAGCACCTGGCCGGGCAGGGCGGCGCGCGCCAGGGCCCGCGCGCGCGCCAGCGCGTCGCCGCGCGCGTGCAGCCCGCCCGGCTGCCAGGCCAGGTCGACGCGTCCGGTGTGAAGCCCGGCGCGGCCGCCCTCGCACTGCGCGACCAGCGCGAGCGCGGCGCGAGCGGCGCGCACGACGTCGTCGCCGAGCGCGCGCGGCGCGCCGAAGATGGCGGCGAGCTCGCCCGGCCCGCTGGCCACCAGGTGGCCGCCGTGCTCGCGCACGGTCGCCTCGAGCAGATCGAGCACCGCGGTGTCTTCGTCGGTGCTGCCGCGCCCGCTGCCGCCGGGGATGGCGACCGTGTCGTCGTCGGTGCTGGGCCGCCGCGCCCGGGCCGCGGCCGCGCCCGCTCCGCTTCCGGACGCGCGGTGGAGGGGCGGCGCGGAGGTGAAGAGGAGCTCCATCGCGGTGGCCACGCGCGGCAGCGCGCGCCCGGCGTCGGTCAGCGCCGACGCCGCGCCCTCGCCGGTGACCAGGGTGTCGTGTCCTCCCGCGCTCGCCGCGCCGGCGCGCCCGCGCGCGGGGCGGCGGAGCTCCTCGTCGGCGGCGCCGCGCGCCGCCAGGGCCAGCGCCTCGGACAGCCGATCCACCGTCTCGGGCCGCCCGCCCGGCCAGCCGTCGAGCGCGCCGGCCAGCACGCGGTCGAGGCCGGCGCGGCACGCCGGCGGCGCGGCGTGGTCGGGCAGGGCAGGGACCGGCGGCACCGCGCGCGCCCGCTCCATGGCGTCGCGCAGCCCGGCGGTGCGGAACGGCGGCCGCCCGGCCAGGAGCTCGTAAGCGACCAGGCCGCAGGCGTAGATGTCGGCGCGCGGCCCGCCCGCCTCGCCGCGCAGGATCTCCGGCGCGATGTAGTGCGGGGTCCCGGCCACCATGCGCCGCCCGCGCCGCAGGTCGAACGGGCTCGCCACCCCGAAGTCGCTCAGCACCGCGCGGTCCGGCTCGACGATCAGGTTCTCCGGCTTGACGTCGCCGTGCACGATGCCGACCCGGTGGGCGGCGCCCAGCGCGGCGCACAGCTGCACGATGAGGTCGAGCTTGCGGCCGAGCGCGAGAGGCGGCTCGTCGCCGCCGTCGATGCAGCGCATGAGGTCGCGCAGCGTCCGGCCGCCGAGCAGCTCCATGGTGACGAACAGCTGATCGGCGTGCTGGCCGAGGTCGTGCACGCGGCACACGTTCGGGTGCGAGACCCGGCGGGCCAGCCGGACCTCGGTGCGCAGGCGCTGGCGGTAGCCCGGATCGCCCGACAGCTGCGGGTGGAGCAGCTTGAGCGCGATCGGCTCGTCGAGCTCGCGGTCGTGCACCTCGTACACCGCGCCCATCCCGCCCTCGCCCAGCGGCCGGACGACCTCGTAGCGGCCGGCCAGGACCTCGCCGGGATCGACCGCTCGGTGCTCGCGGGCAGGTCGGGCCCCGACCGGCGGGCCGTCTTCCCTCCCCGGCGTCACCGCGCGAGCTTCTCACATCGAGACGCGGCGCGGCGGGCCTTCCTCGACGGCACCGGTCTCGACGCGCTCGTGGTATTCAACCCGTGCCGATGCCCGCGCCGCGCCCGAGACCCGCGCATCCGATCGTCGTCGCCATCGACGGCCCCGCCGGTGCAGGCAAGTCGACCGCCGCCAGGCGCCTGGCCGGCATGGTCGGCTACCGCCTGCTCGACACCGGCGCGCTCTACCGCACGGTCGCGCTGCTCGCGCGCCGGCGCGGCACCTCTTGGGACGACGAGCCGGCGCTGGCCGCCATCGCCGCCGGCCTCGACGTCGAGTTCCGGCTCGATGACATGACCAACCGCCTGTTCGTGGACGGCGAGGACCTCTCATCCGCCATCAGGACCCCCGAGGTGTCGCAGGGCTCGTCGATCGTCTCGGCGCTGCCGGGGGTGCGCGCGGCGCTGCTGGGGCTCCAGCGCCGCCTGGGCGGCGAGGGGGGCGTCGTGGCCGAGGGCCGCGACGTCGGTACGGTCGTGTTCCCGTCGGCCGGTGCCAAGTTCTTCCTGACCGCGTCGGACGAGGTGCGGGCGCAGCGACGGCAGGACGAGCTGCGCGCCGCGGGCGTCCAGGCGGACTTCCAATCGACGATGAGCGAGATGCAGCGGCGCGATCAGCGCGACGCGACACGTCAGGCCGCGCCCCTGGTCTGCGCTCCGGATGCGGTCGTCCTTGATTCCTCCGCACTTACCATCGACGAGGTCGTGAAGCGTATGTTCGAGGTGGTGAAAGAGCGCGAGGTTGGAACCGGCTAGCGGCCCGAAATTCGCAGATATGGTTGACAAAAGGGGGGTCTGAGGGGTACCTGTCTGGACCCGCCGAAAGGAGCCGGAAGCTTGCATATGGTCGATGTGGAAAACGCAAACGGCGACAACTTCGCCGCGCTCTTCGAGGAGAGCCTGAAGCAGGACGAAGTCAAGGAAGGCGACATCGTGCGCGGCACGGTGATCGCAGTCGCCAAGGACTACGCCATCATCGACATTGGGTACAAGTCGGAGGGACAGGTGTCCCTCGACGAGTTCCGCGGAGCAGACGGCAGCATTGCGGTCAAGGCGGGCGACGTCGTCGACGTGCTGCTCGAGGATCGCGAGAACGAGGCCGGGATGTGCGTCCTCTCGAAGGAGAAGGCGGACCGGCTCAAGGTGTGGGACGAGATCTCGGCGGCGTGCGAGCGGGACGAGCTCATCGAGGGCACCATCACCCAGCGGGTCAAGGGCGGGCTCAGCGTCACCATCCGCGGCGGGGTCAAGGCGTTCCTGCCCGGCTCGCAGGTCGACCTTCGCCCGGTGCGCAACCTCGACGCGTTCATCGGCCAGAACCACAAGTTCAAGGTCATCAAGTTCAACAAGAAGCGCGGCAACATCGTGCTGTCGCGCCGCGTGCTGCTCGAGAAGGAGCGCGCCGCCCTCAAGGAGTCCACGCTCGAGCGCCTCAAGGAAGGCCAGGTGGTCGAGGGCATCGTCAAGAACCTGACCGAGTACGGCGCCTTCATCGACCTCGGCGGCATCGACGGCCTTCTCCACATCACCGACATGAGCTGGGGCCGGGTGAACCACCCGAGCGAGCTCTTCCAGGTCGGCGACCACGTGCGGGTCAAGGTCCTCAAGTTCAACCCGGAGACCGAGCGCGTCTCGCTGGGCCTCAAGCAGATCAGCGAGGATCCGTGGAGCCGCGCGGCCGAGAAGTACGTGCCCGGCACCGTGGTGCGCGGCAAGGTGGTCTCGCTCAAGGACTACGGCGCCTTCATCGAGCTCGAGGAGGGCATCGAAGGCCTGGTCCACATCTCCGAGATGTCATGGACCCGCCGGGTCAAGCACCCGTCCAAGGTCGTCGCGGTCGGCGACGTCGTCGAGGCGGTCGTGCTCGATGTCGACGTGGCGCAGAACCGCATCTCCCTCGGCATGAAGCAGCTCGAGCAGAACCCGTACGAGCAGCTCACCGAGAAGTACCCGATCGGCACCGTGGTCAAGGGCCGCGTGCGCAACATCGCCGACTTCGGCATCTTCGTGGAGATCGAGGAGGGCATCGACGGTCTGGTCCACATCAGCGACATGTCGTGGACCCAGCGCGTGAAGCACCCCAGCGAGCTCTTCCAGAAGGGCGACGAGGTCGAGGCGGTGCTGCAGGCGATCGACACCGACGACGGCGAGAAGCCGAAGATCTCGCTCTCCATCAAGCACCTGGTCGCGGACCCGTGGGACCGCATCCCGTACGACTACCCGATCGGCAAGATCGTCGACGCCAAGATCCTCAAGGTCATGGACTTCGGCGCCTTCGTCGAGATCGAGAAGGGGGTCGAGGGGCTGGTGCACGTCTCCGAGATCGCCGAGGAGCGCATCGAGGATCCGCGCCAGGTCCTGTCCGAGGGGCAGGAGGTCAAGGTCCAGATCATCAGCCTCGACCCGTCCGAGCGAAAGATCGGCCTCAGCATCAAGGGGGCCATCCGGGCCCAGGAGATGGCCGACGCGCAGGGCTACACGGTCGGCTCCAACACGGGCGGAGCCACGCTGGGCGACGTCATGCGCGGCAAGCTGGGCGACCTGGCCGGGGGAGGCAAGCCCGAGGGCAAGAAGGGCAAGCGCCGGCGCGAGGAGCGCGAGGCCTCGGACTCCGACTAGGCCGCCGCGGCGGTTGCGCGACGAACGCCGGACCAGCGCGCTGCCGGTCTGGCGTTTCGCGTTTCGGGGCGTCGCGTCCGACGGCGGGTGCGACGGTCGCGGGTGCTACGCGGAGCCCGCCCCGCGGAGCGCGCTGACGAAGGCGCGCAGCTCGCCGGCGTCGAACCACATGCCGTGCGCGACGCAGAGATCGACGGTGACGCCGGCGCGCGCCAGCGGCTCGCGCTTCATCGGTCGCGCGCAGCGCGGGCAGGCGAGCGGATGGACCAGGACCAGCGGCTCGGGCCGCACGCGGCCGAGGTCGACCTGGCCGGCGCGCTCCAGCTCCGTCTCGCTGGCGACCAGGAAGTCGGTCATCGACGCGTGGGGCAACCACATGCCGCGGCAGGGGGCGCAGATCTCGAACGAGAGCGCACCCGGGCTGCGCGGCTCGAGCGGCGCCAGGCAGCGAGGGCATGCGCGCAGGGGCAGCTCGCGATAGGGCGAGCTCACGCCACTGCCTCCGCCGAGCGGTTCGAGTCCTGGCTGCCCGACCACGACGCGTGGATCCGAGACGAACCGCGGCGGCCGCCGCGGGCGAGGTGGCCGTCGCGGGCGAGGCGGCCGTCGCGGGCGCGGTGGGCCTCGCGGGCGCGGTGGGCGTCGCGGGCGCGGTGGCCGTCGCGGGCGAGGTGGCCGTCGCGGGCGAGGTGGGCCTCGCGGGCGAGGTGGCCGTCGCGGGCGCCGGGCTCGGACTCGCGCGAGACGCGGTGCGGGCCGAGGCGAAGGCGACCGTCGCGCGGCGGAGAGGGCACCATCGCGGCGCCTGGCCTGGTTCGCCTCTGGCGGGTCCCCGCCGCGGCCACCGCGCCCGCGCGGCTCGCCGCCGTCGAGATGGCGTCGCGCGGCCGCGAAAGCGCGCGCCCGGTCATGGATCGCGGCGCGCTCGTGCTCGCGGGACCGAGCGGGCGGCGCGGGGCAGGGCGGCGGCGGCGCGGGGTCGTCGCCAAAACATGGTTCTCGACAGCAACGCGCCCTGACGCGTGGTTTAATCCCTGCCGCGTGAGCGAGAAGCCGCAGAGCTCCGGGGCCCTGCCGCCGGCCACTCCGTTCGATCCGACCACCACCACCGGCTCACTCGAGCCGCCCTTCGATGTGGAGTCGACGTCGCCCGGCGGGGCAGGGGGCGGTCGCTTTCGCACGACGCGCACCACCTTCGGCCCCGGCGGCTGGGGCCGCCGGATGGCCAAGCTGTGGGGCTTTCTCGGCTTCTGCATCCTCGTCCTCATCCTCGCGCGCCACGTCGTGCTGCCGTTCGTGTTCGCGCTCCTTGTCGCCTACATCTTCGCGCCCATCGTGGCCCGCCTGTCGCTCCGGCGCGACGGGCGCCGCCGCATGCCGCGCGGGCTGGCCATCATCCTCTGCTACATCGTCCTCCTGAGCGCGGTCGGGCTCTTCATGGTCGCGCTGCTGCCGCGCTTCTACAAGGACCTCAGCCGCCTCGGGCGCGAGGCGCCGTCGATGTACCAGCGCATCAACGACGAGTACGTGCCGCAGCTGGCCAGCTGGCTGGAGAACCGGTTCCCGTCGCTGCGCGCCGAGGAGACCAGGGCGGAGGAGGAGGCGCCGGTGGTGCCCGACGTGCCGCTGCCGCCGGGCACCCAGTTCGTGATCACGCCGCTGCCCGACGGGCGCATGGCGGTGCAGCTGCAGCCGACCGGCATCGAGCTCATGCCGCGCTCGGGCGGCGGCATCGTGCTGGCGCCGCGCGAGGAGAAGCCGGAGCCGGTGCGCCTGGAGGAGCGCCTGCGCAACATCGCCGCCAGCGCGCTGGGCGGGCTGCAGAGCGAGCTCGGCGATGTGTTCCGGCTGGGTCAGCTCATCATCACGACGGCCATCAGGAGCGTCTTCACCTTCTTCCTCGTGCTGATGATCGCGGCGTTCATCATGCTCGACCTGTCCAAGATCCACGGCTTCGCCCGCGGTCTCATCCCGGTCGGCTACCGCTCCGACTACGATCTGGTGGTGGCCGGCATCGACCGCGGGCTGTCGGGCGTCATCCGCGGCCAGCTCTTCATCTGCGTGGTCAACGGGACGCTGACCTACATCGGGCTCCGCCTGTTCGGCATCAAGTACGGTCTCATCCTCGCGATGGTGGCCGCCGTGCTGAGCCTCATCCCCATCTTCGGCTCCATCCTGTCGACCATCCCGATCGTGCTGGCCGCGCTGGTCTCGTCGGACACGGGAGTCGACGTGCCGCGCGCCATCTTCATCACGCTGTGGATCATCGGCATCCACTTCCTGGAGGCGAACTTCCTCAACCCGAAGATCATCGGGACCTCGGCCAAGATCCACCCGGTGCTGGTCATCTTCGCCCTGGTGCTGGGCGAGCACAGCTATGGCCTGGTCGGCGCGCTCCTGGCCGTCCCGGTCGCCTCCATCGTCCAGGTCCTGTTCCTCTACTTCCGCAGCAAGGCATGGCGCGGCGAGCCCAGCGGCCCGACGGGCCCACTGGCGGCAGCCGGCTGAGCCGGAGGGGCCGCGAATGTGCGCCCGCGCATTGCTGGCCCGGCCCGCCGGTGCTATCACGGCACCGTGGCCGCCGCGCGCGAGTATGGTTAGCCGCGAGCTCGGGGCAGGGGCGCGCGCGGTCGCGACGTCCCTGGCCGCCCTTCTGCTCGCCGCGCTCGGGCCCGGGCGCGCCCTGGCGCAGCCGCCGCCGGCCTCGTCGCCGGGGAGCGAGCAGCCGGTCGACCCGTACGCCTCGCAGCCGGCGCCGGAGCCGGCGCCCCGGCAACAGTCGCCTGCCGCCGAGCCGTCTGCCCCCGAGCCGCCTGCCGCCGAGCCGCCTGCCGCCGAGCCGCCCGCCGCCGAGCCGCCCGCCGCCGAGCCGGAGCCAGTAAACGAGCCCGGACCGAAAAGCAGCCTGGGGGCCGACGACGACGTCGACGACCAGGTGGCGCAGGCGCTCTACCGGCGCGGCGTCGCGCTCTACCGCCGCGGCGCCACCGCCGATGCCAGGACCATGTTCATCGAGAGCCTGGAGCGCAGCCCCAAGGGCACGGTGTCGGGCGAGGCGCTGCGAATGCTGCGCGCAGCCAACCGGCGACTCGGCATCGCCAACGCCGACGCCGGCCGCCCCTCCGCGCAGGGCGAGGGCGTGATCGACCCCTACGCGGGCGGCGCGCAGCCGCCCCCCACCGAGGCGCCCCTCGACCCGTACGGCGCCGCTCCCACGCCGCCGCCTCCGTCCCGGTCTGCCGAGGTCGACACCGGCGCGCCGCCCGAGGCGCCGGAGGCGCAGGAGGGCAGCGTCATGGGCCGGCGCGCGGTCATCGCGTGGAGCGGCGCGGTCGGGCTGGTGGCCGGCATGGCCGTGGCCGGGCCAGAGAACGACTCTGGCGAGGTCTCCAACGGGGCGGTCATCGGCGGGCTGGTCGGCGCCGCCGGCGGCGTGGGCCTGTCCTACTGGCTCACGCGGCGCGTCCCGCTCAGCCTCGGGCAGTCGGCCGCCATCGCGTCGGCGGCGACCTGGGGCGGGACGTGGGGTGGGCTGCTCGGCGACGCCGCCACCGGCACCGACAGCGCGCCCAACGACGTGTGGAAGTACGTGGCGGCCGGCGGCCTGGTCGGCCTGGGCGGCGGCGCGGCCTACGCCATCATCGCGAAGCCGTCGGAGGAGGACGTCGCGCTCACCAACTCGCTCGCCATCTTCGGGGCCGGGGCCGGCGTGTCCATCGCCGCTGGCATGGAGGTGCCCGAGTCGGAGGCGTTCGCGCTCAACGCGCTGTTCGGCTCCACCGCCGGCATCGCCGCCGGCCTGCTGCTCGCCCCGCGCGTCGAGGTCTCGCTGCGCCGCACCCTCCTGCTCGACGCGGGCGCGGCGGCCGGCGCGGCCGCCAGCTGGGGTGTTCTCTACCCGCTCATCGCCGACGGCACCACGCGCAACGACGAGCAGATCGCCGGCTGGGTGGCCGCCGCCACCATGACCGGCGGCGTCGTGGTGACCTGGCTTCTCACCCGCGGCATGGACGAACGCGCCTCGGGCCCGCTGGCGGCGCGCGCCTCGCGCCGCGGTGCGCTCCCTCCGCCACCAGCCGTCGTCAGGCGCGACGCTGACGGCTCCTGGCAGCTGGGCGTTCCGTTCCTGCGCCCGCTCGTCAGCCGCGACCTGGCGCCGCCTGCGCGCGCGACCGCGCTCGGCGTGGACCTCTTGTCCGGCCGCTTCTAGCGAGCCGCTGAGCGAGCCGCCAGGGCCATCGCCGGCCTTCCGTCTCCGGTCTCCCGTCTCCCGTCCGTCTCCCGTCTCCGGTCTTCTGTTTCCCGCCTCCTGTTTCCCGCCTCCTGTTTTCCCGCCTCCTGTTTCCCGCCTCCTGTTTCCCGCCTCCTGT
>Ga0126377_10000378_pt1 | contig 26732 bp, 37 predicted proteins | sample PanSoiMetPlot_22_FD_92647 | JGI IMG/M metagenome (GOLD analysis project Ga0126377, IMG submission 92647) | Tropical forest soil microbial communities from Panama - MetaG Plot_22 | ecosystem: Environmental > Terrestrial > Soil > Tropical forest > Bulk soil | place: Panama | collected 2016-02-17 | reverse complement strand
TCTGCGCTGAGACGCCCGGCTCCCCGGTCGAGCTTCGCGCGGTCGAGCCGTCAATCGGCGGCATCGAGGTCGGCATCATCGGCGCGTTCGCATGCGCAGTCACCGACCCCGGCGCGTTCGCCGAGATCACGCCGTTCGCAGGACCGTAGCCATGACCGCCTACCGTGACCGACGAGAGGCAGGGCAGTACGCGTACAAGGGCACGATCCAGCGGGCCGACGCCCCCGCCCCCGCCGAGGCCGCCGTCGACGACCTCGACGCGATGACGAAGGACCAGCTCATCGAAAAGGCGCAGTCGCTCGGCATCAGCCCCGCCCACCAGGGGATGAGCAAGGCCGACCTCATCGCCGCGATCAGGGCGCACGAGGGGTAGAGCAATGGCAGAGATGAGCTGCGAGTACCAGTTCAGCTCGGCGACAACCGAGCCGCCGACTGGCTCGCAGATCCGTCTCGATAACGCCGACCCCACGCTCGCGTCGAAGCTGTGGGTTAGGAACCTGACGACGCCAGGCGAGGACATCCACACGCTGCTACTCGCCTGGCCCGCCGGGACGCTCGTGTACGTGCAGGACTACGACGACCACACCCGCTATGTCGCCTACGCGACGACCGGCGCGGCCGTCGACAAAACCGACTATGTCGAGTTCCCGGTCGCCTGGGACGCGTCCGGGCTGCCGCTGCTGACGCAGAAAGTGTCGGTGATCCTGCTCGTGAAGGCGGCCGAGCCGACGCCGCCGGGTCCGCCGGTGCCGGTGGTCGCGTACGCCACCGTCGACGAGCTGGCGGCGGCGCTGCGGATACGGGTGACCCCGGAGAACACGGACGCGCTGCAAGCCTGCCTGGACGCGGCGGCGATCGAGATCGACCACGACTGCGACCGGTTCGACGGCGACCCGATCCCGGCTGACAACGCGCTCGCCAACCGGGTGAACATCGCCCGCGGCGTCGAGTGGTTCAAGGCGCAAGACGCCTCGTTCGGCGTCATCGGGAGCGACCAGACCGGGACGCTGACCGCGCCCCGCGACCAGTTCAACCGGTACGCGTACACGCTGACCCCGCTCAAGCAGCAGTGGGGGATTGCGTGAGCACGAATGGGGCACTCCCACTGGGCGAGGTGCGGGCGTCCCTGGCGGTGGCGCTCGCACCCGCCCAGGACACCGACCCAGAGGTGCTGATCGACTACCCGGACACGGTGACGCCACCGGCGCTCGTCGTGGTCTGGGACGACCCGTGGCTTGAGCAGCCGGCCACGATGGGGCCCTGTTTCACCATCGCCAACCTCGTGGTGCTGTGCGTCGGTAGCCGCATCGAAGCGGGCGCCGGAATCGGCCAGGTCGAAACGCTCGTCGCGTACACGATCGACCGGCTACGCGGCGACCCGCACTCGTGGCCGCTGGCGACGACGCAGGCGCCGCGCGAATGGATCATCTCGAACATCCACTACCTCGGCGCACGACTCGGCTACCGAGTGCCCGTGGCCGTCTAGGAGGGCAGCACATTGGCGACACCCCCGACCCTCAGCCATGTCATCCTCGACAACGCGAGCCTGCAGCTCGGGCCCGGCCCGGCGAGCACCGGCCTGACCGAGCTTGCGTGCTACGCGAACCACGTCGAGCTATCACCGGACGTGTCGACGACGACGCTCGACACGTTCTGCGGGTCGACCGATTACCCGGGCGTCGTCAAGTGGTCGCTCATCACCACGCTGTACCAGTCGTTCGACACTCCCGGCGGCACCGAAGCCGTGCTCGAACCACTCGTCGAGGCCGGGGACCCGTGCACGTTCCTGATCTACGCGTACCGGGACAAGCCGATCGGGCCCGACAACCCCGCCTGGACAGGCACGGTCGTCCCGCAGCCCTACGCGCCGCTGAACGGGGACGCCGGGGACGCGAGCGAGGTCGATATCGAGTGGTCGCTGATCGGGGCGCCCACGAAGCTCGTGGCGCCGCCGACGTAATGGCAAGGCCGCTCGTCGATGTGAAGGTGCGCGGCGTGGCCGAGCTGGCCGCCGGCATGAAGATGCTCGAGGGGCGGATCGACCGCCGGGCGCCCGAGGAGTTCGCGCACGTCGCCCAGGACGTCGCCGGGGACGTCCGCAGCACCGTGCCGCGGCTGACCGGCCGCCTCGCGGGGACCGTCAGCGTCGACCGCAGCCGTGACGGCGCCTCGATCACGATGGGCAACGGCGTGCCCTACGCGCAGTTCGTCGAGTACGGCGGCCGCGGCCACCCGCGCTCAGCGCAGGGCAACTACCTCTACCCCGCCGCGATGGACGCCGGGCCCCGGCTGCAGGACGCGGGCGAGCAGGCGGCCAGGCGGGAGATCGGAGCAATGTCATGGCCGAGCCCCTGAGGCCGATGGCCGTCCCAACCGTCCCCACCGAGGTGACGCTGACCAGGGACGACCTGATCGCGCCACGGTTCACGCCGCGCGAGCTGCGAGAGATCAAGCAGACGTTCGAGCGGCCGTTCGGGGCGATCATCGCCGAGGAAGACACCGACGACAAGTTCGTGGTGCTCGCCTGGGTGAAGCTGCGCCGCGACTACCCCGACCTCACGCTCGACCAGATCGACGACGTTGTCATCACGGTGCGGCCGGGTGAGGCGACCCCGGTGGACCCTTCGAGCGCCGACACCTCAATGAGCTAGCCGTGTTCTGCCGCTACTGGCGAATGACGCCGCGCCAGGTCGACGAGATGACACCGGCCGAGTACCAGGCGTTCTGGCGGTACGCAGAGCAGCAGGCCAAGCAGCAGCAGCGCGAGATGGCCAGGGCGCAACGACGGCGGGGGCGCTGAGTGGCCGGTAACCCCAGGATCGTCGTCGACTTCGTCAGCGACACGAGCGGGCTCAAGTCGGGGATGGCCGAGGCGAGCGGCGCCACCAGCGGGTTCGGCACCAAGCTCAAGTCATTGGCCAAGACGGGCGCTATCGCGGCCGGGGCGGCCGGGGTCGGCGCTCTCATCTACACCCTCAAGACGGGTATCAGCGAGTGGCAGCAGTCGACGAAGGTCGCCGCCCAGACGCAGGCGGTGCTCAAGTCGACCGGGAGCGTCGCCAACGTGACCGCCCAGCAGGTCAGCGATCTCGCCACCTCGATCATGAAGAAGACGGGGATCGACGACGAGGCGATCGCGTCCGGCGAGAACCTGCTGCTCACGTTCACGAACATTCGCGACGAGGTCGGCAAGGGCAACGACGTGTTCACCCAGGCCACCTCGATCATGACCGACATGAGCGTCGCGCTCGGCCAGGACATGGCCACCAGCGCCATGCAGCTCGGCAAGGCGCTCAACGACCCGGTCAAGGGCATGACCGCGCTGCGCCGGGTCGGCGTCACGTTCACCCAGGCGCAGCAGGACCAGGTCAAGGCGATGGTCGAGTCCGGGCACACGATGGAAGCGCAGAAGCTGATCCTCGGCGAGCTGCGCCGCGAGTTCGGCGGCAGCGCCGAGGCGATCGGCAAGACGCTACCGGGGCAACTGGCGATCGTCCGCGAGTCGTTCAACAACTTCGCCGGCGACCTCGTCGCCAAAGCCATCCCGTACGTCGAGCAGTTCATCAGCTACCTGCAGCGGAACTGGCCCGCGATCAGCGCCGCGATCTCGCAGGGGTTCCAAGAGATCAAGCCGATGCTCGCCGCGTTCGGCGACGCGCTCAAAGCGCTGGTCCCGCTCGTCGTCGCGGTCGTCAAGGTCATCAAGGACAACTGGGACCTGATCGGCCCGATCATCATGGCCAACGTCCGGGTGATGCAGGACGCCTTCAAGGTCATCGCCGACATTTTCAACGTGCTGGCCGCGCTGCTACGCGGCGACTGGTCGGCCGCCTGGACGGCGTTCAAGAACCTCGTCAGCGACATGGTCACGCTGATGGTCGACAACATCAAGCGGACGCTGCTGCCGCTGCTCACCATCCTGTCGGTGCTGTGGGACGGGATCAAGAGTGCTGCGAGCACCGCTTGGAACGGGATCAAGACGCTGGTCACGGGTGTCGTCGACGACATCAAGACGGCGGTCACGAACACCTGGAACACGATCAAGACGACCATCACGAACATCGTCGACTCGATCAAGACGGCGCTCACTTCCGCGTGGAACACGATCAAGACCTCCGTCACCGGCGTGGTCGATGACATTAAGACCGCGCTCACGAATGCGTGGAACTCGATCAAGACCGCCGTCATGAACGTCGTCAACACGCTCAAGACCGACGTCACCGCGGCATGGAACACGCTCAAGACGAACGTGTCGACCGCCATCAACACGCTCGAGACGACGATCAAGTCGAGCTGGAATGCGATCAGCGGCGCCGTCAAGACCGCGGCCAACGCAGCCGAGACGGCCGTCGACGGGCTGAAAGCCGCGTTCAACGCCGCCAAGAGCGCGGCCAGTGCGCTCGACGGAGTCGTGTCCGGGCTGAAAGGCGCGTTCAACGCCGCCAAGACCGCCGCCGACAGCGCCGGTGATTTGTTCAAGGGCGCCCTAGCCGCAGCAGCGAAAGCGGCGAATAGTGCGCTCGGTCCGTTATCGGGAACCGCGAGCGCGATCGCCGGGGCGATGAGCGCCGCAGCCGGTGCCGTCAACAGCCTGATCAGCGCCATCAAGAGCATCCCCTCGCACATCAACCTCCCGTCGATCCCCGGCGGCGGGCTGCTCTCGAAGATCCCGGGGCTCGAGACCGGCGGGATCGTCAGCCGCCCCACCCTCGCCTTGATCGGCGAGGCCGGGCCCGAGGCCGTCGTCCCGCTCGGCCAGTTCAACGCGCTGATCCGCGCCGTCCAGCAGAGCGGCCAGGACCCCGGCCCGCCCCCGATCGACACCGGCAGGCCGCTCGAGGTGCGCGTGTTCATCGGCGACCAGGAACTCCGCGGGCTCGTCCGCACCGAGGTCGTCACCCAGCAGAACCGGGTCGCGCAAACACTGCTCGCGGGGCTCACCTAGATGGCGGTCACGCTCACCGCCACGCTCGACGCGGGCAGGCTCGCCGCCCGCCTCCAGGTCGACGGCGTCCCCGCCGGTGCCGACACGTACACGATCACCCGCACGAGCCCGTCCGGGTCGAAGGCCGGCGTCCGCGGTGCCGTCAACGCAACCGTTGCGATCCCCACCCAGATCGCCCGCGACTACGAACTGCCCTTCGATGTCGCGCTCACCTACACGGTCACCGTCTACGACGGTGCCACCGTTGTCGGCACCGCCACCACCACGTTCACGCTCACCTACGGGGAGTGTCCTGCATGGCTCGTCGACCTCGCCCGCCCCACCAACTCGCTGCCGCTGACGATCGAGAGCATGGACGAGCTGCAGTTCGCGGCCGCCGTCGGCGTCCACCGCATCCTCAACCGGCGGGCCCCGGTGCTCACGTCGCTGCCCGCCTGGACGCCGTCGAGCGAACTCATCGTCCTGACCGACACGCTCGGCGAGCGCGACCAGACCAGGGCGCTACTCGGGTCCGGGTACCCGTTCCTACTCCGCACCACCCCCGCCCAGGGGATCGGGAACATGTACCTCGGCGTCACCGACTTTACCGAGGAACGGTTCCTCCGGCCCGGTGTCGCACCCGAACGCCGCTTCAAGATCGAGGTCGTCCAGGTCGAGCGCCCCGACCCGTCCATTTACGTGCCACTGGCGCCGAACACCTACGCGAACGTGAAAGCCACGTTCGCCACCTACGCAGCCTTGAAGGCCGCGGTCGGCACGTACGACCAGCTCGCCTACACGTACCCGGCCGGGACGAACCCGGTCACCCCGTGGCTCCCGGATGACGTCTGATGCTGACCGTCACGCCCCGGTTCCTCGCGGCGCTCCGGGAGTCGCACTCGATCAGCGTCGCCGCCTACGTGTATCGGCCGTCCGCGTTGACGACGCCGATCGAGGTGCCGGTGATCGGCGGAAGCGTCACGATCGACCGTGACGCCCAGGTGCGCCGCCAAGGGTCGCTCGACGTCACGTTCCGGCTCGCCGACCCGTTCACCGTCGACGTTGCCCGCGAGCTTCCCTACGGCGGATATTGCACGATCGAGCGGGGCATCCGGTACGCCGACGGCACGGTGGAACGCGTCCAACTGGGCCGGTTCCGGGTCGAGTCGATCGTGTGGAGTCAGCTGCAGGGGCAGGCGACCCTCACGCTCGCCGACCGGATGGCGCAGATCCAGGACGAGCCGCTAGGGACGCCGCTCGCGTTCCCCGGCACGGCGCCCAGCAACGCCGCCGTGCAGCTCGTGCAACTCGTGTTCGGGAGCGCGATCCAGTACCACGTCCTCACGAACCCGGCGAGCGAGCCGCCGCTGACGAACACCGTCTACATCGACGACCGCGCCGCGGCGATCAACGACCTCGCGTCGAGCGTCGGTGCCGCCGCGATGTTCGACAACCTCGGCGACTTCGTGATCCGCCCGCGCACGGCCGGCACGGTTCCCGTCTGGACGATTGACGCCGCGGCCCGCGGCGTGCTGATCGAGGCGAGCGAAACCCTCGACCGATCCAGCGTTCGAAACGGCGTGCTCGTCAGAGGGCAACCGGACTCAGAGCAGGCGCCGATCTACAGCCTCGCCACGTTCGACGACCCCACTAGCCCGATCCGGTGGGGCGGCCCGTTCGGCCACGTGGCGCTCATCAGCGACAGCACCGCGGTCAGCACCCAGGCGCAAGCGGACGCCGCAGCCCAATCCCTGCTGAACCTCCGGCTCGGCCTGTCGCGCACCCTCACCCTGACCGCGGTCCCGAATCCGGCATTGGAACCGGACGACGTGATCGAGGTTGTGTTCGCCGACGGTCGCAGCGAAACCCAGGTCGTCAATGCCGTTCAGATCGGGTTGGACGTCGAGGGTGCGCTGCAGATCACCACGACCGGCCGCGACCAGCCGCCGCCCGTATGAGCAGCGTTCCGTTCACCCGCACCCTTCCCTACGTGCTCCGGGACGCACTGGGCGATTCCGGGATCGGCATCGTGGTCGGAACCGTCACCGGGCTCCCGGATCAACGGCATGTAAGCGTGTCGGTGGCGGGTGGCACCCCGGTCGCGGTCGCCCGGCTCGCCCAGTACATCCCCACGATCGGCGAGCCCTGCTACATGCTCACCTCGACGTCGGGGATGCTCGCCATCGGCACCGTCCGGGACGGCGGCCCGGTCGGCGAACTCGCCTACGCCGAAGTGCAGAACGACGTCAACGTCACCGGCCTGGTCCCGGCCAGTGCCACCCCGGTCGTCAGTGCGCCCGCGCTCACGTTCGACGGGGCGACCCCGATCGTCGTCGAATTCAGCGCCGCCGCCGTCCGCACACCCGCGACCGCGGGCCGCACAGTCACCGTCGGATTGTTCGACGGGGCGACGATGCTCTGCCGCATGGCCGTTGCCGATGCGGCAGCCCCAGCCGCTGCAATCATCATGCCGGTCGGTGGCCACCGCCGACTCATCCCCACCGCCGGGGCGCACACGTACAACATCCGCGCCTACGTCGACGCGGGGAACGGCACCATCCGCGCCGGGACCGGGGTGGGTGGCAGCGACACCCCTGCCGCGATCCGAATCACCCGAGCCTAGGGAGGGAACCGATGCCAACGACGCCGACGCTGCTGCTCCCCTACCCGGCGCCCACCGACCCCGCCGACGTCCCCCTCGACATGCAGGAACTCGCCGACCGGATCGAAGCGGTCAGGGGCACCGCCACCGGGCTCGCCAGCCTCGACGCGACCGGGAAGATCCCCGCCGCGCAGCTCCCGGTCGCCTCGGTCGGGTACGGCACCAGCCTCCCCGCCTCGCCCGTCGACGGGCAGGAACACATCCTCGTCGACTCCACGACGAACCCCACCTACCAGTGGCGGTTCCGGTACAACGCCGGTTCCTCGAGCGCGTACAAGTGGGAGTTCGTCGGCGGCTCCCCCTGGCGGGCAGGCCCCGTCGGATCCGTCACCGGGTTCGCGACCACCGGCTCCTGGGTGGCGTTCGCGGGCGGCCCCGTCTGGACGATCCTCCGCAACGGTGACTGGGAGGTCGAGTTCGGGATCACCGCCCAGATGGCCGGCGCCGGTGTCTCCACCATCCAGGCAGCGATCGGGTACACGCTCCCGACCCCGACCATGACCGGCGCGATCCTCGACCACGGATCCTCCGGCCAGTGGGACGCTGGCAGCCTCGCCGGGTTCGCGCCGCTGATCGGCCTGCTCACCACGAACGGGAACGTCGGAATCTACCTGCAAGGGGCCGGGGGCACCCCGAACTTCAACATGAGCCGCGGCTGGATGACCGTCCGCCCCATCCGGGTCTCCTGATGAGCACGATCGGCACCCAGGACGGGATCCACGCCAGCGTCGAGCGGCTCCGGAAGCTCGACCCTGGGGGGACCAAGCCGAACCGGAACCCGGACGACCTCGCGACCTGGGGGGCGTGGGACAAGCTCGAGCGCACGTTGCAGATCCTCCGCGACGACCACGACACCGGCGGGACGGTGGGATACGAGGCGCCCCCTTTCGGGGGCTCTACGTCGCGGGGGGAGCCGGCGGAAACATGAGCGACCCCGACTCGCCCGCCCCCGACACCGGGCGGGACTTCAACGGCAGACCCTGGAGCCCGGAGCAGTTCGCGCACGCCGCCCGCAACTCCGGGTACGACTGGGTGCTCGTCCAGCTGTACCGCGACCAGGGCGGCGACTACATGCAAGCCTGCCGTGAAGTCGGGCTCGCGTGCGGCCTCTGGGACGCGTGGCCGAGCGCGGAACGCGCCCAGCTCGCATTGAGCTTCGGCCCGGACATGGTCTGCTTCCAGGCTGAGACCGGGCAGGGGCAGGCGTGCATGGACGCTGTCGGCGCCGCCTACCAGGCGAACCCCGCCATGCCGCTCGCGATCGTCACGAACCTCGAGCCCTCGAGGTCGGACTCGCCGGCCGGGTTCGACGTGTACATGCAGGAACGTAACGTCTGCGTGCAACCCGAGGCGTACGCGAGCGAGAACCCGGACTGGCAGGACGACCCGCCCGGATTCGCCAACTCACTCTGGTCGGAGTGTGTGCGGCGCGGCTACCAGTCGATTGTCATCGTCCCCAGCGTGTACTGGGGGAGGTGCGTGGCCGACTACAAGTTCACGCCGCAGGCGTGCTTCGCGCCGTACCTGGCGGAGGACATGACCGCGGCGGAGCTAGCGTGACCGGCGCCAGTGCACACCGGTCCAGTCCACCCGCACGAGCGGGTCGGTGACACCGTGGTCGCGACGGTAGTCGTCGACGGCCTGGGCGCACATGGGGAGCGCGTAGTCGTCGACGATCACGAACCCGCCCCTGGACACCTTCGGGTACAGCGCCTCGAGCGCGACGATCGTCGACTCGTACATGTCGCCGTCCAACCGGAGCACCGCGACCCGATCGATCGGCGCATCCGCGAGCGTGTCCCTGAACCAGCCGGGCAGAAACCGGACCTGCTCGTCGAGGAGCCCGTACCGGTCGAAGTTCGCCCGCACCTTCTCGAGCGACACCGCAAGCTCCGGGACACCGGACAGGTCGAACCCCTCGTCGGCAGGATGACCACCAGGCGGGGGGAGCCCCTCGAACGAATCGCACACCCACACCGTCCTGCTGATGTCCCCGTGGGCGGCGAGCACGCCGCGCATCAGGATGCTCGCCCCGCCGCGCCACACCCCCGTCTCGACGAGATCCCCCGGCACCCGCTCGGCGAGCACTGCCTCCACGGCCGCTTGGAGCTGGTCGAGGCGGCGCATCCCGATCATCGTCTCCGCGTGCACCGGCCAGTCCCTGCCCTCGAGGCGCCGCTCCTGGTCGACGGGCACCCGCGCCCGCGTCTCCGGGTCGACGGACTCGTCCTCGAACCCGACCCGGGTGAGGCAGCGTTTCAGGAGGTCGAGGTACAGCTCGGTCGCGGCCGACCGGCGGCGGCGCCACAGACGGGGCACAGCGGGGGATCCTAATGACCGAGTGGTGGGAACACGCGTACAAGGGCGGCCCGATGGTCCAGGTGGACGGGTTCCCCAGGCCGCTGTACCCACCCGACGCAGCCTCGCACGGTCGCACCCCGTCGGTCGACGGGCCCGACGTCGAGGCGTACAAACGCACAGTCTCACGGCTCGGCCGCTGGCCCTGGCAAACCTTCGACCAGGCGTTCAGCAACGGGTTCAGCCACGGCACCAGCGGCAACGTCAGTCAGACCGGGCTCGCCGGGGTGCAACGGCAGCAGCACATCGACGCCACCGGCTGGGTCGGCACATCGACGTTCAACACGCTGCGGTCGGCTCGAGTGCCGACCGGCCCGCACGCCGGTGAGATGGCAATGGACGCCTACAGCGTCAACCTCATCAACGAGGCGTTCGCCCGCTTCGGCGGCCACGAGCCCGCACCCGAGCCGACCGGCACGCTCAGGCAGCAGGCGCTCAACCGGGCCATCGGCGAGATCGGCAATGCCGAATCACCGGCCGGGAGCAACAAGCAAGCCTATGGCGCCTGGTACGGCATGAACGGGGTGCCCTGGTGCGCGATCTTCTGCACCTGGGCGTTCGAGTTGTCGGGCGACTCGCCCGCGTTCGTCAAGGGCAGCCGCTACAGCTACGTCCCGTATGTGGTTGCCGACGCCCGCGCCGGCCGCTACGGGCTCACCACGACCGACGACCCCATCCCCGGAGACCTCGTCGCCTACGACTGGGGCTATGACGGCACCTACGACCACATTGGCATCTTCGAGCAGTGGTCGGGCGGCGGCAGCTTCCAAGCCGTCGAAGGGAACACGTCGACCTCGAACGACTCGAACGGCGGCCAGGTCATGCGGCGCACCCGCAACCGCGGCAGTCAGGCGACCGTGTTCGTCCGCGTCAAGGAACCGTGAGCACCGCTGACCTCGTCGCACTCATCGGCGCCATCCTCGGCGGCATCACCGGGATACTCGGCGCCTGGGCGGCACTCACCCGGGCACGCAGCGAAGCCGACCACGAATGCCACGAACGGATCACGCAACTGCGGGCCGAAAGCGAGCACATGGCCGACGAACTCCACGAGCTGCGGATGAGACGCGCCAACGAGTGAGAGGGTCGACCGCGATCATGGCGGCCACCACGGTCGCGGTCGCGCTCAGCGTGGCAACCGTCGGCGTCGCGCTCGCCAACCCCGGCGGCGTGTTCGGCAACGAAGCCACCAGGCGCACCGTCGCCACCGCGACCGTCACCGTCGGCGAGACCGGGCCGCGAGGGCCAGCCGGGCCGCCAGGTCACAACGGCAAGCCGGGGCCAGCCGGGCCATCAGGGCCGCGCGGGCTCACCGGGCCGCCCGGCCCAACCGGGGCGACGAGCGGCGGCAGCCGAGGCGCCAGCGGGCCAACAGGGCCCGCAGGGCCGACCGGCGCAGCAGGGCCACCAGGGCCAGCAGGGGCAGCAGGGGCACGCGGCGCACGAGGTGAGCGCGGCGCACGCGGCGCCGCCGGCGCCGTCGGCGCGACCGGCGCACAAGGGCCGCCCGGCCCAGTCGGCGCGACCGGCGCCCAGGGCCCGCCAGGGCAGCAAGGCGCTCAAGGCGGCCAAGGCGAACGCGGCGCCCAGGGGCCGCCAGGGTCAGCCGGTCAGCAAGGCGCACCCGGCCCGCCGGGGCCAGCAGGGGCACCGGGGCTCGCCTGCCCCGCCGGGTTCACCCCGCAGACGATCGGCGTGCACCAGCGCGACCCCACCGACGACACCCGCACCATCTACGTCTGCGCCGCCCCCTAACCCTCCGTGTGGCGACGCTGCCGCGCCTTCACCGTCCAGATCTGAACCGTCGACGAGCCCACCCCCAGCATGTCGGCGATCCCCCGTGCCGACGCCCCCGACTCACGGCACTCGAGCACGAAATCCTCGAGGAGCATGTCGTAGGCGGTCGCGTACCTGTGCGCCCGCGACCGAATCTCGAGCAGCAACTGAAGGTGCCGTAGCTCGAGTTCGGTGAGCGTCCGACCGCTACGGCCTCCACGGCTCACCGGCTAACCCTAGGGGGTTTTTAGTGGGCGGAAACGTGCGGACCCGGGCACGTGCGCAGGACCGCACGCCGACCCCTCGTAACGGACGTCACATCGGGCGCTCCGCCCTCGTGGCGTCCATGGGTCCGCACGACCGCGCGGCAAATTACTTTCCGCAAATTGCGAAAATCCGGTTTGACGCGGGCCCAGTCGCGGCCTGAGACTGACGCGGTTTCACGGCTCGCCTGAGGATAAGCAGCACCGAACACACGGGCTCATTGGTGTGGATGGGCCAGGCTTGAGCTGATGAGAGGTGGGAGCATGAGGGATCAGCACCGGGGAAGGGGAACGCCAGTTAGGGCGACCGTTGCGGCGGGCCGCTGGCGGCCCGACACGGCCGACGGAGTGACCGCGAGCGCACCCCTCAGGCGAGCCGTAGGCCACTCCGTCGACCCCACTAGCATGAAACGTCCGTTGCGAGGTGGCGAGGGCCGGGACGCCTCGGCCGCCGCGACTGCGCAACGGGCAGCGGGGGCGCTGCGATGACGTTTCGCAGCCGGACGCGCCGAGGGCCCGAGCGGCAACCGCATTTGTCGCACGGGCCCACCCGGCGCCCATGCACCAGCAGGCGCGAGCGCGGCCACCGCTACCCGCCCGAGGTCGAGCGCGACCTGCGCAACGACCTCAGACGAGTAGCCAAGCGGCTGCTAACGGAACGACTCGCGACGCGGGACGATCTCGACCCGGTCACCGACCGGCAACCGGCCGGGGCTGACGATCGCCCGGTCGATAGCGTCACGGATCAGGCTGCGCCGCTCCTCGAGGGTGCCGTCACGCATGACGATCTCGGCGTCGACGACGAGGTCAGGGTCGATGATGCGGGCTAGCCGGTCACGCTCGTCCTGCGCGGCGTCCCGCTCACCCCGAAGCGCGGACAGCCGCTTGCGAGCGTCGGCGACGTCCTCGTCGCTGCCCATCGGGTCGAACGTCGCCGCCATGTTCGCCACCGCCCGCTTGAGCTTCGCCAACTGCCGCTCGACCGCGTCAAGCTCAGCCGCAGCCGAGGCGCCCTCTTGAAGCTCGCCGACCAACCGCACCGTCTCGTCGCTGACGAACCGCTCGACCCGGTTCGCGCCGATGTAGGCACGCCGCTGGCAGTCGCCGCGCGGGGCGCCGCACGCGTAGTAGACGTACCCGTCCCGGTTCGTGTTCACGATCAGGCGGCCGCCGCACGAGCCGCAGCGCAGCACCCCCAGCCGGGCGAGCAGCCGCTGCGACTTCGCCGTACGGCCACGCGAAGGGCGGGCAGCCTGGACCCGGTCGAACAGGGCCCGGTCGACGACCGGCTCGCACGCCTGCAGGTTCACGAGCTTTCCGAACCGCAGCTCGCCGATCAGCAGCCGCGACCGCAGCAGCTGCTTGGTCGCCTCGTGCGTCAACTGGTGCCCGTGCTCGGCGAGCATGTCCCGGATGTTGTCGATCGTGTCGGGCTCACCGTCACCGCGGTCGGCCCGCATCTCGAACGCGTCGACGACCAGGTCAGCCGTCTCAGGGTCCGGCTCGAGCGTCCCGTCGTCGCGGCGCCGCAGGCCGAACGGGATACGCGGGAACGGCGGCACCCCGCGAGCGACCGCGTCGGCCTTCGCGCCCGCCGTCCGCTCGGCGGTCGAGCGGCGGTGGTACTCGGCGACCATGCCCAGCATGGTGGCGGAAAGCCACTTCGACGCGGTGCCGTTCGACACCTCGCCGACGTCCATCGCGGCGACACCGCCACCGGCAGCCTCGACCCGCTGCAGGATCTCAGCCTGCACCGTGAGGCTGCGCACCAGCCGGTCGAAGTACGCGACGACGATCACGTCGGCTTGCCCCGTCTCGACCATCTCGACGGCACGGCGAAGGCCGGGCCGCTTCGCAAGCGCCCGCCCTCCCGACACGTCGACCTCTTCGGCCACCTCGACCAACCGCATTCCCTCGCGGTCGGCGAACTCGGCCAGCTTCTTGCGCTGCTCGGCGATGCTGACCGTGTCATCGCTCGTGCGCGACTGGCGGACGATCCCGAACGCCCGGCGAGCCATCTAGCTCACCCGCACGAGCGAGACGACGACGAACCGATGCCAGGCGACCGCGCCGGTCACACGGGCGGGATGATTCGACCGGCGCCACTTCGCCTCGAACGCCTGCCGCTGATCGGCGCTGACCTGCAGCATGGCCGCGAGCGCGGTGGCCTGACGTGCGGACGGCATCCGCAGCGCCACCCTGCTGCGGGTCCCGAGCTTCGCCGCGAACACAGGCGAGCCCTTGTCGCAGACGACGGGCAGCAGCCTGTAGCTGCCTACGGTGAGCGCCGCTCGCAAGCCTGCGGGCGGCGTGGTGGGGCAGGTGGCGGCGTGAGCGGCGGTGCCGTAGCTCACGGCGATGATCGCCGCAGCCGTGACGATGACGGAACGGCCCAGCATCTAGGCCACCCCCATCCGTGCCATGCAAGCGTGGCGGAAACCGCGCATCCAGCCCGCCATGTAGGGCCGCGTCTCGCGGCGAGTGGCGTACAGCGTGCGCCATTCCTGCGGCCACGGGTACTCGGTGCCAGCCTTGTATCCGTGGGTGTAACCGTCTGCGTAACTCATCCTGCGCCCCTTTCCGGTGGGCTAGTGGGTCATGCCTGTTATGGGAGTGTATCGACTGGTCGTAACCCTGGCTTAACCCAAAAGAGTGAAATTGGGGGGCGGCGGTGACGGTCGCCGCCCTGTTCGTCGATCCGACCGGCGTCTACTCCGGTCTCCCTGACGTCGAGGTGTGGGACGAGGCACGCGACGCCCGCACGTACTCCGGCCCGTGGCCCGTCGTCGCCCACCCGCCGTGCGCCCGGTGGTCGCGGCTCGCAGGGTTCACCGAAGCCAGGTTCGGCTACAAGCGCGGCGAAGACGGCGGCTGCTTCGCCGCAGCGCTTCACGCCGTCCGCACCTGGGGTGGTGTCCTTGAGCACCCCGCCTACTCGAAAGCCTGGGACGCGTATGGGCTCCCGGAGCCCCTGTGGCACGGCGGCTGGACGCTCGGCCTGGACGGTGGCGCCAGTTGCTATTTCGAGCAGGGCCGGTACGGGCTCCCCGTCAAGAAAGCCACATGGCTGTACGCGTACGGGGTCATCCTCACCGAGCTCCGGTGGGGGCACACACCGGACGGGGACGGCGACGAGCCAAATGGCCCCTGGGGCGGGCTCGAGAACTGGCGCGACCGGTGGGGCGGCCGTCGGGCCCAGTGGAAAGAGGCGCGGGGCAGTACATACAACGCGGACGGCGTCCGTTGCCGCCCGTTACATCTAGGGCAGACGTCGACGACGCCACCGGAACTCCGCGATGAACTCCTCGCGATGGCCCGCACGGCGGTCAGGAGCACGGCGTGACCTCGCGCCGCTGGGCCAGCACCCTCGTTGCCATCCTGGCGCTCGCGCTCACGCTCGCCGCCTGGGGCGCCCGGCCGCCTGACCTCGACCGGGAGCGTACCACCGGCTTCGGGCAAGTGAGGTTCCGAGGGTTAGGGCCCGAGAAGTGGGCGCAGCGGTGGCGCCGCGAGCACCGCCAGGTGCTGACGCTGCGGGCCCGGCTGCGGGCCCGGCTCGAGCCGCTCGTGCAGCTCGTCCTCGACTTCGAATGCGTGCACCGCTTCGAGGGCAGCTGGTCTGACCGCGGCGCCCCCTACTGGGGTGGCTTGCAGTTCGACCGTTCGTTCATGGCGACCTACGGCGGGCGGCTGCTGCAGCAGCACGGGACCGCCGATCACTGGTCGCCAGCCCAGCAGATCGCCACGGCCATCGTCGCGCACGCGTCGCGCGGGTTCGAGCCGTGGCCCGTAACCGCCAGGAGGTGCGGCTTGCGATGACCACCAACCTCAAACCGCTCTGCCCGTTCTGCGGCGAGCCCGTCGACCCGCAAGCCACAGGCCGAGTCGTCTATCACCGCATCGCCGGCTGGGCTCGCCGCGGCAATCACGGCGGCAGCGACGTGGCCCTGCGCGAGCAGATCGACGGGTTCGCTCACGCGGTGTGCGTGCACCGCGAGCAGCGGAAGGTCAGCGCCACCCAGGGGATGCTGCTGTGAGCCGCCCGCCGCTCAGCGATCACCTGTGCGAGTGCGGCTGCGGCCGGCGCACTCGCATCGCCGGGAAAACCGACTCGGAGCGCGGCACGATCCGGGGCGAGCCGCGCCGCTACATCCACGGTCACAACCCGCGCGTGCTCGTGGGCAGCGCCAAGCGGGCGAGCTTCGGTGCCACCGTGTCGGTGCGCAGGGTCGACGAGCCCGGCGAGGGTGTCCTGTTCCGCACCGAGATGACGACGCTCGACGCGCTGCGGGCGATCATCGCCGACCTGGACGAGACGCCGGGCGACTGGCGCATCGTGTGCATCTCGACGCCGGTCACGATCTACCGGGACATGCACGGTGACCGGCCGGTGCGCGAGCCCGGGGCGCCGCTGCCCGAGGTCGGCTACCTGTCGAAGCTGCGGCGGCTCGACCTGCTGCCACCGCCGAGCTTCCCCGAGCCGGTGTTCAACGGGCCGCACCACTCGTGGGTGAAGCGATGACCGCGCCGACCATCACCCGCCGCAACCACGGGCGCGGCCACTCGTACCAGGTCGACGGCGAGAAGTTCACTGGGGTGACGACGCTGCTCGACCGGGGCTACCCGAAACCCGCGATCGCCAAGTGGGCGGCCCGCACCTGTGGCGAAGAGGTGACCGACTACTGGGACGAGCTGGCGGCGCTGCTGCCGTCCGAGCGGGGCGAGCGAGTCAGGACGGCGCCCGACCGGGACCGTGACGCGGCCGCCCGGCGCGGCACCGAGGTGCACCGGCTCGCCTCGAAGCTGATCGCACACGAGGAGGTGCAGGTACCGGACGAACTCGTCGGCCATGTCGACGCGTACCTTCGGTTCCTTGAGGAGTGGGGGGCGGTGGCGCTGCTCGTCGAGGCGCCGATCGCGAACCTGCGCCTCAGGTACGCCGGCACGCTCGACCTGGTCGCCGACCTCGACGACGGGCTGCGGTGGCTGCTCGACCTCAAGACGACCCGCAGCGGCGTGTTCGTCGAGTCCGCGTTGCAGCTCGCCGCGTACAGGCGGGCCGACTTCTGCGTGGGCCCGACCGGCGAGGTCGTCGAGATGCCGCCCGTTGACCGCTGCGGCGTCGTGTGGCTCCGCGCTGACCGCACATACGAGTTCGTCCCGGTCGACACCGGCGACGCCACGTTCGACGTGTTCAAGGCGGTGATCGCAGTGGCGAGCTTCGGCAAGCGCGACGACGTCATCGAGGCGCCGAGGCAGTTGACCGAGGTGTTGTTCTGATGACCCCCTGGAAGTCAGGCGACCGGTGCAGGCTCATCAACCTCCGCGCCGGCGAGGTGCTGCCCGGCCAGGTGATCGAGGTCGGCAAGGCCAAGCTCGTCGTCCAGACCGACGACGGCAGGCGCTGGGCCGTCGAGCCCGACAGCACGTTCCTGCGGCGGCCCACCAGCATCCCCAGCGGGCTCGCCGAGCAACACGAAACCGGAGGTGCGACCCGTGATCCCTGAATTCACCGCGACTGACCTGCTCGCCCACTCGCTCGAGGCCAGGGACGAGGCGCACGAGTCGGCCAGCATGAACGCAGCCATCTGGCGCACCCTCGACGGCATCCACTGCGCCGTGCTCGTGCTCGCCACCGCGCTCCACGAACTCGCCGAGACGCAGATCGACCGGAGGCTGCCGTGACCGTCGTCCCGTACGAGCCGCGCACCCCGGTGCTCTGGTGGCAGGAGATGAACCCCGTCGACCTCGCCGAGCGAGTCGCGAACACCGATTTCGTCAAGTCGAGCCTGCGCGGCAACGTCCCCGCCATCTTCGCCTGCCTGATGTACGGCAACGAGGTCGGCGTCGGCCCGATGCAATCACTCGCCCACATCTCCGTGATCGAAGGGCGCCCCACGATGAGCAGCGAGCTGCAACGCGCCCTGATCGAACGCGCCGGACACGACATCGAGGTGCGTGAAACGACGATCACCCGCTGCACGATCGCGGGGCGCCGGCGCGGCCAGCAACGCTGGACCGAGGTCACCTGGACGATGGACGACGCGAAACGCGCCAACCTCGCCGGACGCCCCAACTGGCAGCGCTACCCCCGGGCGATGCTCGAAGCCAGGGCGAGCGCCGAGCTGGCCAGGCTCATCTTCGCCGACGTGATCGGCGGCCTCGCAGCCACCGAGGAACTCGAGGGTGCGCGAGACGACCCGACACCCAGCCCCGACACGCCGAAGCGCCCAGCGGGCGTCACACGGCGCCGCAGGGGCACCGTGGCGGCGGTACCAGACCAGCCCGGACAGGAGGGGCCCGGACCCGAGGCTGCGGCCAACAACGAGCCCGAGCCCACACCCAATGATGCGCCCCCCGCCGTCGACCAGCGCGAACCCGAGCCCGACACCCAGGAAGCGGGCACCCCCCCGCCGCCGATGCCAGCACCCGAGCCCGCGCTGATGAACGACTCGCAACGCCGCAAGCTGATGGCGCTGTACCGCGAACGCAGCATCCTCACACGCGAGGACAGGCTCAGCGAGGCGAGCGCGTTCCTCGGCCGCGAGATCCAGTCGGCGAGCGAACTCACCAGCACCGAAGCGTCACGGCTAATCGAGCACCTCGAAGGCGGGCTACCCGAGCCGGTACAGCAGGCGCTCGACCAGGCGCACCCGGACGAGTGAGCAGCCACTGCGTCTACTGCGGCGGCTACTGCCGCAAAGGCCGCCACGTCTGCGCCGGACACGCCGACCTCCCCGCACTCGACCCACGCCTACGCCGCGACCTCCACGACCCGCAACGACTGCGGCCGACCGACGTGCTGCAACGACTCATCGAGGCGAAAACACGATGACCGACGAGCCCGAACGCTGGATCGTGCCCACCAACTTCGGCAAATTCCAGCACCGCGACGCGTGGCGCTCGCGCATGCCCACATGGATCTGCGACTACCTCGAGCAAGACGGCCGAGACGACTACCGCAGCCTCACGATGGCCCAGCGCGGCGTGCTCGCCTGCATACGCCGAGAGTACGCCCGCAGTCGCGGGAGATTACGGTGGTCAGCCGGTGGCTTGTCAGCGAGGTTCGGCTCGCGTGTCACTGAGCGACAGCTCATTGCGCTTAGTGATGCGGGTTTCATCCAAGTTGTTGCCAGCAGACCTGCTGGCATACCTGCCAGCACAGAGGTAGTACTACGTACTACCAACAACGCGCCCGCACGCGCACGCGAGGCGGGCGGCGTGCGTGCGGGCGCTGACAAGAAAAATACGCCCGCGCCGTGCCCCGAATGCGGGGTCGGCGGCGGACGCCACCTCGACGACTGCGCCGCCGCCCCACCACCCGGCAAGCACGTCGAGGACCAGCTCGCCGACCGGCTGCTCGCCAGCCTTAACGGCAACGGCGACGACGAGGAACTGTTTTGACTTCGATCAGATCTCGGCCTCACGGTCGAGACGGTGGCGCCGCGCGGCCACTCAGCCACCAGCCGCAGCGGCGCCACCCTTCCGATTGTGCGGTCTTACAGGGCGTCCTCGATGCTCAACTGCACGAACTCGGGCAAACGCGGGCGATCCGAGCCGAAGGCTGGGTCGTAGGCAGGCCAGCCTCGCTCCCCGGCGTGCGTTGCCCACTCGCGGTCGATGACCCATTTCCGGTGTTCGCGCTCGAGCCACGCTCGGTCGGCGTCGTTGCGGCCCTTCTCGACATTGCAGCCACCACATGCGATCCAAAGATTCCGGGCGTGCTGGGCAGGCCAATCGGCGAGGCACAGCGGCGGTATCCGGTGCTCGATGTGCAAGTGACGCGCCGCCTGTCGGTGTCGACCGCAGTTGAGGCAGAGCCCGTCGGGTGCGAGCAGCGCACGCATGATCGGTGTGAGCGCCCGCCAGTTCAGTTCGATGAGCACGAAGTGATAGCCGATGGTGTTGCCGAGGGCTTTGGAAAGTTCGCCTGCGAAGGATTTCGCACGCCCCTCGATGGCGAAGCGTGCCGGGTCAGCTTCGCGGCCGTGGTCACGAATCGTCTGCTCGGCAAGCCGACAGTCAGGTTTTGGTATTCGGGAAGGTTGAGTCGGATCCGTTCCAACCTTCGCCTTCGCCCAGTCGAAGTCTTCGACCGGCTCCCAGCGTCCATGGTGCCGACACCATGCGCGACCATCGCGGATCTCGCGTGCGTTGCTTCGTGTCGTGGCTCGGGCAGTCATCAATGGGCCGCCCAGCCACAAGCAGCAGGCCAATCCTACCAATGACCATGCTCGCGTTCACCGTCCCCGGCGTCCCCGTCCCCCAGGGCTCCAAGCGCGTCGTCCAAGGCCGCGTCATCGACGCCAACGCGAAACGCCTGAAACCCTGGCGGGCCACGATCGCCGACGCCGCCAGCCGCGAACGGCAAGGCCGCACGATCACCGGCTGCGTCCGCGTCGACGTCGTGTTCGTCCTACCCCGGCCGCGCTCGCACTACCGCACCGGCCGATACGCCGGGCAACTCAAACCCAACGCCCCCGTCTACTGCGAGACGCGGCCTGACCTCGACAAGCTTCTGCGCTCCCTCCTCGACGGGCTCACCGACAGCGGGCTCATCTACGACGACGACCAGGTCGTCGAGCTGGTGGCCCGCAAGCATTACGGCAGCCCCGCCGCCCACATCGAGCTACGCGAACTCGGATGACCGACCGGCGACCCGAGATCGTCGAGGTCGTCTGGCACGACAGTGTCGGCGAGCACCAATGGCTCGACCTCGAGGACGCCCGCCGCTCGGCCCGTGACGACGGGATGCTGCAACGCTCGGTCGGGTGGCTGCTCGCCGACGAGCCCGGCTACCTGCTGCTCGCACTCAGCCGCAGCGAATCATGGGAACAGGTCGACCTCACCCTGCAGATCCCGAGGGGTTGCATCGTCCGCAGCCGCGTGCTGCGCCACGGCAACGGGGCGCCGCAGTGACGGCGGCCGGGTCGACCCGGAAAGGCAGGCGAGCGTCCAGCACGCCAGTCGACACCGGCCACCGTCCCCGTTATCCTGCCACCCGGATGAAGGTCACCGCTCGCAACCGCGGTATCTCGTCCCGGCACTGGCAGGTGCTCCGCACCCTGGTGTTCGCTCGTGACGGCCGCCGCTGCTACCGCTGCGGCGGCTACGCCGACACCGTCGACCACATCGTGCCCATCGCCCAGGGCGGCAGGCGCCTGGACCCCGCGAACCTGCGGCCCGCCTGCCGCCACTGCAACTGCTCTACTGGGGGGACGCTCGGACGGGAACGGCAGAACGCGATGCGCCGGCTCACGCCATTGGCGCCGGGTGAGCGCCGGGTGTGGGCGGGCGCCATCGAGATCGAGGCGACCTGATGGCGAGGCCGCGCCCCGGCGTCGCCAGTTCGGCGAAGGGTGTGAAGCGGCTACCCGACTCCGCGTTCGCCTACCCGAAGACGAGGGAGTACCCGATCAACACCGCCAAGCGAGCGAGAGCCGCGCTCGCCTACTCGGCCAGGTCAACGACGAGCGGCAGCTACAGCCACGTCCTCAAGCGGATCAAGGCGAGCCGCAACTCGGCTGTCCGCGCCGTCGGGAAACGCAGCGCAGCCAGGGGCAAGCGGTGAGCGCGACCGAGGTGCGGCCACGCTGGGTGACCGGGGGGAGGGGGCGCCGCCCCAGCCACGCCGCGGCGTGGACAAGTGTCGGCGTGGTGATCGGCGTCGTGCTCGAGGCATTGCGCGAGTGGCTGCTGTGATCGACGGTTCGTTGCCAGCAGAGGCGACGCGGTTTTTTAGCGGCGCGGCGCCCGGGCAAGTGCCACCGCCCGATTTGGCCCGACAATCGGCGACCCGCCCCGCGCCAGCGCTGGCAACACCGGTCGCGCCGGATCGGGGGCGAGAGTGACCGGTCGACGCCGATCGGGGGCGCCGTTACGGCTGCTCGCCCAGGCGTTCAAAGCGGTGTTCGCCGGGGTCGTGGCGGGGCTCGGCGCGTTGCAGGCGGTGCTCGTCGGGGGCGAGTCGTTCGGGTCGATCAGTTCGGGGCAGTGGGTGACGATCGTGGCTGCGGTGGTGGTGGCGTTCGGCGGCGTGTACGGGATTGCGAACCGGCCGCCGGGCGACCAGGGCGAGCAGGCCGCGGCCGGTCAGTAGATCCGGATCGGCTCGGTCGGCTGCTCGTCGGCGAGCTGCGCGGCCCGCCACCACGCGGCCCGTGCGGCGAGCGCGGCGTCGCAGTAGGCGCCGTCGTCGGGGCGCACCAGCCTGAGTGACCCGTCGACCGCGGTGCGGACGGCGAGCGCGTCCATGTGCTGCGCAAGCAAAGGTTCGTGGTTGTGGCTTAGCCTGCCCTCGACGATGGCTCGGTAAAGTTCGTTAGCGCTGGCGGCCTCGACGTCGGGGCGTGCGTCCCAGTGCTGCAGCGGCAAGCCTTGCCGGTCGAGTTCGTTGAACAGGTGGGTGCGGATGCGTTTCGGGTGGCTGACCTCGAGGACGTCCCAGCGTTCGCAGCAGGCGGCGATGACCTTGGCGACCTCGTCGTCTTTGGCGGCTTCGGCGGCCCAGCAGAAGAACACGCTGCCGTCGAGCCCGGCGCCGACGACGGCGAGGGTGCGTTTGTAGGTGCCTTCGACGGCGATGACGACCTCGGCGCCGTCGGGTGGCGGCAGCTGGTCGGGGCAGGCTTCCCAGGCGCCGGGTGGGAGCCATCCTGCGGTGGCTTCGGTCCAGGTGCCGAGGTGGTAGGTGCGGAACGCTCGCTCTGGTAGCAGCTCGGCCTGGATGGCGAGCGCGTCGGGGTTGAGGAATCCGGCTCGGAGGGCGGGGTTGGCTTGCTGCCAGGCGCGGCGGTCGGCGAGGTCGCAGCCGGGTGGGGCTGAGTGCTCGATGTAGCGGACGCCGGGTGGGAGTGCGCCGTCGGCGTGTTCCTGGCGGATGCGGTAGAGGATGTTCGGGTCGAAGCCTGGGGTGCCGATCCCGATGAGCCGGGCGTCGGGGCGTTTGGCGAGCCGGGCGATCAATGCTTCGACGAGTGCGTCGTCGGCGAACCCGACCTCGTCGATGATCGCCAATGAGAAGTTGAGCCCCTGCAGGCTCGACAGTCGGGCGGGGTGGGCGGCGAGCCTCGAGCCGGTGGGCCGGAACTCGAGGATGCCGGGGTCGGCGTACCAGACGCAGCGTTCGGCGAGGTCGGGGACCGCTTCGACGAACCGTTTGGCGGCCTCGATGGTGATGGCCGCCTGTTCGCGTTTGGTGGCGAGGACGTCGACCTCGACGTAGGCGTCGCCGCGGCAGAGCCGTTCGATTGCGAGCGCCCCCATCAGGGTCGACTTGCCGTTCGCGGCGGGGATGCTGACGAACGTGGCGAGCGAGTCGTACAGGGTGCGGACGATCTCGCGTTGGAACCCGGCGAGCTTCAATGACTTACCGGCGCCGTACCCGACCGGGACGGGCAGGTACCGCTCGACCCAGCGGATGGCGCGGGCCGACTCGCTGGTCGTGCGCCAGTTCACCCAGGGTGGCATCTCGACGAGCCGCAGCGTCGGCTTGGGGCCCTTCCCCTGCAGTGTCGAGTTGACCGGCGACCACGTCATTGCCGCAGTGCAGGATGCGCGAAGTTGCCGTGAATGGCAACCGGCTGCCATACTGCGCGGCCATGTGGCTGCGCCGCAGACGCGAGCCAGTGCTGCCCTATGCGACGAACGCGGTGCCGCCGACCTACACGTCGGTCGACGACTTCATCGCGCACGCCCTGCGGTTCCCGCAGAACGGCTGGTTCGAGCCGCTCCCCTACGGCGAGTACGTCGGCACCGTCGACCGGTGCCTGCAGCTCAACTCGCAGCAGCTGCGGTCGATGCCGTTGAGCTTCAAGCAGCAGGCGAACACGGGCCGCGATCAGCCGCGCTGGGTGACCGACCCGGACCCGGCGTGGTACCCGAACGGGATCGGCGACGCGGTGTTCGCAATCGTCTGGTCGATGTACGCCAGGGGCGAGGCGTTCCTGTGGGTGACCGGCCGACTGGCGGACGGGTACCCGGCGACCTGGACGGTGCTCGACGCGACCACGATGAGGGTCGAGGAACAGGGTGGCGTCCGGGTGTACCGGTCGAACTCGGCGCCGCTCGACTCGCGGGACGTGCTCCACATCTTCCGGAACCCGACCGGGGCGCTCAGGGGCACCGGGGCGCTGCAGGCGTACTGGGCGAACGTGGCGTCGGCGGCCGCGGCGGACGCGTACGCGGCCGACGTGTACAACTCGACCGGGGTGAACCGGGTGGCGCTCAAGTCGTCGCGGCGGCTAGACGCCACTCAGGCGGCCGACGTGCAAGCGCAATGGGTGGCCGCGGTCAGCAGACGGCTCGGCGCCCCGGCGATCATCCCGCCCGACCTCGACCTGATGCAGTCGATCAGCGTCAGCCCGAAAGACATGATGCTGCTCGAATCGCGGGACTGGGACGCACGGCAGATCGCCGCGGCGTTCGGCGTGCCGGCGATCCTGCTGAACCTCGCGGTGTCCGGCGGGCTCGTGTATCAGAACCCGGCGCAGCTCGTCGACCTCTGGTGGCGCACCGAGCTGATCTCGGTGGCCAGGGCGATCACGGACGCGTTGTCGCGGTGGCTGCCCAGGGGGAACTGGGTGGAGTTCGACCCGTCCAGGGCGCTGCAGCCGGACGTCGCCAGCAAGATGACGGTCGCGGCGTCGGCGATCGACAAGGGCGTCATGTCGACCGACGAAGCGCGGGCCTGGGTGTTCGACCTGCCGCCCGCCGATCGGGGCGACCAGGCCGATGAACTGTTCGAGGAATCCGGGGCTGCTCACGGCACCCCGAGCCTAGAGGGGGTGCTGCAATGACAACCGAGATGATCCTCACCCGAGCGTTCGCGGCGCCACTCGAAACGAAAGAGGGTCGCATCGTCGAGGGCTGCTGCGTCCCCTACGGCGAGGCCGCGAAGGTCAGGGACGACCCGCAGGGCGCGAGCTACTGGGAGGTGTTCGAGCCGGGATGCTTCCGCAAGCAGCTGCAGGCGGCCGAGCGGATCGAGCTGCGGTACGAGCACCGCGACGACCTCGCGCACTCGGTCGGCGTGTGCCGCTCATTGCACGAGGAAGCGGGCGGCCTGTTCGGGACGTTCGCGATCCACGCCGGGGCGTTCGGCGATCAGGCGCTCGAGCTGGTCCGCAGCGGCATCCTGCCCGGGTTCTCGGTCAGCTTCCGTGATCGGTTCACGCACTGGCGCCGCACGAGCGACGGGACGGTGGTGCGGCAGAACTGCGAGTTGCGCGAGGTGTCGCTCGTCCGGGCGCCCGCCTACACCGGGGCGCTGGTGACCGCCACCCGGTCGCGGGCCGAGATCGAGGCTGAGTTCGACCTGCCGCCGATTGATGCGGCGCAGCTCGACCGGTTGCGTGCGGTCGGCATCACCGCTTAGACTGCCCGGCCAGAACGGCACCCCGCGATAGGCGGCCCGGACGGCGGCACCCAGCGATCGGCTGCACCCCGCGCACCGGAAGGCAGTTCCGTACAGCGGCACCCCGTCGAATCCGAGTTGACGGAGGGACCGCAATGCCGAATGCCGTGCTGCAGCGTCTGGTCGACGAGCGGACGCAGCGACAGGAGAACATTGACCGCATCCTCGACCGCGCCAACGACGAGGAGCGCGACCCCACCGAGTCCGAGCGCGAGCTGATCGGCGCCGAGCGCTCGCGGCTGCAGGCGCTCGAGCCGATGATCGGCGAGTTGCTCGAGGTCGAGGAGACGCGGGGGAAGGCGGCCGACGCCCGCTCGGCGCTCAAGCGGCGCCGCGAGACGCCCGAAGGTGAGGGCAACGGCGAGAGCAACGGCGAAGGTGACGGCGACGAGGGCGAGGGTGAAGGCGCCCCGGCGAGCTACCGCACGTTCGCACAGTACGCCCGCGACGTCATCATCACCCGGTTTGACCGGGTCGGGTCGACGGTCAGCCCGCATCTGCGCCACCAGGCGCAGCAGCGGCTCGAGCGGGCCGTCAGCCAGGTGCTGACCAGCAACGTGACCGGGCTCACGAGCGTCCAGTACATCAACCAGATCATGCAAGTGATTAACCGGTCGCGGCCCTTGGTCCAGGCGGCCAACAACGTCGCGTTGAGCGCCGGGAAGATCCAGTTCCCGCACATCGTCACCCGGCCGCAGGTCGCCAAGCAGGCGGCCGAGAAGACGGAGGCCGGGGTCGGCGCGATGGTCGTCGACTTCGCGCAGGTCGTCGCCGACACGTACCTCGTCGCAGCCAACTTCTCGTGGCAGGTCGTACAGTGGAGTAACCCGGACGCGATGCAGCTGTGGTTCGACCTGGCGGCGGCCGACTACGCGAAGAAGACGGACGCCGCCGCGGGCGCGGTGCTGGCAGCGGCCGACTCGACGCCGACCGCGATGACCGCCGGCGACCTCGCCGCGTGGATGGCCGCTATCTCGGCGGCCGCCGGCGAGGTGTACGCCAACACGGGCCGCTACGCGAACACGATCGCCGCGAACCCCGCCGACGCGTACAAGCTGCTCGCCCTGGTCAGCGCCACGTCGCCGATCTTCCTGGCGACCGGCAGCGCCGACCTGTCCAGCGGCACGTTCCCGAACATCGCCGGGCTGAACTTCGTGGCGTCGTCGGGGATCCCCGCCGGGACCGTCATCGTCGGCGACTTCAGTGCGCTGCTCTGCGCTGAGACGCCCGGCTCCCCGGTCGAGCTTCGCGCGGTCGAGCCGTCAATCGGCGGCATCGAGGTCGGCATCATCGGCGCGTTCGCATGCGCAGTCACCGACCCCGGCGCGTTCGCCG
>Ga0126377_10000377_pt1 | contig 26794 bp, 38 predicted proteins | sample PanSoiMetPlot_22_FD_92647 | JGI IMG/M metagenome (GOLD analysis project Ga0126377, IMG submission 92647) | Tropical forest soil microbial communities from Panama - MetaG Plot_22 | ecosystem: Environmental > Terrestrial > Soil > Tropical forest > Bulk soil | place: Panama | collected 2016-02-17 | reverse complement strand
CGGTCGGCGTCGTCCCGCCCGGCGCGCCGGCCGGCCCCGGAACGACCCCGGCGCCCGGCTTGCCCCGGTTGCCTATGAGCATGGCCTCCTGATTTGCGTCAAGCTGCGGAATGCCGGTCGCGTGCTGATACTCGTAAGGGGCGCGCTTGAACGAGCCGTCGACCATGACCTCAACCACAAGGCCGTTTGTCAGCCTGACCATTTTACCGGACGTCCCGCCGCCCTGTCCCTTGCCCATGGTCCCGCCGGTCATCTGTCCGGCGGCGTGCTTGGCGTAAATGTCGGCCTGACCGCGAGCGGCGCGGGATTTCTGGAATTCGTCGGCGCCGCCGGACATGCCTCCCGCCGCAGCGGCCAACAGGTCGAAAAAATTCCCGCCCTTGCGGTTGGCCTCGCTGACCGCCGTCGCACCGCTGGCGAGCTGGCGCGACAGGTTGAGGCGCCCGGCCATGCGTTGCGCCGCCGCCAGCTTGGCCGGGTCGGGAAGCGCCTCTTTGTTGAGAGGACCCCACGCGCTACCGGTCGTCAGCGCCTCTTGCTCGTCCGGGTCTCCGAATAGCCAACCCATGTCGACCTCACTTCGCGCCGCCGCCGCCGAACAGGAAATTCCAGCCGGCGCCGATTTGCGGCGCGCCCGCTATCATGGAGCCTATGCCCATGACGCCGCCTAGGATCGACCCCAAGCCGCCGCCGCCGGTTTTCTGCGTCGTGGTTTGAGTGCCGAAATTCCCGAGCGGCGCTCCGTAAATCATCTGTGCGTAGTTTTGTAGCCATTGATTGTCGGCGTTTTGCTCGTAGTCGAACCGCTGGCGCTCTAGGTCCTGTTCGGCCTGCGAGCGCGCCTGTCCGTACTGTCCGACCTTGAGCGCCTGTTCAAGGTCGGCGTAGTCAGCTTGCCCCAGCCCCGGTACCATGCCGGCCGCCTGTAGCATGTTGGAAATGTCCTGTTGCCCGAGCTGTCCGGTTTGTTGGGCAGCGTAGAGCTTGCGCTGGAGGTCGGTATCGTAGGTCCCTTGCAGGAATTGACCGGCCGCGATGCGCGAGGAAATGTCCTGTCCGTAGGCGCCGGACAGGCCGCTCATGGCCTGCATTTGCCGGTTCCGGTCGGCGTCATAGGCGCCGCCGTAAATCTTGGTCGCGAGGTCGCCGGCCGCCGCCCCGAGCTTGTCCTGTTCATTGCCCAAGGCCGTGCGGAACGCGTTGGACCCGTAGCGCCCGGACATGGCGTAGTCCGACTGCAAGGCCGGGACCGTGCTTTCCTTGTAGGTTTTCATGAGCGGGTCGACCGCCGCTTTGTACGTCGCGTCCAGCCATGGATTTTTGCCGACGTTGGCGCCGCTGGCCTCCGCGTTGAAATACTGGAGCGCCGGGTTCGTCCCGGTCCCGGCCGCGAGGTCGGACGCGTAGCCCATGGCCGGGTTGCCGTTCGGCCCGTAGAGCTGGCCTAGGAGGAAATCATAGGCCGGGTTGGCGCCAGCCATCCCGCCGGACGCAACCGCGCCCGTGCTCGCCTGTGCCCCAGCCAGCGCCGGGTTGCCAGCCTGTGAGCGGTTCCAGATACCCCCGAGCGCCGCTTGCATTTCCGGGGTTAGCCCGGCGTTCGCCGTGCCTTGCCAAAACGTCGGCGCGCCACCCTGATAATTGGTTTGCGCCTCCGACATGACCTCTTTGAGGTACGGTTGCCATGCCGACCACGGTTCGGAGGTTGTCGTGGATTTGGTTTTCCCGCCGCCCAAGCTCATTGTAGCAGCTCCCGGAGCGGACACCGGAGGATGACCGCCACCTTGCGATAATTCGACAACCGCCGCTCCCAACCGGGCCGCCCCATGAGTTGCGCCTCGCTACAGCCCATTTGCAACCCGAGCGCCGCGAACCGTCGACCGAACCCCAACAGCTCGTCCATGTCACCGGCCGCCACTGACCAGTTAAATACCCGCTTGCGCGGATAGGTCATGACCTCAGCCATGAGGAAACTGGTCGGGGTCGCCAGCCAAAACGCATTATCGTTGTCCTGTAACATGGACAGGACGTCCTCCGGCTCATAGCAGCCGCCGGACTTGTCCAGCGCGTCGCGCATGCGCGGGAGGTTTTCAAACCAGTAGGGCGGGAGCTGGTCGGTCATCCTATCACCATGTATTCGACCGTCAGGTCCGCGTCCGGCGCTTGATGGCCAATGAGCGCCTTTCGCGTCCCGCGCTCTTTGAGGTAGACCGCCGCGACAAGATGCGGGTTCGTCCCTATCGGCGCCAGCAATTGCCAGCAAAAGAACGACTGCGGCGAAATCCGGGGGTCATAAATCCAAGTCTCGGTTGTCCCGGCGACAAAGGTCACCGTCCCGACGACGTTCAAGTTTCCCGCAACCGCGCTGTTGACGACACGCGCGACCATGGCCGGATCGCGGTCGCCCGCTTCCAACAGGGTTGGGTAGAAATTGCGCCGGGCCAGCGGTGCGGCCATGTCAGCGCCCTCCTGACGGATGCGCGGTCACGTCGACCCCGAACGCGCCTTTCCACTGGTTTGCAATGAACAGCCGCGACTTGTGCCAAGCGCCCTCGCTCCGCACCGGGAAAAATCCGAACCGGTTTTCAGGGGTCACGCGCCCGACCTTGGCCGGCCGGCCGGCGACCTCGTCTAGGCTGTACTGTTGACAGAGGACCGACCCCTGTCCCTCGATAATGTCGCGAACCTCCGTCACCATGGACCGGCCCATGGGGTTGTACCGTCGATAGGGCGTGTCCAGTATTGCGGTCATTGGGTTGCCGGTCAGCGTAAAGAGCTTTTTGTTGACGAACGCGCCCGACAAGGGAACGCCGCCGGCATAGAACGGGTCGTCCAGCGGCGCGGGGAGGAGGTCAATGCTCCCGCCCGGCGCGAGACCGTCGATATTGTCAATGTTGTAGCCCGGCGTCGTGAACCCGCCTAGGAGCTGCGCTGTCCCGCCCTCAAGGTCGGTCCATGTGAATTCGTCATTGTCATACTCGTAAATCATCGCATGGTTGGGCGTGACACCGTCGCTCCCCTTGCCGCAGTACAGCCAAGCGATGATTTTCTGTTGCCTGTCCACCATACAGGACATGCGCGACAACTTGTCAAAGAGCGCGTCGCCAAAAAACCAGCGATTGACCTTGCGCCAGCCGATAGGATTGGACTGTCGGCCATCCCAACGCTGAAACCCGTCGCGGGACAGGTAGTAGGTCGACCCCCGGAATTCGATGACACTGTTTTCCTCAAGGCAACCTTGCGCGCCCTCGATACGGTCGAACCGGAACGCCTTGGGCGCGCCGACCAGCGTCCCGATGACGACGCCCTCCTCGAAGAGACAGGTCAATTGCCGGCCGCCGGTCAGGCCGCGCAAATGACCGCAATCCGGCTGGTCCTGCCAGTCGGCCGTCGTTTCCGGGTCCGGCTTCCACAGGCGGATTTGTTCGATACCGCACCAACGCAACCGGTTCGGCTTGGCGCCGTCGACACTGTCGACCGTGTTGCCGGCGACAAGATAGGGGCCGCATGCCGCGAGGTAGCGCGCTTGCGGGGCGAATTGCGCCGGGTCGCTGACAAGGTCCTCAAACGGCAACCCGGTGACGAGGTTTATAACCTGCATCGGGTCGCCGATTTGCGTGAGGACCAGCTCGTCACCCCACTGGACCGACCGCCAGCGGTTGCCGGCGGCGTTGTAGGCGTAGGTTGAAACGTCGGTCCATGCCATGGTCGCGGCGTCAAGTTTGTAGAGCTTGGTTTCGTCGCCCGACAGGACTTGCATGACATGGTCAGAACCCTGCGTCACCATGAGGAGGGTCGGCTGTCCGGCGATGGCCCCGGCGCCAAAGTCCGCTAAACTGGACAACGGTTTATAGCCGTCGCTCATGCGGACGCAATTGCGCGCCTCGTCCGCCCCGGTCGCGAATTGACCAAGGTCAGGACGCCACGGCCCGAATTTGACAGCCTCTCCCATGGTCAGGCCGCCGGTTGCGCCGGTTGCGGGTCAAGGTCGGGGTCGGCCGGCGGCGTCTCCGGCACCGGGGCCGGCTCCGGCGGCGTCGGTTTCACCGGCTTGACGTAGCCCTCGCCAGCTCCGGCCGCGAACATGTCGGCCATCGCGTCGGCGCCCGCGTCATTGCTGAGCGCGCACGCGTCGGCGCCGATGCGACACTCGTCCTCGGAAAGAGACAGCGGCTTTTTCGTCGCCGGGTCGCCGGGTTCCTGCATATCGCGCCAGTGATTTTGGAGCTTGCTGGCGAGGATGCGCGACCCCTGTCCGGTGCTCATGCTCGTCACCATGATAGCGAGGTCGAGCTGTTCGTTCGTGAGGTTCATTTCCATGTCGGGCCTCCTACCCATAGCCAAAAGAAAACGCCAAAACAGGCGAACGCGCCTAGCAGGCAACACGCCAACCAAATGACCTCATTTCTGGTCATGCCCTCATGCTTTCCGGGTCCACGGCCTCGTAAACCCTGCCGACAACCAAGGGGTTCCAGTATTTGCCGACTGGCGTTTTCAAGGTCTGCACTTCGTCCGCCGACAGACCGATAGGCTGGTCGGTCTGTGAAATGCGCAACGCCAGTTTGAAGCGCTTGACTTTGATTTCCGGGGTCGCGTCCTCATTCTGAAAAATGTGCAACAACGCCTGTAGGGAACAGCTCCCCACAGTCATGAGCTGGTCGTCAAGTTTGACCGGTTTACCGGTCAAATCACGAATGGGTTCGTCAAAGTCAATCATGGTGCGGGTGGGGTTATGGTTATGGTGCAAGTCTGTCCAACGCGCAGGGTATCCCACTGCGTAGCGTCCGTAACAGCGATGCTGAAAATCGGCGCTTGCCCAGCCGGCATTCCGACCGTCTGGAACGTCACGTCACGGATGTAGAGCGTTTGTGCTACCGGCGGATCGCCCGCCAGATAGCTCACGGATCGTTGCACGATGCCAGTAATCTGCGCGCCGACTTCAATGGCCATAGCATCACCTCATCCGATCAGAACATCTGTTGCGTTATCAATACGTGCGTAAAGCGCTGTCCCGGCCCAATAAAATTGAATGTTATGGCCCGCCCGACAGCGCACCGAACCCGCGTCATTCGCTCCACCACGCAACATGCCACCCAACCACAAATCACCATTTGGGTACCCACGCGTGTTGTCGTTGTTCATCCAGAATTGCTGATTACCGTTCTGATCGTAAATGGTGAACTGCCCGTTATAGCCGCGTAGGATGAAGGGTTGGCTGTACTCCGGGGTTCGCAGCATCACCTGCGCACCCTTGGCCGATGTCGTCGTCTTGACTTCAAGTGTCGTCCAATCGTTGGTGACTACCGTCAGCGACGACGTTCCCGGAACCGCGTCCCAGCCAATGGTCGTGTTGCCCGCCGTACTGATAGCGAAACGGTTTTTGGCCGCTGTGTTATCAGCAATCAAAAACTGACCGTCTGGTGCCCACGTATAGACCGACCACGACCGCGCCGCCGCGCCACCATGCTTCAGTGTGATATTGGCGTTCGTGTTGTTCGTCGCCTCCACCATGATATTCGGATAGCTATTGCCCATGACATGGAGCAGGGTACCCGGAACACCGTTGACCCCGACACCCGTGGCCGTCACGAGAAGCGCTGTACGGACGTAGGCCCCCGCAGCATCGTTAATATTGAGAAACCATCCGCTATTCGCCGTGGACCACCCAAGGTTCGCACGCACGACACCGGCAGACTGATAATAGATCGAACTATCCGTCGGACCGTTCAATTGTATGATCGGTCCGGCGCTGTTACTGACAATCACATTGCCGAAAAACGTCGCGGTACCGTCAGGCAACATCCTAAATTTTTCAATCGGCGTGCCGGTGTTGTTCCAGATCGCAAGTCTCTTATCAGCGAAATCCTCATGGACGTTGATCGCCCACGATTGCGTTGTTCCCTGCATCACCAACTGTGGGATTTTGCCACCCGTCAGCGCTTCGATCCACTGGATCGCGTGTGCTCCCGTTTTCTTGACATGCAGCATAACCGCCGGGTCGGCCGCACCGCCGATACCCAGCGCGCCTGTCATCGTATCGCCAGCCTTGGCGACATACGCTCCAACCACGGCATTGATGCGTGTGTTGAGCTTTTTCGGCGTCACGATCCGAAGATCGTCATTCGTCGCTGTCTCGGCATCGGTCGCAATCTCGGCGATGCCGGCCACGCTCTCCGTCGCCTGCACCGGCGTCTGCACGATGCGTGAGGCGATGATCGTAGCACCGTTCAGCAGATCAGAACCGGCGCTCTGCACCGAGCACGCCAGTTCATGGTAACTGCCCTGGTTGAACGGCATCACCGTCAACGTCACCGTCAGGTTACGCGTGGCATCCGTCTTGTGCTGGAGATAGAGCTTGTCGCCGACTTGCAGAAAACTCAGCTTGTTCGTGACGTCAACGCCCGATGCCGAAGTGTGCGACACATAGATTGTTGTCGTGAGAAATTGGTTAGTCTGGTTCAACCGGAGCTGGCCGGCGGTTGGCGGCGGCGCCGTGGCGCTACTGAACGTGAATTCAAACTCCGAGCCGCCGCCGGACGTTTCAATGCTGGCCCAAGCTGCGTTTTGCCGTCCATACAGCTTGCCATCACTTGGCGCATCGGTCAGCGACGTGATGGCTGCCCATGCGGCGTTTTTGCGCGCGTAGCTGTTGCCGTCGCTTGGCGCTTCCGGGAAAGACGTGACCGCCGCCCATGCCGCGTTCTTGCGGGCGTAGCTGTTACCGTCGTTGGGTGCATCCGTCAGCGCCGCCGAAATCATGTCCCGCCACGGCGCAAATTTTTTGGGCGTAATGATCTTGTCGTCCAGCGCCACCGACGCAGCCGCGTCCGTCTCCGCCTGCGTCGCGATTTCCGCGATGCCGGCGTCTATCTCCGTCGCGGGCGCCGCACCGGGTAGCGTCGCTAACCGGGCGGCCAGCGTTGCCGGTGTCACAGCCAAGCCGCCCGGCGCGCCTGTGTTGACTTCGTCCTGTGTCGCCAGCTCTGTGATACCGGCGACCGTCTCCGTCGCCGGCCCGGTTTTGGCCTCAACCGCGCCCATGCGGTCGAATAGGTCGTCTAGGTCGACCTCCGCGCCGTCGACCCGGCCGTCCAGCTCGTCAAGGGCGTCCTGTACGTTGGTCGCCTCCAGCCCGGACCCGTCATTGTCGAAACTGATTTCCGCCGCCGCGATGGCCAGCTCAACCGGCAATTCCGCCTCAGTGACCGCCATGTCGCGATAGACCGTGGTTTTCGGGGCAAGGGGGTCGATTGGCGCGCCAAAGGGGTCAGGGGCCGGCGCGGTGCGCGGCGCCGCTGTAGAGGCTCCGGAAAGGGTTTGCGGACGTATGTAGGCGGTCATGACGGCATGCTCACCGTGAGACGCGCGAGCGTGTCCTGTTTGTCGCCGGCCGACGCCCGGTCAATGGCGGCCTGATATTGCGCCTGCCACATGGGGACGCGCTGGTCGTTCAAAATGAAGGGTTCGGCGGCCACTAAGCTGCCATAGAGGTAGCAGCTCGGATAATTCGCCAGCACGACATTCGTGCTGGTCGGCGCGGTCAACGGTGCGACCCGGCGCCAGTAAATCAGCTCAAAATGCCGCGCCTTCCACGGTTCCAAATCCGGGTCGACGCCCGGCGGAACGACAATCGGGGTCGGCGGCCGGAAAAACCGGATTTGCGTCCCGATGATTGAATAGGCGCAAGGAATGTCGCTTTGCTCCATTCCGTTCGGTTCGTTGTCCAATTGCGCCATTGTCCTGAAAGGTAGACGCACGCGGTCCCCGGCCCCACTGCCATACGCGAGGTAATCGACCGCCGCAAAGTCGGTCGGGAGCCATTCGTATTCCTCCGTCAGCAGCGCGACGACGCGCTCATGCAGCTCCCGCGCCCGGAGCCGCCCGGACATGTCCTCCTCCGCCAGCGCCACGAAATTCGGGATTTGGTCGACCAAGTCGGTTCGGTCGCCTAGCCAACCCTGTAGCGCGGTTTGCAGCTCGGCAAAGGTCGCGAACGGCATGTCACAGCCTCCCGCCGCCAGTGCGGAAATCACGATGGTCAGGGTCGTTCAACCACTGACGCATTTTCTTCTGGTCGCCCCATATGCCCTCACGAATGAGCCGGTTGACGATGATCGCCGGCAATTCCGCGACTTGGCGCATATGCTTCTGTGAGTGCGGCCGGCGCCGGCCGACGTTGTCGGCCGCCGTCTCGTTAATGCGGTTTTGCAGTCCCCGGACGTTCTGGACCTCGGTAAACAGGAACGACCCGTCCGATTGAATGTCCAAATAAACGGACACTCCCCGGACGGGGTCCCGACTTATGAGCTTCCCGAGCGCCATGACCTTACGGAATGGCGCCGAAAACGGCGGCGTGCGCCTTGGGAGCGGTGACCCGCAGCGTTCCCTCCCATTCAACCATCCCCTTGTCGGCCGACCCGGTTTTGGCGAGGTTGGTTTTCTTGAACGTGCGACCGGGGAGCGTCGCGATGTCGTAATAGTCCGGGTCGACAAGGAACACGGTTTTCGCGTCCTGTATCCGGTTGACGACAACGTCCAGCTTGCCGAAATCGGTCAGGAACACGCCAACCGACCCGATAATCACGCCTTCCTTGACGGAGGACATGTTGTACTCGTTCTGCGCAACCGACCCGGTCCCCGGCGGGATGGCGAGCTTGGAAAACGCGACCTTGAGGTTCGGCGGGAACGACATGTATTCCGGCTGGCCGCCGTCCGTATAGGCGTCCTGCATCGCCGACGACAGGAGCGCCAAGGTCAGGGGCCGGTCGGTCCCCGGAACGGGCGCCGTCGACCCGTCGCCCGCCGGCATGGTCCCGGTCGCGCCAACGGAGCCGTTGGTAATCCATGTCGCGAACGACCCCAGCTCGCGCGGGTCAGTGCCTTTCTTGATTTGCGAGTTGACGAGGGAAAACTCGACGTCGCGGCGGATTTCCAGTCCCTTGAGGAGCGCCTGATAGGTGCTCTCCCGGTCACGACCCGCCGTGACGACACTGTCCAGTGTATCGGACACAAGGTAGCTCTTGGCCGCGAGCTGACAGTAATTCCCCAGCCGGTCGGTCGGCTTGGGAGCCGCAAACGTCGCCTCAAAACCTTCCGGCTGGACGTTCTTGGCCGGAGCGATAAGCTCCTGAACCTGCCACTCGGTAAGGATCGCTTTCGCGGTCCTCTTGTCCGCATTGCTGTACATCGGGGTTTCTGTCGGGTCGATCCGTTCAATCGTGTCCGACAGGTCCTCGCGCTGACCAACCGCCGCCGGGGCGACATTGGTGCGATAGGTGTTAGCTATCGCCGCTCCCATTGCCATGACGTTGCCTGTTCCGAGACCGGGCCAATTCCAGCTCCACTGCATCTTGCAGCTTGCCGGTGCGGTTAAATCGCTGTTCCGCAGTCCTGACCCGAACCGCCGGTTGGCCGGTCGGGGTCCCGCGATTGCGGGACAAGGGCGTGTCGGCCTCCATGACCCGCTTTTCGACCAGCGGCGCCTTGTTACGCAGCGCCCGGTATGCTCGCGCATCCCGCAAGGCCAAGATGGCCCGATGGTCGACCAGCGAATTAATTTCGTCGGCCGTGTAGCCGTAGGCGCTCACCGCGAACGAGCGGAGGTCGTCTCTGTCCTTGAAACGAACCTTCTCGTCCTTGTACTCGGGCACCTTTGCCAGCAACGCCTCAAACTGTTCCGTCGCGTGCTTTCGGAAAGCCTCTTTGGCCTCCTCCGTCTCCGCAGCGGCGATGCGTCGCCGTTCGCCTTCAATCGCTGCGAGCTTGCGTTGCCGCTGGCCCCAGCGCGCCCATTCAATCGAATACGCGACCGGGTCGTCCCGCTGGAGCGCATCCCAATCCGGCTCCGCTCCATCGCCCTCGACTTGCGCTTTGAGCGCCGTCAAGAGCGTCGCGTATTGACCGCGTTCCTTGCTGACGGCGGCGCGCTCGGTCTCAAACGTGCGCCGCTCGTCCGCGAGTGATTGCGATTTGGTTGTGAAAACCGCTTGGCGCTGGTAGCCCTTGACCAGCTCGCTTACCGGAATAGTGCTTTCCTTGCCGTCTACAACCACCCGATAGGATGGTTCCTGCAAGGGCGGATTGTCCGGGTCATCCGGGTCCGCAAGCTCTGTCGGTTGCTCGCCGTCTTGGTCTGTGTCAGCGGACAGGGGTTCGTCGCCTTCCGGCGACTGTGCACGGTCCTCGTCCTCTTGGCCCCGAGTGTCCCTCGGTTGGCGAGGGGGAAGGGGTTTCAGTAGGGCGTCGACCGCCTCGTCCATGGACAATGGGCCAGTGCCGTTATCCGGCGTATTGGCCTGTTCTCCAGACATAAGCGTTACTCCTCCTCAAGGATTTCGGCAAGAGCGACCCGCGCCAGCTCGCCGTCGTCAAACCACGCCCGGAGCTGGCCCCGGATCATGTCGATACCGCGCACGATGGCATGCGATGCCTCGCGCGTGTTCAAGCCGACCGGTCCGACCGCACCGCGCCATGCCGCGACCGCGTCGGCCTCGATAGCGTCCAGCGCGCCCTCAAGGGTCGGGTCGCCCAACAGCGCTCGCGCCCGCTCGCCGGCTGCAATGCGCTCCCGGAGCGCAATAGCCGGGTCGTCGCTCACGGGTTTACCTGTCGCACCGTCACCTTGACGGTCGGCGGCGCGGCAATGGTGACCACGACTTGACTGGTCAGGACCTCAGCCGACATGTCATGCGCCAGCTCGCGCATTTCACCGACCCGCCGGCTCCAGCCCTCGCCGTAACGATCCCAAGTCGACAGGCTCCGGTAATAGACCATGCGCTGGTCGCAAATGCTGTCGATGACCGCGTCGGGGTCCTCGATTTTGTCGACGTAGGACAGGGTTTCCGGCCCCATGGCGCCGTCCGCGTTGGGGTTGCCGGTCGCCCGCTGCAACCACTCGACGCCCTTGCCGGGGCCGCAATTGACACCGCTATCCCAAGTGCAGAGGTCAATGCCTCTCGGGAGCTGGTCGCCCGCGACGACATCCCAATAGTCGCGGTCATAGATTTTGAAAATCTCGTAATCGGTCAGGCTGGCAAGGTCCAAGTCCGGGTAGGCGCACGCGGAAATGCCCTTGTTCGTGCCTTTCAGCTCGCCGGTCCCGACCTCGCAACCGGTCCAGTTTCCGGGGTCATTCGGGTCGGTCGAAAAGCCGCCCTCCTGTTCCATGGTAAACTGATAGCAGGCAAATTGATTGAACCTCATGGCGGGTTCGGCCTCCGCTGTTCATGGTCAAGGCAAACCGTAATGAGCTTGACCAGTTCTGTAGTCACCTTGCCGCGCGTGACCTCCTGTGAATTCAGGAACCACGCGGCGGCCCCTATCATGACCGTGTTGAGGAGGACCATGACCAGCAAAGTAGGCGTCGCCGTCAGCGAAGCGACGACCCGGTTTGCGGTTTCGGTCAGGCTCATGTCCACTTCGCTAGACAGGGGGCAAGCGCCGCATGTTCTTTCCCGTGCGGGGCCGCCGTTTGGGCGCTTGGTTCGGCCGCTTCATGCCTCCCGGCGCGGGAGGCGGTTCAACGTCGACCGGGGCCGCCATCATGGGGTCCTGTTCGACGGGGCGCGGCGGTTTGGGGCGTCGCTTGGGGAGCATGCTAGTCGTCCTCCGGTTTCTTGAGCCGCGTGTCGACCTTGGCCTGTTCCTTGATTTCGTAAGCCTTGAGCTGCATTTCCCCTTGCAGCTCGGCCATGTTGGTCGCCGCCTGCGTTCGGGCTATCTGTTGCTCAAGTTGCAGCTTGGCCGCCGCCTTGGCGCGCTCCAGCTCCATTTCGTTCTGTGCGCGGGCCGCCTCAAGCTGGAGCTGTTGCTGGCCCTGCATCGCCTGTAGCTGGAGCTTGCCTTGCTGGACTTGCGCGTCGGCCTGTGCCTTGGCCTGTTTCGCCTGTGCGTCGGCCTGCACCTTGGCCATCTTGGCCTGTGCGTCGCCGCCGGCCTGTTCCTGTGCGGCCTTGGCCTGTTGCGCGGCAAACGCCTGCATTTCCTGTTCTGTCGGACGCTTGAAATACTTGTCCGACGCGCGATAGGGGGTCAATTGCATGAAGTCGTGCAACGCCTCGCCGTAGTTCGCCATGTCACAAAGCGGGTTGGTCGGTCCGGCTGTCTGGAGGATTTGCTCCTGTTTCTGGAGGACGAACGCCAGCGCCGCCTTGCGCTCGTCGTCGTTGCCAGTGCCCAACCCGACCGCGACCGTGACGCCCATGTCGGACTTCCACGCGCGGGGGTCGACCTCAAAATCCTTGCCGTCCAGATTAATAGTCAACGGCTCCTGTTGATACCGCACCGCCAGCGCAAGGATCATGCGAAACAGCCGTTGAATGCTGGTCTCCGCGTAGGTCCGCGCCAGCAATTCGATTTTCATGAGCGCCGCGCCGATGACAGCCCGGACCCCGAATTCGGTGGACGACTGGAGCGCGTCGGCCTGCAACCCCTGTGAGGCGCGGCTTAGACCAGTGCGGTTCTCGCGGATTTGGTCCAGCCGTTCCACCATGGGGAACGCCTGTTGTCCGACAAACTCGACAGTATAGGGTTGCACCATGCCGGGCGCGCGGGCGCGAATGACACCGTTGAATTGGTTGTCGACGACGTCCTGTATGTTGACTTGCTGTTCGACCACGATGGTACGCGGGTTGACGGCCTGATAGAGGCTGTCAAGCTGTTGCCGGAGAATGGCGGTTTGAATGTCCTGCAAATCGGTCATTAGCTGACCAATGCCCTGCCCTATGAGGCAATGCGGCATAAGGATAGGCGACCCGACCGCATAAGGACACTCGTCCGTCGGCTCGTTCCGAACAATGACGAATTCCTCGCCTAGGGCGATGATACGCCGCCGCTCCGCGATACCGTCGCCGTCTTGGTCAATGCGAACGACAATGTCGACCACCCGAATAGAGCGGTCCGAGCTGTCGTCCTCCGGGCCGTCCGGCAAACTGGACGAGGTCGGCCGGCGCGCGGCCTTTTCCCCGGTCGGGTCGGTCTCCTGTGCGGTCGCAATGGCGGCAACGTCCTCCGGGTCGACGCCCATGGCAATGACGTCCGACGCGGGCCGGATGCTGTCCATGCCGATGATATACGCGTCCTCCTCCGTCGTGGCGCGCGGGTCGACAATGAATTCCGCCGGGTCGACCGTATCAATCACCAACCGCTTGCGCCGATGCGTGCGTTTGATGGTCAGGTCAATGCTGAGTTTCGGCTGCGGCGCGGTCAGCATGCCGGGGAAGGGAATGACGTTGGGCGCTGCCATGCCTCCGGGAGCCTCCGGCGGCCCGGCGTCGGGGGGAGAACCGGGCGCCGGCCCGGCCGGAGGTCCCGGCGGCATGGGTGCGCCGCCCGGACCGCCTAGCGGCCCCGCGCCGGGTGGTTGAGCCGGCGGGGGTTGTGGTCCGGGTGGTAGACCGGGCGGCGCGCCCATGGGCGAAGGTGGCGCCGCGCCTCCTGCTAGCCTGTCAGGCGACGGCGGCGCACCGGCCATGGACGCGTCAGGGGGCGCCATGTCCGGCGTCGCATCGGGTCCCACAACCTTTTGCGACACTTCCAGAATTTCGATTTCCTCAGTGTCATCCGACAGGAGCAAGGTGACCTCGTCCTGTGTCAACCCCTCGTAACGCTCCTCCGTCGTCTCGACACTGTGCGCGCAATAGGCGCGGAAAATCCCGACCGCGCCGACAAGGCCGTCCTTCAAATGGTCATGGAGCGCGCGGAACCCGGCGTTTTGCTTCTCAAAAACATACTTGGCGTAGCGCGTCGCTTGGTCGGCCATGCCTTGGTCGGCCGGCGTCTCGGGGTCATAACGGGCGACCACTTGAGAGGACGCGAACACACGAACGAGCTGCGGCAAGATACCGTCGACCGTGTCGCGGACGACCGCGTCAACCGCCCGCGAGCGGCCCTTTTTCGCCTTGGCGTCGACCTCGCCATTGTAGTAGCGCCAGCATTTCTCCCGCGTAGGCGCAAGATCATTTTGCACATAATCTCGCGCCGTGGCGACCATGCGACGCACGATGCTGCGGACGCTTTCCGCATCCAGCTCGCCGCGCCGGTTGCCGCTCTTGTAGCGACGCGGCTTGGGGGTCGTGTTGAGCGGCTGTCCTGTTTCCACGACAGGGTTGCGGTCCTCCGCGTCGTCGCCGACCAGCGCCCTTCGTCGCGGACGGCGCCGACCGGGGTTGCTGGCCATGGGCGAATAGCTCATTTGTAGGTCACCGCCTTGACCGCGAACATTTGCGCGGTTTCAACGTGCGTCCGGGCTATCGCCATCCACCGCCCACGAGGGTCCGGCGCCTTACTGTCGCTGGCCTCGCACAAGGTCAGCAGCGCCGCCGACATGGCCTTGACCGCAACCACGTCGCGCGACGCGGACGGGTTGAAATCGAACCGCACCGCGTCCAGCGCGCCGGGGTCAACATGGAACCGCTGGTCCGGCTGGTCAGTAATATGGACAGTGATTTCAACGGTCATCACACAACCCAATCGGTTGCCTGCTCGACAGGTTTGTTAAAGGGGAACCGCTGGAGCTGGCCGGACGCGGCAAGGCCGATACCGCCGAACGTGAGCGCCAGCGCGTCGGCAACGTCGGGCGATGCCTTCATGCGCTTGCGCATCATGTCCTTGTCCTCAATCTTGAGCTTGCCGGTCGACGTGAAGCCGTATCGGATGCTTTGCAGCTCCAGCGCGACGGCGTCATCCGGCATGAGCGCGACCTCGCGGCTTTCCAGCCATTGCCGAACGGAGAAGTACAGCTCATCGCGTAGGCGACCAAAGTCACCTTTGGTTGCCGGCTGTTCGCTGACGTTGCAACCGTAGGCGGGGAGCTTCAATTCCCGGAGCCGGTCGACCACGCCCGCGCCTAGGCCAATGCTGTCGACAATGATTTCCAGCGGCCGGAACGACGGGGCAAGAGCGTCATAGTCGACCTTGACCGCGCCGACCAAGGTCATCAAATCGACGTTGCGCCAGATACGGGGTTGCTCGATTTGCCGGCGCGCCGACCGCTTGAACAGGACGGAGCGGTCAGTCCCGAACCGGGCGACGTCCAGTCCCCAGACGGTCGGCGCCAGCGGGTCCAGCGCAATGTTGCGCTCCATGGCACCCTTGACCAGTTCTGCGGACAAATACGTGTCGCTGTCGGCAAGCGGAAATTCCCCGAGTATCTTGACCCGATACTCCATGGACAGCTCGCCGTAGGTCCGGCGGATTTCCTCGACAAAGCCTTTCGACACGCGCGGGCTGTCCAGCCCCGACACGCGCAAGGTCATCCACATGTCGGCAAGGTCGGTATGCGTCCGGTAGAAAAATCCGCTGTTCCGCAGCGGGTTCCCGGCGAGAATGGTAATCGCGCCGGGGGTCGACATGCTGGTCTGTCCAGCTTGATAGACACGCTCGTCAACCCCGGACGCCTCGTCCACCATCAGCAGTACGTTTGCGGCGTGAACGCCTTGCAGTGCCTCGGGGGTTTCGGGTCGGGAGGTACGAGCGCTTATCCACGCGCCGGACGTGTCGGACGCCAGCGCGATATGGTCGGTTGTGACATGGAGCAAATGGCGGACCGCGTCGGGTAGCAGCCCAACCCAAAACTTCATTTCCGAGAACAGCGCGTCAAAGAGCTGCGGCGCGGTCGGCGCGGTGACGACGCATTTCGACGGGTAGCGACAGGTGACGAACCAAATCCCCAGCCATGACAGGAGCGTCGTTTTGCCGACCCCGTTTCCCGACCGGATACTCAGCCGCAAGCGGCCGGCGGCAATGCTCTTGAGAACAAGCTCCTGCCACGGGTCGGGCGTCGCCCCGAGCACGCGCTTGACGAACAGGAGGGGGTCATTGCGGTAGACGGCAACGAATTCATGGACCGGGGACAGGTCGGGCGCCGCCGTGGACGCCAGCTCCAAGCCTAACCACTCGTCCAGCGTAGACGGCGGCACCCTACCGGGTTGCCCGTCCTGCGGTCCGGGGAATGCTGACAGCATTGACCACACAAGCGGACAAGCCGGCCTTCCCCGATTGGCTTATGAGGCGTCGGGGAAAGTCGAAAGGGTCCGCCGGACGTGTGCGCGCCTAGGGGTCTACGTTTCCAGCGGTAACCCTAGACAACCGGCCCGGCGGGGCCTCGCTTGCGAGCGTGCGGGGTCGTCGGTTGTGGACCCCGTGTCGGGGTCGGCGCCGGAATTAAAAATCCTATTTCAGTTTTTTGTCAACCAACTCATTGCCACAACCCGCTCAACAGGATCATGACCGCCAGCGCCAGAACGGCCAACCCCAGAGGGGTCACGCCAGCCAGTCATCGTCGGGCCGCTGGTCGATAATGACCGGTTGACGGGACAGCTCCCGGAGCGCCCGCAAGTGCATGGCCTGTATGGTCGGCAAGAGGTCCTGTTTGGTCATGTTGGGGGCGAACCGGGCGCACGCGGTCAGGAGCTTGTCGGGCCGGGTTTGCGCCTGACGAGCGAGCAAGAGCGACAGCGGGGTCCCCGACTGGTCGAGAAGCTCCAGCGCCTCCATGATCGCGCTCCGGGCGGCGTCGCCGACTTGCGCCGGGGTCGGCCCTTCCGGGTCCTGTGGCACCGGGGGAGGAGCGAACGGAAGGTTGTCATGCGGCATTGCCCCGGCCCTCCAGATGGACCCGCAACAGGGTTTCGGCCGCTGCACCGTAACTCCCGTGACAGCTCGCAAGCAACGCCTTTGCGAGGACAAACGGAACGACGCCCTTGGGGACGTTGGTTTTGATGACCTCCGACGATATGACCGTGACCTCGCCCCGGTCGCGGTTCATGGCCTCACGGACAAATTCCAGAATGTCGAATTTTTTAGTCATTTCAACCTCGCCTCAATCCGCTCCAACCGGTTTATGAGCGCCGGAGCGTCGACCTCAAGGAACGACACGGCCTTTTGCAGACTGTCCAGTTTACTCGTCACGTCGTTCCGCAGCGCGACCAGAAACTCCCGGAGGAATTCATGGCGCGCGGCGCTGATATGTGCGTCGTGGTCGGCGATGCTGCGGATTTCCTGTTGCAGAACCCGGATGGCGAGGACACCGTCCGGCGGGATAGGGTCCTGCATGGCGCCATGGAGGAAATCCCGGAGCTTGGTGACGTGCATTTCGATCCGGGACAGGATACCGACCGGCTCAACCGGTTCGCTGACCAGCCGTTGCATCATGACCCGGAAAACGGCGTCGACAAAAGCGGTCAATTGCGCCTGTGTCCAAGGCTCAAGGTCGGCTGTCTGTCCTTCGTCGCTCAAGGTAGCCTCGCGAGTTGGCCCGGTTGCAGATACGGAACCGGCGCTTTTGAAGTCCTGTTAACTGGTCATTCCAAAAAGCAATGACCACGTCCAGCGCGGCAATTTCTTTCAGCTCCTCCGGGGTCGCGTAACGGCGCCAAAGGGCGTCGGGGTTGCGGACAAAGGGCTTCCCGAGCTTGCCTTTCATGACCGCTGTCCTTCCTTGAGGATGGCGGCGTTCAAATCAGCCAATGCCTTTTCCGCCTCTTGCAGAGACAGGCGCCAGCATTGGATTTTGTCGCCATCGCCCCGCACGACAATGACGACGGTGCCCCGGTGCGGCGCCAACAGGGGAAAATCAGCCGGGGCGTAGAATTCAACGGACTTCATGGCGTGACATACTCGCGCTCGGGGTCGCTGTCGGGCCGCCGCCGGCCGCTGTCCGGGTGCCTGTGCCAGCCGTCCGGCTCCGTACCCTTGACCCCGGACCACGCAGCCAGCGCTCGCTTGGCTTCCGCCCGGCTGTCATAGCACCAACGGTCCCGGTAACCGGCATAATCGCAACCGGCGAGAATGGCGAACGTGAACGCAAACCGGGACACGGCGCACCAACCGGCGTCCGGTTTCTGGACAACGTCCTCGTAGTCAGACAGCCACGCAGGAAGTTGGTCAGCCATCTATGTTAGCCTCGATTTGGTCGGCCATGGCCCGGAACATGCGGACGACGTCGACCCGGTCTAGCTGGTTACTGACGTAGGTTGCCCAATCCTCCGGCTTGTCGGGCCAAATCGCCATGGCATACCGGACCTTGGTTCCCTCGCCGGCAATCGAATTGAGGTAACGCTCCAGCGTTTTGCCGAACAGGTCGGCATGTCCAACAATGCGGACAAGTCGTTCGTCGCTCACAGGCATTCCCCGACCATGTTTCCGAGAACAGCGGTCAATTGTCTAAGAAATTCAACATACTGGTCAGGACAATGGGTTCCGCACCGTCGCCACACTTCCCCGCCGTCCTTGATTTCGTAAATCATGAGCCGGGCCGGGAGGTAACACGTCGGGATATTGCACGGGACCGTGGCATGGAACCCGTCGTCCATGTAGGTCAGTCCGACAATCGACCCGGCGCGGGTCGCCATCCGCAGCTCTATGGTTTTCGGCAACGTGAGGTCGTCGCTCATGGGCAAACCCTGAAACTGGACGCAAGGATGACGGTAGCAGTCAGGAGGACCCCGACCACTACCCCCATGCAAAACAGGAACCCGTCGCCCCTCAATCGTCGGACAGCGCTTCCCGGAGGAGGCGCTTAATCAGAGGCGACAACGCCTTGGCGTCAAGCTGGACGCTCGCGGCGCCATTCCATCGTTTCCAAGTGTCGGGCGCGGTCGACGGCGGCGTGAGAACGAGACTTAACGCTGATTTGGACGCCATAGCGGATACTCCCGTGCTCGCAAAAGAGTGGAAAGCAAATCGGCGGCGAGCTTGCGCCGACGCTTGGGAACACGTTTGACCAGCGCCAGCAACCGGGAAAGCTCCGCGTCCTCGCGAGGACGGGAGCGCAGCGACCTTCCGAGCGACACGGAAGGGGAGCGAGGACGGAGCATGTTGTGGGGTCTCCGCACCGGGCCGGCTAGTTCTGTTGAAAAACTGTAACCCCTGTCTACTGAGGTCGACAAGAGGAAATCGTGACGCCGGCCGGCCCAAAATGTGACCGACCTCGCTGTGCTCGGGGAGCTGGAAAAGGGGACCCGTTGGGGTCGGGGTTTGCTGGATAGGTGAAAAAAGTGGACTGTCCGGTTAACTGGACAGGCAATTCCGAAAATAGCGGCGCCAAAAATCGACTTACCTCCTGTTTCCTCGATTTTTAAGAACCAGCGCGCCAAAAATCGACTTACCTCCTGTCGCGCCGGCTCAAGTCCCCCGGAAATTTTTTCCCGGCCCGGCCGGAATTTTCAGCCGGGGGGCAAATTCATCGCGACTGCGGATACCCACCCCGGTCGTCGTATTTGCATAATGAGTGCACCAATAGCGTTCCGGGCCAGCTCGTCCCTTGAGCTGGCCCGCTCCCCTTGCTTACACAGGATTTACACCCACCCTAGCTAACGCATTGTGATTACTGCGCTATCTACTGTATTGACCTTTGCCCTAACCGACAGTGCACTATGCTAGCCAATCGTCCTCTACTGGAGTGGACGTGAGTATTCCTTTCCGCTCCCCGGTAGACAGCATGCAATAGCAGTCGGCAACAGCTATGCGGTAGTCGGCTGACCAGCTCCCGACAGTCCGGGCCAGCTCGGGACACTCGCGGGCCAGCAATAGCCAACTCTTTTCCTTAGTTGGCCCTAGACGCATTTCCCGGCGCCATAGCTGAGGCTCAAGGACAGCGTAGGGAATGCCCAACCCGGTCAGCAAACCCTCTAGAACCCCGTAGGATCGCATTATGGAGGCATTCCCGTAGAACCCCTGACCCCGATGCGGCGACTGTCGCTCAAGAATGGCCCGGATTTGGACCCCAGGGATATTTGCATTCGTTGTGCAAGTAGTCGACGCGAATTCCGCACCGCTTCCCCGGCCCGCGCGGGGAGCGCTTTTTGGTCGTTTCGGGGACGAGCTGGTCGGAACAAATGCCGGCGCGAGCTGGTTTGCCTGAAATTCTCCGAGCAACGCCGCGAGCTGGAATATATCCAGCTCGGAACGATACCCTTTACCGTTCCTCAATTTCAGGACCGGCATTTTATGGGGAACGAAAGTCCGACCCTGTCGCACAACAATCGCTCCCGTCATTCCCGGATCAATTGCTAGGTAGCTCATGGTTTTCCCCTTGGCCCGGATGGCCCGGATCCAGTCAAAACGTGAACAAACGCGAATAGCGCTTATCTTTCAAGGACTTAACTAGGGGTTGGCCCGGATGACCAGCCTAACATGCGTCTCGCGCGACGCGCGGGGTCCACATGGCAGCGCAGATAGCCTGCATTCGTGCACGTTATGCATATACCCCTAATCATCCGGGCCAAAACAAGGCTAAGTCCTTGATTTATAAGGTCGCATTTTGCGATTTGCGCCATCCGGGCCAACGCGACCATATCCGGGCCAACGGGACAACCGTCAATTTCCCGAGCTGACCGACAATCTAACCCCTTGTCAACATTGTCCTTTTTACAGGACAGCAAGAAATGTCTAAAAAAGTGGACATGTCCTGTTGACAGGACAGCGCGAAGTCCTTATTTGATTGGTCACCGGGCCGCGTCGGCCCGCTTTCCCGGACTGCCATTCGGGAGCAACCGTCTAAAGGACCTAGACCAATGTTCGACTATCACAAGCTGACCGCGACAATCATCGCCCAAATCGAAAAGGGCACCGACGCATGGCGCATGCCATGGCACAAAAACGCCGTTGCAGATGCGCCCTCATTCGCCCTCCCCATGAACGCCGCGACCGGCGCCAATTATCAGGGAATGAACATTCTGGTTTTCTGGTCGGCCGCGAACGCCATGGGCTACGGCTCGCACGTTTGGGCAACCTACAAACAATGGCAGAGCCTAGGCGCGCAGGTGCGCAAGAGCGAACGCGGGACCTTTGGTATCAAGTGGTCCGCAGTCAAGGACCGCAAGGCCAAGGACCCCGCGAACGCGCGTCCCGTGCTGATACCGTGCGGCTTTATCGTATTCAACGCCGCGCAAGTCGACGGTTGGTCCGGCGAGCTTCCCAAGGCGAAAGCCGACCAGCTCGCGGACTTGATTACCCCGGATGCCCGTGCGGACGCCGTTGTCGCCGCGACCGGCGCCGACATTCGCCATGGTGGAACCCGCGCATTCTACTCCCCCAGCCTTGACTTTATCGGCATGCCGGACCACTTCCGTTTCGGCGCCGACACTCACGGCTACTATTCGACGCTCTTGCATGAGCTGTCACACTGGACCGGCGCCAAGTCCCGTTGTGACCGGACTTTCGGTTCCAAATTCGGGGATGACACATACGCTATGGAGGAGCTGGTCGCGGAATTGTCGGCCGCGTTCCTTTGCGCCGCGACCGGCATTAGCAACGAACCCCGGCCGGACCATGCCGCGTACCTCGCGAGCTGGTTAAAGGTCCTCAAGTCGGACCCCAAGGTCCTCGTTACGGTCGCGAGCAAGGCACAAGCCGCGACGAACTACATCCTGTCCAACCTACAGTCCCCGGTCACCGGGGACGAGGACGAGGACGCCGCACCGCTCCCGATTGCCGCGTGATTTTCCTAGGGAACGCATTTCTGGGGGACTGGATACGAAAACCAGCTCCCCTAGGAAAACTGGACCGGGCCGCTTTGCGGCCCGGTCTAGTTTTTTGGACATGTTCACTTGACAGGACATTCGCGGCGACTTATTTAAGCGGGGTAGGCGCGAGCTGCTACTCGCGCCGGCTTTGAACCCTAGAGGACCTAGACCATGCTGTTAGGCGATTTCCCCGTGAGTGAGCTTCCCGACGAAACGACCGCGCGTCCGCGTCCGACCGGTTTGACCGGCGACGCGTTGCGCATGAACCCGGACAACGTCCCGGTGACCGGCTATATCGAACGTTGCCCTAGCTGCAAGGGCCGGGGTCGCTTCATTTCCTATTCCGGCCGGGACTGCGGTCCTTGCTTCAAATGCAAGGGGAAGGGTAACCAGACTTTCCGCACCGCGCCGGAAGTAAGGTCGGCCGCGCGTGAACGCGCGGCGACCGTCAAGGCGAACGCCGCGACCGCTTTTCAGGACACATACGCCGTAGAGCTGACCTATCTCGCCGCGCGGGCTGACCGTTGGGATTTCGCTCGCGCCATGCTGGAGGCGGGCCATAAGTACAACGGTTGGACCGAAAACCAGCTCGCGGCAATCCGACGCGCCATGGCCCGCGACGCGGCGCGAGCGGAAGCGAACGCCTTGCGTAGCTCGGAGCGGGCCGCGTCGGCGCCGGTCGCGGACGTTGCCAAGGTCCTGACCGCTCTTGAGACTGCCAAGGGGAACGGACTGAAATTCCCCAAGCTGCGGCTATCCGGCTATGTGTTTTCCCTCGCGTCGGCAACGTCCGCGAACGCTGGCGCGGTCTACGTCAAGTCCGGTGAAACCTACCTTGGCAAAATCGCGAACGGTCGGTTCCATGCGTCGCGTGACTGCGGCGACCGTGCGAGCGACGTTATCAAGGTAGCCGCTGACCCGGCCGCGAGCGCGGTCGCCTACGGCAAGCTGACCGGCGCTTGCTCATGCTGCGGTCGGGAGCTGACCGACCCGGAAAGCGTCGCTCGCGGCATCGGACCAATCTGCGCTGACCGGTTCGGCTTTTAGTCGAACCCGAGCTTCGCGGGGTCGCTTCGCTCCCGCACCGCTTCCCCGAAAAACCCCGAGCCTCCGGCAAGGGGTTTTTCTTTGCCCCGTAGGAACGCATTACAGGACCGTAGGACGCGGTCGGCCGCGTGCGAGGTATCTAGGGCCAGCTCGCGCCGACGCGTTCCTGCGGTCCTGCAAACGCGTTTAACGCTCGACCTCGCTTCGCTCGGAAGGTCGCTTCGCTCCCGTCCACTTTTTTAGACATGTCCTATTGACAGGACATTCGGGAACCCCTATTTAAGCGGGGTCGGCCGGGACTGCCATCCGGGCCATAACTCAGAGGACCTAGACCAATGTCCAGCAAAGTCGTTATCGCCTATGACAAGGTTTTTGAGACTGGCCCGCTCGCGGGACTGTCCGTTCCTGTTCTGATTACCTATCCGAACAACGAACATGCGGCCGAAATTTTCGACGGTCTCGTTTATGACCAGAATTTCAACGCCGCTCGCCGCGACTTGATTACCGGTAACCGTTACGCCGTTGCCATGGTCCGGCGCCATTTTGTCGACTAATCCGCTTTGCGACCATAGCTGACCGGTTAACCGGTCAGCTAGCGCCGCACTATCGCGGGACCTAGAGGACCTAGACCAATGTTTTCCAAGCTGCCGCTTTCCCTGATTAAAAACCCCAAGGGGACCTTTTGCTTTGTCGGCCGCGTCCCGGAGGAGCTGGCATTCGTCTACACTGGCAAGCCGGAAAACCGGGAGCGCGCGTTTGACGCGGCCCGGCATTGCGGGCCGGGGTTCGCGCGTCACTACGGTTTGAACGTGCGGACGTTCCCGACGCGCGAGGACGTGGTCCGGGCCGCGACCGATTTGGGGTTCACACCCGTTGGCCCGGATTGCGGACCAATCGGGGAGCCTGTAGGCTCCCGTCCACTTAACTAGCCAAGGACCTTGTCATCATGGATTTTGTAGCTCATGCCCTAGCTGGCAATCCGGTTTGGAATATAGGCCAGCTTGATCGCGCGACCGTGCGCGCCCTAGACGCGTTAGCCCGGAAAGGACAGCTCGTCCGCACGCGGGAACATTGGTGCGGCTTGCGACTGAAAACCGTTTGGAGGCTGCCCCATGCCTGAGCTATGACGCGGAGGAGGCAATTGAACCGGACGACTATTAGGGGTATACCCCGCGTCCCCTGACGACCACTCGACCCCGGCCCGTGCCGGGGTTTTCTTTTGTCGACCTCACAGGACATTCCCGCACGGGACCAAATTCGCATCGGGACCCCTGGAACCGGGAATTCGGGAAACTAGGTTTGGCGCGCCGGAACGCTGGAAAATTTGCCCGCCTGACCGCTTCCGACCAAGCCGGAGGACCAAACCACTGTCCCGGACCGATGGCCCTAGGCGCCCCGGAAAACGGCCTTAGAAAAAGAATTCACTACGGTCTATTCCCGTCCAGCAAAAAGGCCGGGGACTGTGCCCCGGCCTTTCCGCCCGACCCCTAGGGGTCCCCGGTCCAGTGCCCCGGCCAGCCGGGGCGTCGGGTCAGGTAACTTTGCCCTTGCCCCAAGCGATGACCACGGGGCCGACCAGTCCCCGGCCGGGGTCCATGTGCAGCTTGCCCCGGAGGATGCTGGTCGCCCGATGGTTGGTCGGCAACCCCTTCATAAGGCCGTCCTCGTCAAACCATATCTGACAGGACTTGCCGTTGAGCTTGACCCGGACGCACTGGACGAACCCGCCGTCAATCGTCGCTTGCCATGCCTCCGTCGACAGCTTGCCCAAGGGGACCGCCTCGACATAACCGTCCACCTTGACCTTGACCCGGCCGCCGGGGCCGCGAATGTCCAGAAAAGTATCCTTCATGGCTAGTCGGCCTCAATAGCCGGTTGCGCCTCAATCCGTTCCTTGACCTTGACCAGCAGCGCAATCCGCTTGTCGATGATTTCCAGACAGCCTAGCCGGTGCTCCTCTTTGATGACCGCTTGCGGCGTGTCCTCCTGCATGGCGCGGTTCATGAACCGCATCCCGACCCCGAGCGTGTCGGCCAATTCGGCTTTCCAGCGCCGGCCGAAACACGCGGTCCCGGCCAGCTCCATGATTTTACGCGGGTCCATTTTTCGCACGCTCATAGCTTTGCCCTTTCCGCTTTCTTGGTTTTGTCCAGTGAACGAAACCCGGCTTGGATTTCGCCTCTGGCGTTGCCTGCCATCCGGTCGTTACCGGCATTCATGAGGCTCCAGCCGCCTTCCGCAATGTCCAGCAAGGCGACCAGTGTTTCCTTGTCCAGCGCCTTTTCCGAGTAGACCAAGGCGCGAAGGTCCTTCAAATACGCAGCGAACACGACTATCCTTTCCGAGTGGTCGTTTGTACCACTGTCCAGTCATGTAGTCGTGTCGAGTTAATTAGTCAAGCCAATCCCGCACGCGCAAACCGACCCAACCCCGGACCCGGTCCTTGCCGTCGCGCCAGCGGTCCTGTCGGGCGCCCATGGCAATGAGCGTATCGGCTATGTCGCGGACCAGCGTTTCGTCGGTCATGAAGTCCAGCTCAACCCCGAGCTGGTCGGCGCTTGCCTTGTAGGCGTCGGCGATTTGACCAAAGGTTAACCGGTCGACCCCGCCGGCAACGAACGCGTCCCGGCAAACCGCGCGTCGCTGGTCGATTGCGTCCAGCATGTTTTGGGTGGCGGTGCGGACGCTCGCCGGTTGGAAAACCGAGCCTCGCGATTGTTGCGCTACGCGCAAAAGTCTCGCGAGTATGTCGGGACCATGGTCGCGAAATTCCCGTTCCATGCGACCGTGAACAGTCTCGTCCGGGGCAAAGGTCCGGTTGAACGGGACGACAAACAACCGCCGCTCCATGGCCGGGTCCAGCTTGCGGAACCGGAGAGGATGGTTGCTCACAATGACCAGTGTCCCCATGCGGACCGACAGGACCTTGTCACTGTGCGCCAGCCGCATGACGACCGGGTCACCGCCGGACATGCGTTTCAACAGCTCGCCGTCCAGTGTCGACGTGTCCGGTTCTACGGTCAAAACCAGACGCGCCCCGGCCAGCGCGACGAGGTCGGTCCTGTGTTGCGAACCGTGGATTTTACCGACCGCGAATGTCTCGGGAGCTGCGTCGGCACACAAGCCGCCCTGTTCCGCCCGGCCGTAGACCGTCCGCGCCAGCTCGCAATAAAGCGACTTGCCGTTGTTCGTCCGGCCCGTGAGATTGAACAGGTATTGACCTTGAGGCTCCGGCGCGAACCCGCGCGCCAACAGCTCCTCCATGGTACGGGCCAGCTCGGGACTGCCGTCCGACCAGCCGTCCAGCCAATGGTCGAATATCCGCGTGTTGTCCGGGTTCCCGAGCTTCATGGGGGTCATCCTTGTCGCCATATGGTCCGGCGAGTGGCGCGCCTCCGCGCCCTTGACCGTGACGCCGTCCGGTCGAACGATCACGGTGCGGTCGCCGTCGAACGCCGCCGGACTGGTCCGGCGCTTGGCCCTCAAGTGTTTCTCTATGAGGTCGCACCGGATGACCAGTTTACTCCCGTATTGCTCGCTTACCCAAACCGACAGAACGTCCCGGAGCTGGTCGGCGCCAGCGGTCCCGACCGCATGCCACAGGCCGCCCTCATAGTAGCGCCACAATCCGGCCCGTCCTAAAAACGGGTCATAGAGAAAATTCCGCGACAGTCGCGTCCGGCAAAAGTCCCGCGCGATAGCGCCGTCGTCGGTCGCCCGGTCGTCCATGCCGGGGAGCGACAGGTCCGACCTCGCTTCGCTCGGAGGGTCGCCTCCGGCTCCCGGCTTGGGAGGGTCCAGCCAATCGTCGCTGTCCCCCTCCTGTCGGGACACCGGGGCCGTTGGTGCCGTTTTGTCCCCCTCCTGACCGGACACGGGAAAGGCTATGAGGTCGTTCCGCAGCGGGACCCCTTGGTAGCCATAGCCGCGTGCAATCGCCTCCAGCCGGTCGGCGCCGAACCGGACCTCGCGGATACTATCCCAAACCCGGCGCGCTTCCGCCGCGACGTCGTTCGGGGCCGCGCCTTTCCAGCGTAGGCACCATGGCATGACGACACGCTCAAAGAACGCCTCGTCTCCGGCGCATGCGCCCTTGATCGCGTGCATGATGGCAACCCACTCGCCGCGCGAGGCGATGACCTCGTTCGGGATGGTTCCGACCGCGTCGGCCAGCCGGTCGAAATCGCTCGCGGTATGGCGTGGGTCGGACACAGTCGACGCGTCACCGGTCTCGCCGGCCCGGCGGACGTGCAAGGTCATGCCGAACGCGCTCAACCGGCCGG
>Ga0126377_10000376_pt1 | contig 26794 bp, 23 predicted proteins | sample PanSoiMetPlot_22_FD_92647 | JGI IMG/M metagenome (GOLD analysis project Ga0126377, IMG submission 92647) | Tropical forest soil microbial communities from Panama - MetaG Plot_22 | ecosystem: Environmental > Terrestrial > Soil > Tropical forest > Bulk soil | place: Panama | collected 2016-02-17 | reverse complement strand
CGTGCTCACGCCGGGGCCGATGAACGAGACCTATTTCGAGCACGCCTATCTCGCGCGCTATCTCGGCTTCCTCCTGGTCGAGGGCGAGGACCTGACCGTGCGCGACGACGGCGTCTTCATCCGCACCGTGTCCGGCCTCAAGCGCGCCGAAGTGCTGCTGCGCCGGCTCGACGCCGACTTCGCCGATCCGCTCGAGCTCAACGCGCGCTCGCGCCTCGGCGTGCCCGGTCTGGTGCAGGCGGTGCGCGACGGCACCGTGGTGATCGCCAATGCACTCGGCTCCGGCGTGGTCGAGGCGCGCGCGCTGCTGAGCTTCCTGCCGGCGCTGGCGCCGGCTGTGCTCGGCCGCGAGCTCGCGCTGCCCAATGTCGCGACTTGGTGGCTCGGCCAGGGCAAGGCACGCGAGGAGATCATCGACCGGCTCGACGACATGGTGATTGCGTCGGCATATCTCGGCGAGCTGCCCGGCCACGGCGACCGCCGCGAGGTGCTAGGCGCCACGCTCGAGCCCGAGGAGCGCGCGCGCATCCTCGGGCAGATCGCCCATCGCGGCATCGACTTCGTCGCCAAGGAGGCGGTGCGGCTGTCCACCACGCCGGTCTGGCACAACGGCGGGCTCGAGCCGCGCCCCTTCACGCTGCGGCTGTTCCTGGCGCGCGTCGGCGGCGGCTGGCGCGTCATGCCCGGCGGCTTCGTGCGCGTCGCCGACGACGCCGATTCGCGTGCCGTGAGCCTGCAGCGCGGCGGCAGCACCGGCGACGCCTGGGTACTCTCCGACAAGCCGGTGGCCGAGACGACGCTGCTGCCGGCGCCGGACCGCATCACCATCACACGTGCGATCGGCGCGCTGCCGAGCCGCGCCGCCGCCAACCTGTTCTGGCTGGCGCGCTACGTGGAACGGGCGGAGGCGACGCTGCGGCTGGTGCGCGCGCTGGTCAACCGTGCCGGCGACAGCGACGAGGCCACGACGCTCGTGGTGAAGCAGATCTGCTCGCTGCTCGCCGCCTGGGACGCAGTACCGACCGATCTGCCCAACATCAAGCCGGTGCTGGCGGCGTCGGCTGCCCTGCAACGTCACGACCTCACCGGCGCGCTGCCCTACCTCGTCGGCGCCGCGCAGTCGGCGGCCTCGGTGATCCGCGACCGGTTCTCGCCCGATGCCTGGCGGGCGCTCACCGACCTCAACGAGCTGGTCAATGCGCCGATCGATCAGGCACCCGCGGAAAGCGCGATGTTCGAGCGCACCAATGCGGCACTGCGCATCATCGCCTCGTTCTCCGGCCTGGCGCAGGAGAACATGAGCCAGGCGACCGGCTGGCGCTTCCTCGAGCTCGGGAGGCGCATCGAGCGCGCGATCGCGACCTGCCGCTTCGTGCGCCAGTTCGCCTTTGCCGATGAGCTCTCCGCCGCGCTCGACGTGCTCTTGGAGCTTGCCGACAGCCAGATCACCTACCGGCTGCGCTACGTCATGGTGGCGGCGCCAGCGCCGGTGGTCGATCTCGTGGTGCTCGATCCCAACAATCCGCGCTCGGTCGCCTACCAGCTGGCCCGTATCGAGGCGCATCTCGCGGCCCTGCCCAAGCGCAGCGACGATGGCCGGCTGTCGCCGCCGGAGCAGATCGCGACCGCGCTCGCGACCCGGATCCGCACCGCCGATGCGGCGGCGCTCGACGAGGCCACGTTCGTCGCCATGGAAGCGTCATTGATGAAGCTCGCCGACGTGATCGCGGCCACTTATTTCACCACGCACGAGCGCGCGGAAGTGCGATGGGAGGCGCTGGGATGATCTACGACATCCGGCAGGCCACCACCTACCGATATGCATCCGCGGTGGTCTATGCGCGCCACGTGCTGCGGCTCACACCGATCGACCGTCCGGATCAGCGCGTGCGCGCCGCCGCGCTCGACATCGAGCCGGCGCCGGTCGGCCGGCGCGAAGGCCACGACTTCTTCGGCAACCGCATGACCTGGATCGAGCTCGATCAGCCGCACGACGTGCTGAGCGTGCGGGTCGCAGCGCGGGTCGCGGTCAAGAACGAGGCCGCGCCACACGCGGATGCGACGCCGCCGTGGGAGGAGATTCGCGATGCGGCCTTCGCCTCGCTCGATCTCTCGCCCACCTCGCCCGCGCACTACCTGTTCCCGAGCCGGCAGGTGTCGCTCGATCCGGAGATCCGCACCTATGCCGCCGAGAGCTTTGTCGCGGGACGGCCGGTGCTGGCAGCCGCGATCGACCTGATGCGGCGGATCAAGACCGACTTCGTCTACGAGATCGGCGCCACTACGGCCTCGACCACGCCGCCGATGTCGTTCGCGCTGCGGCGCGGCGTCTGCCAGGACTTCGCCCATATCATGATCTCCGGCATGCGCGGACTCGGCCTGCCGGCCGCCTATGTCAGCGGCTATCTGCGCACAGGTGAACTCGCCGGGGCCGACGCCATGCATGCCTGGGTGCTGGTGTGGTGCGGCGAGGGGGCCGGCTGGCACGGGCTCGATCCGACCAACGCGATTTTCGCCGGCGACGACCACGTCGTGCTGGCGATCGGCCGCGACTACGCCGACGTTGCGCCGATCGACGGCGTCATCTTTGCCTCCGGCGGCCAGCGCCTCGAGGTTTCCGTGAGCGTCACGCCGGTGGGGTAGCAGCGGACGGCGTCGCCGCGCATAGCGCTGCCGCGGTCGGCGATTGCCGGACAATCGCGATTTATGAGTACAGGCACCAGCCAACCGCGATTGTGAAAGTTCGGCAGGACGTTGAGGGGCCCTATTCCGGCTTGATGTTGGCCGCCCGGATGACCTTGCCCCACTTCTCAGTTTCGTCGGCGATGAGCTTGCCAAAGTCGGCGGGCGAGCCGGGAATCGTGGTTCCTCCCAGGTCGGCAAGTCGCGCCTTCAACTTGGGATCCGCGAGAGCGTCATTGACCGCTTTGTTGAGCACGTTGACGATTTCCTCTGGCGTATTTCTCGGCATACCCAGCCCGAACCAATTGCTCACTTCGTAGCCGGGTACAAAATCGCTCATGACGAGAGTTTCCGGCAGCAATGCCGATTGAGCAGCCGATGTCACGGCAAGAGGCCGCAGTTTGTTCGCCTTGATATGCTCGATTGTCGAGGTCATTGCATCGAACATCACCTGCACCTGTCCTCCGAAAAGATCGGTCAGTGCCGGCCCCGAACTGCGGTATGGAACGTGCGTCATTTCGATGCCGGTCATCGCCTTGAACAACTCTCCGGACATGTGATTGGACGCGCCGACTCCTGAGGATGCGAAATTGAGTTTGCCTGGATTGGCTTTGGCGTAGCTAATGAACTCGGGAACGGATCTGACCGGGAATGCCTGCGCAACGACCATCACATTTGGTATGCGCATGATGCCGGCAACCGGCGCGATGTCTCGGATGAAATTGAAATGGAGCTTCTCGTAGAGCGTCGCGTTAATCGCGTGCGGTGAAGACACCATCAGGACGGTGTAGCCATCGGGTGCCGCATTGACCACGACCTCGGTGCCGATATTGCTTGCAGCCCCTGGTCTGTTCTCGATGACGAAAGATTGGGCGAGATGCTCCGATAGCCACTGTCCGAGCGCACGCGCAATGATGTCGTTTGGTCCGGCCGCGGCGAACGGGACGATGATGCGCACCGGCCGCGATGGATAGGTTTGTCCGTACGCAATACGCGGGACGGCCGGCAGCGCGGCGGCGCATGCCGCCAGATGCAACAACTTGCGTCGGGATAATTTCACGGCGATTCCTTCTAGTCTTCATCATGTCTTGTAGAAGCGTGAGTACGCGAGGCGATTTCCTGGTGATAGCATCGGCGCTTTTCGCGAGGTTTTTTATGCAAGGTTCAGGTCACAACGCAAGCATAGACCCGCAATGAATAGCCATCGCCTATCAAAATTCGCGTGAGCACCGAGCAGCCCTCTCCCGCATCAGCGCGTTTACGCGCGTCTTCGACGCGCTATGGGAGCGCGCGCGAGCGGCGTCTGCTGCGTTGGGGCTCCCCACGATCACAATCCGCCGCGGGCACCGACCAGCACGTTGCGGAGATTCTCGCTGCGTGAATTGTGCGCGAGCAGCACGTCGTTGATATCACGTTTGAGCTCGGCCGCGCTGCGCTCCTCGCGCGGCTTGAGTTGGGCGCTGAGATAGGCGCCTTCCTCGCGGCCGAGCGCCACCAGTCCGCTGCCGAACGGCTGCTGCTCGCGCTGGTAGCGCAGGAGGCCCGCGCCGACATCGCCGGCGGCGACCGCGTCGGCGAGGCTCGCCGCGTCGAGCGCCGCCTTGGTCACGCCGGCGCCGACATGGGGCCGCGCCACGAAGGCGGCGTCGCCCAGCAGCGCCACCCGGCCGAACACCGTATGCGGCGATTCGAGATCGAAGATCGGCTGAAAGAACGGCTGCGGCGTGCGGGCGAAAATCTCGGCGACCTGCGGCGCGACCAGCGCGTGCGCCGTCGCCTTGATCGCCGCGGTGACCTCGGGTCTGATCAGCGGCGGGGGAATCGAGGTGCCGTGGCAGCGACCGCTGGCGTCGGTGCAGAGATCGGGCAGTGCCGTGTCGGGGTCGGTCGGGCGATACCAGACGATGTTGTAGGCGCGCCGCCCCGGCTGCGTCTCGTTGTTGCGGCCGGGAACCGGATAAGCGAGGCACAGCTCGCCCTCCGGCAGGCAGAAGGTGTAGCGCTCGAAGATTTCGGCGCGGATGTCGGGCGGCACCTCGGTCTCGTCGAGCATGGCGCGCCACGCGACATAGCCGGCGTAGTTGGGCTGCAGGTCGGGCAGCAGCTGCTCGCGCACCGTGGAGCGCACGCCGTCGGCGGCAACCAGCAGGTCGCCCGTCACCCGCGTGCCGTCGGCGAAAACGGCAGTGACGCTCTCGGCGTCCTGTTCTACGCCGACAAGCGACATGCCGAGACGATAGTTCTCGGACGGCAGCGCGTCGCGCAGCGAACGGTAGAGCCGCCCCCAGGAGCTCATCGTGCGCGCCGTCTGCTCTTCGTGGTAGGTGCGGCCGGTGCGGTCGAGGCAGATGACGGTGTCGACCTTGATCCCCATCGATTCGTCGAAGTCGATGCCGACGCGGCGCAGAATGTCGATGAGCTGCGGATGCGTGCTAATGCCGGCGCCGCGGCCGGTGAGATCCTCGGCGTTGCGTTCGAAGACGATCGCGTCCCAGCCGACGTCGCGCAGCAGATGCGCGGCCAGCAGTCCGCCGAGCGAGCCGCCGATCACCAGAGCGCGTCGAGTGGCCATGTCTTATCGGCTACGCATTCAATTGTCGTCTGCGACCCTACCTAGGCCATCGCCCAGGAAATCGTGTCATGTCCGGGCCGGTAATCGCGGTTGGTCTGCGCGGGGTTGCGGTTGACCAGCGGCCGGCCATACATCGGATGGGTCTGGCTTCGCACCTCGTGCTCGACCGTGAACAGCACTTCACGCGTGTCCAGGTCGACGATGTCCCGGAAGCGGTATTCGTGGTCGTTGGTTTCCATCGTGAGGAGGCCGAGCGCCTTCAGGCGGCCATAGGGGCCGGAAAAGTTGCTGATGTAGATCTGCGCGTGGTGGCGGTCGTAGGGCTTCTCGGGCGCATCGGTTTCGCGGAAATACCAATACTGCTTATCGCCCACCTGCACGCGCGCCTTGGGTCCGCTGCCGTTCTCGACCACGGTGGCGAGCGCACCCATGACCTCGCGATAGAAGCGGGCGATGCGCTCGGCGGTGCCGGGACGGACGTCGAACTCGATATAGGGCATGCCAAGCACGATGCGCCCGAAGCGCTCGGCGTCCGGCGCATGCACGTTGATGCGGTTGCCCCAGGGGCAGACGGTCTCGACGCAGTCGTTGCTCTCGCGAAAATCGAACCTGGTTCCTTCGAGCAATTTGCGCATCTGGGTGAGGCGGTCGAGCAGCGCGCCGCGGTCGGGCACCACCAGCCCGGTGACGCCGCGCAGCACGTCCGGGCCCCCGGTCGGCAGGTGGAACTGGGACGTTCCCACATTGACCCACATCAGCCCGGTGCCGGTGTTGAGAAACGGGTCGCGCGTGAGTCCGAGCCCGGTGACATAGTAATTCGTTGCAAGGCGCTGATCTGAGATGCGCAGGTTGACGTGCTCGAGATGGACGATATTGCCGAGGTCCTGCGTGGAGCGGTCGTATTGCTTGTCGGCCATGGCTATTGTCCTTCGCGATGCCGAAATACTAGCGCATGTCCCGGAAAAGTGGAGGCCGGTTTTCCGAAAGGGACATGCGCCACCTCTAAAGCCCCGCGCGGGCCGTGCTCAACGGCAGGCCGTTATCTGGTCGATCTCAGCGATTTCCTCGGCCGACAGCGTCCAGCTGGCGGCATGGATGTTCTGCTTGACCTGCTGCGGCGAGGTGGCGCCGGCAATCACGCTCGCGACCGCACCATCGTGCAACAGCCAGCTGAATGCCAGCTCGAGCATGCTGCGGCCGCGGCGCGCGACGAAGGCTTCGAGCTCGCCGACGATGCGCCAGTTGCGCTCGGTCATGAATTCGTTCGCATGGCGTGGATTCTTCGAGAGCCGCGAGCCCGCGGGCATCGGCGCGCCGCGCTTGTACTTGCCAGTCAGCAGGCCGCTGGCGAGCGGGAAATAGGGCAGGATGCTCATGCCGCGCGCCTTCGCCGCCGGCAGCAATTCCTGCTCGATGTCGCGGACCAGCAGGCTGTACTCGTCCTGACAGGAGACGAAGGCCGCGAGTCCGAGCCGTTTCGCGGTATCCTGGGCCTCGATCAGCTGCTGCACTGACAGATTGGAGCAGCCGATGAAGCGCACCTTGCCCTGTCCGACGAGATCGTCGAGCGCGTGTAGCGTCTCCTCGATCGGCGTCTGCGGGTCCGGCCGGTGCAGCTGATAGAGGTCGAGCCAATCCGTGCGCAGCCGCCGCAGGCTCGCCTCGACCGCCTGCATGATGTAGCTGCGCGACGCGCCCTTGAGCTTGCCCGCATCGTCCATCTGCAGACCGAATTTGCTCGCCAGCACGATCTCTTTGCGCTTGTCGCCGAGGATCCGTGCGAGCTCCTCCTCCGAGCCGCCCCGGTTGCCGTAGCTGTCGGCGGTGTCGATCAGGTTGATGCCGCGCTCGATCGCCGCATGCACCACCCGCTGCGAGGCCGCGAAATCGATGCGGCCGCCGAAATTGTTGCCGCCCAGTCCGACGACCGAGACGTCGAGCGTGGACGTGCCGAGTCTGCGTTTCTGCATTTGCGCTTGCTATTGCGCGCGCCCGAGCCCGAGGATCTTGCGCGCCTCGTCCGGGGTGGCGATCTCGCGTCCCAGCCCGCGTGCGATGCCGACCATACGCTCGACCAGCACCGCATTGTTCTTGGCGAACTCTCCGGGCGCGATGTAGGGATTGTCCTCGTAGCCGACGCGCACGTGACCGCCGAGCGCGACCGCGAGCGCCAGGATCGGCCACTGCTTCTCGGGGTTCATGACGCTGACGTTCCAGATGCAGTTCTGCGGCAGGTTGTCGACCATGAACTGCAGCGCGCGCTCGGTCGGCGGCGTCCAGGTGCCGCCCGGCCAACCGATGAACAGCGTCGTATAGGTCTTCTCTCTGAGGTACCCCTGCTTACGCACGAACTCGAGATGCCAGAACGCGCCGGTGGTGAAGCACTCGCATTCGAGCTTCACCTTGTGCTCGTCGGCGGCCTTGGCATAGGCCATCAGCTCCTCGACCGGATGGATTGCCATCATGCGCTTGGGCGGCAGCGAAGGCTCGGGCTGGAAATATTCGTCGTGGGCGTTGAAGCAGACCGCCATCATGTCGGGGCCGAGCTCCATCAGTTTGATCTTCTCCTCGATGCGCGCTGAGGCGACGCCGAACTGCATGATCGGATCGACCCGGTTCATGATCGCGTCCTGCAGCTTCTTCCAGTCGTCGTGGTGGATACGCGAGACCTGCCGGCCGTCGGCCTGGATCGATTCTTCGAGTGTGCGACGGCCGTGGATGTGGGCGATCGCTGCGCCGGCATTGACAGCGTCGATATATTGCTGCGCCACGCCCGGAATGTCCTCCTGCACTGGACAGAGCGGATTGTGCGGATAGGAGGTGCGGGAGTCGCAGGCGACCGTGATGATGAGTTTTTCCATGGATACGCTTCCTTGTTGTCTACTCGATTCTAACCACGACGCGCGGGTTCAGCGACCGGCTCGACCTTCCCGGATTTGCCGGCCCGCACGATGGCGTCGAACACCGACATGCCGTGCAGGACGTCGTCGATCGGCACCGGATATGGCCGCTGCTCTCGGATGCAGCGCGCGAATTCGGTGAGCTCGGCGTTGAGCATGTCGAAGCCGGTGTGCTCGCTCACCTGGTCGGGCGGTGCGGTGACCGGGCCGGTTGGCGCGTGCTCCGAGGTCGGCACGAACCGGAAGGTCTGCAGGTTGGGCTTGGAAATCTCCGCTAGTCCCTTGCTGCCATAGAGCGTGAAACAGAAATTCGTGGCGGTCGCGACCGAGCAGAAGATCAGGCCGGTGGCGCCGCTCTCGAAGCCGAGGAAGACGGCCGTGGTGTCGTCCGACGGCCCCGGAATATGCCGGGCGGTCATGCAGCGCACGTCGCGCACCCGGCCCGCGAATTCGATCATGTGGTCGAGCGAATGCACGCCGACGGCGGTCAGCGCGCCGCCCGGCGCTTCCTCCGGCGCCGCGCGCCAGTTGTCCGCCGGGATGAACTGGCCGGTGCTGGTCGTGTGCTGCGCCATCATGGAGATCACGTTGCCGAGCCGGCCATCCTTCAGGCGGCTTCGAATCTCCACGACCGAGGGATGGAAGCGCCGGCAGTAGCCGACTGCGAGCAGCACGCCGGCCTTGCGGGCGGCGGCGACCGCGGCGTCGGCGCTGCCGCGGTCGAGCGTGATCGGCTTCTCCACGTGGATATGCTTGCCGGCGGCGGCGGCTTGCAGAACCTGCTGCTCGTGCTGGGTATGCGGCGTCGCCAATACCACGGCGTCGACGTTGGGGTCGGCGAGGATCTGCTCGTAGCTGCCGACGAGCGGCACGCCCTTGTCGCGGCAGAAATCCTCCGCCGTGGCGCGCGTGCGGGTATGCGCGGCGACAAAGCTGATGTCCTCGCTCTTGCCCTGCACCGAAGTGACGAGCGAGCGTCCCCAGCGCCCGAGTCCGACGATCGCTGCACGGATCACGCGGTTACCTCGGCGGAATGATGGGAAGGAGCAGATAGGGCGCGCGGCTGGCACTGAAATGCAGCGTGTTGACCCCGCCGAAAATCTCCGGCGGACGATCGTGGGGATCGGTATGGGTGAACGGGCCGACGCCTTTCATCGGATAGGCGGCATGCGGCAGCGCCGCGTCCGTGCCGTCATACTCGTAGTCCTTGCCGCGCACGGTCAGGCCGACACGGTAGCCCGGCGGCACCACGATGCAGGTGGGCCAGATCTCGATGTCGAGCTCGACCGGCTCGTTCGGCGTGAGCCGCCATTCTTCATCATGGGTGTGCCAGGGCCGATACGGCAGGCTGCGCTGCGGATCGAGCTTGCGGTGCGAGGCCCGCAGCCAGCCCAGGCCGACCGGCGTGCGCGGATCGTTGCTGCCGATGAACACGACTTCCTTGCCTGCGGGGTCGAACACCCGCAGCGCCAGAAAGAGATCGGCGTCGGTGGTGTCGGACGACACGAATAGCTTGGCCGCGACCGGGCCGGTGATCTCCATCTCCTGCGTCATCGGTGGCGTCAGGAATGTGAGCCCGTCGCTTGTGGTCTGATAGGACAGCGCCGTTTCGCCCTTCGGCTGCTCCGTGCCCAGGCTGCGGTCATCGGGCTGCAGATAGAACCTGGTCCACCGCGTGCGCGCCAGCGGCCATTCGTTCTCCGCGCGCCAGGTGAATTTCTCGCCGGGCCGTCGGATGTTGAGCGCGACCTTCGGCTGCTTCTCCCAGCCCGTGTCCTCGCCTTTGAGGAAGTGGGCGAAGAAGCGGCGCTGCAGGTCGGCGCCGTAGCCCGAATAGAAGTGCGAGAAGTGGGTGTCGCCGTGCACCTCGAGCCATTTCTGCTGGGAGCGCGCGGCAAGGTACCCCTCGAAATTGCCACGCGGATGCAGTCCTTGGCCGCCCCAGTTCGCCGCCGACAGCATGGGCACGTCGATGTTGCCGAAGTTAGGGGTGCGGGCGCGGTAGTAGTCGTCGATCAGGGGGCGCCGCAAAGCGTCGCCGGCGACGTCGGCGCGGTTTTTCGCGAGCATGTCTTCTGACAGCGTTTCCGGTCCGGCGACCGGCTCGCCGGTGACGACGCTCTTCGGCCCGCGCTCGCCGACGCCGTATTGCACACTGGTGACCTGCCGCGTGGACCAGCTCTTGAGGAAGTCGCAGAGGATGCCGCCGTGGCGCGCCAGCTCGCGGTAATAGTCGGACGAGCCTTCCCAGATGCAGAGCGCGGCGAGGTGCGGTGGCCTGAGCGGCGCCACGTGCCATTGGTTCATGGCGTAGTAGGAGATGCCGTTGATGCCGACCTTGCCGTTCGACCAGCTCTGCGTGCCCGCCCATTCGACGCAGTCGTGCAGGTCCTTGGCCTCGCGCGGCGACCACACCTCGAGATAGCCGGGTGAACGGCCGGCGCCGCGGGAATCGACCCGCACGATGGCGTAGCCGTCCGGCACCCATTTCTCCGGGTCCACCAGCTCCCAGTTCTGGTACTTGTTGCTGGAGCCTTCGGCGAAATCCGGAAATGCCGTGGTCAGGCGTAGCCAGGCGCTCTTGTAGCCTTCCTGGAATGCGAGGCCCTTGGCGTAGGGGCCGTAGCTCAAGATGACGGGATATTTGCCCGCGGCGACGGGCCGGAACACGTCGGCCCGCAGCACCACGCCATCATCCATGGCGATGGCCGCGTCCCAATCGATCTTCATGCCGTCGCGGATTTCGCTTTTCATAGGGGAATTAACACGGGGCGCGGGCGGGAAAGCTCGCGAAGGCTAACACCAGGACCTGTTCGCCTCAACGCGCTGCCTCTAGAATCATCGTAAGAGCATAAGAGGGATGCGCATGAACGCGGCCATCATCGGCGTGGGGCAGTCGGCCTATACCCGTCGCCCGGAACCGGGGCAGACGACTCACACCTTCATCCGAGACGCCGTCGTCGCCGCGTTGCGCGACGCTGAGCTCGACGCGCGCGATATCCAAGGCATGGCGGTGGCGTCGTTCTCGCTGGCGCCCGATGCGGCCGTTGATCTCGCCTGGAAGCTCGGATTGTCGCTGCGCTGGCTGCTGCAGGACACCAACGGCGGCTCCTCGGCCATGAACATGCTGGGACATGCGCTGCGTGGGGTCGAGACCGGGGCGGCCTCGGCGATCCTGGTGGTGGGGGGCGACGCCACCGGGCTCGGCGGCTATGCCAAGGTCGCGGCCAACTTCAACATCGTGACGCAGCTGCATCTGGCGCCGCTTGGTCACGGTGGGCCGAACGGCGTCTATGCCCTGGTCACCAGCCGGCAGATGAAAAAGTACGGGCTGGAGAAATCCGACTACGGCCAGCTCGCCGTCGCGCAGCGTGCCTGGGCCGCGCACAACCCCTATGCGGTCTACCGCATGCCGCTGACGATGGAGGAGTATCTGGCCGCACCGCTGGTCGCGGATCCGCTGTCGCGCTACGACTGCGTGCCGGTCGTCGCCGGCGCGCAGGCGATCATCGTGGCGCATCCGGACCGCTCTCCGCGCGGGCGCACTCCGGTGCGGGTGCGGGCGCATCGCGCGAGCTTCAACCACGACAATCAGGAGGGCGACGGGTTGCAGACCGGCATCAGCACGTTTGCCGGCGAGCTCTGGCAAGCCGCCGGCGTGGGACCGCAGGATATCGACGTCGCCTCGATCTATGACGACTATCCGACCATGGTGCTGGCGCAGCTCAATGACCTCGGCATGGTCCCGGGCAGCGACCTCGCCCGCTTCGCGCGCCGCGACGTCGGCGAGCGCCGCTTTCCGCTCAACACCTGGGGCGGCATGCTGTCGGCCGGCCAGCCCGGCGGTCCCGCCGGCGGCCTCAACGGCATCTCCGAGGCGGTGCTGCAGCTCCAGCATCGCGCCGGCGCGAGGCAGGTGAAAGATGCGCGGCTCGCGGTCGCAACCGGATACGGCATGACCATGTATCGCTATGGCGGCACCGCCGCGGCGGCCGTGCTAGAGAGGATGGAATGACCGAAGGCATCGGCATTTGGCGCTGCGTGAAATGCCGCGCGGGTTTTTTCCCGCAGCGGCTGCTGTGCCCGCGCTGTCACGGCGATGAGTTCGAGCCGGATCGCGTACACGAGGCGGTGGTGGAGGAGATTTCCACCATCCGCCACATGCTGGGTCAAACCGACTGGCAACCACGCCGCATCGCCAGCGTGCGCACCTCGGATGGCCAGCGCATTACGGTTGGCCTCGCGGACGACAGCGAGCCCGGCGCCGCGATCGAATTGTTCGAAGAAGGAACGGCGCCGTTCGGCAAGGCCAAGTCGTAGAGACTATCCCGCCTTCTTCCACGCGGCGGCGGCATCGAGCACGCGGCGCGCGGCGTTCGCCATCGCCACGTCAATCATGCGGCCGTCGACGGTGGTGGAAGCGCTGCCCTGCTTGACCGCCTGGTCGAACGCCTCCAGCACGCGGGCGTAATAATCAAGCTCGGCCGCGCTCGGCTGATAAAGCCGGTTGCAGGGCTCGATCTGGCCGGGGTGAATGAGCTTGCGTCCGCGATAGCCTAACCTCCTCGACAACGTGGTATCGCGCTCGAAGCCATCGGCGTCGCGCACGTCGGCGAACACGCCGTCAAGCGGCGTGTCGAAGCGTGCCGCGCGTGCTGCCAACAATGTGTGCGAGCGCGCATGCAGCATTTCCGGCCCGTCGATCGACCAGGCGCAGCCGAGGTCGGTGTTAAGGTCGCCGTCCTGGGCGCCGCCGAAGGTGAGCGATGCCACGCGCGCGGCCGCGATCGACATGTCGTAGGCGTTGAGCACACCAAGCGCGCTTTCGATTGAGAGCACGAGCTTGATCGCTCCCGCCGCGACACCGCGTTCGCTTTCTAGATTGGCGATCATGCTCTCCCAGCGCAGGACCTCCGCACGCGACTCGACCTTTGGCAGGAAGATGCCGGCAAGGCCTTTGACGCCGATGACGGCGTCGAGATCGGCTTGCGCGAGCCCGGTCTCGAGCCCGTTCACGCGCACCCAGACGCGGTTGTCGGCGATCTTCGGCGCATATTCGCGTACGCCCTGGCGCGCATTCGCCTTCTCCGCGGGCGGCACGGAGTCCTCGAGATCGAAGATGAAGGCGTCAGACGGCAGCCCGATCGCCTTCTCCAGGAATTTTTCGCGATTGGCCGGGACGTAAAGAAAGCTGCGCGCAAGCGGCATGAGTGAGAACCCTGTTGAAGATTACTCGGCGGCGGCGATCTTCGCGCCGCCGGTCGCCACCCGCGTCACGCCGGACGCCGCGAGCTCGCGGATTGCGGCGGTGGAATAGCCGAGGTCCGCCAGCACCTCCTCGGAATGCTCGCCGAGCATCGGCGAGTGCCGGTGGATCGCGGGGCCGTCGTGATCGAGCAGCACCGGATTGCGGGTGGTGCGCATCTTGCCGAGCCTGGGATGCTCGACCTCCTGCATGACCTTGCGGGCGACGATCTGCGGATCGTCGAACACCTCCTTGAAGTTGTTCACGCGCGCGCAGGGAACGCCGGCGACCATCAGGGTCTGCTCCAGCTCCTTCGAGTCGCGAGAGCGGACCGCGGGCTCGACCAGCGGCAGCAACGCGTCCTCGTTGAGCTTGCGGCTCGCGTAGGACGCAAAGCGCGGATCGCCGATGTGCCCGGCCAGCCCCAGCACCTGCATCAGCTTGCCGAACAGCTGATCGTTGGGGGTGCCGATGGCGAGATAGCGGCCATCTTTGGTCTCGAACAGCTGGTAGGGCGCGCTCAGGCGGTGCTTGTTGCCGAGCGGCTGCGGCACGTTGCCGGTCTCGAGATATTCCGCGGCCTCCCAGGCCGCCGCGGCGATCGAGGCCTCGACCAGCGAGAGGTCGACGATGCGGCCTTCGCCCTGGCGGACCGCGCCGACCAGCCCCGCCAGCGTGGCGTAGGTGGCGAACAATGCGCCGAACACGTCGGCCGACTGCACGCCCGGCCGCATCGGCATCTTGCCGGGCTCGCCGGTCACGGAGAGCACGCCCGAGAACGCCTCGATGATCAGATTGACGCCGGCGCGGCGGCGGTCGGGTCCGGTCTGGCCGAAGCCCGAGACGGATGTGTAGACGATGCGCGGATTGACCGCCTTCACCTTGGCGGCGCCGAGCCCGAGCTTGTCGAGCGCGCCGGGGCGGTAGGCTTCCAGGAACACGTCGGACTTGCCCGCGAGCTTGCGCAGCACCTCGATCGCCGCTGGCTGCTTGAGGTCGAGCACGAGGCTGCGCTTGTTGCGATTGAGCGCCACGAAGCTCACGCTTTCGCCGTTGCGGATCGGCGGGGTCGCGCGACTCATGTCGCCGCCCGGCGGCTCGACCTTGATCACGTCGGCGCCCATGTCCGCGAGCAGCGTGCCGGCGAGCGGGCCGGCGATGAAGTTCGCGAGCTCGATGACGCGGATTCCGGCGAGTGGTTTCGACATTTTCTTCTTCCTATTGAATCTTCAGTCCGGCCTTGTCGATGATTTCCTTGTACATCGGGACCTCGCGGGTGATGCGGGCACGGAACACCTCGGGCCCTTCGGCCACGACGGGTAGACCTGCTTTTATGAATTTCTCTTTCACGTCCGGACGCGCGAGGATTGCGCTGAGTTCCTTCACCAGCCGGTCGACGACTGGTTGCGGCGTGCCGGCTGGCGCGTAGACGGCCTGGAACGTATCGGAGACTGCGTTCTTGATCCCGAGTTCGTCCAGCGACGGTACATTGGGCAAATCGCCCCAACGTTTCTCTGACGTGACGGCGATCGGGCGCACCTTGCCGCCGTCGATCACGCCCATCAGCGATCCGATATTGGCGGTGTAGAGGTCTACCTGGTTGGCGAGCACGGCGGTCGTCGCCGGCCCGGCGCCCGCGAATGGAATGTGCTGCATCTCGATGCCGGTGCGCAGCTTGAGCACCTCGCCGGCGAGATGCGGCGTCGTGCCCGCGCCGGGGCTGGTCCAGTTCAATTTGCCCGGGTTCGCCTTCGCCTTGGCGAGGAACTCCGGCATCGACTTGATCTCGGACTGCACCGGAACCACGAAGGCATTGGGCGATGCCCCGATCACCATGACCGGCACGAAGTCCTTGAACGGATCGTAGGTGGCCTGGGCGTAGAGGCTCGGATTGACCACATAGGCGCTGGAGCAGACCAGCAGGGTGTGGCCGTCGCCGCCGGCGCGCGCGGCCGCCGCGATCCCGATATTGCCGCCGGCGCCGCCGCGGTTCTCGATGATGACCGGCTTGCCGAGCGCCTCGCCGAGCTGGGTGTTGATCAGCCGGGCCGCGATGTCGGTTCCGCCGCCGGCGGGAAAGCAGACGATCATGGTGATCTGCCGCTCGGGATACTCCGCACGCGCACTCTGTGAAATTGCATCCGTAACGGCGATCGCGATCAGGGCGGCCGACAGAAGACGCGCGCTGTGCGCGGCTCGCGACATCACGGACATTGGCCTTTCCTCCAAGGCTTGGTTTTATTTGTCCCGCAATTATGATCGCCCACGGAGCGATAGCAAGACGACAGAACGGGGCAGGGCAGGAAATGACCAGCGGGTTCGACACCATCATCGTAGGAGGAGGCGCCGCCGGCTGCGTGCTGGCCAACCGGCTGTCGGCGCGGTCGGGCCAGCGCGTGCTGCTGCTGGAAGCCGGGCCGGACACGCCGCCCGGCAAGGAGCCCGCCGACGTGCTCGATACCTACGCCACCTCCTATTACAACGACGACTATTTCTGGCCGGGCCTCAAGGTGCATTGGCGCCGCAAGGACAATTCCCCGCCGGTCGGCTTCTCGCAGGGGCGCATCATGGGCGGCGGCTCCTCCGTCATGGGGATGGTGGCCTATCGCGGCACGCCCGACGACTACGCCGAATGGGAGGCCGCAGGTGCGACCGGCTGGGGCTGGAACGACGTGCTGCCGTTCTACCGCAAGCTCGAGCACGAGATGGATTTCGACGGCGAGGCGCACGGCAAGGATGGCCCGGTGCCGATCCGCCGCACCAAGCCGGAGGACTGGGCGCCGCTGTCGAAGGCGGTGCACGTCTTCGCACAGGAGCGGCAGATTCCGTTCGTCGCCGACATGAACGCGGATTTCCGCGACGGCTACGGCGCTGTGCCGATGAGCAACTGGCCGGACAAGCGCGCGTCGGCGGCGATCTGCTATCTCGATCCGTCGGTGCGCTCGCGCAGCAATCTCACCATCATCAACGGCGCCACCGCGACCGGCTTTGTGTTCGAGGGCCGGTCCGTCACCGGCGTCAAGGCGCGCATCGGCGGCGACGACAAGCAATTCAACGCACGCGAGGTGATTCTCTCGCTCGGCGGCATCCATTCGCCGGCGTTCCTGATGCGGTCAGGCATCGGGCCGGGTGGTCAGCTGCGCGAGCTCGGCATCGAGGTGCGCGCGGACCTGCCCGGCCTCGGCGACAATCTCTCCAACCACGCCATCGTGTTCGTCGGCCTGTTGCAGAAGCCCGGCGCGCGGCAGGCGGTCTCGCTGCGGCCGCATCCGATGACCGCGTTCCGCTATTCCTCGGGGCTTCCGGGCGCGCCGCGCACCGACATGTACATCAACGTGCAGTGCAAGACCTCGTGGTCGCCGCTCGGCTTCCAGGTCGCCAACCTCGCACCCACCTTGCTCAAACCGATGGCGCGCGGCCGGGTTTCGCTCACGGCGCCGGACGCGCCACCCTGCGTCGAGTTCAACTTCACCGGCCACGAGCTCGATCTGAAACGGTTCATGCAGGGCTTCCGCCGGGCGGTCGAAATCCTGGCGCACGAGCAGGTGCGTGCGATGTCGAGCGTGACCTTTCCCGTCAAGTTCACCGACCGGCTGCGCCGTCTCAACCGCATCTCGCGCAAGAACCGGATCCAAAGCGCGCTCATCGCCAAGGCGATCGATCTGGTGCCGGCACTCGCCGGTCCAATCTTCTCGACGCTGGCCGACCGCCGCGTCGATCTGGCGACGCTGGTCGCGGACGACGACGCACTTGCCGAGCACATCCGCCAGAACGTCGCCGGCACCTTCCATCCCGTCGGCACCTGCCGCATGGGCCCGGCCAACGATCGCAATACCGTGGTCGATCCGGCCGGGCGCCTGCGCGGGATTGCGGGGCTGCGGGTGATCGATGCCTCGATCATGCCGACCGCGCCGCGCGGTAACACCAACATCCCGACCATCATGCTGGCGGAGAAGATTTCGGCGTCGATGACCGAAGAAGCCCGCGCATCGGCTGCGTGATGGCAACGACCATCGACATCCACGCCCACATCCTGCCGGAGGAAACCATCCGGCGGCTCGGCAGGGAATCGCCGCAGGTGGCGCCCAAGCTCATCGAGCAGGCCGACGGCACGACGATCATGGAGATCGCCGGCAAGGTGGTGCAGAACCCGATGCCGCGGGAAGGCTGGGACCTCGATCTGCGCCTCGCGGATATGGACAAGCATGGCGTCGATATGCAGGCGGTCTGCGCCACCGTGCACACGTTCTTCTACGATGCCGACCCGACGCTCGGCCTGGCCTGCGCGATGCTGCAGAACGACGAGATCGCCGCCGTCACGAAGCGCCGGCCCGATCGTTTCGTGGCGCTCGCCACCTTGCCGATGCAGGACCCGCAATGTGCCGCCGACGAGCTCAGGCGGGCGATGCGTACGCTCGGACTGCGCGGTGCGCAGATCGGCTCCAACGTCAATGGCAGGAATCTCGATGACCCCTCGCTCGAGCCGGTCTGGGCGGTGGCGAACGAGCTCAGGGCGTTCATCCTGGTTCATCCGCACGGCGAGATCATGCCGGGCGACCGGCTGAAGTCCTACTACATGCGCAACTTCGTCGGCTTGCCGTTCGAGACCACGATCGCCGGCGCGGCGCTGGTCTTCGGCGGGGTCATCGAGCGCTATCCCGACATCGCCTTCTGTCTCTGCCACGGCGGCGGCTTCCTGCCCTATCAAGCCGGACGCTTTGTGCACGCCTACAATGTTCGCGCCGAGCCGAAGCTGCGCTTGCAAGGGTCGCCGGAGGCCAGCCTGGCGCGGCTCTACTACGATACGATCGTGCACTCCCCGCGCGCACTCGAATTCCTGATCGCGACCGTCGGTCCCGAGCAGGTGCTGCTCGGCAGCGATTATCCCTTCGACATGGGCGAGCTCGACTGCGTGGCGCGGGTAAAATCGATCGCGTCGGCAGGCCGCGACATCGTACTGGGTGCGCGCGCCAAGGAGCTCCTGGGCAATGCCTGAGCTCGAAACCGTGCGTGCGGCGCGGCTCGCGCGAACGCTCACGGCGGTGGCTGTCGCGCATCCATTCTATCGCGCGAAGTTTCGAGAACTGGGCATCGTTGCCGGCGACATCCGCTCGCTCGCCGATCTGTCGGCGCTGCCGCTCACGCACAAGAACGACTACATCGGCGATCCGGATGCGTTCCGCTTGCGTCCCGACGATCTGCCCGCCGACTTTTCCGCCGAGGAGCGGGTACTCTGGGACGTCGCGTACACGACAGGTACGACCAGCGGGAAGCCGTCGCCGTTCTACAACACCGCGCACGACGCCTATGCCATCTGGGATCAGGCGCGGCGATGCAACGAGGCCGAGGGACTGATCTCGAGTGACCGCGTCGCCAACCTCTACCCCTTGGCAAACTTCCCGACCGGCGCATTCCTGAGCGTCATCCGCTCCTGCATGATCGCGGGCTTGCCGGTCGTGCACGGGCTCACCGGCGCGGCCAATTCCGAGTTCAAGGTGCGCAACTCGCTCGCCGAGGCGCTCACGACCGTTGCGCGTTTTCGTCCCACGGTGCTCTGGGGCGTGCCGAGCTTCGTCCGCCGCTTTCTCGACGAAGCCGCGCGGCAGCGCGTCGACTTCTCGCAGGTGCGGCTCGTGCTCACCTCGGGCGAGCCGGTGCCGGCGGCGCTGCGGGCGGAGCTGCGCGATCTGCTGGCGCGCCTCGGCGCGGCGTCGGTCGATATCCGCGCCCGCTACGCCTTCACCGAGATGCAGGGCGGCCTGGTGCAATGCGTCGAACATGCCGAGGTGCAGAATCTCTGTCCCGACCTCTATCACCTCGAGGTGGTCGATCCCGACACCGGCCGCAGCCTCGCCGACGGCGAAAGCGGCGCGCTGGCGATCACCCATCTGCACCGTCGCGGCACGGTGCTGCTGCGCTATCTCGTGGGCGATGTCGTCACGCTCGCACGTGCGCCTTGCCCGCATTGCGGCCGCGCCGGAGAGCGCGTGGTGGCGACCCCGCGGCGCACCGGCAACCTGGTCAAGTGCCGGGGAATGCTGGTCAATACCGATGTCATCCTGGATACGCTGTCGGCCATGGCCAGCCTCGGCGAATTTCAGATCGTGTTCGCCGCCGAGGAGCGGCCGGGCGCGATGGAGCGGCTGGTGATCCGCATCGAGCAGGACGCGGATACCTCCCTGCACGAGGACGTGGTGCGGCGCGTGCGGGAGGCGGTATCGTTGCGGCCCGAAGTCGAGTTCGTGGCGCGCGGGACGCTTTACGACCACGAGCGTTCGATCAAGGCAAAGCGCATCATCGACTTGCGCAACAAATAGAAGCGAGGGAGGAAACCGATGGACCCCAAGGCGGCCGGGACCTTTCCGGCCTACGAGTTTCATGTCGAGCGCGGCAAGATTCGCGAGTTCGCCGACGCCATCGGCGATCCCAATCCGATCTATCGCGATGCCGCCCATGCCGCGCAGATGGGATTCCCCGGCATCGTCGCGCCGCCGACCCTGCTGCGCACCTTTCTCTACGAGCCGAAGGCAGCCTCCGAGGCCTTGCGGGTCAAGGACTGGAGCTACATCGTGCATGGCGAGCAGGAGTTTGAATATTTCGCCCCGGTCGTCGCCGGCGACCTGCTCACCGCACAGGACCGCATCGTCAGCATCACCGAAAAAGAGAGCCGCCGCGCCGGCAAGCTGCAGATCGCGGTGATCGAGACCACCTTCCACAACCAGCGCGGCGAGAAGGTGCAGGTGGCGCGGCGCACCCTGGTCGAGACCGGCAAGCGGATCGAAGCATGACGACCGGCAAGCCGCTATTTGAGTCGATCAAGGTTAGCGACGCGCCGGCGCCGCTGGTCTGCGGGCCGCTGACGCGCACGCACTTCGTGCGTTACGCCGGCGCCTCCCACGACTTCAACCCCAACCATCACGACGAGGTCTACGCGCAGGCCAACGGCAACAAGGCGGTGTTCGGCATGGGCATGCTGGCCGGCGGCTATTGCGCACGGCTGTTGACCGATTGGCTCGGGCAGGATTCGCTGCTGCGCCTGCGCATCCGCTTTGCGTCGCGGTTCTGGCCGGGCGATGTGCTGACCTGCATGGGCTGGGTTTCGGCCAAGCGCGAGGTCGGCGGCAAGGGGCTCATCGACTGCGAATTTTCCGCCGTCAATCAGGCAGGCGAAGTGATCATCCGCGGCGACGCCACCGCCGTCCTGCCGCGGGGATCAAGCTCGTTCACGCCTGACTTGCCGTTCCCGTCTTTGCCCGGTTGATCGTCTCCCACACCCGCGCGGGCGTCGCCGGCATGTCGATGTGATCGACGCCGAGCGGCGCGAGCGCGTCGATCAGCGCATTGATCACCGTCGGCGGCGCCCCAATGGTGCCGGATTCGCCGATGCCTTTCACGCCGAGCGGATTGGTCTTGCAGGTGACTTCCTCTAGCTCCGATTCCACGTTCGGCATCACGTCGGCGCGCGGCATGCCGTAGTCCATGAAGCTGCCGGAGAGCAGCTGCCCGGACTGGCGGTCGTAGACCTGGTGCTCCAGCAGCGCTTGCCCGATGCCCTGCACCACGCCGCCCTGGATCTGCCCGCGCACGATCATCGGATTGAGAATGCGGCCGAGGTCGTCGACCACGAAATAGCGGTCGAGCGTCACCTCGCCGGTCTCGGGATCGACCTCGAGCTCGCAGACATGCGAGCCGTTGGGATGGCTGGGCGGGGCCGCGCTGTAGCTGCCGGTCGCTTCCAGGCCGACGCCGAACTTCTCGGTCAGCGGCCCCATTGGCGCATAGGACGCCATGGCGACGTCGGTGATGCCGATCGCCTTGTCGGTGCCGACCACGCGGTATTGCCCGTCCTTGAACTCGATGTCGGCGGCGTCCGCCTCCATCAAGGTGGCGGCCATCGGCTTGCCCTTTTCGATGATAGCCTCCGAGGCCTTCAGCAGCGCATTGCCGCCGACCGTGGCGCTGCGTGCCGCGTAGGTGCCGCGGCCGATCGCGACCTGCGCGGTGTCGCCCTGGATGTAGCGGATCGAGTCGAATGGCACGCCGAGCCGGTCGTGCACGAGCTGCGCGAACACGGTGGCGTGGCCCTGACCGTGCGAATGCGTGCCGCCGAAGACATTGAGCGTCCCATCGGGATTGAACTTGATGTCCATGCGCTCGTTGAAGATGCCGCCGAACTCGATGTAGTAGCTCACTGCGCGGCCGCGCAGCTTACCGTTCTTCTCCGAGGCTCGCTTGCGCGCGGTGAAACCCTTCCAGTCGCTGGTCTCCATGCACTTGTCCATCAAGCGCACGAACTCGCCGCTGTCGTAGTTCCACAAGGTGGGCGTGGCGTAGGGCAGCTTGTTCGGCGGGATCAGGTTGCGGCGCCGGATCTCGGCGCGGTCGATCCCGATCTGGCGCGCGGCCTGCTCGATCAGCCGCTCCATGAAATAGGCCGCCTCGGGGCGTCCGGCGCCGCGATAGGGGCCGGACTGCGAGGTGTTGGTGAACAGCCCCTGCGACATGATGTGGAGGGTCTGGATGTCGTAGGCCTCCGGGATGAAGCGCACGGAGAAGGCGCCGGCCGCGAGCGCCGCGCCGACGAAATAGGCGCCAAGCTGGAACAGGCAACGCGCCCGCAGCGCCAGAATCTTGCCGCGCTCGTCGAGCGCGAGCTCGCCGTAATAGACCATCTCGCGGCCGGAATGGTCGGTCAGCATACTTTCGGAGCGCGTCGCCACCCATTTCACCGGGCGGCGGATCTTGCGCGAGGCCCACAGCACCAGCGCGTCATCGGGGAAGATGTTCTTGAGGCCGAAGCCGCCGCCGACGTCGGGAGAAACGACCCGCACGCGGGTCTCCGGCACATGGAAGATGTGCGACATTTCCATGCGTGCGCCGTGCGGGTTCTGGCTGGTGGCATAGAGCGTGTACTGGTCGTCGGCGGCGCTGTAGTCGCCGATGGCGACCCGCGGCTCCATGGTGACGGGGGAGAGCCGGTTGTTCTCGACGCGGATCTTGACCACGTGCTTGGCAGCGGCGAAGGCGGCGTCGGTCGCGTCCTTGTTGCCGAACATCAGCCGAAAGCCGACATTGCCTTGCGGGCAATCCTCGTAGACCTTGGTCGCGCCGTCCTTGGCGGCGTCCTCGAGGTTGACCACGGCCGGCAGCGGCTCGTAGTCGACCTCGACCAGTTCGGCGGCGTCGCGCGCCTGGGTGAGCGTCTCGGCCACGACGAAGGCGACGCGGTCGCCGACGAAGCGCACTTTCTCGGCGTTGAGCACCGGCTGGAACGTGCGGTGGCCTTTGGGCGCGCCGAAGTCTTCCGGCATCAGGTGGGCGGTGAAGCTGCCGAGCTTGTCAGCGACGGCGTCGGCGCCGGTGAGCACGCAGAGCACGCCCGGCGCCGCCTTGGCCTTTGACACGTCGACGCGCTTGATGCGGGCATGGGCATGCGGCGAAAGCACCGTCACTCCGTAGCATTGCCCGGGCAGGCTGATGTCCTCGACGTAGCGTCCGAGCCCCTGCAGGAAGCGCTGGTCTTCAACCCGCCGCACAGCTTGTCCGATGCCGAACTTGGCCATTTCCGCCCGCCTCTAAATCAGAGTTGCATTTGGTCGAATGTTAATCGAGAGCGCCCGTCAGCGCCAGCGCGGGGCGTGTGCCCACCCCCGCGTCAACGGATCATCGATTAAGCCAGCGCCGCGCAAAGCCGAGCAATCCCTGCGGCACGAAGATGACCATGGCGATGAAGATGATCCCCACCGGAATGAGATAGAACTCGGTGAAGAAGCGCGAGAACGCCTCGCGCAGCAGCAGGAAGAATGCGGCGCCGACGATCGGCCCGACCAGCGTGCCGATGCCGCCCATGACGTTGAAGATCACGGCTTCGCCCGAGACCAGGAAGTAGACGAAGTCGGGCGCCGCGAAGCGGTTCTGGATGGCGTAGAGCACGCCGGCGAGGCCCGCGAACAGGCCGGAGAACATGACCGCCACGATCTTGTAGCGCTCGACCGGATAGCCGATGGCGCGCGTGCGTCCCTCGTTCTCGCGGATCGACTGCAGCACCATGCCGAACGGCGATTGCGTGATGCGCCGCAGGATCAGGTACGACGCCGTGACCACGGCGAGCACGAACCAGTGCAGCGTCTCCGAGGTGAACGGGACCGAGAACAGCCCCGGGATCGACAGCGCCGGCCGGCTGAAGCTCAATCCATTCTCGCCGCCCGTCACCTCCGTCCAGGTGAAGATGATGACGTAGAATATCTGCGAGAAGATCAGCGTCGTGATGGCGAAATAGATGTCGCGCAGGCGCGTCGAGAAGTAGGCCACGAACAACGCGATCCCGGCCGAGCCGACGAGTCCGAAGGCGATCGCCAGCCAGAGATTGGCCGGCTTGTACATCAGCAGCGCCGCCGCGGCGCCGTACATGCCGAGGCCGAAGAAGGCGGAATGGCCGAACGACACCATGCCGGTGTAGCCGATCAGAATGTCCGATGACATCGCCAGCAAACCCCAGATCAGGATCTCCGTCAGAAAGCGCCGCCAGAATTCCGGCAGCACCAGCGGCGCTACGATCAGCAGCGCCAGGATGACGCAGAAGGCGGTCCAGTAGACGGTGGTGCGGCGCATGGTCATTTTGGGGTCGGAACAAAGAGGCCGGTCGGCCGGAACAGGAGGGTCAGGATCAGCACCACGAACGAGACGATCACCGCCTGCGCCGGGCTCACCCAGATCGAGGCATAGGCTTCGAGCAGGCTGATGAAGATCGATGCGGCGATCGAGCCGCCGAGATTGCCCATGCCGCCGACCACCACGACGATGAAGGCTTTCAGCACCCAGTCGAGCCCCATCGCGTGGTTGACGCCGACCAGCGGGCCGAACAGCACGCCGCTGGCTGCGGCCATGCCGGCACCGATTGCGAACACGGCAGTGTGCACCCATGGCACCGGGATGCCCATGGCCTCCGCCATCACGCGGTCCTGCGTGGTGGCACGGATCCAGATGCCGTAGGTGCCGTATTTGAGAAACAGCCAGAAGCCGCCGATGATCACGGCCGAGAGCCCCGCGATCAGGATCCGGTACCAGGGATACTGCAGATAGAAGAGCGTGAACTGGCCGGTGAACGGCTCCTGGATCTTGCGCGCGACGGGCCCGAACTGCCAGAGCGCGTAGTTCTGCATCACCAGCGAAATGCCGAAGGTGGCGAGAATGGTGGTGAGCGGATCGCGGCCGAGCAGCGGGCGCAGCGTCGTGATCTGCAGGCAGGCACCGATCAGTCCCACGATCAGCGTGGCGAGCAACAGCGCGAGCCAGAAGCTGCCGGTCGCCGCCAGCACGACCACGCCCATATAGGCGCCGAACATGAACAGCTCGCCGTGGGCGAAGTTGACCACGTCCATGATGCCGAAGATCAGCGTCAGGCCCGACGCGATCAGCGCCAGGATCATGCCGGTGACGATGCCGTTCACGGTCTGGATCAGAATCTGATCCCACGGAATGGCTCCGACGAACTCGAGGACGGTATCCATCGTTCAAACCCCCAGATACTGCTGGATGACCGCGTCTTTGACGTTGAGCTCGGACGCCGCGCATTGGTGACGCACCGCGCCCTTCTCCATGATGTAGATGCGCTGGCTGGCTTCCAGCGTGAGCGGGACGTTCTGCTCGACCAGCAGGATCGCCACGCCCTCCCGCCGCAGCACGCCGATGATGTCGCGGATCTGCGACACCATGCGCGGCATCAGTCCTTCGGTCGGCTCGTCGAGCAGGATGATCTTGGGCTCGAGCATCATCGCGCGGGCGATGGCGAGCATCTGCTGCTCGCCGCCCGACAGCGTGCCGCCCGGCTGGTTGCGCCGCTCCGCCAGCACCGGGAAATAGGCGAAGACCTTGTCTAGCAGCTCCTGCTTGCGCGCGTCGGTCACGCCGTGGCGGTCGAGGCCGGTACGCAGATTCTCCATCACGGTCAGCAGGCGGAAAATGCGCCGGTCCTCGGGCACGTAGCCGATGCCGAGCCGCGCCAGTTTGTGCGCAGGCAGGCTAGTGACAGGGTTGCCCGCCAGCAACACCTTGCCGCGTTCCGGATGCACGAGGCCCATGATGGTCTTGAGCGTCGTGCTCTTGCCGACGCCGTTGCGCCCGAGCAGCCCGACGACCTCGCCATGCCCGACGGTGAGCGAGACGCCATGGAGAATGTGGCTCTTGCCGTAATAGGTGTGCACGTCATCGACGGTGACGAGCGGCTCTGTGGGGCCTGCACTCATGTCTTGAGATAGACCTCCTGCACCCGCGGGTTCTGCTGGATCTCCGCCGGCGTGCCCTCGGCCAGTACCTCGCCGTAATGCAGCACGGTGATGCGGTGGCAAAGCTCCATGACCACCTGCATGTCGTGCTCGACGATCAGGATCGTCAGGTTCTTGGCGATACGGCGCACCAGCTGCATGGTGTCATGCGTTTCGGCCGCGCTCATACCGGCTGTCGGTTCGTCCAGGCACAGGAGCTGCGGCTCGGTGGCGAGCGCGATGCCGATCTCGAGATTGCGCTGCTCGCCGTGCGAGAGATTGCTGGCGAGCTCGTCGGCCTTGGCGATGAGCCCGACCGAGGTGAGCACCGCTTCCGCCTTCTCGATGATGTCGCGCAGGTCGTTGTGATGACGGAACATGTTCCAGCCGTGCCGGCGTGATTGCGCGGCAATGCGCACGTTCTCCAGCGTCGTGGCGTTCGGCAGGATGTTGGTGATCTGATACGAGCGCGCGATGCCCTTCTGCGAGATGCGATCGGACGGCAGCCCCGTGATCTCGGCACCGTTGAACAGGATGCGGCCCGAGGTCGGGCGCAGCACGCCGGTCAGGCAGTTGAAGAAGGTGCTCTTGCCCGCGCCGTTCGGCCCGATGATCGCGCGGATTTCCTCCCGTCGCACCTCGAAGTTGACCTTGTTGAGCGCGGTCAGCCCTCCGAAGCGGATGGTGAGGTCCTCGGTGCGCAGCACAGGGACCGCTGCACCTCCCCGGGCGGTTTCGGCCGGGGAGGGCACGTCGAGGGACGCCTCGGTCGTCACTTAGGCGAACGTGCAGGCCGGCGGGAAGATCGTCTTCTCCTTCGGCACCACCTCGAGGATGTTGAACTTGCCGCCCTTCATGTCGAAGATGAACTCGCGGATGAAGGCCTGGTGGTCTTCCTTGCGCAGCACCTTGTCGCCCTGCGGGAAGTCATCGCCTTCCTTCATCTCAAGGCCTTCGAGCGCCTCGATCAGCTTCATCGTGTCCTCACGGCCACGGAACTTCGACTTCTCCATGCCGAGCTTCAAGGCGTTCATGGCCTCGAAGTTCGATTGCACGTAGCGGTCGGGCAGCGGCCCGGACGGGTCGATCGCCTTGAGGCGGATGACGGCCTCGTCGAAGAACTTCTTGTGCG
>Ga0126377_10000375_pt1 | contig 26798 bp, 28 predicted proteins | sample PanSoiMetPlot_22_FD_92647 | JGI IMG/M metagenome (GOLD analysis project Ga0126377, IMG submission 92647) | Tropical forest soil microbial communities from Panama - MetaG Plot_22 | ecosystem: Environmental > Terrestrial > Soil > Tropical forest > Bulk soil | place: Panama | collected 2016-02-17 | reverse complement strand
GCGCCAGCGCCAGCCAGGCGCCCATGCCGGCCGAGGCCCCCACCAGCGGCGAAGACCGGGTGGCGACCGCCGCGGCCAGCAGCGCGACCGCGGTCATCGGCAGCAGCCATCCCAGGTGCGGCCCGGCGGTCAGCCCCTCGAACGCCCCGACCAGCACCGACGTGGTCGTGAGCACGCTCGTCAGCCGCACGAGCAGGACCAGCTCACCACCAACCAGATCGACTACGACTACGACCCCACCCGGATCGTGCCCGCCCCGAGCCCAACCGACTGACCGCCCTCCCCGGACCCGCCCGGCCGGGCGACACCCGGCCAGGCGGGTCGGCGGCGGTCTGGGGATGGTCAGGTCCTCCCGCCAGGTTCCCGGCCTCGGCGTGCTGGTGTCCTGCGCACCGTCCTGGTCGCGGGCAGCCGACCTCCAAGCACGGCTGGTGATCCTGATCACCACAGCGGCGCACCCCGATCTGAACAGGAGACGATGATGCAGCACGACCCCCAACGGCTGCGGGTTGTCGCCAGCTGCTTCAACCAACTCCAAGGCCTGGTCTGGGTCCCGTTCGGCGCCGCCTGGATCCTCAACGCGGTCCTGGCCACCCACACCCCCTACCACGGCATCATCGCCACCCCGCTGCAGGCGCTGGTGCTGATCGCTGCGGTCCTGGTGTCCCTGCCGATCGCCTGGTACTACCGGTTCCTGCAGCGGCTCACCGGGCTCAGCAACGGCAACCTGTCCAGCCACCTGGCCATGCTGGAGACGGCGGCCCTGGTCCAGGTGACCAAGCAGTTCCTCGGCAAGCCGCCCAACACCGGCGTGGCGCTGACCCCCGCCGGCCGGACCGCGCTCCAGGCGCACTGACCCTGGATCGACCAGCTGCGCGCGGCGACCAGCCGCTGGCGCCCCGAGAACCAGCCGCCTGCCGAGCACGAAGGCCAATGCCGTTGCGTTAGGCACAGCGTGGAGGCGGGCGCTCGCGGAGCGCACCGTCTGGTTCAGGTCCCAGCAGGGTGAAGGGACGGCACCTCGGGTCGGGCTCGGTGGCCAGGGCGAGGCGGACGCCCGGAGAGCGGCCCCTCCGGCGACCAGTAGGTTCGATGTTCTGGCACCCACACGCTCAGCCGCAGCCGGGCAGGTTCCAGGTCCCAAGGCTCACGCCGCGGCCGTCGAGGGCGGTAAGGCGCGCCGATGGCGGCCACGGTCCTTCAGGCAGCTCGGCGAGGAAGAAGGCGCGGTCAAGCCCCTCGCCCGCGTCCCAGGCCGGCACCTGGTAGCGCTTGCCGGCGGCCTCGACCTGGACGGTCCGGGCGGCTCGTGTCGGCACGCCACCTGCGACCAGCGTCTGCTTCACCGGCGGCGGGCCTGACTCGCTGCAGTGCACGCGTGGCGCGAGCAGGTCGGCGGTGCTGTCCGGCTCCGGCGAGCTGCAGTCCGACGACCCTGCTCCCTGCGTGCTGTGGATGCTCAGGCAGTAGCCGTAGCGGGTCGGCCAGACGACCGCCTCCAGCGTCCCCGAGCGGCGGGAGGCGGCCCGGGCCACGACCCGCACCGGGCCGGTCGGCGGGAAGCCCATGGGGGTCCGGGCCAGCGCCAGGTTGCCCAGCCCCGCCGTCTGGCCGACCTGGCGGCCGTCCTTGTCCAGGGCGACCAGGTGCTCCAGGGAGGCGTTGCGCGGCACGAAGGCGACATAGAAACGGCCGAGCCGGTCGCGGCCGATGTCCACCGTCGCGGTCTCCACTGGCTCGCGCCCGCGGAGCTCCAGGCGGACCCGGCCGGCCGCAGGCGGCGCCCGGCCGATCACGGCGGTCGACCCTGGGTCGGGGCCGGCGGCCGCCAGGGCGGTGGTGGTCTGTTGTTCCGGGGCGCAGGTGCCGTGCACCTGCCACAGCCGCTTCCCCTGGAGCTGGTCCAACCACTCCAGGAGGTAGCAGACGTCCTGCTCCGCCGGCTGCCCGGCCGGGTGGTGGATGCCCTGGTAGACGGTCAGCCGCCACGGCCGGCCGGCCCGCGTGCCCTGGGCTCCGACCAGGACCGGGTCCAGCGGGCGCACGTCGGGCACGGTCGCCCCCCATTCCTTGGCGACCAGCGGCCGCCACGGCAGGTCCCCGCCGGGGTCGGTGGCGGACTCGACAGTCGGGCGGTCCAGCCCGCCGCGGGCGACCACGATCCCGGTCGTGGCCACCACCACCGCGAGCGCGCAGACGGTCCCCGCCGCCCGCCTGCGGCGGGCTCGAGCGCGGCGCAGGGTCACGGTCGCCCCAGGTACCCGTGCTTGCTGGGCGGCTCGCTCGGCCGCCTCGGCCAGTTGGGTTCGCAGGTCATCCACGGTTTGGTGCACCTCCGGGATCTCCAAGCTGCGCCTGCTGCGCCGCCAGCAACCTCGCCAGCGCGCCTCTGGCCCTGGCCAGCCGCGACTTGACCGTCCCGACCGGGATGCCGAGCTCGGCGGCGATCTGGTCGACGGGAAGGTCGAGCAGGTGGTGCAGCACCACCGCCTTGCGTTGGGCCAGCGGCAGGGTCCGCAGCGCGTCGGCCACGGCCAGGCCCTCCAGTGTCGCCGGGTGGTGGGCCTCGGGTCGCAGCCGGGCGGCCACGGCCAGCCGCCGCCGGGCACGGCGAAAGCCGTCGCTAGCAAGGTTCATGGCCACCCGCCGCACCCAGGCCTCTGGGATCGCGTAGTCGCGCAGCCGCGCCCAGCGGACCGCCGCCCGGGTCAGGGCCTCCTGGACGACGTCCTCGGCGTCCTGCAGGTCGCCGGTGACCAGGTACAGCTGGCCGACCAGGCGGCCGAACACGGCGGCGTAGAACTCCTCAAAGCGTCGCTGGTCCCCCAACGGGCTCCCTCTTTGCTGCGGCGTCGGACAGGACGCCACTTCCACGTTCGGGAAGCCCCACAGGTTCCCTCAGATCAGCGCTGGAGGTGACAGCGGCCCACGATCCCGATGCCGTTGCGTCAGGTGTCCAGGGTTGGCAAGGGTCGGCAGCAGCTGCCGACGCCGCTCGGCCCGCTCGGACGCGGCCACCCCCGATCCACCACAAGCGGGTACACCCAGGTCAACACCCCCGAGCCCGCCAGCTCCGGCACACCCTCGCCACCGGCACCTCACCACGACCAGCAGGCCGACGCCACACCCAAACGCAACAGCATTGCGCCTAAGGCGTGTTGTGCGGGTTGGATGAGACCGGGTCGCAGGATGGTGTGGGCGAGGATGGTCGCAGCTGCGTGGGTGAGTAGGCCCCAGAAGGTGACCGCGCGGTGATGGGCGAGGCCGAGCTGCTCGGTGATCTCCCGATCGTGGTCTTTCACGCGGTTGCGCAGCGCGGCGACCGGCCGGCGGACACTGATCGGAAGGGTGCGGCGCTGCTGGCGGCTGTGGGCGACCACGACGCTGGTGCCCAGCGCGGCGTGGCCAGCCGCCCAGGCGCGGCCGGTGAACCCGCTTCCAGCAGCAGCCCGCCTGGTGGTGGGTCGCCGTCCAGCAGCCCGTCAGCGACATCGCGCTCGTTGACCGCAGCCGGGACGATGCCCCAAGCGCGCACCAGCCGGGTGCTCAGGTCGGTGCGGACTGGGTGGCGTGGGTGATCAGTGTCTTGGACGCCGATAGCTCCAGCTTGAGGTCCTCGCGCAGGAACGTCAGGTGCTCCCAGGAGTCCGCGGCAGGTCCACGCTGGTGAGGGCCCCGCAGCGGACACCCTGACACCCCCGTCTCGGAACGGCGCTTGACGCCAGGCCGCCGGTCGGTGCCTCATAGCAGACCGGCGGGGACCGCGAGCGACGGTGCGGCGCAGGGCAGGCGGGGCTGGATGGACGAGCAGACGGTGAGCTGGGGGGAGCTGCGGCAGTTCGTACGTCGTGCGTGCCCGTCCACGCTGCGTGCCCGCTACCACCATCGGCAGGACGGTCGGGATCTTTGGGCCGACGTCGTGTTCAAGGCCCCCGACCGCTGGCGGGTCGCCGACGGCGCCTGGCGGGAGCTGAGTGACGGGACCACGGTCGTGCGGATCACCGACGGCGGCCGGGTGACCGCCGACCATGCCGCTGGTCACCCGGTGTGGCCTGGTGTCCAGGCGATGGTGACGCCCGGCACGGCCGGTTTCGACGACTGGCACGGCATGGCTGTCCCGCGGGCACGCCCAGCGGTCAAGGGTGGGCGGCCCGCGTGGCAGATCACCCTGCCCCCCAAGCACGCGTCGGCGCCCCCGGTCCGGCTGTTCGCCGATCAGGCGACGGGCATGGTGCTCGCCATGGAAGCCGGGGCCGAGCTCGTGGAGCTGCTGGACATCGTCCTGGACCAGCCGGTCGACGACGCGTGCTTCTCCTGGCACCGGCGCATCCACCGGGACCTGCGCCGCCGGCGCCCGCGCTGATGCCTGGAGCCGGCCGGTGGCTTTGACCTTGAGGTAGGCGTCGGCCAGGCGAGGCGCCAGCTCGCCCGGCGGCGGAGCGGGCGGCTGGTGGCGGCGGTGGCTGGCTGCGGCGTTCCGCCAACGCGTGCAGACCGGCTCACCTTGCCCACTACCAGGTGATACGTACTGTGGGGGAAACGTCTTGCCGTGGTCCTGGGGGAGGTAGCCGAGCCGCCTGCGGATCTCGGTGCGCTCGCGCGGGTCGGCCGGGTCCCAGGCGCCGACGCGCACCGAGCCGGCGCCAGGCCGCAGCAGCGTGGCCAGGATGCGCAGCAGCGTGGTCTTGCCGGCGCCGTTGGGTCCGAGCAGGCCGGTGACGCCGGTGCCCAGCTCCAGGTCGACGCCGGCGAGCGCCTCCACGCGCCCGTAGGACCTGTGCAGGCCCTCGACCAGGACGCGGATCCCGTCGAGGTCCATCGCGGCTCACCTCTCGCCCGTCCGTGGAAGTCGGGTTCCTGCCGGTCTATGGCGCGCGGGAGCGCGAAGGTTCCCGCCGTCCTGTGGAGGGTCGCGGGTCGTCCCTGTCTTGTGACCAGGACGTGACGGCTCTGGGACCTGGACCGCTCTACCGTCGTGGATCCGGCCCGGTCGTATGTCTCCTCAGGCGGTGCCGTCACGGGCTGGAAGGAGCGGGGGATGCGCAACCCGGGTGGCGGGGCCGGAGCCAGGGCGGCCGGCGCCGACCGGGCCGCCTGGGCCGCCCGCGGCGTACTCCGGATCGCCGGCGCGGCGGTCCTGCTCGGGGTGCCCGCCCTGCTGGCCGTCCTGCTCGGTCGGGAGGTCGCGGGGGCGCGCACGGTCGTCCCGGACCGGGCGGCCACGCTCCGCCGCCAGCGGCCGCCGCGGCAGCGCAGCTGCCACGCGCGGCGGAGCTGGAGCTGGCGGCGCTGCAGCCGGGTGGGCTGGCGGCCCGGCTCCGGGCGCGGCGTGAGCGTCCCGCCCGGCGCGCCCGCCGTGGTCTCCATGGCCGTCGCCGGGCCCGCGCTCCCAAGGTCACCAGGGAGGAGCTCGCGAATCTGCAACAGCAGTACGACAGGCGCCGCGCGGAGCTGGCCGAGCGGGACCGGCGTCTGCCGGAGTATCCGAGTATGCAGGTTCCCCTCCCCAAGCCACCGCCTCAGCTGGACCCGGAGCTGCGGGACTGGGCGGCGGACGTCCGGAAGCGTGCCGAGGAGCTGGACGAGCGATGGGCCGCCCACAACGAGTTCCGCGACCGGAAGCGACGCCAGGCGGAGCAGGACCCGAAGACGGTCGACCGGGAGGAGATCGAGGCCGCCTACAAGGAGATGAAGGAGCTCGAGCGGCGGTCGATAGAGGTGCTCGAGGAGCTCGCGGACATCCTGAGGGAGGACTACCTCCGGCGGGAGAAGCTGGCGAGCCCGCCGCAGCCGGGTCCGGCCATCCCCCGCCGAGGCCCGACGAACCGCGCCGGCAGCTCGAGCTCGACCCGGAGCAGGACGCACCGGTGGTGGCGCAGTCGCCCGCTGCGCCGGGTGAGGCGTCCACGCCGGGCGAGCGGTTCAGGCTGCGGCTCGCGACGGAGCTGGCCGACGGCACCCGGGTCGTCACCGACGGGCTTCGGCCACGGCGTCGGAGCCCGCGCCGCCCTCCCAGGGCGCCGGCCGGGTCCTGGGTCCCGGGTCCTGGGTCCTGGGAGAGGCTGACGCGGTTTGGGGGATGGGTCCGGCGACCACGCTGGGGGAGTGGCGTGCGAGGGTCGGGTCGCTCCGTGCTAGATACGACACGGGTGGCCGCGGCTGAACCCTGCCGCTCCGCCGCCTTTTTCAACCAGCTGGTTGAAAAAGGCGGCGTGCCCGCGTAGCCTCGTACTCAACCGAGCGGTTGAGTACAGGCGCGGAGGAAGTGGAGTGGCCGAAGACCGACTCTCCAAGGTGTTCGCGGCCCTCGCGGACCCGACCAGGCGGGACATCATCGCCCGGCTCGCGGTCGGCGACGCCACCGTCGGCCAGCTGGCCGCGCCGTACGACGTCTCCGTCCAGGCGATCTCCAAGCACCTCAAGGTGCTCGAGGACGCCGGGCTGGTGAGCCGGCGCCGGGACGCGCAGCGCCGGCCCTGCCACCTGGAAGCCGAGATGTTCGACCTCATGACCAAGTGGGTCGAGCGGTACCGCCAGCGGACCGAGGAGCGCTTCCAACGCCTCGACGCCGTCTTGGCAGCGATGGACGCCGACGACCGACAGACCGACGATCAGCAAGGAGGAGCACCATCGTGACCGTGACCCCGAAGCGCGAGACCACCATCCAGGCCCACCCCACCCTGCCCACCGTCACGATCACCCGCGACTTCGCTGCGCCGCCCGAGCCGGTCTTCCGGGCCTGGACCGACGCCAGGCTCGTCGAGCAGTGGCTCGGGCCCAAGGACGCCGGCATGCGGCTCGACCACTGGGACGCCCGCACCGGCGGCAGCTACCGCTACGCGGCGCTGCGCGGCGGCGAGGAGATCGCCAGGTTCTACGGCTCCTTCCACGAGGTCCGTCCCAACGAGCGCCTGGTGCAGACCTTCACCTACGAGGGCGTGCCCGATGGCGTGAGCCTGGACGTCATCACCTTCGACGACCTCGGCGACGGCCGCACCCGCGTCACGTCCCTGTCGCTGGTCGAGTCCATCCAGGCCCGCGACGCCATGCTGGCCAGCGGCATGGAGACCGGCGTGATCGAAGGCTACGAGGCCCTCGACTCCCTGCTCGCCAAGGGCTGATCGCTCCCGCCCACACCCGGCGCTCGCTGAGATCTGGGCCGCCCGGCCGGCCCCGACGACCCCGACGCGGTGGTGGTCACCGGCGGGCTCGTTGGTGGTCACCGGCGGGCTCGGTCGCGCATGTCGGTCACCGAGCACTCCTCACAGCGAGCTGGGGCGCGTCGCTGGTGGTGGGCCGAGCGGTGCTGCCCAACGGCTCAGGTGCGCAAGCCGCGCTGGCAACGCCTGGGTCCGCGCGACGAGTGAACGTCGAGCCTCAGGCGTGCTCGGGAGGTGGCTGGTCCTCGGGGCGCCAGCGGCTGGTCTGGGTGCGCAGCTGCTCGATCCGCTGCCAGTGCGCCTGGATCGCGGCCCGGCCGGCCGGGGTCAGCGCCATCGAGGTGTTGGGGGTCTTGCCGATGAACCGCTTGGTCACCTGGACCAGGCCGCCCGCCTCCAGCTTGGCCAGGTGGCTGGACAGGTTGCCCTTGCTGAGCCCGGTGAGCCGCTGCAGGAACAGGAAGTCGGCGCTGTCGCAGGCCGACAGGGCGGTCAGGATCGCCAGCCGGGCCGGCTCGTGGACCAGCTTGTCCAGGCTGGCCAGCTCCTCAAACGGCGCTGCCACCAGCCACCTGTGCCGATCGCATGGTCCGCACGAGGACCAGGTGGTCCAGGATGCCCCCGACGACCCACGCCAGCCCCCACGCGAGTTGGGACCAGTTCAACCCCGACTGGGAGGACAGCTTCCCGGTGGGGGTGTCGGGCAGCAGGCCCAGCAGTGACAGCAGCCCGATCCCGGTGATGGCTGCCGCCCATGTCGCCCACAGGAGTTGGAGCCCGCCGTACCGCTTGGCGTTGGCCAGCACGATCCCGCCAAAGGCAGCGCCGAGGCCGACCAGGCCCAGGCTCTCGGGGAGCTGGAACCCGATCACGACCCCGAACCAGACCAGGCCGATGGCGATGAAGATCCCGGCTGCCCGGGCGTCGCGGGTGCGGGTCCAGGGTGCGGGGTGGACCTGACCGAAGGTGCGCCGGTAGTAGGGGATGAACGCCAGGCCCGCCAGGAGCCCGACGGCCAGCACCAGCGCCTGCAGCGGGGTGGACAGGACGCTGTGTCCTGGGCTGCGGATGGCCAGGAGCGCGTTGATGGCCAGGGCGGCGCCGGGCGGGACCGCGACCAGGCCCTGCAGGTGGTTGAAGCGGCTGGCGACGAACCGTAGTCGTTGGGGGTCCTGCATCGCCGTCTCCTCTCCGGATCAGTTTGAGATGCAGACTGGTAGGTGGAAACCTACCGAGGCGGTGGCAGGCTGTCAAACCCGCCCGCACCAGAGCACGCAGCCGCAGGTGCCGCCACGCTGCGAAACTCCCGGCAGCACACCCGCCGTGATCAAGTCGCCGGCGCTCGGCCAGCCACGCCGGGTCGAGGCGGTTCTCGGCGCGAACGGGCGCCGGAAGCCCGACGACCGGCGCCGGCACGAGAGAGCAGGCCAGGATATGGCCGCGTCGTGCCCGAAAGGAGCCGTCGGCGTGATCTGCAGGGCCTAGGTTCGCACGGCATCGTCCGGTGACGTCGGGCGCGAGGCAACCGGAGCCGGCGGCGGCAGCCAGCCGGCACCGGGCGGCAGGGGCACGAACCTGGCTCCTGACATGCCGGTCAACCGGCACGCCGGCGTCGAGGAGCAGCCGACCGCGCCTGCGGCCGTCGCCGTCGGGGCCGGGGACGTCGCGGTCCCCAGCCGCGTCAGCGGCGGGGATGCCGGCGGCAGCAGCCTGCAGACCCCAGACGCCCTTGACGCTCGCGTCCAAGCAGATGACGGGGCTCGACCCACCCCGAACAGTGCCCTGGGCAGCGGGACGGTCGAGCCAGCGAGCCAGCGTGTCACCGCGGCAGACACCAGCGGCAGCAACCCGCCGGGTGATGGCGCCGCGAGTTCGTCGTTGTTCGACAACGCCATGCCCGCCGAGCTTCCCGACACCACCTTCGAGAGCGTCGGCGCGGTCTGACCCAGGTGGACCTAGCGCCAGCGCCACGTGTCGGTGACGTGCTGGAACTTCGCGCTGGCGCTTGCGTATGCCGGCTCAGCCACCGTCAGCACGAGCGAGTACAAGGCGCCGTCGTGGACCGCGTTCACGCCGCGCCCGCGCAACCGGACTCCTCGCGCCGTGATCACGAAGTCGAACGCGATCGCATCCGCGCCCGCCAGCGCCACGTGCCGGGGAGGGTCTTGGAGGCGGACCTCGGCCCCGCTCGCCCGCGCACCGGCGACGAACTCGCGCACCGACCGCGAGAGATCGATCCGCTCTCCTGACGCCCGTACCACGGCGGCATAGCCGTCCCGCGGCAGCCTCCGGAGATCGGATGAGCCCGACAGCACGTGCAGCGCCTCCGTATCTCCACGCGCGGAGAGCAACCCGCGAGCCGAGGGCTGGTCGATCCAGCCTGCCGGGAGCCCAAAGGCGTAGCGGTCGCCCTCGACCCGGGGCTCGTCGACCCACGCCCTGTCACCACGGACGAGCAGGACGGTGACAACGCCTGCAACGAGCAGCACCGAGACACCGACGGCGGCCACGACGACCCCACGCGCCGCCCGCTTGGACCGCTTCCTCCCACGGGATGGAGGTGCAGCCGGTCGGCCCGGCTCGTCCGGCCGCCCGGAGAGGCCACACCGCTGTGCGTCTGCGTCCACGATTCGCTCCAGGGTCACACGCCAGCGCCGCCGAGGCCGCCACCACCGTCGTCGCCGCCGGTGCCGTCGCCGAGACCGCCGTCGCCGATGCCGCCGTCGCCGAGACTGCCGCCGGTGTCGTCGGCGCCAAGGCCACCACCGTCGTCGTCGCCTCCGTCATCGCCTCCGTCGTCGACGTCGGTGCCGCCGGGTTCGCCTCCGTCGGCTTCGGCCGAGCTCTCCGCAGCTTCATCAGCAGCCGCGTCGAGGCTGACACCCGTTTCGCTGGCGCCCAGTCCCTGGCTCGCCGAGCCGACGTCCAGGTCCGTGGCGCTCGCGACAGCGCTCGCGGCCGCGCCGACATCCGTTCCGACGGCAACGCCGGGGCTCGCACTCGAGGTCCCCTCGGCCGGAGCACTCTGACCAGAGACCTCGGCGGTCGTCGCAGCCTGTTCCGAGGTCGGGGCGATGTCCGCTTGGGCGACCGTCGCGGACGATACGTCCGGCGGGGTGTCCGAAGGTGGACTCCCAACGGGTGCATCCGTCTCCGCAGGATCGGTCGTCTCCGCCGGTGCATTGGTCTCCGCCGGTGCGTTCGTCTCCGCCGGTGCATTGGTCTCCGCCGGCGCATTGGTCTCCGCCGGCGCATTGGTCTCCGCCGGCGCATTGGTCTCAGAGGGTGTATTCGACCCAGTGGGTGCATTCACCGCTGCAGGCGCATTGGACTCTGTCGGCGCATTCGTATCTGATGACGTATCCTTCCCCGTCGGCGTATTCGTCTCCGCCGGTGAGGCCTCCGCAGGTGCCTGGGCGGGCGCCGGTTGCCCCGCCGGCGCGGGCGCCGATGGGGGCGCCTGGCTGGGAGCCGGCTTGCCGCTCGCGGAGTAGCTGACAGCGGCCGCGCCGACTCCGAACAGCGCGCCTCCGACCGCTCCAGCGAGCGCTCCGACCGTCGATTTGGTGGTGAGTCCGCCGGTGGCAGCTCCTGCTGCCGCACCCTGGTTGAGGCCCTCGCTGATCGCCGCCGAGAGCGAGGAGGCGTTTCTCCCGGCACTCAAGCCGGCGACGGTGCCGGCCACCGCGCCGGCGCCGAAACCTGCAATCGCATCTCCTCGGGGATCGGCCTTGGCCACGCCTGGTGTGACACCCACGGCCGCTTGGGCGCGCGCCGGCGCGAGCACCCTGCCACCACCCACCGTGACCAGGACAAGCGCGAGCAGGAGGACCAGCAGCCTGCGCAGCATGACACCCGCCTTTCGACCGGGAACGGAGGTCGTCTGTCTCGGTGGAGATTGGCCGCGAACGGGCGCGACCAGGATCCCGACGAGCGGGCGCGCTGCGGCGGGAGACGCGAAGGATCGGCTTGGGCTGGCGGCAACCGGTTCACCTCGCGCGGAGACCGGATCGGCGCAGGGCAGGACGACAAATCGTGGCCCGTCCGCCACGCCAATGTGACTGGTGGTTGCGCCCAGCTGGGTGCCAGAATTCTATAACTCCGGCAGGCCGCGACAACCCCTGAATTCTCGATGCCGCCAGAAGTGCCACTTCAGCGGGTGGATGGTTCTGGACTTCTGTTAAAGGTCCTGAATTCATCAGCCCAAAGACGAGGAGGGCCTCATGGATTCCACAAACACGTCGCGACGTTCAGCCGCTACCGGGATCCATGCCGGCGGGAGGAGCCCGCGTGCGCGGAGGCGCCGGACCGGCCGCCTCATCACCCCCGGTTCGAGGTGCCGGCTGCAGGCGGCATGCGCGCGGGAGGCTCGCCCTGCCTACGAGTCCGAGGCTGACCCGGCGGTCCCGCCGGTGAGAACGGGACCGGCGTCGAGGCCGGCGACGCCGCGAGACCAGGTGGTGGCCGTGGTCGGCAGCGACCCGCAGGGCGGGGACTGAGCACGGGCGCCGGCTGAGACGGGTGCTGGCCTGCGGCGACATCGATCACGTGGTCGCCGGGCCGTGCCAGCCGCCGGCGCAACCGCGTCACGGCGCGTGGACGGACGCGGCCGAGCATCCTCGACACGCTCCTACGATGGCGCACGATGAGCGGGATCGCTTCAGCTCGGGTCGGCAGGTCGCCGAGCCGCCACGGGCAGCGCGTTCACCGGGATGAGGAGGCGGTATGGATCAGGCGCGGGCACGGGCGCTGCTCGCTCAGGAGCGGGCCAGGCTCCAGCCGCTGCTGGCAGCCGCTGCTGGCACGCTGGGTGCAGCGGATCTGGGCGACGAGGTCGATGACGCCGACCGGCTTGACGCCGTGGAGACCGGCGCCGCGGTCGGCCACCTGCCGCGCGAGCGGTGGGCGGCGCTGGAGCGGGCCGAGGCGCGGCTTGCCGCCGGCAGCTACGGCCGGTCGGTGCGCAGTGGCCGGCCGATCCCCGACGAGCGGCTGATCCGGAAACACCCGGGAGCAGGCAGCAGCGTTCCAGGGCGTGCGCAGGAGGAGCCGGTCACGTCGGGCAACTCAGGGAGGAAACGCCATGCTGCAGGCTTTCGCCGACCTGTCCACGCCGCTGGTGGCCGATGCCTGCGTCCGCAGCGACGTGCCGCTGCGCGCCGCGCCGCGCGGCATCGGCGCGGTCGCGCCCGGCCACCGGGTCGCGGGACGCGCATTGCCGGCGCGACACTACGGCAGCGTGGACGTGTTCCTGGAGGCGTTCAGCCGGGCCGAGCAGGGTGACGTGCTGGTGATCGACAACGGCGGGCGGTCCGACGAGGCGTGTGTCGGCGACCTGGCGGTGCTGGAGGCCCAGGCGGCAGGGGTAGCGGGGCTGGTGGTGTGGGGGCTGCACCGCGACACGCCGGAGCTGGTGGAGATCGGCCTGCCGGTGTTCAGCTACGGCAGCTACCCGCCCGGGCCGGTGCGGCTGGAGGAGCGGGAGCCCGAGGCGCTGGCCACGGCGCGGTTCGGGCCGCACCTGGTGCGCGGCGGCGACGTCGTCTTCGGTGACGACGACGGTGTGGTGTTCGTCGCCGCCGAGCGTGTCGAGCAGGTGCTGGCGACGGCGCGTCGGATCTGGCAGACCGAGCGTGAGCAGGCCCGGCGGATCCGGGCGGGGGAGACGCTGCGCCAGCAGATGGCCTTCGACGACTACCTTCAGCGGCGCGCCGCCGACCCCTCGTACACCTTCCGGCGGCATCTTCGGCGGATCGGCGGCGCTATCGAGGAGTAGACCAGCCCTGGCCCGGACCGCTCAGAGGCTGACGCCGGGACCGGGCCGTGGGCGGCGCGTGCCGGGCACCGGCGAAGTTGCCGCGTCGTGATCAGGGTCGCTAGGCTTTCCGTCTCGGGCCGTTCCCGGCTCGGAGATCTCGCCTGGGCGCTCGCCCGTGTCCAGGAGCCGTCCCGTCACGGAGCACCACCCGCATGCCTCTCCGCGCCCAGCGCACCTGGACACCCCGCCCGCAGGACATCACGCGCGACTGGTGGGTCGTCGACGCCGAGGGCCAGACCCTCGGCCGCCTCGCCGCCCAGATCGCCCGCGTCCTGCGCGGCAAGCACAAGCCGATTTTCTCCCCGCACATGGACACCGGCGACCACGTCATCGTCCTCAACGCGGCGAAGGTCCGGCTCACCGGCAAGAAGCTGGAGCAGAAGGTGGCCTACCGCCACTCCGGCTACCCCGGCGGCCTCAAGGCCACCCCGTACAGCGTCCTGCTCGCCCGGCGCCCCGCGTACGTGATCGAGAAGGCCGTCAAGGGCATGCTCCCGCACAACCGGCTCGGGCGGCAGATGCTGTCCAAGCTCAAGGTCTACGAGGGGCCGACCCACCCGCACCAGGCCCAGCAGCCCCGCGCGCTGGACCTCGGTCCCGAATCCGGCGCCAGGCAGGTCCCGTAGGGGCGCTGGCCTCGCGACCAACCGCGGAAAGGATGATCCTTTGGCAGCGACCGAAGCCCTCTCCAGGGGCACCGGCCGTCGCAAGCAGGCGATCGCACGGGTCCGGCTCCTGCCCGGGACCGGCGCGTTCACCCTCAACGGCCGGCCGATCGAGGACTACTTCCCCAACCCCGCGCACCGGCGGCTGATCACCGAGCCGCTGCGCGTCACCAACACCCTCGAGCGCTACGACACCATCGCCACCCTCACCGGCGGCGGCGTCTCCGGCCAGGCCGGGGCGTTGCGGCACGGCATCGCCCGGGCCCTGGTGGACCTCGACGCCGAGCTGCGGCCCGAGCTGAAGAAGCGCGGCTTCCTCACGCGCGACGCCCGCGAGACCGAGCGCAAGAAGTACGGCCTCAAGAAGGCCCGCAAGGCGCCCCAGTACTCCAAGCGCTGATCCTCACCGTGCCGGGCCGTCCCGGCACGCCCGTCCCGCCGCGGTGGCCGTCCTGGACGGGCGGCCCCGACTTCGCCGTGACGAAGGAGATGCCGTGGGCAAGCTGTTCGGGACCGACGGGGTGCGCGGGGTCGCCAACGCGGAGCTGACCCCGGAGCTGGCGCTCGCCCTGGGCAGGGCGCTGCTCGGGGTGCTGGAGGAGGCCGGCCCCGGCGAGCCGGCCGCCACCGGCGCGGCGCGCCGGCAGGTGGTGGTGGGCCGCGACCCGCGCGCGTCCGGGGCGCTGCTGGAGTCGGCGCTGGTCGCGGGGATCTGCAGCGCCGGCGGGGACGCGCTGCTGGCCGGGGTCGTCCCCACGCCGGCGGTCGCGTTCCTGACGCGCCACTACCGGGCGGCGGCCGGCGCGGTGATCTCCGCCTCGCACAACCCCATGCCCGACAACGGGATCAAGTTCTTCGGGCCGGAGGGCTTCAAGTTCCCCGACGCCGTGGAGGCGCGCGTCGAGTCGGCGCTGGCGCTGCCGGGCCACGGGACCTCGCGGCCGGTCGGGGCGGGCGTCGGCCGTGTCCAGGTGGCGCAGGACGCGGCCGAGGCGTACCTCGCGCACCTGCTGGAAGGCGTGCCCGCGCTCGGTGGCCTGCGGGTGGTGGTCGACTGCGCGCACGGGTCGTCCTCGGCGGTGGCGCCCCAGGCCTACCGGCGCGCCGGCGCCGAGGTGATCCCGATCGCGTGCGACCCGGACGGGGAGAACATCAACGCCGGCGTCGGCTCGACCCACCCGGAGCTGGTCCGCCGCGAGGTGGTGCGCGCCGGCGCGGCGCTGGGGCTCGCGCACGACGGCGACGCGGACCGGCTGATCGCGGTCGACGAGCGCGGCGAGCTGGTCGACGGGGACGCGATCCTGGCGATCGCGGCGCTGGACGAGCGCGCGCGCGGCGGGCTGGCCAGCGGCACGGTCGTGACCACCGTCATGACCAACCTCGGCTTCCGCCGCGCGATGGCGGCGCACGGCATCGAGGTGCTCCAGACCGCGGTCGGCGACCGCTACGTCCTGGAGGCGATGCGCGCCGGCGGCTACACCCTCGGCGGCGAGCAGTCGGGCCACATCATCTTCCTGGACCGGGCGACGACCGGGGACGGGCTGCTGACCGCGCTGCGGCTGCTCGCGGTGATGGCGCGCAGCGGACGGCCGCTGTCGGAGCTGGCCCGGGTGATGCGGCGGCTGCCGCAGGTGCTGGTGAACGTCCGCGTCGGCAGCAAGGATCTGGACTCGGCCGAGCTGCGCGACGCGATCTCGCTCGAGCGGTCCCGGCTGGGCGACCGCGGCCGGGTCCTGGTGCGCGCCTCGGGGACCGAGCCGCTGGTCCGGGTGATGGTCGAGGCCGAGACGCAGCAGGAGGCCGACACCGTCGCCGAGCGCCTGGCCAAGCTGGTGCGCGACAGCCTCGGCGTCCGCGGCGGCTGACCGGCCCGCTCGGGCCGGTTCTGGCGGCCCCCGAGCGGGTGACCGCCGGCGGCACGCCGGCGGGCCCGATCGACGCGCAGGCGTGATGCTCCCGTCGTGCGACCGTGACTGCCGGGCGGGCAGCATGGCGTGTCCCCACGTGGTCCGAGGTCGCGACGATCCTTCTTCCGCCGCGGCAGGTCCCTCGGGCCTCCGGTCTCGTGTTCCCCCGGCCGGCGAGGCGAAAGGAGCGCCATGCGAGGCGTCCATGCGCCGGCCGGCCGCGACCTGCCCGTCACGCCGGGCGGCGGGTGGACCCGCGCTGCCGGTGCCGTCCGGCTGCTGGTCTCGGTCCTGCTGCTGGGCAGCGCGCTGCTGATCCTGGCCATGGTCGGGCAGGGGCTCGCCGCCGAGGGCGAGGCCGGCACCGCGCCGTCCCCCGCCCTCTCGGCGGTCCTGCCGCCCGCGCCGCAGCCCCTGACGGTCCCGCGACCCGGCCGCGCCGCCGGCGAGGACCCGACAGCGGCCTACCTGCGGGCCCTGGCGGAGACCGGGGACCTCCTGAACCCGCTGGCGGGCCCCGTCCAGCCGGCCGTCCGGAGCACCGGAGCACCCCCGCGGCAGCCCGACCGGCTCCCCTCCGCGCCCTCCGGCCTGGACTACGACTGGGGCCACGGCCTGGCGCGCAGGCTGGAGCTGGCGCGGGCGGTCGTCGCCGGCGGCGGCGGCGACGACGACGACGGTGACGGCGGCGGCCGCGGCCAGCTGCCACCGGGCCGGGTGGCCGCGGCCGGGACGCTGCCGCGGGACGGCGGGATCCTCGCGCAGTCGAGCGGCACGCCGGCACCCCTGTCCTTGTGCGGCTCCGTGTGCGACGTCGTGATGTCGGTCGTCAAAGCCGCCGACGACCTCTCGAAGCAGGCGACCCCCCTCGGCGGCCCTGCCGCCCGGGGCCTTCCCGGGGAGGTCGAGACCATCAAGAACGACGCGACCCGGGCCCACAAGCTCGAGTTCCAGGCCGACAGGGCCAGGGCCAACGGGCTCGAGTTCCAGCAGCCGCTGCGCGAATCCCATGCCGCGATGGACGCCGTCGTCGAGGGGTTCGCCAAGTTCATCGAGCACACCGACGCCGTGGGCGAGAAGCTGCAGGAGAGCAAGAGCACGCTGTACCAGGCCGCCGACAAGGCGGCCGTCAACGCGGAACGCGGCCGCGCGGCGTCACAGGACGCTCGCTCCAAACCGCAGCAGGCCTCCTCGTCCGCCGCCGTCTGGACCATCAGCGTCTCCACGGACGCCGCCTTCCTTATGAAGGAGCTGAAGAACCTGGCGCTCCGCTATGTCGACCTCGAGATGCAGGACTGGGTGGAGAACGCCGACAAGCACCAGAAGAGCGCGGACAAGCTGCAGAAGCGTCCCGGCGCCGCCGAGGAGGTCGCCGAGGCGGCGGTCGCCGAGCTTGACGTCACGACGCTCTACCTCGAGAAGCTGATCCAGCGCACGCGTGAGGTGGCGGACAGGCTCTGGGATGACGGCCAGACGATCCGCGCCGCCGCCAGGGCCGCGGTCGTCGACCTGGCAGACGCCAAGGCCCGGGCCGAGCAGCTGCGCCAGGGCGACGAAGGCCGGACGGCACCGGCGGACAAGCGGGACTCGCTCCTGGGCGACCCCGACGCCACCTCCGACGGCACCCTCGACGGCACGGCCGGCCGGCAGGCCGACGGCGGCGGGCCGGACCCGGCGGCCCGGGCGCCGGCCGCCGTCGAGCAGGCACCGCCCGCCGCCGAGGGATCCGGGACGCCGCTCGAAGGGTGGGCCGGCACGGACCCTGCGACCACCGAGCCGGCGGCGGAGCCGGCCGCACCCGCGCCGACCCTGGACGACGGCCCGTCGCGCCTGGCCGGCGACGCCGGGCCCGGCGTCGTCCCGGCCGCCGACGCGGCGGTCTGACCACCCGCGCGGCGGCGCCGGTCCGGGGCGCGACCAGCCGACTGTTACGATGCGTTGGTCCGCCCGGGGGGAGGAGGCGCGAGCGCAGCATGTGCGGCATCGTCGGGTACGCGGGTCCTGATCAGGCACTGCCCATCCTGCTGGCGGGGCTGCGGCGGCTGGAGTACCGCGGCTACGACTCCGCCGGGGTGGCCGTGATCGAGGGGGGCGCGCTGCGGGTGGTCCGCCGCGCCGGCAAGCTCGAGCAGCTCGAGCGCGCGCTGGGATCCGAGGCCGCGCTGCCCGGGGTGACCGGGATCGGCCACACCCGCTGGGCCACGCACGGCCAGCCCAGCGAGCGCAACGCCCACCCGCACCTCGACTGCACCGGCAGGGTCGCGGTCATCCACAACGGCATCATCGAGAACTTCCACGCGCTGCGCGGCCGGCTGGAGGCCGAGGGCCACCGGCTCGCCTCGGACACCGACACCGAGACCGTCGCCCACCTGGTCGAGGACGGCCTGCGCCAGGGCCTGGCCTTCCCCGACGCGGTGCGCGTGGCCCTGCGCGCGCTGGAGGGCTCGTTCGCGCTCGCGGCGGTGTCCGCCGACGCGCCGCACACCGTCGTCGGCGCCAAGCGCGACCTGCCCCTGGTCGCGGGCCGCGCCCGGGGCAGCAACTTCGTCGCCAGCGACTTCACCGCGTTCCTGGAGCACACCCGCGACGGCGTGATCCTCACCGACGACCAGGTGGTCACGGTCACCCCTGACGCGCTGGTGGTCACCGACCTGGACGGCAACCAGGTCGTCCCCCTCGGCCAGCAGGTCGACTGGGACGTCGCGGTCGCGGAGAAGGGCGGTCACCCGCACTTCATGCTCAAGGAGATCTTCGAGCAGCCGCTGGCGGTCAAGCAGACCCTGGAGGGCCGCCACGGCGACCAGGGCCGGCTCATCCTCGACGAGCTGCGCATGACCGAGGACGAGCTGCGCGAGGTCGACAAGGTGTTCGTGGTCGCGTGCGGGACCGCCTACCACGCCGGGCTGGTCGCCAAGTACGCGATCGAACACTGGACGCGCCTGCCGGTCGAGATCGAGATGGCCAGCGAGTTCCGCTACCGGGACCCGGTGCTGGGCCGCAACACGCTGGTCATCGGGATCTCGCAGTCGGGCGAGACCGCCGACACGCTCGCGGCGGTGCGCTACGCGCGCCGCCAGCGCGCCCGGGTGCTGTCGGTCTGCAACACCGTCGGCGCTTCCATCCCGCGGGAGTCCGACGCGGTGCTGTACACGCGCGCCGGCCCGGAGATCGGCGTCGCCGCGACCAAGACGTTCGCGACCCAGCTCGCCGCGATGTACCTGGTCGCGCTGTACCTGGCGCAGGTCCGCGGGACGCTCTTCCCCGACGAGGTGGCCCGCGAGGTCGGCGAGCTGGTCGCGATCCCCGGCAAGATCCAGGCGTGCCTGGACCGGGCCGAGGACGTGCGCAAGGTCGCGCTCAAGTACGCGCACCAGGACAGCTTCCTGTTCATCGGCCGGCACGTCGGCTACCCGATGGCGCTGGAGGGCGCGCTCAAGCTCAAGGAGATCAGCTACATCCACGCCGAGGGCTACCCGGCGGGGGAGCTGAAGCACGGGCCGATCGCGCTGATCGACGACGGCACGCCGGTGGTCGTGTTCAACCCGCACACGCACGTCTACTTCAAGACCGTCACCAACATGCGCGAGGTCGCCAGCCGCGGCGCGGCGGTGGTCGCGGTCGCCGAGGACGAGGACCTCGAGGTCGCCTCGCACGCCGCCGACGTGCTGCGCGTGCCGCCGACGGCGTCGCTGCTCAGCCCGCTGACCAGCCTGGTGCCGCTGCAGCTGCTCGCCTACTTCGTCGCGGTCGCCCGCGACGCCCCCATCGACAAGCCGCGTAACCTCGCCAAGAGCGTGACCGTGGAGTGAGGATCCCAGGAGGCCGCCGATGATGCGCCAGTTCGACGACGCCGACCAGGCGGTGAGCTGGGCGGCGATCCTGCTGTTCATCGACGCGGCCCTCGACGGCCTGAATATCCTGGTACGGCTGGTCAGCGCCCCCGAGGATCTGGTCACCGCGCCTGGGTTGCTGTTCCTGGCGCTGGTGGCCGGCAAGGTCGCGGCCGGTGCCGGGCTGCTCAAGTCCAGGCGCTGGGCGTGGCCGCTCGGGCTCGCCGTGATCGGCGTCGACATCTTGCTCGCGCTGTGGACCCTGCCGGGCAGCATCCTCCGCCTGCTGTTCGACGCCGCGGTCGTGTACCTGCTGCTGCGGCCGGCGGTGCGCGAGCGGTTCGGTCAGCGTTGATCGTCGGGCTCGGCTTCGACGCGATCGAGATCGCACGGATCGGCCGCGCGCTCGACCGGCACCGGGACTTCGGCCCGCGGGTGTTCACCGGCGACGAGCTGGCCGCCGCCGCCCTGCGCGGCAACGGCCGGGTCGCCTACCTCGCCCGCCGCTGGGCGGGCAAGGAGGCCGTCGCCAAGGCGCTCGGCGTCGGCTTCTCCGGCTACCCCTACCACGAGATCGAGATCGTCAACGCCCCCTCGGGCGCCCCGGTCGTCGGGGTCAACGGGGAGCTGGCCGAGTGGGCGCACCAGCTCGGGGTCCTGCGCTGGCACCTGTCGCTGTCGGACACCAGGGACCTGGCGATGGCGACCGCGCTCGCCGAGGGCCCCGACGACTTCCCCCGCCGGCCCGCCGGCCCGCCGCCGTGGATCCGCAGGCGGGTGCGCCCGCAGCCATGATCCCGCTCGCCAGGGTCGAGCGCCTGGTCGAGGCCGACCGGGCCGCGCAGGCCGCGGGGACGCCCGTCGCGACGCTGATGGGCCGGGCCGGCGCCGCGCTCGCGGCCGCGGCGCGCGAGCTGCTCGGCGGGACCGCGGGGCGGCAGGTGGTCGCGCTCGCCGGCCGCGGGCACAACGGCGGCGACGCGCTCGAGGCGCTCGCGCGGCTCGCCCGCCGCGGCGCCGGGGTCGAGGCGCTCGTCACCGGCGAGCTGGACCGCCTGGACGCCGAGGGCCGCCGCTGCGTGGCGCTCGTCCGCGCCGCCGGCGGGCGGGTGCGGGTGTTCACGCCCGAGCGCGCCCACCGGCTCCTCGGCGCCGGCGCCGCCGACCTGGTGGTCGACGGGCTGCTCGGGACCGGCTCGTCGGGCGCACCCCGAGGCGCCGTGGGGGAGGCCATCGCCGCCACGGGCGGGACGGCCGCGCCGGTGCTCGCGGTGGACATCCCCTCGGGCGTGGACGGCTCGACCGGGGAGGTCCCCGGTCCGGCGGTGCACGCCGCGGTCACCGTCACCTTCCAGGCGGTCAAGCCGGGGCACGTGCTCGCCCCCGGCAGCCTGCACGCGGGCCGGCTGCTGGTCGCCGACATCGGCCTGCCGCTCCAGACCGGATGGGAGGTCAGCGAGGCCGCCGGGCTCGCCCCGCTGGTGCCGGTGCCCCGCGGTGAGCTGCACAAGCGCTCGCGCGGGGTGCTGCTGGTCGTCGCGGGCGCGAGCGGGATGGCCGGCGCCGCGACCCTGGCGGGCCGCGCGGCCCGCCGCGCCGGCGTCGGCCTGCTGGTGCTGGCGGCGCCCGCCTCGGCGGGCGCGCGGGTCGGCGCGGCCGTGCCCGAGGCGCTCACGGTCGCGCTCCCCGAGCGGGACGGCGCGGTCGCCGAAGGGGCGGCGGGCGCGCTGGAGCGCTGGCTGGGCGAGGCGGACGCGCTCGCGGTCGGGCCCGGGCTGGGGCGCGCCGACTTCACCGGGCGGGCGGTGCTCGAGGTGCTCGGGGCCGAGGTGCCGGCGGTCGTCGACGCGGACGGCCTGTTCGCGCTCGGCACCGGGGAGCCCCTCGCCGGGCGGCGCGCGCCGACCGTGCTCACCCCCCATGCGGGCGAGTTCGCCCGGCTGGCTCCGGGCGCGCGCGGCACCCGCCTGGACCTCGCCGCGGGCCGCGCGCGGCAGTGGCGTGCGACCGTGCTGCTCAAGGGCAACGACACCGTGATCGCCGAGCCCGGAGGGCGGCTGGCCGTCAACCCCACGGGGACGGCCGTGCTCGCCACCGGGGGCACCGGCGACGTGCTCACCGGGGTGGTCGGCGCGCTGCTCGCCCAGGGCCTGGAACCGTTCGACGCCGCGCGCCTGGCCGCGTTCGTGCACGGCCGCGCGGGCGCGCTCGCGTCCCGCGCGCTCGCCCCGGTCTCGGTCGCCGCCGGCGACGTCGCCGACCACCTCCCCGCCGCCTGGCGCGAGCTGCTGGACGGCGCGTCGCCCGGCCGGGTCGGGCGGGTGGCGGCGTGGAGGCCGCGGTGACGCCGACGCCCTGGCCCGGGCTCCGGCCCGCCTGGGTCGAGGTCGACCTCGACGCGATCGTCGCCAACGTCCGGCGGCTCCGGGACGAGGTCGCGCCCGCGCGGGTGATGGCGGTCGTCAAGGCGGACGGGTACGGGCACGGGGCGGCCGCGGTCGCCCGGGCGGCGCTGGACGCCGGGGCGGCCTGGCTCGGGGTGGCGCTGGTCGAGGAGGCGCTGGTGCTGCGTGCCGCCGGGATCGCCGCGCCGGTCCTGGTGCTGTCCGAGCCGCATCCGGGCGCGGCGGGCGCCTGCGCCGAGCACGACGTCGCCGTGACGGTCTGCACGCGCGCGGGCGCCGCGGCGTTCGCCCAGGCCGGCCGGCGGGCCCGGCGGCCGGTCGCCGCGCACGTCAAGGTCGACACCGGCATGCACCGCCAGGGCTGCGCCCCCGCCGAGCTGCCCGGCCTGCTGGACGCGGTGCGCACGGCCGAAGGGCTCGCGCTGGACGGGCTGTGGACCCACCTCGCGGTCGCCGACGACCCGGCGCAGCGCGCCACGACCGACGCGCAGCTCGCCGCGTTCCGGCGCGCGCTCGAGGCGGCCGGGGCGGCGGGACCGCGCCCGCGCTGGCGGCACGCGGCCAACAGCGCGGGCGCCACGCTGCGCGGCGACGCGCGCTTCGACCTCGTGCGGCTCGGGATCGAGCTGTACGGGCTGGCGCCGAGCCCGGACCTCGGCGCCCAGGTGCGCGAGCGGCTGCGGCCCGCGCTCGCGCTGCGCGCGGCGGTGTCCGCGCTGCGGACCGTCGAGGCGGGCGAGCGCGTCTCCTACGGGCACGTCTGGGCGGCGCCCCGCCGCACCCGGATCGCGACCCTGCCCGTCGGGTACGCCGACGGGGTGCGCCGCGGCCTGTCGGGCAGGATGCGCGTGTGCATCGGGGGACGCTCCTGGCCGCAGGTCGGCCGGGTCACGATGGACCAGATCATGGTCGACGTCGGCGACGCCGGCCAGGACGGCGTCGCCGACGCCGGTCCCGCCGTGCAGGTGGGGGAGGTGGCGACGCTGCTGGGCGACCCCGTGCGCGGCGAGCCGGGGGTCGGCGAGTGGTCCGCCGCCCTGGACACGATCGACTACGAGGTCACCTGCGGGCTCTCCGGTCGCCTCCCGCGCGTCCACTACCATGGCGACCAGGAGGGAACGCGATGGGTGGTCGCACCGGAGCGGGCGGGGACCACGCCGCCGGCGTGAGCGTCGCCGACACCCTCGTCCGGCTCGCCCGCCCGCCCGGCTCCCGCGACGCCGGCACGCTGCTGGCCGGGCTGGCGCTCGGCGTCGGCGCCGGCGTGGCGATCGAGCGGGCGGTGATGCGCACCGAGCTGCGCCGCGCGGATCCGGAGGCGGCCGAGCCGTTCGGCCGCCTGCCCGGCCGCCCGGCGGCCGTGACCAGCTGGGACGGCACGCGGCTGCACGTGGAGCAGCTCGCTCCGGCCGGGGAGGCGGCCGTGCCCTGCCTGGTGTTCGCCCACGGCCTGGCGCTGCGCGGCGACGCCTGGCACTACCAGCGCCGGGACCTGCCCGCGAGCTTCCGCTGCGTGTTCGCGGACACACGCGGGCACGGGCGCTCGGGGCCGGCGGCGGCGGGCGGCTACTCCCTGGAGGCGCTCGCCCGGGACCTGCACGCCGTGCTCGGGTGGGCGGGGGAGCGGGTGGTCCTGGTCACCCACTCGATGTCGGGGATGGCGGCGCTGACCCTCGCGAAGCTGGAGCCCGAGCGGTTCGCCGAGCGGGTCGCGGGGCTGGTGCTGGTGAGCACCACCTACGCCGACGCACTGGAGAGCATGGTCGCCGCGCTCGCCGCGGGCGGTGGCGACCGGGTGCAGCGCGCGCTCTACCTGGCCGGCGAGCGGCTCGCCGGCCAGGATCCGCGCTGGGGGTACCGGCTGCGCCGCCGCGGCAGCGACGTCGGCTACCTCGGCACCCGCCTGTTCGGGTTCGGCCCGGGCCCCTCGCCGAGCCAGGTGGCGTGGACCGACCGGCTGCTCGCGCGGACCGACGCCGACGTGTGGGTCCAGGTCATGCCGGCGGTGCTCGGGTTCGACCTGGGCGAGGTCCTCCCGCACGTCCGGGTCCCGGCGCTGGTCGTGGCCGGTGACGCCGACCGCCTCACCCCGATCGCCTCGGCCCGCCACATGGCCGGCAGGATCCCGGGCGCGCGGCTGGTGGTCCTGCCGGGCGCGGGCCACATGGCGTTCCTGGAGGCGCACGAGCCGTTCAACCGGGAGCTGGCCGCCTTCGCCCGGCAGGCGGGCGCGCCGGCCGGCGGCCCGGGCTCCCTCCGGCGGCCGTGAGCCTCGGGATCCCCGACCTCGCGGTCGGGCACTGGACCGACCGCGCCGGGCTGACCGGCTGCACGGTGGTGATCCCGCCGCCCGGCAACGTCGCGTCGGTGAGCGTCCGCGGCGGCGGGCCGGGGACCCGCGAGACCGACGTGCTGGCGCCCTCGGCGCACGTCCAGGGCGCGAGCGCGCTGCTGCTGACCGGCGGCAGCGCGTTCGGGCTCGCCGCCGCCGACGGGGTGGCCGCCTGGTGCGAGCGCCGCGGGATGGGCTACGGGCGCTTCGGGCGCCCGATCCCGATCGTGCCGGCCGCGGTGGTGTTCGATCTCGGCGTGGGCGACTGGGACGCCCGTCCCGGCCCGGCGTCGGGCGCGGCCGCCTGCGACGCGGCCACCGTGGAGGACGGCCCGATGGGCAACGTCGGCGCCGGCACCGGCGCGACGGTGGGCAAGACCGCCGGCATGGACCTGGCGATGAAGGGCGGGCTCGGCTGGGTGGTGGCCAGGTCCGGGCCCCTTGGTCGACCGGGGGACCCGCAGGTGCTCAGGTCCCCCGGACCCCCGGTCACCGTCGGGGCGCTCGCGGTCGTCAACGCCGGCGGCGACGTCGTCGCCGAGGACGGGACCGTCATCGCCGGGACCCGCCACCCCGGCGGTGCCGACGCCGCGATGCGCACCCTGGGGGCGCAGGCGCCCGTCGAGCCCGTCCCCCCCGGCGGGAACACCACCCTCGGGCTGATCGTGACCGACGGGGCGCTGGGCAAGCCCGACGTCCACCGCGTCGCCGTCCAGGCGCACGACGGGATGGCCAGGGCGATCCGGCCGGCGCACACCTCCTACGACGGCGACACCGTGTTCGCGGTGGCGCTCGGCCGGGTCGCGTGTCCGGTGGACCTGATAGCCTTCCTCGCCGAGGAGGCCTTGGCCGCGGCGATCCGGGCGGGGGTGCGGGCGGCGGCTCCGCTCCCCGGCATCCCCGCGGCCGGACCCTCGGGCGGGGGTCTCCCGACGACCTGACCGGCGAGCACCCGGGGGTGCACCCGTGCCGCTCTACGAGTACCGCTGCGACGACTGCACGGCCCAGTTCGAGACGCTGGCCTCCGCCGCCCGCGCCGACGAGGCGCGCTGCGAGCGCTGCGGCGGCGCGAGCGTGCAGCGGCTCCTGTCGGTGTTCTCCGCTCCGCGCGCGGCCGGCTCCGACGGCGCCAGCGCGCCGAGCCCGGGCGGCGGGTGCTGCGGCGGCGCCTGCGGGAGCTGCTGACCGTGACCGAACCGCTCGCCCAGCTCGGCGAGGCGTCGGCGGGCTGCACGCGCTGCCGCCTGGCCAACGGCCGCACCCAGGTCGTCTTCGGCGTCGGCGACCCCCACGCCGACCTGATGCTGGTCGGCGAGGCGCCCGGCTTCCACGAGGACCGCCAGGGCGAGCCGTTCGTCGGCCGCTCCGGCCAGCTGCTGGACCGCATGCTCCGCGGCGTCGGCCTGAGCCGCGAGCAGGTCTACGTCACGAATTTGGTCAAATGTCGCCCTCCGGGCAACCGGGATCCGCAGCCGGACGAGATCGCGGCCTGCCGCGGCTACCTCGACGAGCAGATCCGCCTGGTGGACCCCAAGGTGGTCCTCACGCTCGGCAACTTCGCGTCCAAGACGCTGCTGGACACCGCGACCGGGATCACCCGGCTGCGCGGCCGCACCTACCCTTTCCAGGGACGGACGCTGGTGCCCACGTTCCACCCGGCGGCGGCGCTGCGCGCCGAGCGCGACCCGGGCAACGCCACCATGCGGGGCCTGGAGGAGGACTTCCGCACCGTCGCCCAGCTCGTGGAGCGCCTGCGGTCCCCCGGAGCGGCCGGCGCTCCCTCAGCCCCCTCCGTCCCCGTGCCGTCGGTGCCCGTGACCGGCGGGGCGCCCGTGCCGCCCGAGGCCGGCGGGGCCGGGCGGCAGGGGGGGTCCGGCGGTGCGCCGGCGGCCGGCGAGGCCGCCGAGCCGGGGGAGCCGCGGGCCGATCCCGGACCCGGACAGCTCAACCTGTTCGAGGCATGATCGTCCACCAGCTCCAGCTCCGGTCCGGGTCCGAGGCCGAGACCCGCGCGATCGGCGCCGCGCTCGCCGGGGTGCTGGTCCCCGGCGACGTCGTCGGGCTCACCGGCGACCTGGGTGCGGGCAAGACGCGGCTGGTCCAGGGGGCGGCCGAGGCGCTCGGCGTCACCGACCCGGTGATCTCGCCGACGTTCATGATCGTCCGCGAGCACCAGGGCCGGGTGCCGGTGCACCACGTCGACGCCTACCGGCTGTCCGGGCCGACCGAGCTGGAGGACCTCGGGCTCGAGGACGTCCTGGACCCCGGCGCCGTCGTGCTGGTCGAGTGGGCGGACCAGGTGGCGCGGGCGCTGCCCGAGAGCTGGGTGGAGGTCCGCCTGGTCGTCGGGCCCGACGACGTGCGCCACCTCACCGTCGAGCCGCACGGCCCCGCGTGGGAGGGCCGCGTGCCCGTCCTGGAGCGGGCGCTCGCCCCGTTCGCGTCCCACCGGACGACCGGCGACGCGGGCCGCTGAGCCGCCGACCCCGCCGAGGATGCGCCGGACGCCCGGGACCGGCAGCCCGGGCGGGGATCGGCCGACCGCGGCGCGGGGCCGGACCCGCCCGCTCGCGTCCTTGCGCCGTTCACCTATGATTGCGGCCGCAACGGCCCGGCGGTCGTGGGCTACAGTGAGGGCATCCGCTGGCTGCCCGCCCCGGCCGGGCTGGTCCCGGGGTCGG
>Ga0126377_10000374_pt1 | contig 26802 bp, 20 predicted proteins | sample PanSoiMetPlot_22_FD_92647 | JGI IMG/M metagenome (GOLD analysis project Ga0126377, IMG submission 92647) | Tropical forest soil microbial communities from Panama - MetaG Plot_22 | ecosystem: Environmental > Terrestrial > Soil > Tropical forest > Bulk soil | place: Panama | collected 2016-02-17 | reverse complement strand
CGTCGCTCGGGCCGTCGCTCGGGCCGTCGCTCGGGCCGTCGTCGAAGTCGTCGGTGCCGCCAGCGAAGTCGGCGTTGAAGCCACCGATGCTTGTCTGACCACCGCTCTCGTCTTTGACGTTGTCGATGCTTGAGCTGCCGACGACGTTGAAGACAGGGATCTCATCGGGCGCGCGGGGCCGGCAGTTGGCGATGACCAGGCCATCGCCGTCTCCGTCCCGGAGCACATCACAGCCCACCTCGTCGCCTGTCACGACAAAGGCGGGGACACCATTGTCCTTGCAGACGACCCCCCCCTCAGGATGGGGTGTCGAGCAGTCGGCACCCCTGGCGATGCTGTTGAAGACGTTCACGGAACGAAGCGGCTCACCTCCAGACTGCTGGACGGCAGGCTGCTGGGCTTGAACCCCTGCACTGATCGCAAAGACGCGCCGGCCGCCTGGTGCTACGGCGATCAGGCTCCCGTCGTCTTCGACCTGGAGCACGGTGCCAGGATTCCAGAAGGTCTCGGTGTCCCAGAGCGGCCGGTCACCTGGTGCCACCAGGACGATGTTGCCGTCGTCGCGCTGGTTCTGGAGCCTTGCGCCTGGGTTCCCCTCGGTGTTGCTGGCCCACAGGACCTGATCGCCTGGCCCGGACAGCAGCAGGTTCCCGTTGCCCTGCATCCACAGCCCATACTGCCCGTTGGGCGAGCGGAGCGACTGGTTCGCGCTCAGCGTCTCGTTGGGAGCCAACGTGCTGGCACCGTCGGCGGCTCCGGCCGACGGCGGCCCCTGGTACACAGCCGCAGCCAACCCGGCCACGGCGAGGGACAGGGCCAGCAGGGTGGCCACGGCGCGCCTGCGGCGGTGCGCCGGCTTGCGCCACCGCAGCGAGGGCTTGGCAGGTGCATCGGCTCCTGGAGAACGGCCTGGCATCGCAGCACACTCCTCTGAGACCAGCACCGATGGACAGGTGATGCTCACCGAACTGGCAGCGGTACAGTACTTCCAGCCGCCATTTGGGGGATTGGGTCAATTTGCAGTACGGACACGGTGAGCGCATGACCGAACTCGGCACAGTTGGACGTTCTGCCGACGACTACCCGACTACCTGCCTGCTGATGCCTGGAGGATGGCCGCCATCTTTGGAGTGGTACCAGTCGCGACGGTAGGCGGTCGATTGACCGAACGTCAAGTTTGCTGCTCCGACCGGACCACCGAACCTTGATCCAATGGATTGCGACCGCCGGAGCCCGGTTGCCAGGAGTCCGAGCATGGCCGCCATTCTGTGGGTTTTATGTGAATTGCATGGGGCCGCTTCTGGTCGCCCCGGGGGGCAGGGTCTCGGCGCAGGTCGCGTCGGGAGAGTGGTGTATTGAGTGTCACCGGCCGCCCGGTGGCGAGCGCCGCGGCCTTGACCTTCTCTGCGGTCTCTCCGGTCAGGGGCGTCTCGCCCGGACGGCTGCCGTCCTGAGCCGCGCCCTCACGGGTCGTGGGGCGCGGCGTGCCGGTTCATCCCATCGGGATGATGAGATGGCGTACGGCTTCGAGTCGAATGGGTGACGCGCGTGGCGGGTCGGCCGGCAACCCGGACGACCCGCCAGCCTGGACCGTGACGACCCGGATCGACGGGGGAACGGGCATGGACGTCCTCGACGAGGCCGCGATCAAGGCCGCGCTGCGGCAGCTGCCGGGCTGGGAGCTGACCCGCAACGCCATCGCCAAGCTGTTCGTCCACGAGAGCTTCCGGTTGGCCATGCAGTTCGTCCAGCGCATCGGCGATTCGACCGAGGGGGCGGCCGAGGTGGCCGGCCAGCATCCGTGGATCGACATCCGCGTCAACCTGGTGACCGTCGCGATCCCCCTGCGCAGCGGCAACACGCTGACACCTGCCGACATCGTGCTGGCGAGGCGGATCGACGAGATCGGCGGCGCGCACGAGCACCCGCCGGGCCTGGCCAGCCCGTACTGATTCCCTGAGGCGACAGGAAGGTCTGGACATGACCGACAGTCGGGCGCCCGCCGACCACCCCCTCCCCGCCGACGTGTTCGTCGTCTTCGGGATCACCGGGGACCTGGCGAAGGTGATGACGTTCCGTTCGCTCTACCGGCTCGAGCGGCGCGGCCTCCTGGCCTGTCCGATCGTGGGGGTCGCGGTCGACGACTGGTCGGTCGACGACCTCCGCCGGCACGCCCGCAAGGCGATCGAGGCCACCGGCGAGCCGCTGGACGAGCAGGTCTTCGAGCGCTTCGCCGCGCGGCTGTCGTACGTCTCCGGCGACTTCGCCGACGCCGCGACCTTCCAGCGGGTCGCCGCCGCGATCGGGGACGCGCGGACGCCGGTCTTCTACCTCGAGATCCCCCCCTTCCTGTTCGGCCCCGTCGTCAAGGGACTGGCCGAGGCGGGCCTCACCGGTGCCGCCCGGGTGGTGGTGGAGAAGCCCTTCGGCCACGACCTGGCCTCCGCCCGCGCCCTCAACGAGGAGATCCACCGCCACATCGCCGAGTCGCAGCTGTACCGCATCGACCACTTCCTGGGGAAGATGGGCCTGGCCGAGATCCTCTACCTGCGGTTCGCGAACACCATGTTCGAGCCGATCTGGAACCGCAACCACGTGGCCAGCGTGCAGATCACGATGGCGGAGAGCTTCGGGGTCGAGGACCGCGGCCACTTCTACGACCCCGTGGGCGCGCTGCGGGACGTGGTCGTCAACCACCTGATGCAGGTCGTGGCCGCGGCGACGATGGAGCCTCCCGCCGGCGGCGCCCCGGACACCCTCAAGGACGCCCTGTTCTCGGTGTTCCGGAGCATGCCGGACGCCGATCCGCGCCACTACGTGCGCGGCCAGTACGACGGCTACCGCGCGATCCCGGGGGTCGCCGCGGACTCCGCGACCGAGACCTACGCCGCCCTCCGCCTGGAGATCGACAACTGGCGCTGGTCCGGCGTGCCGTTCTTCATCCGCACCGGCAAGTGCCTGCCGATCACCCAGACCGAGCTGCGCATCGTCTTCCGGGAGCCCCCGAGGCTGCACTTCCGCGCCTGGGGGCGTCGCCGGCCGGAGGCGGGCCAGGTGGTGGTCAAGCTCGACCCGACGACCGGCATCAGGCTGGCCCTGGAGGCCCAGCGCGGCGACGCGCCCGAGCCCGAGCAGGTCCGGCTCGACGTGGAGTTCGCCCAGGAAGGGGGCGAGGGCGCCACCCCCTACGAGGTGCTGCTGCACGCCGCCATGGTCGGCGACAGCGCGCGGTTCACCCGCCAGGACGCCGTCCAGGAGGCCTGGCGGGTCCTGCAGCCGCTGCTGGACGCGCCGCCGCCGGTCCACCCGTACGCCAAGGGATCGTGGGGGCCTGCCGCCGCCGACCAGCTGCTGGCGGGCTACGGCCGCTGGCACGAGCCGTGGGTGGCGTCATGAGCACGGCCCAGGTCACGCCCTGCTCGACGCCGCGGCGCGGACCAGCGCCGCCGAACGGCGGAGGAGTCGCATGACCAGCTCCTACGACGTCGTCATCGTCGGCACGGGCGCGGGCGGCGGCACCCTCGCCCGCCACCTCGCCCCCTCGGGCAAGCGCATCCTGCTGCTGGAGCGGGGCGGCTGGCTGCCGCGCGAGCCGCAGAACTGGTCCGCCACGGACGTCTTCGTCGACAACCGCTACATCTCCCCCGACACCTGGTACGACCAGCAGGGCAAGGCGTTCCAGCCGCAGATCCACTACTTCGTGGGCGGCGCCACCAAGCTCTACGGCGCGGCGCTGTACCGGCTGCGCCGCGAGGACTTCGGCGAGCTTCGCCACCACGACGGCGTCTCCCCGGCCTGGCCGGTCGGCTACGACGACATGGAGCCCTACTACACCTGGGCCGAGCAGCAGTACCAGGTCCACGGCGCCCGCGGCGAGGACCCCACCGAGCCGCCCGCCAGCGCGCCCTATCCCTTCCCGGCGGTGTCGCACGAGCCGCGCATCCAGCAGCTCGCCGACGACCTCGCCGCCGCCGGCCACCACCCCTTCCACGCCCCCTGCGGGGTCATGCTCGACGAGGCCGACCCGCCCGACAGCGCCTGCATCCGCTGCTCCACCTGCGACGGCTTCCCGTGCCTGGTCCGCGCCAAGGCCGACGCCGAGGTGCTGGGCGTGCGCCCGGCGCTGGAGCACCCCAACGTCACCCTGCTGACCGGCGCCCGGGCGGTCAGGCTGGCGACCGACGACGCCGGCACCGCCGTCACCGGCGTCGAGGTCGAGCGCGACGGCGAGCGCGAGCGCTATGCCGCCGACCTGTACGTCGTCTCCTGCGGCGCCGCGAACTCGGCCAAGCTGCTGCTCGCCTCCGCCAGTGACAAGCATCCCAACGGCCTCGCCAACGGGTCCGACCAGGTTGGCCGCAACTACATGTTCCACAACAGCCAGGCGGTGCTCGCCCTCTCCAAGGAGCCGAACCCGACCGTCTTCCAGAAGACCCTCGGCGTGAACGACTTCTACTTCGGGACCGACGGGTTCGAGTACCCGATGGGCAACATCCAGATGATCGGCAAGTCGCAGGCCGACATGTTCAAGGGCGAGAAGCCGCTGGAGACCAAGCTCGCGCCCGACTTCCTGCTGCGCGACGTCGCGACCCACGCGGTCGACTTCTGGCTGTCGACCGAGGACCTGCCCGTGCCCGACAACCGGGTCACCCTGGACCGCGACGGGAACGTCAGGCTCAGCTACTCGGCCAGCAACGCCACCGCCGCCAAGCGCCTGTACCACCAGCTGAAGTCGATGCTCGGCCGCCTCGGCATGCACCCGGACCACCTGATCCCCAGGCACGCCTACCTCAAGACCGACATCCCGGTGGCCGGGGTGGCCCACCAGGCCGGCACCTGCCGCTTCGGCACGGACCCGGCGACGTCGGTCCTGAACGCCGACTGCCGGGCGCACGAGGTCGACAACCTCTACGTCGTGGACACCAGCTGCTTCCCCAGCATCGGCGCGGTCAACCCGGCGCTGACGGCGATGGCCAACGCGCTGCGGGTCGGCGATCACCTGCTGGAGCGGCTGGGCGCCTCCCGTAACGGAGCCGGCTCGTGAGCGCCTGAGGGCCGCGCCGCGATGACGGGCGAGGGTCCCGTGCCGGCATCCGCCCGCATCCACCGGTGGCGGGGCGTCGCCGCCGTCACCCTGACGGCAGGGAAGCTCCAGGCCACGTTCGTCCCCGAGATGAACCTCCTGGGGGTGTCCCTGCGCCTGGGTGGCGAGGAGTTCCTGGCGCTGCCCGGCGGCGTCGGGGCGTACCGGCGGGCCCGCACCACCGGCCTGCCGCTGCTCGCGCCGTGGGCCAACCGGCTGAGCGGATGGGCCTACCGCGCCGGCCGCACTCGCGTGGACCTGGACGGTCTCGACCTGGGCACCGACCCGAACGGGCTGCCGATCCACGGGACGATGTCGGCGCACGAGGCCTGGGACGTGCTTGCGCTCTCGACCGCCGGCGGTGTCGCATGCCTGCGCGCCGGTTTCGAGTACGCGGGGGCGCAGCGGCTGGCCGCCTTCCCCTTCCCCCATCGGCTGGAGGCAGCGATCGAGGTCGACGGCCGATCGCTCTCGGTGTCCACCACCATCCAGCCGTCCGGCGACCGCACGGTGCCCGTCTCGTTCGGCTACCACCCCTACCTGCGCCTTCCGGGAGGCCGGCGCCAGGCCTGGCGCCTGCTCCTGCCAAGGCGCCTGCACGTCGAGCTGGACGAGCGCGGGATCCCGACGGGCCGGAGCACCGAGGCGCCGGCCGAGGCCGAGCCGATCGGCGCCCGAACCTACGATGACCTGTTCGAGCTGATCGGCGACCGTCACCTCGGCATCCAGCATCGCGGCCGGCGCCTGAGTGTCAGCTTCGGCACCGGCTACCCGTACGCCCAGGTGTACGCCCCGCCGGGGGCGGGCTTCGCCTGCCTGGAGCCCATGACCGCGCCCACCGACGCGCTCGTCACCGGCGACCACCCGGTCGTGCCCCCGGGCGAGTCCTTCACGGCGCGGTTCTCGATCCGCCCCGAGCGCATCCCGCCCGGGACGGCGTGACCCTCCCTCCGGCGTGGCGGCTCGTGCCTACCGGGCGACCGCGCTCCCTACGGCGCCCTCCGCCGCTGGCGCACCCGAGTCGTCGTCCTCGTCGTCGCCCCAGTCGATCCGGGCGACGTCGGTGCGGTCGAGGACCTGCGGGCCCCGGCTCTTGGAGAAGTAGTCCCAGCCCCAGTCGATGAAGGCCTCCATGCGGGCGCGCGCGCCGGTCATGAGCCAGGCGTGCACGCCCAGCCAGGACGCGAACGCGATCGGCCCGTGCAGCTCGTGGCGGTGCTCGCCCATCTCCGCGATCGCCGCGTTGCGGCCGATCATCGCCATGATGCCCTTGTCGTGGTAGTGGAACGGCTTCGGTTGCCTGCCCGCGATCTCCGCCTCGATGTTCTTCGCCGCCCACTGCCCCGACTGGAGCGCGACGGAGCCGAGCTGGGGGAAGGACCGCCCGTCCGGTGACGGGATGTTGGCGAAGTCCCCGAGCGCGTACACGCCCGGCCTGTCCGCGACGGTCAGGTCCGGCTCGACGTCGATCCGGCCACCCCGGCCTTGCAGGAGCCCGACATTGCCTGCCAGCGGCGGCGCCATGATCCCCCCGCCCCAGATGACGCAGTGCGTCGGGATCGTGCTGCCGTCCGACAGCACGGCCCCGTCCTTGCGGACCTCCTTGACCGACGTGCCGAGCCGCAGCTCGACGCCGTCGCGCTGCAGGACCTTGGCCGCGTAGTCGTGGGCCTTGTCGGAGAACGGCCCGAGCACCGTATGGCCGAGGTCCACCAGGATCACACGGGCGTGCCGCACGGCCAGGTCCTGGTACTCGTGCGGCATGACGTCGCGGATCATCTCCGCCAGCCCCCCGGCGGTCTCGGTCCCGGTGGCGCCGGCGCCGACGATCACGAAGTTCAGCGCGCCCCGGTCCACCAGCGAGGGATCCCGGTCGGCGTCCTCGAACAGCGCCAGGATCCGCGAGCGCAGCCGCTGCGCGTCGTCCAGCGAGTACAGCGGGAAGGTGTGCTCGGCGCCCGGCGTGTGGAAGAAGTTCGGCTGGCTGCCGGCGGCGAGGACGAGGAAGTCGCCCTGGACGGTCTGTCCCGACGCGAACGTCACCTGCTTGGCGTCGGGGTCCGCCGCGATCACCTCGCCCATCTTGACGGCGACATTGCGATGCTTGCGGAACGGCTTGCGCAGGCTGGTGGCGACGTCGGAGGAGGCGAGCTGGCAGGTGGCCAGCTGGTAGAACAGCGGCTGGAACTGGTGGTAGTTGTGCTTGTCGATGAGCGTCACGCGGATGTCGTCGCGCTTGGCGAGCCTGCGGGCGCAGCCCAGACCGGCGAACCCGCCACCCACGATCACGACGTGCCTGGCTTCCGTCACCGCGGTCCTCCTCGTGGCCGGGGACCCGGACCGTACGGCGGCGCCCGGCCCGCCGCATCGTCCCGTTGGGATGAAAGGCGCGGCGTTCGCCGCCGGGATCACCCGAACTGGATGATGCGCGGCGTCGTCGACGCAACCAGACTCCCCGGGGAAAGAGCCGTCGCGGCCGGTGGCGACGCCAGCGCGCCGTGCGGTGGCCGCGACCGGAGCCGCCCTGCGGCTCGGAGCGAGGAGGTGACGTGTGGCCGACCTGGAATCCATGGAATCCCTGAATGGAACGCGACGCGACTGGAGACGCCTGGCGGCAGGAGGTGCGCTGGTCGGGATCGGGGGTCTTCTGGGGCTCGCCGGCGCCCTGCTCCTGGGCTCCGTGGGTGTCTCGGCGACCCGGCGGTGGGTGAGCCAGATGGAGCAGCCGCCCGCCGAGCTCGCCAAGCGCACGTGGCGGCAGGCCAGGATCGCCACCGCCGCGGGCGCCCAGGCGGGCGCCCAGGCGTGGCGGGACGGGCCCACGGAACCGTCCCGGCCGGCGCCGGCCCCCCAGCGCACCAGCCATTCGTAGCAGGCTCCTCCGTCCCGACCCAGCTGGAGACGGCCGGCAGCAGGCCGGCGGACGTCCGGGCCGGCACGACGAGCGAACAGGAGGCACGACCGGCTGCGGAGAGTGAAGCCATGGTCCCAGGGCAGCCGACCGCCGAGGGCGACGCCCCGCACGGCACGCGTTCCGGGCGGACCGTCCCGCTGCTCGAATCCAAGCTGACCCCGCACGTCGGCCATGGTGGCGGCGTGCCCCGGACCGCGCTCCTCGATCGGCTGGAGGCCTCCAGCCGTACACCGGTCGTGGCCGTCACCGCTCCCCCCGGGTACGGGAAGACGATGCTGCTGGCGCAGTGGGCCGGGCGCGACCCGCGGCCGTTCGCGTGGGTCTCGATCGACCAGCAGGACAACGATCCGACCGTCCTGCTGACCTACCTCGCCACCGCGCTCGACCGGGTCGAGCCCGTGGTCCCGGCGGTGTTCGAGGCGCTGGCGTCTCCAGGGGCGTCGACCACGGCAACCGTCCTGCGGCGGCTGTGGTTCTCCCTGGCGGTGAAGGTGCTCCCGGTCGTGGTCGTCCTCGACGACGTCCACAGGCTGCAGAACTGGGAGTGCCTGGAGGTGGTCGCCGCGCTCGCCGAGCGCCTGCCGCCGGGATCGCAGCTCGTGGTCGCCGGTCGGGGCCAGCCACCGCCGCCGGCCACCGGCCCGCGGCTCCGGGGGCGCGTGCTGGGCATCGGCCCCGACCTGCTCGCGATGGACCACGAGGAGGCCGGGGCGCTCCTGCGGGAAGCGGAGGTGGACCTCTCCCGCGGCGACGTCGAGGACCTCGTCCGGCGGACGGAGGGATGGCCGGTGGCGCTGTACCTCGCCGCCCTCTCCTTCAAGTCGTGGGGGCACGTGGAGCGCGGCGAGGCCGCGTTCACCGGCGACGACCGCTTCCTGGTCGACTACCTGCAGACCGTGCTGCTGTCCAGCCTCCCGCCGAGGCTGGTGTCGTTCCTGACGCGCACCTCGGTACTCGACCGGATGTCCGGGCCGCTCTGCGACGCGGTCCTCGGCGGCAACGGGTCGGCCTCCCTCCTCGAATCGCTCGAACGGTCGAGCATGCTGGTGGTCCGGCTCGAGCGGCAGGGGCGCTCGTACCGCTACCACCATCTGTTCCGGGAGCTGCTGCGGGCCGAGCTCGAGCGGCGTGAGCCCGCCGCGGTCCGCCAGCTCGCGCAGCGGGCCGCCGAGTGGTGCGAGCGCAACGGGCCTGCGGAGGCCGCCGTCGGCTACGCCATGGCGGCGGGGGACGCCGGCCGTGCCGCCCGGCTGGTCGTGGAGATCGCCCTGCACCGCCGCCACGGCGGTGGGGTCGCCGCCCTGGAGCGGTGGTTCGACTGGTTCGATCGCAACGGGCTGGTCAAGCGGTTCGCCGCCGTCACCGTGCTCGGAGCCTGGACCCACGCGCTCGCCGGCCGGCCTGCCGCGGCCGAGCGTTGGGCGGATGCGGCCGAGCAGGGGTCGTTCGAGGGGACGCTGCCGGACGGCAGCGGCTCGATCGACGGATGGCTGGCACTGCTCAGGGCGGTCCTCTGCCGCGACGGCCCGGAGCGGATGCGGGCCGACGCCGAGATCGCCCTGCGCCTGGTGCCCTCGGGCAGCCCGTGGCGGGCCACGGCGCACCTGCTGTCGGGGCTCTCGCACCTGCTGGCCGGGGACCTGGAGACGGCCGATCGCATCCTCGCCGACGCCGCCGAGGTGGGCCGCGACGCCGAGGCCGACGCCGCGGCCCTGGCGCTGGCCGAGCGGTGCATCCTGGCGATGGCGCGGGGAGACTGGCGCCAGGCCGGGCTCCTGAGCGACCGGGTGCGCCCGGTCGGCCCCCGGGCCTGGCCGCGAGCGCCGGCGGCGAGCGTCCTGCTGGACGCCGTGGCGGCCCGTGTGGCCCTCCACCGGGGGGAGGTCGCCCAGGCGCACGCGGACCTCGCGCGGGCGCAACGGTCGCGGCTCCGGGTCACCTACGCCCTGCCCGTCTACGCGGTGCAGACCAGGCTCGAGCTGGCCCGCGCCCACGGCACGCTGGCCGACGCGGCTGCCGCCCGGGCGATGCTGCGGGAGGCCGACGAGCTGCTGCAGCGGCGGCCAGACCTCGGCACGCTCCGGCGGGAGGCCGTCGAGCTGCACCGGCAGCTCGACGCGATCCGGATGGACGCGATCGGGGCCTCCACCCTCACCGCGGCCGAGCTGCGGCTGCTGCGGCTGCTCGGGACGCACCACTCCTTCCGGGGGATGGGCGAGCAGCTCCACCTGTCACGGCACACGGTGAAGTCGCACGCGATGTCGATCTACCGCAAGCTGGACGCCTCCTCGCGCAGCGAGGCGATCCAGCGCGCCCGCGACCTCGGCCTGCTGGAGGCCTAGCGCTTTCATCCTGTCGGGATGATGCCGACCGCCTGCCGGCGAGGTCCCCTGGCCCATGGCGCGGCGCCTCTTGGTCACCGGAGCGGTGACGCGGAGGGATGGATCATGGCGACACACGAGGAGACCCTGCGTCGCCTGGCGCTGCACGACGAGGGCTGCATCGAGTCCGTGCTCGCCATGCAGGTCCAGCGCGGTCAGGCCGCGGGGCTGCACCCGAGGGCCCACGCCCTGGTCCGGCTGGCCGCCCTGGTGGCGCTCGGCGGCGGCCCGGTCTCCTACCACTGGGCCGTCGAGGCCGCCCTGGCCGCGGGTGCGAGCGTCGACGACATCGTGGGCACGCTCGTCGCGATCGCTCCTGTCAGCGGGCTCGCACGCGTGCTGTCCGCCGCCCCCGAGATCGCGCTCTCCGTCGGCTACGACCTCGACGCGGCGTTCGAGCGGCTGGAGTGATCGGCCCGCGGCTACGAGCCGAGCAGCCCGAGCTCCTCCACGCGCACGATCGCCTCGCTCCGTGAGCTGACGCCGAGCTTGCGGTAGATCGACATCGCCTGCGACTTGACCGTGTGCCGGGAGACCAGCAGCCGCCCGCCGATCTCCCGGAAGGACAGGTGGGTGGACAGCAACGGGATCAGGCGCAGCTCGGCCGTGGTGAGCGAGGACGGTCCCACGGTCCCCCCACCGATCGTGCCGAGCCGCCCTTGCAGCCGCTCGGCCTGCACCGGGAGCGTGCCGAGGTCCGGCCGCCGCTGGAGGACGTCCCGGGCCTGGCGCAGGACCATCCTCGCGCCGGCGGCGTCGTCCAGCGCCAGGTAGGCGCGCGCCAGCTCCAGCAGCGTCTGGACGGCGAGGTGGGGGACGGCGTAGGTGAGCAGCGGTCGCAGGCGGGCGGCGAGCGCGACGTGCTCCCGGGCTCGGGCGACGTCGCCGCGGTGCAGGGCCGTCCGGGCGACGACCGTGTGGACGAGCGCGCTGGTGATGTCGTCGTCCGACGCCCCTGCCCGCATGGTCCCGAGCGCTCGCGCCGCCAGCGCCCCGGCCTCGTCCCAGTCCTGGCGCTCGATAGCCAGCAGGGAGCGTGCGGCCGTGGCGGCGGCGGCCCGGGGCGTCCCGCCGAGGTGCGCCTGGACGTCGACGGCGTGGGCCAGGATCGGGTCGGCCCGCTCGGCGTCGCCGTCCACCAGGTAGGAGATCCCCTCCAGGAGCCGTGCCAGCCCGCGCGCGGGATCCGCGGGGTCCAACCGGTCCCAGGCGGACCTCGCGTCGGCCCGGGCCCGCTCCACGCCGTCGCGGCACATGAGTGCGCGGAGCAGCGCCACGCCGGCCTCGACCGGCTCGCGCCGCGGCAGGGTCTCCTCGCCCAGCGCCCGCTCGGCCGCCGCCGCCAGGCGCTCCGCCGCCGCCGGCTGACCCAGCAGCGCGCCGGCTTCGGCCCCGACGCAGGCGATCAGCGGGTACCGCTCGATCAGGCCCTGATCCTCGAACCATCCGAGCCAGCGGCGGACGGTCTCGGAGCGCCCGGCGGCGTACGCGGCCGGCGCCAGCTTCTCGACCAGGCCGGCGACCCGGTCGGCGTCACCGGCGGCCTGGGCGTGGTCGACGGCCGCCTCCGGCAGGTCGTTGGCCTCGCACCAGGCGGCCGCACGGGCGTGCAGCCGGGGGACCAGCTCGGGTTCGCGCCGGTCGAGCTCGGCGGTGAGCAGGTCCCGGAGCAGATGGTGGTAGCGGTACCACTCGCGGCGGCGGTCCAGCGGGACCACCAGCAGGTTGGACGCCTCCAGCGAGGCGAGCACCCCGGCCGATCCCCTGGCGTCCAGGACCGCGTCGCACAGCGGCCCGCACATGCGGTCCAGCACGGCGGTGCGGGTCAGGAACGACACCGTCCGCGGCGACAGCCGGGCGAGGAGCTGGGCGCGCAGGTAGTCGGCGACCAGCCGGTGGTTGCCGGCGAACCCCGCCCGCGCGCCGCCGCGCGCCCCACCCGCCTTGCGGGCCAGCGCCGCCAGGTACAGCCCGACCGGCCAGCCCTCGGTCCGCCCGACCAGCTCGGCCACCTCCGCCTCGGCGAGCCGCACCTCGGCCTCCTCCAGCAGCGTGCGGGCCTCGGCGTGGCCCATCGTCAGCTCCCTGACCCCGACCTCCACCATGCGGCCCTGCGCGCGCAGCAGCCCCGCCGGCAGCGGCGGCCTGGCCCGGGAGCCGAGCGCGAGCTGCGAGCCCGCCGGGAGCTGCACCGCCAGCTCGGCGATCGCGTCGAGGCACTGGAGGTTGCCCAGCAGCTCGAGGTTGTCCAGGACCAGGGCGAGCGGCCGGGTCATCGCCGCGATCGCGGCGGCGATCCGGGGGACCGCGGTGGCCGTGACCGAGACCCTCGGGCCGGCCAGGGCCGCCAGCACCCTGGGATCGATCGGTTCCACCCGGTCCACGGCGGTGGCGAGATAGGTCAGCAGCACCGCGGGGTCGTTGTCGTGCTGGTCGACCGAGACCCAGGCCACCCGCGGGGCCTTGCGCCGGGCCCACTGGGCCAGCAGGGTGGTCTTGCCGTAGCCGGCCGGGGCGACCACCGAGATGATCGGTGCCGTGCCCGCGGCCAGCCGGTCCACCAACGCGGTCCGCGGCACGATCCCCGGTCGGAGCGAGGGCGGACGGAGCTTGGACTCCACGAGCTCGAAGGGGCCCCTCCGCCTCATCCTCAGCCTCGCGGTCTCCATCCTCGGCCGGGGACCGACGGCCACAGCAGCCGGGTGGACGGGTGCGCCGCGGGCGTGACGGGCAAGGCCGGTACCTGACGGGTCGGTCTCATCTGTCCATTCCACGGCACGCGGGCTGCTGCTCCCTGATGCCACCATGGCGGCAGCCCGGGTGAGCCGTCCTCATCCTCCGCGGGTGAATGAGGTGTCCGCGACGCCTTCCGACCACAGGCGGACGCCCCCGAAGCAGGGCAGCGCGGGCACGTTCACCCGCGGCAGCTGCGCGCAGCGCGGTCGCCGACCGCTCAGGACGGTCGATCGCCGAGCGTGACCGTGACCGGCCGCTCGGTGCCGTCGCGGACGACGCGCATCTCGACCTCGTCCCCCGGCTTGTGGCGTCGCAGCACCTCGTACAGCGCCGACGTGGTCGGGGTCGGCGTGCCGCCGACGCTCACGATGATGTCGCCGGGCCGCAGGCCCGCCGCCGCCGCCGGGCTGCCCTGGCCGACGGCCTGGACCACGACGCCCCCGGCCAGGTCCAGGCCGAGCTGCCTGGCGATGTCGGGGGTGAGCGTGGCCGGCTCGATGCCCAGGTAGGCGTGCTGCGCCCGCCCGCCGCGCAGGAGCTGCTCGACGACGTCGACGACGGTCGCCGCCGGGATCGCGAAGCCCAGGGAGACCGCCCCGGATGCCGGCGGGATGTACGCCTCGTTCACGCCGATGACGCCCCCGGCGCCGTTGACCAGCGCACCCCCGGAGTTGCCCGGGGAGATGGCCGCGTCGGTCTGGATGAGGTCGACCAGCGGCTGCCCCTCGGCGCCCTCGGCGGGGATGGAACGCCCCAGCCCGGAGACGATCCCCGCGGTCGCGGTGTTCGCGAAGCCCAGCGGGCTGCCGAGCGCGATCGCCAGCGCGCCGACCGGGGGCAGCGTCGTGTCGAACCGCGCCGCCGGCAGGCCGGTGCGCGACACCCGCACGACCGCGAGGTCGGTGACCGCGTCCACCGCCAGCACCTTGCCGCCGACCCGCCGGCCGTCGGCGAACCCGACCGTGACCTGCTTGGCGTCGCCGACCACGTGCTGGTTGGTGACGATGACGCCGTCGGCCTTGTAGACGATCCCGCTCCCGAGGCCCCCGCCGACGTAGACGGTCACGATCGAGGGCTCCAGCCTGCGGACGATCGACGGGATGTCGGCCGTCGCGACCACCGCCACCGCCCGGGTCCCCTCCGCGTCCGTGCGGGACCGCTCGGCTCTCCCCCCGACGCAGCCGCTCAGGACCGACACGGTGAGCAGCGCGGCCAGCGCCGGCAGCAGCCGTCGGCGCACGCCGGGCTCCCGGCGTCCGGCGGCCGGGTCGGTACGCGGCAAGCGCGCGCTCAGCGGTCGATGCATCGTCGACGGGACCGTCCTCCGGGGACGCGGTCCGGGCATCACCCCAACGGGATGAACCCGCGCCGCCGACGTGCCGGGACCGGCCGCACCGCGAGCACGATCATCCTGATGGGGTGATGCGCGGCGGCCGCGTCCCCCCGTACCTTGCCGCCGAGGCCATCGAGGCAGGCGTCCCGAGCAAGGAGCGGCATGGGCTCCGACCAGCAGTCCAGTCCCGAGCGCCGCCTGCGGGCGCTCGCCTCGGGCGAGACGTCGGTCCTCGAGGCGCTGACGAGGATGCAGCTCGGCGCGCTGGAACGCTCCAGGCTCGACGAGCAGACCTACGTGCTCGTCCGCCTCGCCGCCCTGGCCGCGACGGATGCCGCCCCGGTCTCCTACCGCTCCCACCTCGGCGACGTGTGCGAGCTGGGGGTCTCCATGGACGAGGTCCTCGGGACCTTCGTGGCGATCACGCCGATCGTCGGGAGTGCCCGGGTCCTGTCCGCCGCCTCGAGGATGGCGGGCGCATCGCCACTGCTCAAGACGACTTCCTGACCCCCGACGCGCGACATGGCGACGACCTGCGGCTCCCGGTCCCAGCCTCCCCGCACCATCGTGCCCTGCGAGGATGTGGTGGCGTTGGACCAGACAGTGACTCCTGTCCAGGACGTTCCCTCGATGCGGATCGAGCAGTCCGCCCGGAACGGCTGCATCGTCGTGACGCTGACCGGCGACCTCGACGTCGCCGCGGCACCCCGGGTCCAGGACACCCTGCTGAAGTGCCTGGCCGAGCAGCCCGACGCGGTCATCTGCGACCTCGCAGCCGTCGAGCGCGTCGATCCGGTCTGCGCCAGCCTCTTCGCCGCCGTCGCGCACCGGCCGGCGAGCGCGTGGCCCGACAGCAGCGTCCTGCTGTGCCGCCTGCGGCCCGCCGTCGCAACGGTGCTGCTCCGCCACGGCCTGGGCCGTCTCCTCCCGATCCACGCCACGCTCGACCAGGCGTTCGACCAGGCCCGCTCGCGGCCGCCGTTCCTGCGGGAGCGGCTGCGCCTGGTCCCCACCCTCGACGCGGTGGGGACGGCGCGATGGTTCGTCGGCGAGGTCTGCCGTCGCTGGCAGCTGGACGAGCTGGCCCCGACCGCCCAGTCCCTGGTCGCCGAGGTGACCACCGACGCCGTCCTGTTCGAGTCCGGGGGTGCGGACGCGATGGACCTGCGGGTGGAGCTGCGCGCGACCGGGCTGCTCATCGAGGTCCAGAGCGCGGGTCCCCGGCTGCCCCTGGCGGGAGACGAGCTGGACGGCGACCCGGGAGCGGGTCTCGAGGCGGTCCGGCGGGTCGCGACGTGGTGGGGGGCACGCCGGCAGGAGGACGGCAGGCGGGTCGTGTGGTGCGTCCTGCCGCACGGGGCCTGAGGGCGGCCGGTCGGTGCCTCCCGCCGCCCCCGGCGACGACGCCGCCGGCGGGCGCCCGAGCCCGCACCCGAGCCCGCACCCGGGGCTGCGACCGTTCGACCGGCGACTGCTCGGGCGGGTGGCGGTCGCCCGGTGGGCGCTGGGTGTCGACGTCGCCGCCGGCCTGACCGGCACGCTCCTGCTGCTGGCCCAGGTGACGCTGCTGGCGGGGATCATCGCGGGTGCGGCCGGAGGCGGCCTGCGGGAGGTGCCGCCGGCCGGGGCGGCCGTCCTGGGCGCGATCGTCCTCGCCCGGGCCGGGCTGGCGCACGTGGTGGAGCTGACCGGTCGGCGGGCGGCGGCGATGGTGCTGTCGGCGCTGCGGGCCGAGCTCGTCGCTCGCTGCCTGCGCCCCCACGAGGCCCGCCTGCGCGGCGAGGACGGCGCGGCGCTCGCGACCAGGGCGGTCCAGGGCGTCGACGGCCTCGAGGCCTACTTCGCCCGGTACCTCCCGCAGGTGGTCCTGGCGGTCACGGTGCCCGTCGCCGTCCTGCTCTGGAGCGCGGCGGTCGACCCGCCGTCGGCGCTGATCATGCTCGTGACGCTGCCGGTGGTCCCCGTCCTCATGGCGCTCGTCGGCAGGTCCGCCGGGGCGCGCTCGCGCGCCAACTGGCAGGCCCTGGTCGGGTTGTCGGCGCACTTCCTGGACGTCATGCGGGGGCTGCCGACCCTGCGGGCGTTCAACCGCGGCAGCGCCCAGGCCGCGCGCATCCACGCGGCCACCGACCGCTACCGGCGGACGACGATGAGCACGCTGCGCCTGTCGTTCCTCTCGGGCGCCGTCCTGGACCTGGCCGCGACGCTGTCGACCGCGCTCGTGGCCGTGACCCTGGGCGTGCGGCTGGTCGGCGGCACCCTCGGCCTGAAGCCGGCGCTCACCGTGCTGCTGCTGGTCCCCGAGCTGTACGCGCCCGTCCGCACGGTCGGCGCCCTGTTCCACGCCAGCGCCGACGGGCTGGCCGCCGCCGAGCGCATCCTCGACGTCCTGGACCGGACCGGTCCGGCGGCAGGGCCGGCCGGGGGCGGCCGCGGTGCCGTCGCCGACCCGGCGGCCGGGACGGTCAGCCTGCGCTCGGTCACCGTCCGCCACCCGGGTCGGCCGGCCTGCGCGCTCGACGCCCTCGACCTGGACATCCACCCCGCCAAGCTGGTGGCCGTCGTGGGCGCCAGCGGGGCGGGGAAGACCACGCTCGGCCGGGTCCTGGTCGGGCTCACCCGGCCCGACGAGGGCGTCGTGCTCGCCGGGGGCCGGCCCCTGACCGACGCCGACCTGGACCGGTGGCGCGGCCGGGTGGCCTGGGCGCCGCAGCACCCCACCCTCGTCCCGGGGACGGTCGCGGACAACATCGCGCTGGGGCGGCCGGAGGCTCCCAGGGCCGCGATCGAGGACGCGGCCCGGCGGGCCGCCGCGCACCCGTTCATCCGGCGCCTGCCGCAGGGCTACGCGACGGTGATCGGCGCCGGCGGCCGCGGGCTGTCCGCGGGCCAGCGCCAACGCCTCGGGCTGGCACGGGCCCTGCTGCGGGACGCCCCGCTGCTGGTGCTGGACGAGCCGACAGTCCATCTCGACGCGGCCGCGGCCCGCCGGGTCGCCGCCACCATCGACGAGCTGCGCGCGGCGCGCAGCGTCGTGCTCATCACCCACGACCGGGAGCTGGCGGCGCGCGCGGACCGCGAGGTGCGGCTGGAGGCCGGGCGGAGGGTCCACCCGGCGGGCGGTCCACCCGGGCGCGCGGCCCCGGCGGCCCCGCGGGGCGGACGGTGACCCGGACGCCCGCGGCCGGCGGGGGGCCGCCCGGCGAGGCGCGCCCGGCCGTGGTGCTGCGGCGGCTCATCGGCCTGTCGGGCGTCCGGCCCGCGCGGCTGGCCCTGCCCGTCGGCCTCGGCGCCCTGGCCGTCACCGCCGGCGCCGCCCTGACCGGCCTGGCCGGGTACCTCATCTGCCGGGCCGCCCAGCGGCCGCCGCTGCTGTCGCTGACGGTGATCCTGGTCGCCGTCCGCGCGCTCGCGCTGCTGCGACCGGCCGCGCGGTACGCCGAGCGGCTGACATCGCACGACCTGGCGTTCCGCTCCCTCGGCCACCTGCGGACCGGCATCTTCGCCCGGCTCGAGCCGCTCGCGCCGGCCGGGCTGGAGGCGTACCGCGACGGCGAGCTGCTCAGCCGCATGGTGGCCGACGTCGACGACCTGCAGGACGTCGCGCTGCGGCTGCTCCTCCCCCCGGGTGTCGCCCTGGTGGCCGGGGTCGTCGTCGTGACGGGCGTGGCGGTCGCCTCGCCGCTCGCCGGCGCCGTGCTCACCGCGGGTCTGGGCTGCGCCGCGACCCTGCCGCCGCTGGTGGCGGCGCGCGTGGCGGCGCGCGCGCGGCGCCGCCAGGCGGCCCTGCGCGCGCGCCTGACCGCCGATCTCGTGGACGCGTTCGGCGCGGCGGAGGAGCTGTGGCTGAACGGCGCCGACGGCCGCGCGGCCGCGGCGATCGCCGCGGACGACCGGGCCCTGGTCCGGGCCGCGCTGCGGGACGCCCGCGCCGCGGGGGTCGCGGACGCCCTGACCGTCGCCGTCGGCGGGCTGACCGCTCTGGGGGTCCTGGTGGCCGCCACCGCCGCGGCGGGCCGGGGTGCGCTCGACCCGCTGCTGGTCGCGCCGCTCGCACTGGTCGCCGCCGGCGCGTTCGAGGCGGTCGTGCCGCTGGCCGCGTCCGCCCGCCACCTGCCCTCGGTGCTGTCGACCGGGCGGCGGGTGCTGGAGCTGGTCGACCGCGAGCCGGAGGTGGCCGATCCCGACGAGCCGGTCGCGGTCCCGCGCCGGCCCGGCATCACGCTCCGGGAGGTGGTGGTCGTGCGGGGGCCGGACCGCCGCCGCGTGCTCGACGGCGTCGACCTCACGCTGGGGCCGGGCGGGCGGATGGTCGTCTCCGGTCCCTCCGGGGCGGGCAAGACGACCCTGGCGCACCTGCTGGTCCGGTTCCTCGAGCGCCACGCCGGGACCGCCCGGCTCGGGCCGCACGACCTGCGCGACCTTCGCCAGGACGACGTCCGCGCGGCCGTGCTGCTGGCCGCCCAGGAGCCGCACGTCTTCGACTCCACGATCCGCGAGAACGTCGCGCTCGCCCGGCCGGGGGCATCCGACGCCGAGGTGCGCCAGGCCCTCGCCCGGGCCCGGCTCGGCGGCTGGGTCGCGTCGCTGCCGGCCGGGCTCGACACCCGGGTGGGCGAGCGCGGGAGAGCGCTGTCCGGCGGCGAGCGCCAGCGCCTGGCGCTGGCCCGCGCGTTCCTGGCCGACCCCGCGGTGCTCCTGCTCGACGAGCCCGACGCGCACCTGGACGCCGCCACGGCCGGCGCGCTGCTGGAGGACCTGTGGCGGGAGGCGGGGGAGCGCTCGGTGCTGCTGGTGACCCACGGCGGCGCGGGACCGTTCGACCGCTGCCGGCGGCTGGTACTGCCGACTTCATCCCATCGGGGTGATGCGACCCGCGCCGAGATCGGGCTGCATGCCAGGTAGGCAGGCTGCCCAGGGACGCCAGGGGGTGGGCACGTGTCAACGGTCGACCTCGCGCGGCTGCAGTTCGCCGGCACGTCGATCTACCACTTCCTGTTCGTGCCGCTGACGATCGGGCTGGCGTTCGTCACCGCGTTGCTGCAGACCTCGTGGCACCGCCGCGGCCGGGCGGAGGACCTGCGGCTGACCAGGTTCTTCGGCACCCTCCTGGTCATCAACGTCGCCGTCGGGGTGGTCACCGGGCTGGTCCAGGAGTTCCAGTTCGGGATGAACTGGTCGGCCTACTCCAGGTTCGTCGGCGACGTCTTCGGCGCGCCGCTCGCGATCGAGGGGCTGGCGGCGTTCTTCCTGGAGTCGGTCTTCCTCGGCCTGTGGCTGTTCGGGTGGGACCGGCTGCCCAGGCGCGTGCACCTGGCGACGATCTGGGCGGTCGCGCTCGGCGCCGCGCTGTCGGCGGCGTTCATCATGGCGGCCAACTCCTGGATGCAGCGCCCGGTCGGCTACCAGCTCACCGCGGCGGGCGGCAAGGCGACGCTCACCGACATCTGGGCGGTCCTCACCAACATCGTGTTCCTGTGGGCCTACCTGCACGTCCTCGCCGCTTCGCTGGTCACCGGGGGCGTGGTCGTGCTGGCGGTGTCGGCCTGGCAGCTGCGCCGCCGCTCGGACCCGGCGATGTTCGAGCGCTCGGCCAGGTTCGCCGTGGTCGTGCTCATCCCCGCGACGATGCTGGTGCTGTTCTTCGGCGGCCGGCTCGGCATCAACGAGACGAAGTACCAGCCGATGAAGATCGCCGCCGCCGAAGGGCAGTGGGACACCTGCCAGCCGTGCGCGTTCTCGGTGTTCCAGATCGGCGGCGGCAACAACGACCCGACCCCCACCAAGATCATCGAGATCCCGCACCTGCTCTCGGTGCTCGCGACCGGCACCTGGAACGGGCAGGTCGTGGGCCTGAACGAGCTGCAGGCCCAGTACCAGCAGCAGTACGGCCCCGGCAACTACATCCCCAACATCTTCATCCAGTACTGGTCGATGCGGGTGATGGCCTATCTCGGCACCCTCGTGCTCCTGCTGTCGCTGTGGGGCGCCTGGCTGGTGTGGCGCAAGCGCATCGCCGGCGCGAAGTGGTTCCTGCGGCTGGCCGTCTGGGCGGCGGTCCTGCCGTTCCTCATGAACACCGCCGGCTGGATGCTCACCGAGAACGGCCGCCAGCCGTGGATCGTCCAGGGCCTGCAGAAGGTCGAGGACGCCGTCTCGCCGTCGGTGAGCGCGACCCAGATCGTCATCAGCCTGTCGGTGTTCGCCCTCCTCTACGTCGCCCTCGCCGCCGTCGACGCGTTCCTGATGTTCCGTTTCGCGCGCATGCAGCTCACCCCCGCAGCGGCGGGGGAGGACGAGTCGCCCGCCCTGCATTTCACCTACTGACTGAGGCGCAGATGACCCTGGTCACGTTCTGGTTCGCCGTCCTGGTGGTGCTGTGGACGGGCTTCCTGGTGCTGGAGGGCTTCGACTTCGGGGTCGGCATGCTCCACGGCGTGGTCGGCGGCGGGGAGGCCGGGCGCCGGGCCGCCATCCGCGCCGTCGGGCCGCTCTGGGACGGCAACGAGGTCTGGCTGATCGTCGCGGCCGCCGGGATGTTCGCCGCCTTCCCCGGCTGGTACGCCACCATGTTCTCCGGCTTCTACCTGCCCCTGCTGCTGCTGCTCGTCGCGCTCATCGCGCGCGGCGTGTCGTTCGAGTTCCGCGGCAGGCGGGACGGCGCCCGCTGGCGCCGGACCTGGGACGCGGCGATGACGGGCGGGAGCCTGCTCGCCCCCCTGCTCATCGGCGTGGCGCTCGGCAACCTGCTGCACGGCGTCCCGATCGGGGCCGACCAGGAGTACACCGGAGACCTCGCCGACCTGCTCAACCCGTACTCGCTGTTCACCGGCGTCACGTTCGTGCTGCTGTGCGCGCTGCACGGCGCCACTTTCCTCGCGCTCAAGACCACCGGCGGGGTCCGCCTGCGTGCGGTCCGCACCGCCCGCCGGGTCGCGCCGCTGACGGTCGCCGCGGTGCTCGGGTTCGCCGTGTGGACGGCGGTGCTGGCGGACAAGGGGCTGCCGGCCTGGCTGCCCGAGGTGGTCGCCGTGCTCGCGGCCGCCGCGGCCGCCTGGCTGGTCGGCAGGGACCGGGACGGCGCGGCGTTCACGGCCACGACGGTGACGATCGCGATGGTCGTGCTGTCGATCTTCGCCGGGCTCTACCCGCGCGTCATGGTCTCCACCGCGGGCTCCGCCACGGACCTGACGGTGACCAACACCGCGTCGTCCCCGTACACGCTGCGGGTGATGACCGTCGTCGCCGCCGTCCTGCTCCCCGTCGTCCTCGCCTACCAGGGCTGGACCTACTACGTGTTCCGGCGCCGGGTCGGCGACCTGGACGTCCCTGCCGCCAGCGACGCCGGGCGCGGGTGAGGCGGCACAGGGCATCCGGCACGCAGGGGCCGTGCCGGACGGCCCTGGGAGCCGCGGTCCCGCCGCCGGAAACTGAAGCTGTCCGCGACGGCCTTCTCCAGGGGCATCCGCTTGCGGTCAGGAGGCACGCGGACACCTTCGCCGGGATGCAGAGCCCGGCGCGACCCGGACCGGGGACCGCAAGGGGCCGTCCGGCTCGCACCGGGAAGGAGGGCAGGCCCCATGAGGGTCAGGGACATCATGACGAGCCCGGTGATCACGGTTTCGCCCGAGCAGGGGCGCAAGCATGTCGCGCAGCTCCTGCTCCGGCTCAAGATCGGCGCGGTGCCCGTGGTGGACAGCCGGCGCCACCTGATCGGGATCGTGTCCGAGTCCGACCTGGTCGGCCTGGAGGCGACTCCTGACCCGCGGCTCCACCTGCGGAGGGACCCTGCCCGCGAGACCTGGCGCGGGCCGCGCACGGTGCGCGAGCTGATGACCCGCAAGGTGGTGACCCTGCGCGAGGACGCCGACGTGGCCGAGGCGGCGCAGCTCATGATGCTGCACGGCTACCGGTCGATCCCGGTCGTGGCCGACCACCGCGTGGTGGGGATCGTCGCCCGGAGGGACCTGCTCGGGGTGATCGCCCGCCGCGACGCCGAGGTCCGCACCGAGGTCGAGGGCCTGCTGGAGAGCCAGGCCGGCATCGTCGAGCACTACGACGTCCAGGTCAGCGACGGGGTTGCGACCCTGACCGGGCCGCCCGACCCGCGCAGCCGCAGCCTCCCGGCGCTGCTCGCCCGGACCGTCCCCGGGGTGTTCGAGGTCCGCTTCGCCGAAGCGGCGGCGGGTCCCGACCGGTCGCCGGCGCCGGCCGGGGAGGGTCCGGCGTCGACGGCGTAGCCGCCGGCTGCGCGCCCGGTCCGGCCCTACCCGGGGAGCGCCGAGCCGCCCGCGACGGCCAGCAGCACGTCCCGCGCGACGACCCCGACCAGCCGGCCGCGCTCGTCGACCACGGGCAGCCGCTGCACGCCGGCGGCGTGCAGGACCTCCAGCGCACGGGCGGCCGGCCAGTCGGGACGGGCGGTGATCGGCCGGCGTTCGAGCAGGTCCCCGACCCGCCGGCTGCCGGCCGACCCGGTGGGTGCGTGGTCGGCCGCCAGCAGGCCCGGATCCTCCGTCCGCGACCAGCGCGCCAGGTCGCTCATGGTGACCACGCCGACGACGTGGTCGCCGGCGAGGACGGGCGCGCCCGAGACGTGCGCGCGGGTCAGCACGACGGCCGCCTCGTCCACGGTCGCCAGGGCCGGCACGACGGTCACCTCCGCCTTCATCAGGTCCCGAACGCGCCAGGGCCCGCGGCGGGCCGGCCGGCCGGGCGTCCCGGACACGGCTCGGGGATCTCCGGTCGTCGCCATGACCTCACCTCGCGCCCCGCTCCGGCGGCCGGACCGGCGGGGTACCCGCCGGAGCGCCACTGTCCAGACCATGCGACCACCGAGGCCGGCGCACAGGTAGAGGCGAAGGTCCCCGCCCGCCTGTGACTGTTCGCCCCTCGACGGCGACTGCCGGCCGGCACGTCGACCTCCACCAGCAGCGCGAGCCGGCGAGGAGCGCGAGCCGGCAGGGGGGCGGGCTGCGATGGGGTGCCGGCATCCACGCCCTCGCGCTGGTGCCCGATCCGTTACGCGGGTGTGATCCACCGTCGCTGCAGCGCGGTTAGGTTTCGGGGTCCAGGGCCACGGATCACCGCGCTCCATCGTTCCGGTCCACGGTGTCCGTCGGCCTCGCGATCGGCAGGAAGGTGGTCGTGCGGCAGCCTCGTGCAGGCACCGATGGTGGGACGGGGGGCGTGGTCCGGGCTGCTTCGCTGGTTGCGGCGAGCGTCCTGCGGGCCCTGGCGGCGGTGCTGTTGCTGTGCAGCGTGCTGCTGATCGTGGCGCTGGTGGGCGAGGGCGTCGCCGGCGCGGAAGGGCGACCCTCGGGCTCCGGTCCCCCGCAGGCGGGGGCGTGGGGCAAGGCGTGGGGCAAGGCATCCGACCTGTACCACTGGGTCCTCCCCGGGAAGCCTGCGGCTGCGGCGCCGCCGGGTGCGCGCGGCGGCGTGCCGGGCGCACCCGGCCGCCACGGCGGCACCGCTCCCGAACTGGGCACGTCCCTGCCGGTCAGGGGGCGGGAGCCCCGCTTCGCGGCGCCGGGCGGCGAGGGTGATCCTGGTGACCCGGTGGCGACCGGCGGCGGGGAGGGCGATGGGGTGCCGGCGGCGCCCGTGAGCGCTCCGGGGGTCCGGCAGCGCCGCGGGGAGGTCGTACTTTTCCGTGACCTTGCCCGCGACCGGATCCAAGCGATCAGGAGCGAAGCGGACCATGTCCTGGGGGGCCTCGACCGCCTGCGGCTGGAGCCGTCCGAGGGCAGCATGGTCGAGCAGGCTGCGAGCCTGGGGATCAACGGGACGGATGCCGCCGTCCGCATCGTTCGCAATGCCCTGGAGACAGGGACGACGGAGTTCCTGAAAGGCGTCTCGACCGCCGATCAGCTGCTCCTCTGGCGTGCTCTCGAAATGGAATTCGGCTCGAGCCGGCCAGCGCTGGAGCGCACCGAGAGCGCGTACAGGGCACTGGTGGAGTTCCCCGACCCGCAGGGGTTCGCCGCACGGCCCACCCATCTCGCGCTCAACACCTGGGATCTGATGGCGGCCGTGGTCGGGGCCGGCCTGGCGGTGGGGTTGGGGAGAGTCGGGGGAGAGGAGCTGCTCGGCATCGACACCGACCGCATGTACAGGGAGCGGATGGGCCAGATCCCGCAGGCCTGGCTGCGGATGGGGCAGGACGCCGCGGTGATCGGCGCGGCGGCGAAGGGCGCGGTGGTCGGCGCCATCCGCCGGTCCCTGACCGGTCCGGCCGGTGACGATCAGGCGGCTTCCCCGTACCGTGACGGCACGGTTCCTGCCACGCCAGCCAGGCCCGGAGCGGCCCTGGTGCCGCCTGCCGCCAGCCCGACGGCGGCGGACCGGGCGTCGGCGGCGGACAAGGGCGCGTCGCTCCGGCCGCCTGTGGACGAGCCTGTGGTGCCAGTGCCGGCCGCTGGCGAGCGGATCGCGACAGCGCCTGCTGCACCCGCGCCGGGCCTGGCCGCCGAGACCGGCGGCGACCAGGACTTCAACCCGCTCGGCAACGACGTGAGCTCGTCCCTGCCGTCTGGTCGGACGGAGCAGGGCACCGCTTTGCGGGGGTTGCCCACCGAGTTCGACAACAGCCCGGTTCCGCCGCCGCCCGCCTCCGACCTCGAGCCCGCCTCCGGTGTCGAGGTGGTCAGCTCCGGCGTTCCCGACAGCGCCGCCCTGGACCATGGCGCCGGCGGCGCCGGCGGAGGACCGGCAGTGGACGCGGTGGACGCGTCCGCGGCCGCGACACAGACGTGAACGCCGACGGACGGTACGGTGCCCCTGCTCAGGAGACGAATCCGGGTTCCGTCGCCGGCCTGCGCCGCCCCGGTCGTGCCAGGCTCTCGCCGGTGAGCATCCGCCCGATGCGCTTGGCCATCGCGATGATGGTGAGGATCGGCGGGTTGCCCAGCGGTTCGGGGAACAGGCTGGCATCGGCGACGTAGACGTTGGCGGGCAGCCGGTCGTCGTGGAAGGAGGCCGCGCTGGCACAGGTGAGGGGCAGCATCCCGCCGGGGTGGCCGGCGTTGACGGCGCCGAGCACGACGTCCTCGGCCTCGGCGCCGTAGCGGCCGAGGATCTCCACGCACAGCCCGACGCCCTCGCCGAGCCGCCGCCAGTCGGTGGCGGTGAGGGTCTTGCGGACCCGGGCGCCGTCCACCGTCCCGCCGGGCTCGTCGGCCAGCTTGATCATGATCCCTACCAGATCCTGGGCCGGGTGGCGCCAGGTCGGGCAGACCAGGAAGCTGAGCCAGTCGAAGTAGGGCGACAGGATGTAGTGGTCGCGCTGGACGACGAACGGCATCTCCAGCTCGTTGCACTGCCACGCGCCGGACCTGCGGGCGGCCACGGTCAGCACCGGGTCCACGAACAGCCGCGGCTCGCAGGCGATGCCCGACCGCTGCAGGATCGCCGGGGTGCCCAGGCCCCCGGCGGCCAGCACCACCAGGTCGGCACGATGTTCCGCACGCCCACCGAGCGGCCCGCGGCTCACCACGCCGCTCACCCGGCCGCCGTGGACGGCCAGGCGCGTCACCCGGCAACCGGTGACCAGACGCGCCCCTCCGGCGAGCGCCTGGTCCAGGTAGCGTCGGCTGTCCCACTTGACGCCGTAGGGGCAGCCGAACACGCAGCGGCCGCAGTGCCGGCAGGACGGCCCGCCGGTGGTCAGCTTCGGGATCGGCCGCGGGTTCAGTCCCAGCTCCGCGAAGGCGGCGAACAGACGTCGGGTGGTCGGATGCCAGCGCGCCTGGTGCTCGGTGGACAGGTGGATCTCCTTCCCGATCTGGTCGAATTCGGGGTCCAGGTCGATGCCGAGCGCCCTGAGCGCGCCGTCGGCGCGGACGCCGTTGCCGGTGGCCATGGTGGTCGTCCCGCCGACGCCGATGCCGTTCACCACGTACATGTCGGCGGTCCGGTGGACGCGCATCGGCGGGAACGCCACCCGGATCAGCCGCGGGTCGGGCAGCAGGCGGCTGTCGCGCAGCCGTTGGATGCTCGGTTGCCGCAGCTCCAGGCCGCTGAAGGGCCGGCCCGCCTCGAGCACGGTGACGTCGAAGGCGCCTTGCAGCTCGCGCGCCACGGTGGCGCCGCCGGCGCCGCTGCCCACCACGATCGCGGTCCTCATCCCCGCTCATCTCCAGGGGGTCCGGGGGACCGGAGCAGGTGCGGGTCCCCCGGTGGGTCGGGGGGTCCGGGGGACCGGAGCAGGTGCGGGTCCCCCGGTCGGTCGGGGGGTCCGGGGGACCGGAGCAGGTGCGGGTCCCCCGGTCGGTCGGGGGGTCCGGGGGACCGGAGCAGGTGCGGGTCCCCCGGGGAATCAGGGCTTCCTCCGGGCGGGGGATGGTGTACCTCG